>Ga0163146_10006872_pt1 | contig 12713 bp, 11 predicted proteins | sample OliLakLV19MP7G1_FD_148648 | JGI IMG/M metagenome (GOLD analysis project Ga0163146, IMG submission 148648) | Freshwater microbial mat bacterial communities from Lake Vanda, McMurdo Dry Valleys, Antarctica - Oligotrophic Lake LV.19.MP7.G1 | ecosystem: Environmental > Aquatic > Freshwater > Lake >... | reverse complement strand
CCCCCACGCTCGCCCCCCTGTCCGGATCCGAGGCGCTCAGGGGTGGCCGGTTTTCAGGCGCTCGGTGGCACCTTGCGGGCCGGTTGCTGCTCGCCGTCGATGGCGTGGTACGCTCCCCGCCATGGGGCAGTCCGGAGTCCATGCCAATGGTGTCCGCTGCCGCGTCCGCGTCGTGCCGGCGAAGCAGCCGTGGCTCAGGGATCGAGCCAAGTCGCGCGACGGGCTGTGGCTCGCTCTTCCGGCGGCGCCTGCGCTCGCGGGGGGTCCCCCCGCGGTCTCCAGCCCCGCAGTCTCCAGCCCCGCGGTCTCGGGCCCCGCGGCACCGCCCGACCCCGGGGACCACCCCCAGCCGACGGCGATCCACTTCGCGGACACTCGCGTTCGTGGCGAACCGGCCCTGTCGCTCGTGCGTGACTCGTCTGAACCGAAGCTTCTCGATCGCCTGACGATGGCATTGCGCGCTCGCCACTACAGCCGCCGCACCGAGGTGGCGTACAGGGCGTGGGCGAAGCGCTTCATCCTCTTCCACGGCGTGCGTCATCCCTCGCAGATGGAAGCCGGCGAGGTCAGCGCCTTCCCGACTCACCTCGCCGTCGCCGGGAAGGTCGCCGCGTCGACGCAGAATCAGGCATTGGCTGCCCTGCTCTTTCTGTATCGACGGTTGATCGGCAGGGACCTATCCGAGCTGGGCGATGTCGTGCGGGCGCGCCGACCCGAGCGCCTGCCGGTGGTCATGACCAGCGGCGAAGTGAGGGCAGTGCTCGCGAACCTGGCTGGCAAGAAGTGGCTCGTCGCCTCGCTGCTCTACGGCAGCGGCCTTCGGCTGATGGAGTGCCTGTGCCTTCGGGTGCAGGATCTGGACTTCGCTCGCAGCGAGATCCTCGTGCGCAACGGGAAGGGCCGCAAGGACCGCGTCACGATGCTGCCGGCCTCGCTCAAGGACCCGCTCCAGGGGCACCTGAATGGCGTCAAGCAGATCCACGCACGCGACCTTGCCGACGGCTGGGGTCGGGTCCTTCTGCCGGACGTCCTGGATCGGAAGTACCCCTACGCCCCAGCCGACTGGCGCTGGCAGTGGGTCTTTCCGCAGAAGAAGCGCTGGCGCACTCCGACGACCGGCCAGGAAGGACGCCACCACCTCGACGAATCACTGGTGCAGCGAGCCGTTTCGCAGGCCGTCGCGAGCGCCAGCCTGGCCAGGCGCGCCACCTGTCACACGTTTCGCCATTCGTTCGCCACGCACCTGCTGGAGTCGGGACACGACATCCGCACGGTTCAGGAGCTCCTCGGCCACAGCGACGTGAAGACCACGATGATCCACACCCACGTGCTCAACCGCGGACCAGCAGGGGTCCGAAGCCCGGCCGACTCGCTCTGAGAAGTCCCCTATGCCGACCCGTCTAAGCTGAATCTCACCGTCGCGCCCGAAGTCAGTGCGTGCGAAAGAATTGCGGCGGGACACCCCCATCCGGTGCGGGCACCTTGGGCGGACCCGGAAGCGATGATAAGTCGATTACATGGATCGGTCGAAACATAGTTCTGCATTCAACACACGGTAACGCAAGACCTAAGCCACCATATGACACAGTACATTCAATTCGGTGCGGGCACGTGCGGCCCGGAATCCTGGATGAACTTCGACATCAGTCCGACGCTACGACTTCAACGGCTGCCCTTGATAGGGAAGCTGTTCAGCCGTGTGGGCCCAATATTTCCACGAACGATTCGATACGGCGACATCGTTCGTGGTCTACCTCTTTCTGACAACTCCTGTCATGCGATATACTGTTCACATGTATTGGAACATCTCTGCTTGGACGATTTTCGTGTCGCACTTGCCAATACTCATAGGTATCTCGTTCCTGGAGGTCGCTTTCGATTTGTCTTGCCCGACTTGGAACAACTCGCAAAGGAGTACGTTGCCAGTTCTGATCCAAATGCTGCGATGACGTTTATGAACAACTCGTACCTTGGACGCCACTCTCGTGCCCAAGGAGTTTCTGGATTGTTGCGAACTTGGTTGGGACACTCGTCGCACCTATGGATGTGGGACTACGAATCAATATCTGGTGAATTGTCGAGGGCCGGTTTCGCAAAGATACGACGAGCACAGTTTGGCGACTCAGGTGACGCTATGTTTGACACTGTCGAGACACGAGGGCGGTGGGACAATTGTCTTGGCGTCGACTGCACCAAATCGGAGCCGTAGTCCGGCAAAGACTGCAGCACACACCGTTGCACATGGAGCCGCGGGCCACGTCAGTTTTGAAATCAATGTCGTTCGGCGCAGCCCGGTGAACCGCAGCGTTATGACCTGCCCCCCGCAAACCGGTCCAGTCGTTGTGGGAGACTACCCGGGCCGTTTGGCCCAGAAACAGGAGTCTCTCGATGGCAGGTTCGAATTCAGGACAAGGCAGGCGGAAGCGCCCCAAGCCGGAAGAGGTCGTCGCGAAGCTTCGGCAGATGGACGAACTGCTGGCGATGGGGAAGACGATCGCCGACGCCGCGAAGTCGATCGGCGTGTCGGAGGTGACGCTTCATCGGTGGCGTCACCAGTACGGCACGATGCAGCGGGACCGCCGATGATGTCTGGGTGAGGTGCCTGAAGGAGCTTCAGCTCGAGAACGGTCGGCTGAAGCGGGCCGTGGCCGACTTGACGCTGGACGTGCTGATGCTCAAGGAGGTGGCCAAGGGGGAATTCTGAGCCCGGCGAAGCGGCGTCTGGCGATCGATCACCTCGTGCGGTCATTCGAGGTGTCGGAGCGTCGGGCGTGCCGCGTCGTCGGGCAGCACCGTTGGGTGCAGCGTCACCAAGGGTCCGAGGATGAGGCGGAAGGTCGTCTGGTGTCGGAGATGCGGGGTGTCGGAGATGCGGCATCACGCGCGGAGGAATCCGCGGTTCGACTATCGCCGCGTCGCGGTTCTTCTGCGAGAGGAGGGCTGGCGGGTGAACGACAAGCGGCTCCATCGTCTGTGGCGGCGTGAGAATCTTCGAGTTCCGCAGCGTCGGCGCACGTGTCGTCGGGTGGGGAGCTCGGCGAACGGGATCGTTCGTCGGCGGGCGGAGCATCCGAATCACGTGTGGACGTACGACTTCATGTACGACCGGACGGCGGATGGTCGGAGGATCAAGATCCTTGCGGTGGTGGATGAGTTCACGCGGGAGTGCCTGGCGTTGGAGTTCGAGCGACGGTCGGGTGCGCTCGATGTCGTGGAAGTGCTGCGTGAGCTGTTCATGGTTCGTGGAGCCCCGACGTTCGTTCGCAGCGACAACGGCGGCGAGTTCGCAGCGGACGCGATGCGGGCGTGGCTGGATCGGGTGGGATCGTCGACGCTGTTGATTGCGCCGGGGGCGCCCTGGGAGAACGCGTACATCGAGTCGTTCAACGGGAAGCTGCGTGACGAGCTTGTGGACAACGAGCAGTTCGACACGTTGGCCGAGGCGAGGCATCTCGGGCAGAGATGGCGTCTGCGGTACGACCTGCGGTACGACCTGCGGTACGACCTGCGGTACGACCACGGGCGTCCGCACAGCAGTCTGGGAAACCGGACGCCTGCGGCGTTTGCGGCGGCGCAGGGCGTTGTCACGTCTGTCACCTCATGGACGTCGGGAGCGGTCGAGGAGTCGCCGCCTCGGACGTCGGGCGCGGGTTTCGCGGCGAGCACACGCACGGGTGACGAGCCCTGCCGTCTGCGCCGCGACCAAGGGGGACGCGGCCCCTCCCCCGGAGGAGTTCGAGTTCTGGATGTCGCTGCTGGGAGGTTGATCCCGGTCGCCGATTCACATCGGGTGCGTGGCGCCACGAAGGCCGTGCACGTGCCGTTGCACGACACCATGCAGGTCACACCCTCTCGCCCCCCACCGCTCGGGCCAGCGCGAGAAACCGATCGAATGCACCTCGCACCTCGGTCATCGTGTCGCCGGCGAACTTCTCGAGGAAGGCCCGGGCCACTTCGAAGGCGACCATGTTCTCCATGACCACACTCGCCGCGGCAATTGCGCTGATGTCGCTGCGCTCATAGGCGCTGTACTGAGGCTCATGGGTGATGAGATCGACACTCGGCATGCCCCGCAGCAGCGTGGCAATCGGCTTCATCGTGCCGCGCACGACAAGTGGCATGCCGTTGGTCATGCCGCCTTCAAGTCCGCCGGCGTTGTTGGTGGGTCGGGTGAAACCGAAGTGCGGTCGGTTGCGCTGGGCCGCGTCGTAGACGATCGGATCGTGCACCTGCGAGCCGGGTCGGAAGGCGCAGTCGCGCCCGAGGCCGATCTCGACCGCCTTGAACGCCTGGATTCCCATGACCGCCGCGGCAAGGCGCGAGTCGAGTCGTTCGTCCCAGTTCACGCAGGTGCCAAGGCCGATCGGGCAGCCGAAGACATGGCTCTCGACGATTCCTCCGGCGGTGTCCTTCTCGACCTTGGCCCGGTGAATGCGTTCAACTATCGCCGTCGACGCGGCAGCGTCCGGGCAGTAGACCTCGCTTGCGTCGCGCAGCGCCCGAAGCTCGCCCCAGTTCGACTCGTTCACCTCCACCGAAGTCGTCGCATCCAGCACCGTGCGGACGAATCCGAAGGCCTCGATCTCAAACCCGCGCAGCAGCACGCGGGCCAGCGCCCCCGCCGCGACCCGCGCCGCGGTCTCGCGCCCGCTGGCCCGTTCCAGCGTGTCGCGACAGTCGGGCGTCAGCCACTTGATGGCGCCGGCGAGATCGGCGTGACCGGGCCGGGGCCGAACCACCGGCGGCGTGCGCTCCAGATCGTCGAGCCGGCTGTCGACATTCGTGATCTGGATGACAATCGGCCCCCCGGTCGTGCGCCCGCGACGGACGCCACCGAGAAAGACCGCTTGATCGGTCTCGATCCGCTGCCGCGCCCCGCGCCCATAGCCCCCCTGCCGCCGAGCGAGTTCGGCATTGATGAATTCGAGATCGATCTCGAGCCCCGCAGGCACCCCGTTGACCAGCGTCGTCAGCGCCGGACCGTGCGATTCGCCAGCAGTCGAGTAGCGGAGGAGTGGCACGGGGGGAGAGTACCAACGAAGCGGGCAGGGATCAGGAATGAGCAATGAGGACCCGGTCAAGGGACTACGTGAGCGTTAGCTGCCGGCGCCATGCGGGCAGCGTTTGGCGTCGGCAGGCACAGCCCGCGCCGGTCGTTGAGCGGGTCCTCATTCCTGATCCCGCTTCCGTCGCACTGCGCCGGTAGGCAACCCCCGCGCCCTCCGTCGACCGGGTCCTCATTCCTCATTCCTGCTCCCGCTCCCTGACCACGTCCAGAGCGACTCCCAACACTCCCGACGGAATCACCACCGCCGCCTCGGCTTCGTGGTTGTCGATCTCGAGGGCGAAGCCGATGGGTTCGGGGCCGAACTCCAGGCTCGGGAGAGTGTCAGCGGCGCCGGGGACGAGGCCGGCGAGTTGTTTGGCGAGGCGGCCCAGCGCGGTCATCGAGAGAAAGCCCTCGAGGTCGGGGCGCTCGAGCATGAACTCGCGCATGGCGACCATCACCGCGTTCGTGCCCAATCCGGTTGCGGGGACGGCCGTCGCCGCGGCCGTCGCTCGGCGCCACACATCAGGGCGCTGGCTGAAGGTGAGAACAAGTCCGCCGTCGAAGGGCTTGATCAGGCCGTGCAGACCGCGGCTTCCGAAGAGGGCGGTGCGCACGATCGCCACCATCGCCGCGTTGGGCGCTGGAGCGACGCCGAGGATCGGCGTCTCCACCAGCTCGAAGCCATCCGCAGTGCCGGAGTCCTTCACGGTGCGATCGCTGTCCCAGCGCGGCGCTCGCCGCACGCCGCCGACATCGCCGGCAAGCGAGAGGAAGGCGTCGCGGATGAGCACGCGGGCCGTCTCGGCCTCGGACATCCTCAGCACCAGCGCCGCATCATTCAGCATTCCGCCCTGGGCAATCCCGAGCTTGCTCGGGAAGACGCCGAAGGCAACGGAGTTGAGCGAGTCGAGCGCCGCCAGCACCTTGGGATCGACGGCTTCAAGGAGCCCCGGCAGGATCACTCGCAAGGGGGCGAGTCCGCCGAGTCCGGCCATGTCGATTCCGAGTGCGCCATAGAAGGCTTGATCGGGGAGCGCGTCGAGTGGAGCTGTCGCCTTCTCGCCTTCGACGCCACCCGCGAAGAGCGCTCCCAGTTCACTCTCCTTGCGGAATCGCACCAGTCCTCGACCGAGGATGCCGAGGGCATCGATGTCGATGGTCAGCGCCGCGATCTCGACGCCGGCGGCCACACGAGTTGCCGTCTCGTCGGTGAACTGCTGGGCGCGAGCCGCGGCCTCCGGCGAGAGCTCCACCGCGCCTGCGCCTGCTGCCGCGAACGCCGGCGAACGCACCATCGATTCGGCGATTGCCGATCCCTCGAGCCACATCAGGCAATCGGCGCGAGCCATCAGGCGAGTGCCCTTCTCGCCGAGCCGGGCACGCAGCGGCGCCGCCCGCTTCGGATCGACATCGAGGCCCTCGACCCCTGCCGGCACGCGCGAGAGCGCAACCCACATGCGCGCGACGCCCTCGACCGGTGGGCCGACCACATCGCGAGCGGAGAGTTCACCCTGACCGTTTGGAAGCGTGAGTGTGGTCGCGTCGGCCGCGGCCTTGAAGTTGCCGCTTCGGAAGAGGGCCGGGTCGTTCACCGGCACGAAGAGCACCGGAATCGGATCGGCCGTTCCCGCGATCTTCCGAATGACCCCGACGACCGCGCCGTCATCGCGCAGCCCGACGGCGACGCCGAGTCGAGCCTTGATCAGGTCGAGCGGTCGGCCCACGAGCAGCACCTCGGCCCGATCGACGCGCTCGAGCGCGGTGGTCAGCTCGTCACTCAGTCGCTTGGCGCTGGGGACGACGAAGGCCCCGATCGAGTCCGCCGGGACGAGGGCCAGACCGTCGTCGAAGCTGTCGCCGTGGAGTGGACCGCAGAAGAGCCCCAAGACGGTCACGGGCACGCCGAAGAGGGCCAGAGCACGCAGCGCCGTACCCCCTTCACGAAGGCCGCTTCGAAGGCCTCGCGAGAGACGGCTTCGCCGGCCACCACACACACACACGCGATTCGATGCAATCATGGGGACGATGGTAACGGCTGCGACGATCTCTCTCGTTCAACTCGAGCCACGTCCGGTGCATGGCCTGCTGCTCCTGGTCGTGGTCGCAACCGTCGTGGCCGCGTTGGTCGAGCGGCTGCTGCGGGAGGCGGATTCGTCGCCTTGGCGACGGCGGGTGCGCGAGCCGCGGACGGCGATTGCGATCCTCTGCGGAATGCTGGTGGGCACGCTCCTGGGACCCGCGGTCTTCGGCCGCCTCGCCCCCGAGTTGGCGGAGGACATGCTGCTCGGGGCTCGCGCCGAACGGGAGAGCCTTGTGGCCATCGAGCGCGAGCTCAGCGCCTTCACCCATGCGGCGGGCGCCGCGGGGACGGCACCGGCGATTGTCGAGAGCGATCTCGCCGCCCGATTGGCTGACCAGGACGTGGCGGACGAGCGCTATCGAGAGGCGACCTGGGACGCCCAGCGACCCGCGCGGCTGGCGGTGGTGCTGCTGGCGAGCGTCGTACTGGCAACCGCATGCCTCAGACTGAACGGTTCGCTCCCCGAAGCCCGCGATTGCGTCGCGACGCCGGGTCTCGACCCGGACGATCCCTCGGCCACGCCAGCGCCCACGCGCGTGCACCGTCTCGCTGACGCCGTCACCATCGGTCTCTTCGGGGCGTCGATTGCGTCGCTCCTCGGCCTGTTGGCCCTGCGAGTGTGGGAGGAACCGCTCTTCGGGCCGAGCGCCTTCATCACCTTGGCGGCCCTGGCAATTGGCCCGTGGATTCCGAGTCCCGAGGCAATCGGAATCCTCGAGCGTCACGAACCGCGCGGCGGCGATCTGGTGCGCCGCGCCGCGGCGGTCTCCTCGGGCGCCGCGGCGCTCCTGCTCGGGGCCGTGCTGTTGACGAACTCGGTCGAACTGGGGCGCGAGGGTCGGCTGACGCTCCTGGCCGTGGTCGCCGTCCTCGGCGTGAGCTCGCTCGTCGGATTGCTGCGGCCACTCCGCGCGCCTGCGGGTGACGTCGCCACGACCTGGGCCCGAGGCCTGACTCTCACCGCGCTGCCGGCGCTGGCGGCGCTGGCCACGTCGCGCATCGAGTGGATCCTCGATTTCTCAATCGCTCCGGTCCTGGTGCTTCCGCTGCTCTCCTCCGACGGTCGCTCGGCGGGTGTCTTCCTCGGCGCGGCCGCGGCGGGTGGCCGCAGCTTCGCCGGATGGGCCCGGCTGATGATCAGCTCGGCGGCGACAGGCCCCACGCAACTTGCCGTGGTGGCCGTGGGACTCTGGCTCGAGCTCCTCCCGGGGTGGCTCGGTGCCGGGCTTCTGCTCGGCGTGGGGTTGATCGAGTGCACGCGCTGGATGCGCCGCGCCGCAGCGGTCGCCATCCGGGTCGAGGAGGCGCGAATGGGTCGGAAGCGCGACGACCTCAGTTGAACGTCGGGGCGGGGGCGCCGCGAAAGTCGAGACTTTGCAACTGTTCTCTTGCTCGAAGCGGCGATATGGGCAAGCATCGTCGCATGCACTCATCTCGATCCTCCCAGTCGATTGCGGGAGCGACCGCCTTCGCGGCTCTGGCGCTGACTTCGACTGGACTCGCACAGTTCAGCTTCTCGGAGCTGCCCAGCGTCGTCTTCCCCAACGTCCACTTCCCGACCGATATCCAGAGCGCCGACCTCGACGGCGACGGCGCCCTCGATCTGGTCGTGCCGGGACGTGACATCGACGGCTTCGTCTACATCCTCTGGGGGAACGGCGACGGCACCTTCGCGGCGCCGCAGTCGATCTTCCTCGGCGAGCAGACCGATTACGCCCAGATCGCCGACATGGACGGCGATGGGGTCATCGACATCGTGCTGGCGGTGCGCGGATATCCCGCCGGCGTCGGCGTGATTCGAAATCTCGGGGCCCGCAGCTTCGCGGCGCCGCAGGTCCACAACCTCGGCCGCGAGATGCGCGGCGTGGTCGCGGCCGATTTCGATGGCGACGGCGACATTGACGTGGTGGCCCTCGACTACGCCGGCGCTCAACTCCTCCTGTTGCGAAACGATCGCCCCTCGCCGGGCGTGGTCGTTCTGGTCGAGGCCGGCGCCATCCGCCTGAACGCCGAGCAGGGCGGTCTGGTCAATCCGCAGAACATCACCGCCGGCGACCTCGACGGCGATGGCGATCTGGACATCGTCGCAACCGTGATCGGCGCCCGTCGCGTCAACGTGCTGCGCAACGTGTCGCTGCCGGGGACGCTGGCCTTCGAGGCGGCAATCGGACATCGACCGCCGCGGTACGAGAAGATCAACCCGGCGGTCACCAACTCGGCCCTCGGGGACATGGATGGCGACGGCGATGTCGACATCGTCTCCTCGTGGATCATGGGCTTCGCCGTGACGCAGCGCTTCGGCATCCTGCTCAACGGGAGTGGCGGTTCGACCGGAACCTTCGGTGATCCGATCAGCTTCCCGAGCGAGTTCAATGCGATCTCCTGGATCCCGGCGCTCGGCGATCTCGACAACGACGGCGATCTCGACGTGGCCATCGGCTACGGACTGCCGGGGCCGATCTCGCTCTCGGAGAATCTCGGCCTGTCGGGGATCGCCGGAGGAGGAGAGCTCGCCTTCGGACCACCCCAGGTGATTGACGCGGGCAGCTTCGTGCGGGCGATACGCCCACTCGACATCGATGGCGATGGCGACCTCGATCTGATCTACGCCGAGGCCCCGAGCAATCGGATCGGCGTGCTGAGGAACGAGTTGATCTCGCAATCGCCGGCGTCGGGCGGTCTCGCCGGCGGCCGCGCCGACGGAGTGCGCGGCCCACTCGAGACGCCGACGCTCCTTCGCCTTCACCCCGCGGGACAGGGCCCGCGCGGGGTGATGCCGCGCCTCCCGATTCACGATCGCTCCCGTGATGGGGTGATCTCGACCGACGACCTCGGACTCTCGCTGGGGGCACTGCCGTGAAAATCACCCTTCCTCGACTTCTCCGCTCGCGAGTGCTGGCCTGGTCGCTCTGCGCGTTGGCGGTGCAGGCCGCGCTCAGCGCTTCAGCCCACGCCCAGTGCGGGCCCGGCGCCGGCCCCTGCGACGAAGTGCATGAGACCCCGGGCTGCTTCGGCATCGAGTGCTGCGGCGTGGTCTGCACCATCGCCCCCTCCTGCTGCGACACCACCTGGGACGCCTTCTGCGTGGAACTGGCCAAGAGCGAGTGCGACGACATTCCCTGTCCCGGCGAAGAGGACTGTTTCACCCCCCACCTGACGACCGCCTGCATCGACGAAGCGTGCTGCAACGCCACGTGCAGGTTCGACCCATTCTGCTGCTACGGCCCCTGGGACCCCTGGTGCGTGACGGAAGCGCTGACCTTCTGCGACGCCACTCCGTGCGTGGTGACCATTCCGAAGGAGGCAGTCGCCGAGGTCGAGCTGTGCACCGAGCGGCTGAACGACGGCTGCAACATGGCCGAACCGGCATACCTGCCAGTTGCCTGTGGCGCAGTCATCACCGGGACCGGGTCGACCCGAGCACCGCGCGACACCGACTGGTACGCGCTGACTCTCGAAGTCGCGACAACGGTGACCATCAGCCTCACCCCGGAGTTCCCGGCCGAGGTGATCATCGTTCGCGGTCCGTGCAGCCGCACCCAATCGATTGCCAACGCGTCGACCGAGGCGTGCACGAGCGGGACCTTTGCAATCGACCTGCCCCCCGGCGAGTGGTACGTGGTCTTCTCGAGCGCCACCACCGTGCGCCCCATGCACAGTGGCGTTCCCTGTCCCGACAAGGACCCCGAGACCGAGCCCGGCTTCTTCGGCAATCGCTACGTGGCCACCATCGAGTGCGCCCCCAGCTTCGAGGCGGCCGACCTCAATCAGGACGGCATCGTCGACGGCGCCGATCTCGGCATTCTTCTCGCCGCATGGGGCACCTCAGGCCCCGGCGATCTTGATGGCAGCGGTACGGTCGACGGCGCGGATCTCGGAGTGCTGCTTGCGGAGTGGGGATGAGGAAGCAGGAAGTAGGAATGAGGAATGAGGACCCGCTCGACGGCTCGATGCGTCCTTTGCCTGCCTGCGTTAGGCGGGCAGGCACAAGACGCGTCGAAACGTCACCAACGTCCTCATTCCTCATTCCTCGTTCCTCATTCCTGATCCCCCATTCCTGATCCCTTCCCCCGACTCCCGCCTCGTCACGCGTCCAGGAACTTCGCGTAATCCCTCGCAATCCCGACGCGGCCGTCGGGGACGAGGTCGCGCATGGAGCCGCTCGGGAGCGTGATGGTCTGGACCCAATCGCGGGCCGGGGTGAGGCACGCATCGACGAAGGGACGACCCGTCGACTCGACCAGCTTGCGCACCGCCGCCTCGGGTCGGGCGAGGAGATCCTCGTAAGCGACGTCGATCATTCGCGGTCCGAGCAGGGAACGCCAATGGGCGCGAAGCCGCTCGCTGTCGCGGATGAAGCTGCCCAGGGCGGCGAGGTTCGACATGAAGGGGAAGTTGCCGCTGAAGAGATACATGTGGCAGGCGACGGCGCTGTCGCGGGCGTCGCGGGTGCAGTTGATGATCGTGGCCCCGGGAAGCATCTTGGCAATCAGGGCCAGATTGAGGAAGTTCATCGGCGAACGGTCGCTGATGAGCGCGGTGTCGGGCCGCAGCGTCCGCAGCCGCGTCAGGTAGGCCGCGCCTCGCTCGGTCAGCGTCGCTTCGGTGAGTTCCGCAGGCTTGGAGAAGAGCGGTGCCCCGCCGGCCGTCAGACCCTCGAGTTCACGGGCGGCGTTCAGCAGATCGTTCTGTTCGCCGCCCAGCCCCGAGTCGGGGAGCATCGCCAGCGTGCTGGCCACCAGACCGAGTCCCGATCGCGGCATCCCGACGATCACCACCGCCGATGAGCCGTCGAGCGGCGCGGAAGGCGCCTTGGCGAACGCCTCGGGCGTCCAGGCGGCGATGGCCGCATCGACGGCGGCGGTGTGACGCTCTGCATCCCACTTGTCGTTCTTGAGCACGTTGCCGAGCCGCGCGGCCTCCCAGGCGCCGTCGAAGTCGCCCATCTGATCGAGCACGAAGCTCAGCGAGAAGAAGAGGCGCAGCCGCAGCGGCGAGGGGAGATCGGTGCGACCGATCAGCTTGCGCAGGGCATCGGCCGCCTCCTGCTCCGCGCCGATGCGCGGCGCGAGCGACGAGAAGAGCATGGCAATCGACGGCGTGTCACCGGCGGCCCCGCGCACCGGCTGAAGGATCCGCAGAGCCTTCTCGGAATCGCCCTGAAGGAACGCCAGCTCGGCCTTGGCGGCGGTGAAGGTCGGATGCCTGGGCGCCAGCTTGAGGGCCTTGTCGATTGCCTCTTCGGCCTGCTTCCACTTCCCTTCGCGGCGGAACGTCGAGGAGAGATCGTGGTGGAACATCGCCTGATTCGGGGAGAGCCGGATGGCCCGCTCGATGTGCTGCCGCGCCTCGGTCGTCTGGCCGATCTGGTTCAGCGAGGATCCGAGCCTCGAGAGCAGTTCGGGATTGTTCGGCATCGCCCTCAGCAACTGCCGGAAGACATCGACCGCCGCCGCATGTCGGCCGCTGCGAAGAAGGTTGTTGGCGTGCTCGAGAAGCTGCTGCGTGGAAAGCTGTGGGCTGAACATGGCGGAGGTCCGGGGGGGAGTTGGTTCGAAGCTGGGGGCGTGAAGGGTACGGGGG
>Ga0163146_10006853_pt1 | contig 12737 bp, 10 predicted proteins | sample OliLakLV19MP7G1_FD_148648 | JGI IMG/M metagenome (GOLD analysis project Ga0163146, IMG submission 148648) | Freshwater microbial mat bacterial communities from Lake Vanda, McMurdo Dry Valleys, Antarctica - Oligotrophic Lake LV.19.MP7.G1 | ecosystem: Environmental > Aquatic > Freshwater > Lake >... | reverse complement strand
GATGTGGCCAAACGGGAAGGGCTGGAGCTGGTTGTTGGCCGCGAGAAGGAAGTCGTGATCAAGCAGGTCGATAAGGTGATGTTCCCCCGCAAGGGCGAGGAGCCCGAGCAAGCCGCGGAGCTCGAAGCGGCTCTGCGAGCGACCAAGTGGTGGAAGGACCTGAGCACGCTCAGCGCGGCGCAGCTCAAGACCGCATGGGAAGACGGTGGTGAGGCCGATCTGCTGAAGCTGCTGAAGCGGTTTGTATGGACCGAGCAGGAATCGACGGCCAGGTTGCGTGATCGGCGGGACCGCAAGGTGTGACTCGGAATCATCTCCCTTTTCGTGCATGGCAACGGCGTCTCGCCGCCGAGTTCGATCCGCCTGTTTAGCACGGGCCCGCCCAGCCGCCTCTGGGGGTCGTTGGAGCGGTAAATCCCGCTCTCTCGGCCCGGAAAGCGGCGCTAACGGCCCCCGAAATCATGCCAAGTTTGAAACTGACACACGATCGGAGTTTCAAGGGCCGCGTCTGAACGACGCGGCCCTGTTCGTTTACAGGGGCGGCGGCGCGCCACCGATGCCCCGACGGAGAATCCACGCGGAATTGGGGACGCTTCGGGCGCCTACCGCTCGGCGAAGGATTCTCCGTTTCGTGCCCACCGCGAAGGCCCTGTCTCCGGCCACCGATTGGCCTGGGGATTTCGAGGCAGACTCTCGGATCGCGGCGAGAGTCGAGGTTCTTGGTTTACAGAACGGTTGCGGCAACGACCCCTGGTCTCGATTGGTTCGTGTCCCGGTGCGAACTTAGGTGGTCTGTCGTACCATACGCGAACTAGAGCCAACGCCATAGTCCCGACCGGTTGCCACAGGGGAAGCGTTGGCAGCCCGCTCCCCCAAGAGGACTCAATGGCCAAAGGTTCGCCCACAACTCCTACTCCGCTCGCCACCAGCGGCTCCGGCACCGACCTTTCGTTCGAGCGCGAGCTGTTTGCCTCTGCGGATAAGCTCCGGTCGAACATGGACGCGGCTGAGTACAAGCACGTCGTGCTCGGGCTCCTGTTCCTGAAGTACATCTCTGACGCCTTCGAAGAACGGTGGCTCGCCCTGAAGGCGTCCGTGGACGACCCCAAGAGCGACTACTTCCTCAAGGCCGAGCTCCGCAACCGCAACGCCCAGATCGAGGAGTTGCTGGAAGATCGCGACGAGTACACCAGCGAGAACATCTTCTGGGTGCCGAAGGTAGCCCGCTGGTCCAACCTGCAGGCCAAGGCCCGCGACCCGCTGATCGGCAAGATTCTGGACGACGCGATGGTCGCCATCGAGCAGGACAACCCCACGCTCAAGGGCGTCCTCCCAAAGGACTACGCCCGGCCCGGTTTGGACAAGGCGACCCTCGGCGACCTCATCAACATGTTTGCCAACGTCGGCATCGGCGGCAAGGCCAACCGTTCAAAGGACATCCTCGGACGCGTTTACGAGTACTTCCTGTCCGAGTTTGCCAGCCAGGAAGGTAAGAAGGGTGGCCAGTTCTACACGCCGCGTCCGGTGGTCAAACTGCTGGTCGAGATGCTCGCCCCCTATAAGGGCCGCATCTACGACCCGTGCTGCGGCTCGGCGGGTATGTTCGTGCAGAGCGAGGAGTTCATCGAGCACCACGGCGGGCGCATCGGCGACATCTCGGTGTTCGGCCAGGAGTCCAACTACACGACCTGGCGGCTGGCGAAGATGAACCTGGCCATCCGCGGCATCGACGCCAAGATCACCCACGGCGACTCGTTCCACCACGACCAGCACCCCGACCTCAAGGCCGACTTTGTCATCGCCAACCCGCCGTTCAACGATTCCGACTGGCGCGGCGACCTTCTCAAGGACGACAATCGCTGGAAGCCGCACGGCGCGCCCCCACCCGGCAACGCCAACTTCGCCTGGGTCCAGCACTTCCTCTCGAAACTCTCCCCCACCGGGCTCGCGGGCTTCGTGCTGGCCAACGGCTCGATGTCGTCGAACTCCTCAGGCGAGGGCGGCATCCGCAAGAACATCGTCGAGGCCGACCTGGTGGACTGCATGGTCGCGCTGCCGGGGCAGTTGTTCTACTCCACGCAGATCCCCGTTTGCCTCTGGTTCCTGGCCCGCGACAAGAAGAATGGCAGGTTCAGGGACCGCCGCGGCCACGTCCTGTTCATAGACGCTCGCAAGATGGGCACAATGATCGACCGCGTGCAGCGGACGCTGACCGATGCCGACATCGCCACCATCGCCGACACCTACCACGCTTGGCGCGGCGACAAGAAGAACGGGGCCGCAGGCAAGACCTACGAGGACATCGCTGGCTTCTGCAAGGCCGCCACGCTTGACGAAATCCGCACCCACGGCCACGTCCTCACGCCCGGCCGCTACGTCGGCGCGGAGGAGGCCATCGACGACGGCGTGTCGTTCGAGGAGAAGATGGCCAAACTCACGGGCGAACTGGCGACGCTGACGGCTCAGGGCGCGGACCTCGACAAGGCGATCGCGGCTAATCTTGCTGCGATCGGGTCTCCACTGCCGAAACCTACCATTGCACGGAGTTCCCGTTGACCCGAGTCGCAGTCAAACCCGAGTTGCTCGATTGGGCCCGCGAAAGAGCAGGTGTTGATCTCCGTGCGCTTGCGGATCGCTTTCCCAAGCTTGATGAATGGCGGCAAGGCGAACTTCAGCCCACACTCAAACAGCTTGAGGCCTTCGCCAAAGCGACCCGCACTCCGTTTGGATTTTTCTTTCTGCCGGAGCCGCCGGTCGAGAAGATCCCGATCCCAGACTTCCGCACCGTCGGCAGCGAGCGCCTCCAGCACCCATCCCCCGACCTGCTCGACACCATCTACCTCTGCCAGCAGCGCCAAGACTGGTTCCGCCAGAACGCCCTCGTGCTCGGCGAGTCGCCGCTCGACTTCATCGGCTCCGTCACCGTGCAGAGCGATGTCGTCGCCACCGCCGCACGCATCCGCCAAGCCGTCGGCTTTGATCTCGACGCCCGCGCCGAGGCCTCCACTTTCCTCGATGCTCTCCACATGATGATCGACGCCGCCGACCAGACCGGTATCCTTGTCATGGTCAGCGGCATCGTCGGGCACAACTCTCACCGTCCGCTCGATAGCGCCGAGTTCCGCGGCTTCGCCCTCAGCGACGACCGCGCTCCGCTCATCTTCATCAACGGCACTGACACCAAGTCGGGCCAAATGTTCACTCTCGCCCACGAACTGGCTCACCTTTGGCTCGGCGAATCTGGCGTTTCGGATGTCACGCCCGCCTTCGCGCTGCCGCCTCGTGCCGGTGGTGCGAGCATCGAGCGCTGGTGCAACGGCGTTGCCGCCGAGATGCTCGTCCCACTCGAAGGGTTCCGCCAGTCCTACAGGCGCAGGGCCGACCTACGTCCCGAGATGGAACGTCTCAGCAAGCAGTACAAGGTCAGCACGCTCGTCATCCTTCGCCGGATGCTCGACGCCGGTGGCTTGACGCGCGCCGACTTCCAAGCCGCATTCGACGCTGAGCTGGCCCGACTCAAAGCCGCGCTCGCACGGCAGAAGGAAGCCGGTAGCGGCGGCAATTACTACGCCACGACCGCCGTCCGAGTCAGCGAGCGCTTCGCCAAGGCTGTGCTCTCCAGCACGTGGGAAGGCCGATCGACCTTTACCGAGGCCTTCCGCCTGCTCGGTTGCCGAAACGTCAAGACCCTCGAATCTCTCGGCGATAGCCTCGGCATGGCCGCCTACTTGCGTGGGGGGGCCGTCTGATGGCCTACCTCCTCGACACCGGCATCTTCATCGAGGCCAAGCGCCGTTTCTACGGAATGGACTTCGTCCCCGGCTATTGGGATTGGCTCATGCGCGAGGCCAAGGCCGGCGCCATCCGCTCCATCGAGAAGGTCGCGGACGAGATTGGCGCGCAGCAGGATGACCTCAGCGAATGGGCGGCCACGCTGCCCAACGGCTTCTTCCTTCGACCAGATGCCACGTTTAGCACCGCGTTCCAGCAGGTGAGCCAATGGGCGTTGAACTCCAGCTTCCAAGCCGCGGCGTACAACGAATTCCTCGGCGTGGCCGATTCGTTTCTGGTCGCGCAGGCGCTCGCTGGCGGGCACACCGTCGTCACGCTGGAGAAGCCTGCCACAACGCCTAGCAAGCGAAAGATCAAGGTCCCCGACGCCTGCGCCGGCGTGAGCGTCAAGTGCATGACGCCGTATGAGGTGATGCGGCTGCGAGGTGTGCGCTTGGTGCTGGGGGCTGCGTAATGAGTACAACCATCCTCCGCTGCCTTCGTACGGCAGAGTCCGCCGCAATGCGACACGTCGCGGTCAGAGGACAGCGGCGGCGTGCGGTTCGAGCACATGAGGCCAAACTCACGGGCGAACTGGCGATGCTGACGGCCCAGGGCGCGGACCTTGACAAGGCGATCGCGGCAAATCTGGCGCACATCGGGTTTCCGATCAACAAGGAAGGCAAAGGCCCGCACTCATGACCCCCCCCGATCAAACCCTCTGGTGTGTCCGAGCTGGCGAACACGGCCAAGCCGATGACCTCTTCCTCAAGCAGAACCGTCTGGCGCTCGGCTGGAGCGAGATGGGAGACCTCTCCAAGCTCGCGCCCGACCGCGAAGCGTTCAAGGAGAAGGTCCGGCAGGTGTACCCCGATGTGAAGCCCGGCGCGATCCCGAACTACGCGGGGCAGCTCTACCGATTCGTCCATGCGATGAAGCCCGGAGAGTTGGTCGCCTTCCCCTGCAAGCGGGACCGGCAGATCCACCTCGGCCGGATCGACGGCAGTTATCAGTACAACCCAAGCCCGATGCCCGACTATCCCAATCACCGGGCGGTCAAGTGGTTGAAGTCCATGCCTCGAACGCATTTCTCCCAGGGCGCGCTGTACGAGGCAGGCTCCGCGATGAGCGTGTTCCAGATTTCCACCTACGCCGACGAGTTCATAGCCGTGATCGAAGGCAAAGCCGCTGCCGCGCCGGTGCCGGTGGCGCAGGATGAGACCATCGCCGCAGTTGCGACCAACATCGAGGATTCCACCTACGACTTCATCATCAAGACACTCGCCCGAGAAACCAAGGGTCACCCGTTCGCCCACTTCATTGGGCATCTGCTGGGCACGATGGGGTACAAGGCCCGCATCTCGCCGCCCGGCTCGGATGGCGGCGTGGACATCCTGGCCCACAAAGACCAGCTCGGCCTCGAACCGCCGATCATCAAGGTGCAATGCAAGAGCAGCGAGAGCACGGTGGGCGACCCTGAGGTGTCATCGCTCTATGGCAAGGTCAGCGGCGGAGAGTTCGGCCTGTTCGTGACGCTCGGGTCATTCTCGCCGAAGGCGTCGGCGTTCGCCAAGAGCAAGCCCAACCTGCGACTGGTTGACGGCGAGGAGTTGGTACAGTTGATCTTCGACCACTACGAACAGTTTGATTCCAGGTACAAGGGGCTTCTGCCCATGCGGCGGGTGTATGTGCCAGAGTCAATGGATGAGGGGGGAGAATGACAGGAGCACTCCCCGCGCGCGACTCAATCGGAGAGTTGCCCGAGGCCCAAACGCCAACCCTCGGCTCGCGGATCAGCGGCGACTCGCGCGAGGGTTGTGTTCCGCCTTTCGCCGGTGCTGCCCCGGACGAGCGGTTCGCCTCTCTGGCCTCAGCAGACCAGCACGTCGCGAGCGGAAGGCGGGTGCGGCATGGCGCGTGACTGCTGGAAACCCGCGCGACTTGGCGACCTCGTTTCGATCAAGCACGGCTGGCCGTTCAAGAGTGAACTTTTCAGCGACGACCTCACGGGCCGCCCGATAGTCGTTGCCGTCGGGAACTTCCAGTACACCGGGGGATTTCGATTCGATACCACGGGCGTCAAGGAGTATTGCGGCGAATACCCACGAGATTACGAACTGGCGGCGGATGACATCCTCTTGGTGATGACCTGTCAGACTTCCGGCGGAGAAATCTTGGGCATCCCGGCGCGGGTGCCCGGCGATGGTCGTGTGTACTTGCACAATCAGCGACTCGGCAAAGTCGTACTGAAACGGCCGGACCTTGCAGATCCAAAGTTTCTCTATTGGACCTTCCTCTCAAAGCCGTTCAATTTCGAACTTTGCGCGTCGGCTACTGGCACGAAGATCGTGCATACTGCGCCGACGCGAATCGAGGCGTATCAGTTCGACCTGCCCCCCCTCCCCGAGCAGCGGGCGATCGCGGCGGTGTTGGGGGCGCTGGACGACAAGATCGAGGTGAACCGGAAGATGGCGCGGGTGCTGGAGGAGATCGCGCGAGCGGTCTTCACCTCGTGGTTCGTGGACTTTGACCCTGTTCACTACAACATCCAGCGCAGGGACGAGGAGCAAGCCTACCAACGCATGGGTCGAGCGGCCCGTTTCGGCAGCTTCGGCGAGGACATCTCAGTCATCGACAAGGACGGCCGGTCCCGCTCGCTGCGCCCGGAAGACATCCACCGGCACATCGCCCACCTCTTCCCCGATCACCTCGTGGACTCGCCCCTGGGCGAGGTGCCGGAGGGGTGGAGGGTGGGGACGCTGGGGGATGTCGTGAATCAGCGTGTGGAGCGAGTCGATCCTTCCGCGACCACGGCAGCAATGCCGTACCTCCCCATCGAGTGCATCTCGGCCAAGTGCCTCCTCCTCTCGGATAAGAGGCCGGGGAAGGAAGCCCAGAGCAGCCTGACGCGTTTCTATGTCGACGACATTCTGGTTGGTGCCATGCGGCCGTACTTCCACAAAGTGTGCATCGCCCCATTCGACGGGACCACACGCACCACGGCCTTTGTCCTCAAGCCACACACGCAGTCGGACTGGGCATATGCGGTGCTGCTGCTCCATCGTGAGGAAACGATCGAGTTTGCGACAAGGCACTCCACGGGCAGCACCATTCCGTACGCGCGGTGGGACTCGCTTCGGAGCATGCCGATCGTCATCCCTTCGGAGAACTTGAGAGCCGCCTTCCAAGAACGGTGCAGCATGATACTGCGAAGGATCGCGGGCATGCACGCCACGAACGCCACCCTCGCCGCGCTCCGCGACACGCTCCTGCCCAAACTCATCTCTGGCGAACTTCGCATCGCCGATGCCGAACGCATCGTCGGGAGGGCGGTGTAGGCCATGTTCACGATCAGGCGTGTCAACCCCGACCTCGCCGAGAACCTGGAGCCGCTAGGCAGCAAGCGCAAGTTCTGGTATCGCGAGCCCGCCGCCGGGGGCGTGGGGGCGGACACGCGTCTGCTCTTCAAGGCCGAGGAGCGCGGCACGGGCGAGGACTGGGCGGAGAAGATCGCGTGCGAGTTGGCAGGGCTGCTGGGGCTGCCGCACGTTCACTATGAGTTGGCGGTCGAGATTGGGAGCGAGAAGCCGGGGGTGGTGTGCGCCTCGTGCGTGGTAGACCCGGTGGCGCTGGTGCTGGGGAACCAGATACTGCTCGCGCTCGACAAGGAGTATCCGGCGAACAACGGGCGGAAGTTCAAGGTTTCGGCCCACACGGTGGAGGCGGTGTCGGTGGCGGTCGGGCTGCTCTTGCCTCCGCCCATGCAATGGATGCGGGCCGCGCCGGAAGGGATCACCACCGCGCTGGACGTGTTCACCGGGTATGTGCTGCTGGATGCGTGGACGGCGAACCAGGACCGCCACCACGAGAACTGGGGCGTGCTGTGGGATGGCAAGACGCTGGCGCTCGCGCCCACGTTCGATCACGGCGCGGCGATGGCCCGGAACCTGAGCGATGAGGAGCGGAAGGAACGGTTGACGACCAAGGACGGCAACCGGCAGGTCCCGTACTTCGCGGCCAAGGCCCGCTCGGCGTTCTTTGCTGATGTGGTGGCCTCACGCCCGATGACGACGTATGCAGCGTGGCGGGCGTTTGCGGCACTCGCTCCGGGCGCGGCGACGGCTTGGCGGACGAGGTTGGCGGCGATCGATAGCCCTACCGTTCAAGCGGTTCTGGAAGAGGTGCCGCCGAACCGGATGACGGCGGTTTGCCGGGAGTTTACAATGGCTTTGCTGGCCGAGAACCGGCGGCGGATTCTTGCGGATATTCACGAATGAAGAGCGTGCTGTACATCGCGTCGCGGGTGCCTGGGCCAACGGGCGGCTTCTGGAGCCCGGTCGGTCGGCTTGAACATGAGGACGGCGTGTACCGATTCGTCTATACCCGGGGCGCGCAGACGCTGCAAGGGTTCGAGCCGTTCCCCGGAATGCCTGACCTCGGTGCCATCTACGAGTCTGAATCCCTCTTCCCATTGTTTGCCAACCGGCTGTTGTCCCGGTCACGCCCGGAATACGAGGCGTTCCTGATGTGGGGCGGCTTTGACCCGGCCAACCCGCCCGACCCGCTGGCGGTGCTGGGGCTGACACAGGGGCTGCGGCAGACCGATTCCCTCGAAGTCTTCCCCTGTCCGATGCCCGATGAGCACGGGCGGTACATGAGCAAGTTCTTCCTTCATGGCGTGCGCTGGATGCACCCGGTGGCCCAGGAACGCATCGCGCGATTGCAGCCCGGCGAGGCGCTGGGGCTCAGTTTGGAGGTCGGCAACCAGTATGACCTGGACGCCGTGTCGGTGCGGACCGGCGACGTGCAAGGGCGGCTGCTCATCGGGTATGTGCCGCGCTATCTCGCGCGGGATGTGCGGGAACTCTGTGGCGCGTGCCACCCCGATTTCATTGAAGTAACGATCGAGCGGCTGAATGCGGGCGCGCCACTGCAACAGCGCGTGCTTTGTCGTATGACTTCATGCTGGCCCGAGAGCTTCACGCCCTGCGGCGGCGAACCCTTCCAAGCGATCGTCGAGTCGCCCGCAGCGATGGGGCGAGCCGGACGCTTGGGGGGCATTCGTGGATGAGGCCATCGTTGAACTCGCGGCGCTCGCGTGGTTTCAGTCGCTGGGCTATGAACTGCGATACGGGCCGTCGATCGCGCCGGGCGAACCGGACGCCGAACGCAGCGACTTCTCGCAGGTGGTGCTCGAAGGCCGTTTACGGAAGGCGATGGTGCGGCTGAACCCGGGCGTCTCGGCGGCGGCAATCGATGATGCCTTCCGCAAGGTGAGCCGGGCGGACCTGCTGGGGGGCGGCGTGCTGGTGATGCGCAACCGGGCGGTCCACAGGATGCTGGTCGACGGCGTGACGGTCGAAGAGAAGCGGGGCGACGGCTCGATCGGCGGCGTGATCGTGCGGGTGATCGACTTTGACGATCCCTCGAACAACGACTGGGCCGCCGTGAACCAGTTCACAGTGACAGACGGTCAGCATACGCGCCGGCCCGACATCGTGGTTTTCGTGAACGGTCTGCCGCTGGCGGTGATCGAACTGAAGAACGCCGCCGATGAGGGGGCCGACATCTGGCAGGCGTTCAACCAGCTCCAGACGTACAAGCAGCAGATTCCCGCGCTGTTTGCGTACAACGAACTGCTGGTAATCTCCGACGGCTTGGAGGCGCGGGTCGGCACGCTCAGCGCCGACCGCGAGCGGTTCATGCCGTGGAAGACGATCGAGGGCGAAACGCTCGCGCCCGCGAGCGTGGCGAAGCTCCAGGTGGTGCTGGAGGGCGTGTTCGAGATGCGCCGGCTGCTGGACCTGATCCGCTTCTTCGTGGTGTTCGAGGATGGAGCAGGCTCGGGTGGCGTGACGCTGCCGGGTGGGGGGGCGACGAAGAAGGTGGCGGGCTATCACCAGTTCCACGCGGTGAACAACGCCGTCGATGAGACGGTGCGGGCGTCGGCCGAGCGCGGCAACCGCCAGGTGGGCGTGGTCTGGCACACGCAAGGATCGGGCAAGAGCCTGACGATGGCGTTCTACGCCGGCCGGTTGATTGCGCGGCCCGAGATGGAGAACCCGACGATCGTTGTGCTGACCGACCGCAACGACCTGGACAACCAGTTGTTCGCCACCTTCGCCCGCTGCCACGAGGTCATCCGCCAGAAGCCGGTGCAGGCAGAGGATCGGAAGGATCTGCGCGCAAAACTAAGCGTTGCGGCGGGCGGCGTGGTGTTCACCACGATCCAGAAGTTCTTGCCGGATGCGGAGTGGGGCACGAACGGGGCACTGTCCGCGCGCCGCAACATCGTGGTCATCGCTGATGAGGCGCACCGCAGCCAGTACGACTTCGTGGACGGGCTGGCGCGGGCGATGCGGGATGCGCTGCCCAAAGCCTCGTTCATCGGGTTCACGGGCACGCCCATCGAGAAGACCGACGCGAACACGCGGGCTGTGTTTGGCGACTACATCAGTAAGTACGACATCCAGCGGGCCGTCGAGGACAAGGCGACCGTTCCGATCTACTACGAGGCGCGTACCGCGAAGGTCCGCCTGAGCGACGCCGCGATTCCCAAACTCGATGAGGAGTTTGAGGAGGCGACTGAAGGGGAGGAAGTCGAGCGGAAGCAGGCGCTGAAGACCAAATGGGCCGCGATCGAGGCGATTGTTGGTAGCGCCGAGCGGGTGGCGCTCGTGGCCGACGACATCGTCAAGCACGCGCAGGCTCGTTTCGATGCGATGTTCGCGGAGACCGGGGACGCGGGCAAGGTCATGGTCGTCTGCATGAGCCGGCGGATCTGCGTGGATCTCTACAACGCCCTCGCCACACTCAAGCCTGAATGGGCCAGCAGCGAGGACGCGAAGGGCGTGATGAAGGTCGTGATGACCGGCTCGGCCTCCGATCCGGCGGAGTGGCAGGAGCACATCCGCACGAAGTCGAAGAGAGAGGAACTGGCGAACCGCTTCAAGGACCCGAAGGACGGCGTGCGCATCGTCATCGTCCGTGACATGTGGCTCACGGGGTTTGATGCGCCGTGCCTGCACACGCTGTATGTGGACAAGCCCATGAAGGGGCACGGTCTGATGCAGGCGATCGCCCGCGTCAACCGCGTATTCGGCAACAAGCCGGGCGGCCTCGTGGTCGATTACCTCGGCCTGGCCCACGAACTGAAGCAGGCGCTGGCGGCGTACACCGAGAGCGGGGGCGCGGGCAATGACATCAAGATCGACCAAGATGACGCCGTCGCCGCGATGCTGGCGGCGCACGAGCGCTGCTGCGAGGTGTTTACGAAGTCGCCCAAGTCTCCCTCCGGGAGGACCGCCGAGGCACCGTTCGATTGGTCGCACTGGAAGATCGGCACGCCGCAGCAGCGACTGTCGGTTTTGCCCGCGGCCCAGGAACACATCCTCAGAGCCAAGGATGGCAAGGCGACGTTCCTGCTCGCGGTGAAGGAGTTGTCGCAGGCATTCGCCTTGGCCGTGCCGCACGAGGAGACGCTGCGGATCCGGGACGATGTGGGGTTCTTCCAAGCGGTGCGAGCGGCCCTGACAAAGTCGATCGGTGAGAAGCAGCGATCGCCGGCGGATGTCGAACTGGCCCTGCGTCAGTTGGTCAGCCGGGCGGTCGCGTCGGAAGAGGTGCTCGATATCTTCGCCGCGGCGGGGCTGAACAAGCCGAACATCGGTGTGCTGTCGGAGGAGTTCCTTGCGGACGTGAAGGGGATGCCGCAACGCAACCTCGCAGTGGAACTGCTCAGGAAGCTCCTCGCTGGCGAGATCAAACTGCGGGGCAAGCGGAACGTTGTGCAAGCCCGGTCGTTTGCGGAGTTGCTTGAGCAGGCGATCCGGCGATACCAGAACCGTTCGATCGAGGCGGCTCAGGTCATCGAGGAGCTGATCGAGCTCGCCCGCGCGATGCGTGAGGCCGACAAGCGGGGCGAGACACTCGGGCTCACGACCGACGAACTGGCCTTTTACGATGCGCTCGAAGTGAGCGACACGGCGGTGAAGGTCCTGGGGGAGCCCACACTCCAGCAGATCGCCCGCGAGCTGGTTCAGTCTGTGCGGGCAAACACGAGCATCGACTGGACGATCAAGGAGTCCGTCCGAGCGAAGTTGAGGGTCATCGTCAAGCGCATTCTGCGGAAGTACGGCTATCCGCCGGACAAGCAGGAGAAGGCAACGCAGACGGTGATCGAGCAGGCCGAGTTGCTTCTGGCTGACGCCAACTCGTGGTGCGCGACAAACCCGGCTGGTTAGCAGAGGGGTAATGGCGAGGGCACCGAGCTCTCGCCATATGTCACAGCCGCGAACCAAGAACATCCTGACGATCGGCGGCAGGGCTGCGCCCTGTCTACCTCCTCGCGCGGTCGAGTTGCTGGCGGCGGCCACGGCACGGCTGATCGATGCGAACGTCCCGGTTCTGGGGCCAAACATCGAGCATGCCGGTTCCGACTCGCCGCGACTCGACCTTTTGGATCATGCAGCCCTCAGTGTGCCTACGGGTGAACGCGACCGTCCCGAACCGGAGAACGCGCCGCGATGTGACCCGAAGGAGACTGACTGCCGATGACGCCCCCACGCACGCCCCCAAAACCCGAAGACAACCATCCAGCAACAGATCGAAGAGCTCCGACACATGCCTGTGTCGCGGCTGCGGGAGCGCTACGCCGACGCCTTCGGCGAGCCGACGACATCCGGGAACCGCCAATGGCTGTTCCGCCGGGTGGCTTGGCGAATCCAGTCGCTCGCGGAGGGGGACCTTTCCGAACGGGCGCGGCGGCGGGCCGCCGAGTTGGCCCGGGACGTTGACGTCCGGGTCCGGCCCCGACGTTTGGGGAACTCGCAGAGGAGCCGCGGTCGGGCGAACCGCAGCGTGCCGCGATGCGCGGACTTGCCGACTACCTGCGACCGAACGTCAACGCCCTCGAGTACGCCCGCCGGCTGCGCCGGGGCCTTCCCATCGGCAGCGGCATGGTGGAG
>Ga0163146_10006815_pt1 | contig 12785 bp, 9 predicted proteins | sample OliLakLV19MP7G1_FD_148648 | JGI IMG/M metagenome (GOLD analysis project Ga0163146, IMG submission 148648) | Freshwater microbial mat bacterial communities from Lake Vanda, McMurdo Dry Valleys, Antarctica - Oligotrophic Lake LV.19.MP7.G1 | ecosystem: Environmental > Aquatic > Freshwater > Lake >... | reverse complement strand
GTGTCAGCAGCGTCAAGGCGGGCATCGGCGGCGAGCTGATACAGCGTGTTGAACGGCAGGAACTGCATGCCGTTGCGGGCATAGAGCTCCTCCGGGCTCACGCGGGAGTGCAGGGCGGCGACGCCGGCCGCGGCGCGGTCATCCCGACAGTGAAACGGCTCGGCGAGCATCCGCCCGTTCGCGAGCAGACCGTAGTCGACCGCCCACGAGTCGATGCCGATGCTGCGGATGTCCGGCTCGTCTGCCAGCGCCGCCCGGAGTCTCGAGATGGCGTGCTCGCACAGCGCCGTGACATTCCAGTGCTGGCCATCCGCCTGGTCGACGGGGTCGTTAGCAACGCGCGCGACCGGCCGCACGCTGAGCTCGTTGTGGTCGACGTGGCCGATCATCACCCGGCCGCTGGTGGCGCCGAGGTCGACCGCAACGACCGACCCCGGTGATCGAGCCAGCCTCGGTGATCTCGGGTGCACTGCGGGCTCCGCTTGTTTCATGCGCCCCAGCCAGCCTGCACTCCGCCCAAGCGCTCGGCAGCGATCTGCGCGAGGTGGCCGGAAGCGAGGTAGGCGGCCATCGGGTCGCCGGGCAGGCCGCGGCCCTCGCGCCAGGCGGCAAGCGCCGGGCGCACATCGGTGTAGAAGGCGTCCATGAGAATGCCGTTCGCCGCGAGCACGTCGCCCGCGTTCTCCGCCATGTCGAGTGCGTCCTGGTCGACGAGGAGCGCGCGCGCCGTCATCTCCTGCACGTTGAGCACTGACCGGATCTGCCCGGGAATCTTGTCCTCGACGTTGTGGCACTGGTCGAGCATGAACGAGACCGTAGAGGTGGGGCCATACCCCCCGCCACGCACTACCTGATGAATGATGCGGAACAGCTGGAACGGGTCGGCCGCGCCCACAATCAGATCGTCATCGGCGTAGAAGCGCGAGTTGAAGTCGAATGAGCCGAGCTTGCCGAGGCGCAGCAGCTGCATGACGATGAACTCGATGTTTGTGCCGGGGGCGTGGTGGCCGGTGTCGAGGCAGACCATCGCCTTGTCGCCGAGGGCGGCGACCTGGGCGTAGCTGGTCCCCCAGTCTGGAACGTCAGTGTGATAAAACGCGGGCTCGAAAAACTTGTACTCGAGCACGAGGCGCTGTTGGTCGCTGATGCGGTCGTAGATCTTCTGCAACGAGTCAGCGAGTCGGTCCTGGCGGCCGCGCAGGTCGGCCTGTCCGGGATAGTTGGTTCCGTCGGCGAGCCAGATCTTGAGGTCGCGCGAGCCGGTCGCGTTCATGATGTCGATGCACTCGAAGTGATGGTCGATCGCCTTCTGCCGCACGGTCAGGTCGATGTGAGTGAGGCTCCCCAACTTGTAGGCCTCATCCTGAAATGTGTTCGAGTTGATCGTTCCGAGAAGTATCCCTAGGTCTTGGGCGTAGGCGGAGAGAGCGGCGTAGTCATCCACCTTGTCCCACGGGATATGCAGGGCGACCGAGGGAGCGAGCGCGGTGAACTCGTTGACTTTTGCGGCATCCGCGATCTTCTCCCGCGGAGTGCGCGGAGTACCCGGCGTGGAGAAGACCTTGAAGCGGGTACCCGAGTTGCCGAAAGCCCACGAGGGCAACTCAATAGCCTGGGATTCGAGCTGGGATTCGATCTGGTCGAAGGTGCGGGTCACTTGGCGTCCTTTGTGAGCTGGTCCTGACGGTTGCAGATTTCGGGGAGCGTGAGGACGGTCTCGTCGGGCCGCATGTGGGGCTGGAGGCACCCTTTGTGCGTCTGCATCAACCCTCCCTCATTGTTGAATCGATTCAAGCATCGTCTGAAACAGATACTACGGGACCGCGTTCGGGGACCGCGGTGGTCAGATCACCGAGGCCTGAAACGGGCAAGGCCATCACGTATTCCTTCAGGTCCGTTACACTATCGTTACCGTAGATCGTTTGACACTTTTCACCGTATCAGATTATGTTGCCCATGTTGAAGCGTTTCAACACATCCCCGCATCGATGCCGGGATTTCCTTTACATGGAGGTAAATGATGCACGCACGAAAGACACGGCGCGCGCTGATCGCGGGTGGAGCTTTTGCCGCCACCATCGCGCTCGCGCTGGCCGGGTGTACCCCCGCCGCGCCGAGTGGTCCCGTCGAAATCAGTTGGCTCGTGATTAGCAACGATAACGAGGTCGGCACGTCTCAGGCGTTGGCCGACGCATTCACCGCGGCAAACCCCGATATCACGATCAACATCGAGACCCGCCCGGCCGGTGGTGACGGAGACAACATCATCAAGACCCGTCTCGCGACCGGCGAGATGACGGACGTTTTCACGTATAACTCCGGTTCGCTGTTCCAGGCCCTCGCGCCCGAGAAGAATCTCGTTCCTCTGACCGAGGCCGAGACGGGCAACGTTGTGGAGACCTTCCTGCCCGGTGTCAGCGTTGGCGATACTGTTTACGGCGTGCCGATGGGGACCGCGATGGGTGGTGGGGTGCTCTACAACATCCCGATCTACGAAGAGCTCGGATTGAGCGTGCCAAAGACGTGGGACGACTTCATCTCCAACAGCGAGGCGATCAAGGCCGCGGGCAAGACCGCAATCATCCAGACCTACAAGGACACGTGGACGTCGCAGCTATTCGTGCTCGGAGACTTCGCCAATGTTCTTGCCTCCGAGCCGAGTTGGGCAGACAAGTACACCGCGAACGAGGTCAAGTACGCGACCGACGACGCGGCCCGTGCGGGCTTCGAGCACCTCCAGGAGGCCTTCGACAAGGGTCTGCTCAACGCAGACTTCGGTTCGGCGACGCTTGACGACGGCCTGCGCATGGTTGCTACGGGTGAGGGTGCACAGTACCCAATGCTCACGTTCGCGATCGGAAACATCGCCGGCACCTACCCGGACAACGTCAACGACGTTGGATTCTTCGCCCTCCCGGGTGAGTCCGCCGGTGAGAACCCGCTGACCACGTGGCTATCGGATGGGGTCTACATCGCCGCGACCACCGAGGGTGCGAAGCTCGAGGCGGCCAAGAAGTTCCTCGCCTACATCGCCTCGGTCGAGAGCTGCGAAGTCCAGACGAGCGCCTCTGTCGCGACGGGCCCGTATTTCGTCAAGGGCTGCACCCTTCCGGACGACGTGCCCCAGGGAGTCAAGGACCTCCTGCCGTACTTCGCCACGGCCACGAGTGCGTACCCGGCACTTGAGTTCCTCAGCCCCATCAAGGGGCCGGCACTTGAGCAGATCACGGTCGCGGTGGGCTCCGGCATCACTTCGGCTGCCGATGGTGCCGCGCAATACGATGTGGACGTCGAGAAGCAGGCACAGCAGTTGGGGCTGCCGGGCTGGTAGTCCGGTACCTCGCCGCAACAGAATGAGTTGAGTCCGGTCCCGTGCCACCCGGCGGGGGCCGGGCTCACCCCTTCAATGGAGACGGAACATGACGAGTCTTGTCGAGAACAATGCCATCGCGCCGAATGAACCCACCCCCAAGGGGTCCAAGCCGCGGCGTTCGGGTAGCTCATACCCGTTCTGGTTCTTCCTCATTCCAGGCATCATTTTCGCCGTGCTCTTCTTCGCCCCCACCTTCGCATCGTTCTACTTCAGCCTCACTCGGTGGACGCTCTTCACTACGACCTTTATCGGATTCGACAACTTCGCCCTGTTTTTTCGCGAGCCCAACCTCTTTCAGGGCCTCATCAACACCGGAATCTACGCCACGGTCACCTCGGGACTGAAGGTCGTCCTCGGCATGGGGCTGGCCGTGCTTCTGACTTCTCAGATCGTCGCGCGTGGCTGGCTGCGCTCCGTCGTCTTCTTCCCGGTGCTTGTCAGCACGATCGGTGTCGGCATCACCTTCTCGGTTCTCATGCACCCCATTGACGGTTTGATCAACCAGACGCTCGCCTTCTTCGGGATCCAAGGCCCCTTCTGGCTCACCGATCCGGCCTGGGCGTTGCTCTCGGTTGCCCTCGTGGATGTGTGGAAGGGAGTGGGGTTAGCGACCGTCATCTACATTGCCGGAATCGCCTCGATCCCACAGGACTACTTTGAGGCCGCTCGGGTCGACGGGGCCGGGCCATGGAGTGTATTTCGAAGCATCATTGTTCCGCTCGCGCGGCCGGCGACGGTCACCGTCATCATCCTCTCGCTGATTGGCGGATTGCGCTCATTTGACCTGATCTGGTCAATGACGCGCGGAGGGCCCGGATTCGTCTCCGACGTTATTGCTTCGGTGATCTACAAGCAGTATCAGGCTGGCTTCTATGGGCTTTCGACCGCAGGCAACGTCATCCTGTTCCTCTTGGTGACGGCGATTATTCTGCCGTTGTCGTGGTTCCTCAACCGCAAGGTGGCCGACTGATGCGAAAGAGGGTGCGCAAGTATTGGCTCGGCGTCGTTTCCGTGCTGGCCTCGATTGTGATTTTTGTCATCCCGTTCCTCTTCATTGTCACGACCGCGCTCAAGAGTAAGCGTGAGGCGGCCCTCCTTGACTTTACGTGGCCGACCGAACTGCACCTGTGGGAGAACCTCGTTGCGGTGATTCAGGCGCGCGACTTCATTCTGCTAACGGCCTTTGTCAACAGCACCGTCCTCACCGTGACCAGCGTTGCCGGGATGGTGGTCTTGGGGGCAATGGTCGCCTGGGTCGCTGAGCGACGACGCGGGCGGTGGACGAAGCTCATCGACTTCATCGTGCTCTTCGGATTGATCGTACCGCCGGCGGTCGTCCCGACGATCTGGGTGATGCAGGGGCTGGGCATCTTCAAGACCCTTCATGGACTCGTGCTCATTGAGATCGCGTTTGGGCTGTCCTTCAGCATCCTGCTCTTCCGAGCGTTCATCGCGACGGTCCCGAAGGAGCTGGACGAGGCAGCAGTTCTCGACGGCGCTGGTCCTCTCCGACTATTCTTTCAGGTCGTCTTTCCGCTGCTCCGACCCGTCATCATCACCGTGATCGTCGTGCAATCGGTCGTGGTCTTCAACGACTTCACCAACCCTCTCTACTTCTTGCCAGGAGACGAGAATGCGACAGTCCAGCTGACCCTATTCAATTTTCAGGACCAGTTCGACACCCAGTGGAACCTACTCTTCATGAACATTTTGCTCATCACGATTCCGCCGCTGGTGATGTTCCTGTTCTTCAACCGGCAGATCGTCGCGGGAATGGCCGGAGCGGTCAAGGGGTAACCGCCCCGTCGTGTGACTATTGAATCGTTCAACGGGAATGGGAGGGGGCTCATGGTAGCTGGAGCGAGCGTGCGGGATGTCGCGGAGCACGCTGGCGTCTCGGTGGGCACGGTCTCGAATGTGCTCAACCACCCCATGAAAGTGCTGCCAGCAACGGTCGCCCGGGTTCAGGAGTCGATCGCGGCCCTCGGCTTCATTCGTAACGACGCCGCCCGGCAATTGCGTGCAGGGCGAAGCACCTCCATCGGACTCATCGTGCTCGACGTCGGCAACCCGTTCTTTACTGACCTCGCCCGTGGTGTGGAGGACCGCGCGAGTGACCGTGGTTTCTCCGTCATCCTCGCCAATAGCGATGACAGTCTGGCTCGTGAGGCGAAGTACCTCGACCTGTTCGAGGAGCAGCGGGTGCTTGGGGTGCTGATCAGTCCTTACGGGGAAATCAGTCCACGACTTGAGCGCCTGCGCGAGCGGGGGATTGCTGCTGTACTGGTGGACCGCAGCGGCGACGGCGGCGGGTTCAGCTCGGTGTCTGTCGATGACGTCGCGGGTGGTCGTCTGGCCGTCGAGCATCTCATCACGCAGGGGCGACATCGCATCGCCTTCGTCGCGGGGAGCCTGACCATCCGACAGGTGGCCGATCGACTGGCTGGCGCGCGCGCGGCCGCCGCGGCCCACCCCGGCGTGACCCTTGAGGTCATCGAGATCGACGCACTCACCGTGATCGCGGGACGCACCGCGGGAACCCGGATCGCTGCACGCGCGGTGGTGGATCGACCGGACGGTATTTTCGCCGCCAATGACCTGATCGCTGTCGGCACCCTCCAAGCTCTGGTGATGCAAGGTCACGTTCGGGTGCCTGAACAGATCGCGCTCGTCGGTTACGACGACATCGACTTCGCCGCGGCCGCCGTCGTGCCCCTCACCTCGATCCGCCAACCCAGCCGGGAGATCGGCAGAATCGCCGTGGGAATCCTGCTCGAGGAGGCGGCCGATCCGGACTTGCCGCCGCGTCAGGTCGTCTTCCAGCCTGAATTGGTGGTGCGGGCCTCGTCGGTGGGCTGAGAGTCTCTGAATATCGCCTCACAAAAAACCGGAAAGGCACAGCGCTCATGATCGACGCGAAGACGCACTGGTTCGTCAACGACCGGTTCGGTCTCTTCATACACTGGGGGCTTTACTCACTCGGCGCGCGGCACGAATGGCTCATGCACAACGAACGGGTCCCCACGGTCGAGTACGAGCGGTATGCCAAGTACTTCGAACCCGACTTGTTTGATCCTGCCGAGTGGGCTCGCCGCGCGAAGGCCGCCGGAATGAAATACGTCGTCCTGACGACGAAACATCACGACGGGTTCTGCCTCTGGGACTCGCAACTCACCGACTACACCGTCATGAACACGCCCTACCGTCGAGATGTGGTTCGCGAGTTCACCGGCGCCGTGCGTGCCGCAGGGTTGAAGGTCGGGCTTTACCACTCACTGCTGGATTGGCATCATCCGGATTTCTTCGTAGACGGCATGCACCCGCGCCGGGACGACCCCGATGCCGCAACCATAAACACGGATCGGGACATGGCCCGGTATCGCCAGTACCTCCACGGGCAGGTGCGCGAGTTGCTGACGGACTACGGGCAGATCGACTACCTGTTCTACGACTTCTCTTACGCAAGCGCCCCTTTCAATGTATGGGGCGGCAAGGGTGCAGAGGACTGGGGTTCGGTTGGGCTCTTGGCGATGACGCGTGAGCTGCAACCACACATCATCGTCAATGACCGTCTGGGGTTGCCAGGCGACTTCATAACACCGGAAGAGTACCAGCCGACGGCCACGATGGAGGTCGACGGGCAAGCGGTGCCTTGGGAGGCATGTCAGACACTCAACGGCAGTTGGGGCTACAACCGCGACAAGGGTCCGGACAAGTCTGTTGACCTTCTCGTGCGCATGTTGGTGGACGGGGTCTCAAAGAACGGCAATCTGCTTCTCAACGTTGGTCCCACTGGTCGCGGCAATTTCGATCCGAAGGCGATGGAGGTGCTCGAGGGCCTCGGCGACTGGATGCAGCTGCATTCCCGATCGATCTATGGTGCTGGTTCCAGTCGCTACGTGGCGCCTACCGACGTGCGTTACACTCAACGCGCAAATCGGCTTTATGCACACATATTCGCTTGGCCGCTGGAGTACCTCCACCTGCCCGATCTCGCGGGAAAAGTGGAGTACGCACAGTTCCTGAACGATGCTTCGGAAGTGTCGATGCTAGTCATCGACCCGTCGGCCCCAGCTCTCACGACAAGCGTCGGCGGCCAGCCCGCGGGAACACTCACTCTCAAACTGCCGATCCATCGCCCTCACGTGTCGATCCCGGTTGTAGAGATTTTCCTGACCGACTAACCGAGTGGGAGCAACCACGTTCGACTCCCTGAGCCCACAGTGTGTCTTTCCCCGAGGAAGAACACAGCGGCCTCGGCATTCGGAGGCACCTCAACGGTCAGGCTGACCCCGTGACCCTGCCTTACCCAACGGGATCGGATAGGGCCATAGGGGCTTTCGACCGTGGCCTCAGCCCAGTCCACTTCAGGCACGAGGGTGGGACGAATCAGGATTCGCTCATATCCGGGGCGCTCAGCGTCAGGGCGGATCCCTGCCAACGACTTCACAAACCACGATGCGATGCCGGTGAAGCAGGTATGGATTCTGCTCTCCACCTCACTATTCCATTCCTCAGGCCACGTCGTTTCGCCCCGCGCCAAGAAGTAGCCGTAGCCCGGGTATGACGTCTGATTAAGGATGTGCGCGACGTGGAGAGATGGGCCTGCGTCAGAGGTCCCGACGACGAAACGCAGTAGGGCCGACACGCCGGCGGATCCCATATCAAGGAAGTGTCGGCTGACGAACTCCTGATCAAGGCGGGCCCGGACGGCATCGGACTGCTCAGCAGGCAAGAGGCTCGTCAACAGGGCGAATGCCTGTTGCACCTGTCGGCCGTCAAGAAAAGCTCCGGTTGTCGGGTCGTACCACTCGTCAACCATCGCTGTCTGGAGGGAGGCCAGCCTGGCTTCGTATCGATGAGCGTCACCGGCGCGGCCCAGAGCGCGGCAGATCAAGAGCATCTCTTGCAGGTTCCAGGCATAGACGCAATTGTTGAAGAAGGCTGCCTGGGGCGAGTCGCCAAGCTCCCTGCGGCCGTCCGGTGCGAGCCAGTCGCCAAGATAGTGATTCGGGCCGTTGTAGGCCTGGAGTAGTCCGTCTCTCGTGTGCCGATGAAGGTAGTCGAGCCAGGATGCCGCAGACGGGCGGACGACTTCCAACACGCGCAGGTCAGCGAATGTGAGGTAGTGCTCGTAGGCGACGTTCAGTCCAGCGCTGCACCACATCGGGCCGCCCCAATGGTCGTGCTCTGGCACCGGGGCGACGTGGGGCATGGAGCCGTCGGGGTCTTGAACGTCAACCCAGTCCTGAACGATCTTGGTGTAAAACGCGCCGGTCGCATAGTTGGGCAAGCCGATGCCCCAAGAAGTACCCGTGGCGGTCTCGCCGTAGCCCATACGCTCTCGATGCGGGCAGTCCATCGTGAAGCCCTCTGGCGTGTTCGCGCGAAAGGTCCAGAGATCAGTCTCGTAGATCCGGTTATAGAGGTCGTTCGAGGAACTGAAGTGGCCGGTTCGCTCGAAGTCTGTGCCCAGAGCAAAGGCCTTCACGGCCTCCGGAGCCTTTCTGAGCCCCTGCAATGTGATGAACCTGCCAGCCGCGTAGGCGAAGCGAGGTCGGAACTGGTCGAGCCCGGTGCCCCCGCAGACCAAGTAGCTGCGCTGGTTGAAGTCGCACAGGGTCTCGTTGTCATCGGCGGTGAGGATAGTGATCGTGTCGCCCGCCTCGTGGTCGAGCACCGTAAAATCCACCCAGCCGGTGAAGTTGGTCGGAAACTCGATGCGCCAGCCGTCACTGGTCTGCCGGACTGCAGTGGGTTCGTAGGTCTCGATGATCGTTGTCTTTGGCACCCGGAACGTCGATTGGCAGGGAGCATTCACCTGAACAGTTGTCGCCGTGAGCCAGTTCTTGTCGTCGAAATCTAGGCGGTTCCACTCAGGTTGGGACCGCCTTGCATCGATTCGCTCGCCGCCGTTTTCTCCCAATCGCGTGACCAACTCGGTGCTTTGCGTATCTGACTCACCGCAACGCCAGGTTTCGTCAGTCGTGATGGTCATGCGGCGTGTGCGGCCGTCTGCGCCGAGGAAGCCACCCACCATCGTGAGCTTGAAGGTGTGGGGCATGGCGAACCCCTTGTTGGCCGCCCAGCCGGCAGCGGTCCAGACTCCGATAATGTTCGGCCCCGACGTCAGCAATGCGCTGACGTCGTATGTGACGTACGGAACTCGTTTGACATAGTCCAGCACTGGCGGAGCGAGCTCCCGTTCCGGGTCAGCCCGTACCCCGTTAATGAAGAGCGCGTGATAGCCAACGGATGCAACGCTCACGATGGCAGGTTGACCTTCGGCAGCGTCGGGCAGGGTGACGATCCTCCGATACCAGATCTGCTTGTCCTCGGCAGCTGTCGGGTGCTTGAGCCAGGCTGCGTCGTCCCACTCCTCCTGCGAGAGCGTTCCGGTGATGAAGTACGCCGAGTCACTCCACAACGAAGCATGGTCGTGCGCCTGATAGGTCCTGGCGCGCCAGGTGTAGATCGTGTTGGAGCAGAGCGCTTCTCCGCTGTACTCGACGACCGTCGAGTTATTTGACTCAACGAGCCCGGAGTCCCAAACTGTGTGGGGTGTCTCCCTGGCCCCCGAAGTCTCAACAATAACGTGGTAGCCGAACTGGCGCACATCTGTCTGCCACGGCTCCGCGGCAACAATCCACCGCAGGCGCGGTCTTGGCTCGTCGAGCCCGACAGGATTGGTGCACCACTCAGTCTGCAGTCCGGTCGGCGCCACCACCGAGTTGACATGTTGAGGGCTTGTTCCGGTGCCGTGCTCTGAATCGCGCGCCATGGTGTTTCGCCCCTTTGCGACATGTCCAGCCAGTGAACGAGGATTGCTGACTAATCGTATCTGCGGTCACGGATCGCCCAAGTGCACCGGCCGGTATTGCGACGGCATTCGGCGTTCACCCTTAGCGTTGTAGGCTTCTGTCGCAGCGTTGCCGCGCCGTCCCGCAAGCCCGAAACGGGGAGTGCCGCCCATCTGCAATCCTCCCACCGGATGGAGTTCGGAATGATTGTTCGTCCGGATGGCGGCGTCGGTTCTGCCCCCCAGTCGAGCTCGCCGCGCGCTCGGGCCGTGACGATCAACGATGTCGCGGGGCTCGCGGGGGTCTCCCGTGCGGCGGTATCCAAGGTCATCCGGAATGCGTATGGCGTGAGTCCGGCGATGCGGGAAAAGGTTGGTCGGGCGATCGTGGCCCTCGGTTACCGGCCCAACAGCGCGGCCCGAGCCATGCGCGGAAAGTCATTCGTGATCGGGTTCGAGATTCCGGGCCTGAGCAACGACTTTCTGATTACGATTCTGAAGGCAGCCCACGAGGCGCTCGCGGCTTCCGAGTATCAACTGATCGTCGCGCCCGCGGATGCCGATGACTATCTGGGAGCACGGGCGATCGAGTCTCTCGTTGACCATCAGGTCGATGGGCTTGTCGCCGTGTCAACAGCGATCTCTGTCGAGTGGCTCCAGAACATCGCGCGCCGTATCCCTCTCGTCATGATCGGCCGACACGATCAATCAGTCAACTACGACACGGTCGTCGGTGACGATTCTGCGGGCGCCGCACTTGTGATGGAACACCTGCTCTCGCAAGGGCACTCGCGGATCGCGCATCTCACCCGCGGGCTGGCGATCACGGCACCCCCGTCCCGTAGCCCCCATGCTGTGCGTCTCGAGGGATATGTCGAGGCCATGACCGCAGCAGGTTTGACCGAGAACATCAGCGTGGTCCGCTCCGGCTCGAGTCAGCTCGATTCTCAGGTTGCGATCACACCACTCTTGGCGTCTCCCGAACGCCCCACCGCTGTCTTCGCGGGTAATGACGAGATGGCGCTGGGCGTCATGCACGCCGCAAAGCAACTGGGAATGACCTTCGCGGACCTCGCGATCGTCGGGTACGACGACATTGATATCGCCTCGTATCCCGGCATCTCGCTGAGCTCGGTCAACCAGTCCGGCAGCGAGATGGGCGAGGTAGCGATCCGGTTGCTTCTTGAGCGCTTCGAGGGTCGGACTGACCGACGCGAGGTCGAGATGGCGCCCGTCCTGAAGGTGCGCGAGTCCTCAAGTAGCGCGAAACGCTAGCAGTTCGGCCGCGTCACGGCGCAGACCCCGCCCGAGCTGTTCCTGTCGATGCGGGTGCGCTCCGTCGGCGAGCACTCGAACAGGCTGCTGCAGGCATTGCGAGTATCTGCCCGCGCTGGTGCCGAAGACCAAAGAGTCGTCGTATTGAGGCCCGGCGTCTCCAACTTTGCCCACCCCGAGCACGGGCTGCTCGAAATGTTGCCGTTTTCGCCGATAAGGAGCAGTCGTTGGGCAGTGATTCGCTGACGCTGATGTCGCTTCGGGGCTAACCTGCGCGGCCCGAGGGAACAGCATGGCGTTGAGCGGCGTTGAGAATTACATGCCGCTAGAACGAGAGTTCGAACCAAGCACGGCCGCGTGGGCGCGAGAGCAGGTTGAGCTGTATGAGGCACCCGGCTGAACCCAAGGCAACGAGCTGCGCGAGATGCCCGTGATCATCCTCAGGAGCGTAGGCGCGGGATCTGACAAGCTTCGGAAAACGGCAGTGATGCGAGTCGAACATGACAGTGCCTGCGCGGTGGCGGCTTCGTTGAGTGCGGCACCAAAGCATTCTGTCTGGTACTTCAATATCAAAGCGGAGCCGCACGTTGAGCTGCAGGACGGCGCTGCAAAGCATTACTGGCGGGCGCGCGAGGTATCCGGCGATGAGAAGGCTGCATGGTGGAGCGCGCCGTTGCGATGTGGCCGGACTGCGCGCGGTACTCAGGGAAGACGGACCGGCAGATCCCTGTCTTCGTGTTGGAGTCGATGACTTGAGGAGTGATCGCATCAAAGCGCCACGCATGGCGTAGTGTCACGTCGTGACTCGCGAAGCCAGGCCAACGGCAACAAAGCCACTGCGGCGACGTTTCCTGCACCCGGCGCGAGTGGTGTTCGCCGGCTTCCTGCTGGTGACTGTGGTGGGCTCAGCGCTGCTGACAATTCCGTACGCGAAAGTCGGCCCCGGCGGCGCGACGCCAGACGAAGCATTCTTCACCGCCATTTCCGCCATTACCGTAACCGGACTCGTCGTCGTTGACACGCCGACCTACTGGTCTGGTTTCGGTCAGGCTGTCATTCTGGTGCTGATTCAGATCGGTGGCTTTGGAGTCATGGTGCTGGCTTCGCTCATCGCCATAACGGTTGCGCGGCGACTGTCGCTCCAAGCGCGTATGAACGCTGCTGCCGAGACGAAAAGCTACGGGCAGATCGACGTCAAGGCAATCATTCTGAACATCGTCAAAATTTCTCTGCTGTTCGAAGCCGCTGGGGCCATCATCTTGTTTCTCTGGTTCTGGTTGCACTACGGCAATTCGATCGGGGATGCCGCGTGGCTCGGTGTGTTCCACGCGGCATCCC
>Ga0163146_10006814_pt1 | contig 12787 bp, 8 predicted proteins | sample OliLakLV19MP7G1_FD_148648 | JGI IMG/M metagenome (GOLD analysis project Ga0163146, IMG submission 148648) | Freshwater microbial mat bacterial communities from Lake Vanda, McMurdo Dry Valleys, Antarctica - Oligotrophic Lake LV.19.MP7.G1 | ecosystem: Environmental > Aquatic > Freshwater > Lake >... | reverse complement strand
CGGCCAGGCGACCATAATTGACGAGATCAGCGTATCTTCGCCCGCAGCCGACATCGCGCCTTTCACGCACACATTTTTAATACAAAAACGTAGCCTTTAATGTTGAGGATTCCAGTTTCCATGGCCAGAAAGTCGGTAATATTGCTTACCTGTACTGCTGTTCTATTCACTTGTCTCTGGCTCGCGTGCACCCAGTCTACTGGCAAAGACAGTAGCACCGCAAAACCGCCTAGCGGACAGCAACAGACAATGTTGCAGATACTTGCCGATGTTCGCAAAAAGGGAAACACGGCTGAGAATATGTTTGCCGCAGAAGCCAAATTGGCTCAATGCGAATCCGTAATAGCTTCTACGCAAGACCCCAACGCTCGACTCAACGCCACTTTTAGTAAGGCACTCTATCTATTGGAATATGGCGACGAGCAGCAGGCCGTTTCTATTTTTGAGCAACTCAGAAATGAAATAGGGAGCCACAAGGAAGGCGAAGCAGTCTTGCTTCCACAATTGGGCTTGGCTTACTTGCGGCTCGCCGAACGAAACAACTGCGTGATGGGGCACAACGAAGATGCCTGCATTTTGCCCATCCGAGGCAAAGGCGTACACGCTGACAAAACTGCCGCAACGAAAGCCGTGGAGGCTTTTGAACTGCTTTTAACTTTGGAGCCAGAAAATTACGACGCGAGATGGTTGCTCAACATCGCTTACATGACGCTCGGCGAATACCCCTACAAAGTGCCTAAAAAGTGGCTTATCCCCAATCTGGATGCTCCTGGCTATCCGGTTCAGCCTTTTTTTGACATGGCTACGGATTTGAAAGTAATGGTAAACAACTGTGGCGGAGGTAGCATCATAGACGACTTTGACAACGATGGATATCTGGACCTCGTGACTTCATCTTGGGATTTAGGCGACCCTATGCACTACTTCAAGAGCAACGGTGATGGCAGCTTCACCGACCTGTCGGCTCAATCCGGGTTGAAGACAATTATGGGCGGCATAAACATCCAGCAAACCGACTACAACAACGACGGATTTTTGGACATTTGGGTGCTTCGTGGCGCGTGGCAAGGGCAATCTGGGCCAGCTGGAGAGCAGCCCAACTCGCTGCTTCGCAACAACGGCAACGGCACCTTTACCGACGTGACTATTGAAGCTGGTCTATTGTCGTTTCACCCCACTCAAACGGCTACATGGAACGACTTCAACAACGATGGATGGCTCGACGTTTTCATCGGGAACGAATCCACTCCGGGCAATAAGCCGCACGCCTGCGAATTTTACATCAACAACAAAAACGGCACTTTCACAAATATAGCAACGAATTGGGGAATCAAAATTGAACTCTTTGTCAAAGCCGTTGCTTCGGGCGATTACGACAACGACGGCTGGCCCGACCTTTTCATTTCCACCTCAGACGGGCGCAAATTATTGCTGCGCAACAAGGGGCTTATGGGCGGCAAAGTAGATTTCGAAGATACCAATGAACGGGCGGGGTTTGGCAAGGAATTGTACAGCAGCTTCGCCACCTGGTTTTTTGATTATGACAACGACGGCTGGCTCGACATTTTTGTCTGCAATTACGAATTCGTTCGTCCACTTTCTTACTACGCCGCCAAAGAAGCCCTGCACCCTTCCAGCGACAAAGCCGGCAAAGCCTTTATTTACCACAACAACCGCGACGGCACGTTCAGAAATGTGACCGAGCGCATGGGTCTCAACAAAATTATCTTCACGATGGGGGCGAACTTTGGCGACATCAACAACGACGGCTGGCTCGACATGTTCTTTGGCACTGGCAACCCCAGTTACCAGTCCTTGGTGCCGAACAAATTGTTCGTAAACCTCGAGGGCAAAAAATTTGCAGATGCCACCAATGCTTCGCGGATGGGCAACCTGCAAAAAGGGCATGGCGTGTCATTTGCCGACATTGACAACGACGGCGACCAAGACATCCACATTGATTTGGGAGGAGCGTTTCGGGGCGATGCATACCCCAACTCGCTCTATGTCAACCCCGGCCAGAACAGCAACAACTGGATTTACCTTAAATTGGAAGGCACTAAATCAAACCGCGCCTCCATAGGCGCAAAAATCACCGTTAAGTTCCGCGAAAACGGCAAACAGAGAATGGTGTACCGAGAACTTAACTCCGGCGGAAGTTTCGGATCCTCACCCTTGCGCCGTGAAATCGGCATTGGCCAAGCGACCGTGATTGACGAGATCAGCGTAACTTGGCCCTGCAGCGGCATCACGCAGGTATTGAAAAACATTCAGCCCAACCAGATCCTCAAAATCAAAGAAGGGCAAGAGGGCTTCGAGAAGGTCGAATTGAACAAAATGACCTTCAGAAAGGCAGATGGTTCGATTCCTATGTGTGCTCCGGCGAAATAACCCGCTCTGTTCTCACCAACAAATTAAACGTTCAAAGTTTACCGTGTTTAAAGTTTCCATTTTCACATCCCCCAAATTGCTGCCCTCGCTTTTGGGGGCTCTTGTGCTAATTAGCTGCATTTGGTTAGCCTGCACAAACGGTAAGGAAGAAGCCCAACAAACAACCCAGGATGGCCAGCAGAAGATGCTGCAGATCATTGCCGAATTGCAAAAAAAAATAAACGTGCCTCAAAACACCTATGCTTCGGGAGCCAAAATAGCCCAATGTGACGCAGAGTTGGCTGTAACGAAAGACCCAAATGCGAGGCTCAACATCCTCTTGAAGAAAGCTGTATTTTTATTAGAATTCGGGGATGAAGTACAGGCCGTAGCGCTGTTTGAGCAGGTTTTAAATACCGCAAAACCCAGCAAAGAAGCTCGAAAATCATTGCTGTTTCATTTGGGGACAGCCTACCTGCGCTTGGCCGAACGGAACAACTGCGTGACGGGACATACGGCGGATGCCTGTATCATGCCCATTCAAGGCAAGGGCATACACCAAGACCAGATGGCCGCGCGCAAAGCGATAAAAGTATTCGAGGCAATTTTGACCGATGATCCCCAAAATTATGATGCGCTCTGGATTTTGAACCTCTGTTATATGACAGTTGGCGAATATCCCCAAAAGGTGCCCAAACCTTGGTTGGTTCCTGGCCTCGATGCGCCCGATTACCCGGTAAGGCCTTTTGCAGAAATGGCTGCTGACCTGAAAGTCATGACAAACACCAGTGCAGGCGGCAGCATTGTGGAGGATTTTGACAATGATGGCTATTTGGATATCGTCACCTCGACTTGGGAGCTGGGCGATCCCATGCATTATTTCAAGAACAATGGCGATGGAACATTCTCAGACCTGTCGGACAAGTCAGGGCTGGCAGCCTTCACGGGCGGCCTGAATATCCAGCAAACGGACTACAACAACGACGGTTTTTTAGATATCTGGGTGCTTCGCGGCGCATGGCAGGGTCAAGGTGGCCCTTATGGAGAACAGCCCAATTCATTGCTTCGCAACAATGGCGACGGCACTTTTACCGACGTGACCATTGACGCAGGGCTGTTGTCGTTTCACCCCACACAAACAGCAACCTGGAACGACTTCAACAACGACGGTTGGCTTGATCTTTTTGTCGCCAACGAGAGTATGCCGGGTGCGGCTGCCCCCCATTTGTGCGAGTTCTTTATCAACAACAAAAACGGCACTTTCAAGAACGTGGCAAAAGATTGGGGCATCGAAATCGCGATGTTTGTCAAAGGAGTGGCATCTGGCGATTATGACAACGACGGTTGGCCCGACCTTTTCTTTTCTACCATGAACGGACAAAAAAAGTTGCTGCGCAACCAGGGCCTTAGCGGTGGCAAGGTGGTTTTTGAAGATGTGACCAAAAAAGCAGGGTTCGCCAATGAATTGTATCGCAGCTTCCCGACTTGGTTTTTTGATTACGACAACGACGGCTGGCTCGACATCTTTGTCTGCAACTATGAGTTTGAAAAACCGCTCTCCTTTCATGCCGCCAAAGAAGCATTGCATCCCTCCAGCGATATGGATGGCAAAGCTGTGATCTACCACAACAACCAAAACGGCACATTCAGCAACGTAACGGAGCGTATGGGGATCAATAAGATCAATTTTGCGATGGGGGCGAACTTTGGTGATATCAACAACGACGGCTGGCTTGATATGTATTTGTCTACTGGCAACCTCAAATATCGGTCTCTGGTGCCAAACAAATTATATGTCAACCTGGAGGGCAAAAAATTTGCAGATGCAACCAATTCCTCCCGAATGGGCAACTTACAAAAAGGCCACGGAGTGTCTTTCGGAGACCTTGACAACGATGGCGACCAGGACATCCACAATGACTTAGGCGGGTCCTACCGGGGCGATCTCTACCCCAGCTCGCTCTACATCAACCCAGGACAAAACGACAACAACTGGATTTACCTGAAATTGGAAGGCACCAAGTCCAACCGTGCTGCCATAGGCACAAAAATCACGGTCAAATTCCGCGAAAACGGCAAACAGAGAATGGTGTACCGAGAACTCAACTCCGGCGGAAGTTTCGGCTCCTCACCCTTGCGGCGTGAAATCGGCATAGGCCAAGCGACCATGATTGACGAGATCACGATCCAATGGCCCACAAGCGGTATCACCCAAGCGTTCAAAAACGTTAAGCCCAACCAACTCCTCAAGATAAAGGAAGGGCAAGAAGGCTTCGAGGTGGAAGCAATGAACAAAATGATCTTTAGATTGGCAGATGGTTCAATACCGATGTGCGCCCCAGCAAAGTGAGCGGATTGTAAAAAACTATCTACCTTACCTTCTTTTTTCGGAAGTCGCAGTCTCGATATTGGGATGGGCGGCTTCCGTTTTTTAGGGAGGGGCAGGGCAATAAACTTCCCGAAAGTTTTAAACTTTCGGGAAGTTGCCTTTGACACAAAACCCAGTTTTACAAAATTTACATCACAATCAAAGCCTGACAAACCCCCTTGAACAGAATTTAAAAATAAAATCACGTCTTTTGCAAAAGATAATTTTTATCTTTGCGCCTTCATTTGAAAACAAAAGTCACCAATCCGTGGTTTTAGTTTCCTTTTTTCATTCTCATACCGGCATTGGGTAGCATTGACATTAGGCGTTTGGTTTCTGTGGCAGGGAGTAATCTTGCGGAGTAGAACAAGTAGCGCGCAAGTCAAACAGTCCCATCGCCCTAACGTACTTTTTCAATGTCTGCATTCAAGACGCTCGGCATCGCCGACGACCTCTTGCAGGGTATCACTGCCATGGGCTTTGAAACCCCTACCCCTGTTCAAGAAATAGTTATCCCTGTCGCCCTCGAAGGGGACAACGACATCATTGCCCTTGCCCAAACCGGCACAGGCAAAACTGCCGCTTTTGGCCTCCCACTTCTCCAACGTATTGATCCAAAAGAGCGCACCATACAAGCGCTCATCATGTGCCCAACCCGCGAACTTTGTGTTCAAGTGGCCGGCGATCTGGTCAATTACTCCGAACACGCCCACCAATACAAGGTGGTGGCAGTGTACGGCGGTGCGGGTATTGAGGGCCAAATCAGGCAAATTAAAGCTGGGGCACAAATCGTGGTGGCTACCCCTGGCCGTCTCATGGACCTCATCGCCCGCAAAGCCATTCGGCTCGACAGCGTTCGCCGCGTAGTGCTCGACGAGGCGGATGAGATGCTCAACATGGGTTTCAAAGAGGCCATTGACTTCATACTATCTGAAGTAGTGGATCGAAAATCCATTTGGCTTTTTTCGGCCACCATGCCCAGAGAGGTGCGCACCATTGCCAATACTTACATGAAAAACCCGCACGAGCTTAGCGTGACAGGGAAAACCCAAACCAACGAGAACATTGAGCACATATACTATGTGTGCCGAGCTGATGATCGCTACAACGCCCTCAAACGGGTGGTTGACGCACTTCCCGGTATCTACGCCCTCATTTTTTGTCGCACCAGGATCGAGACCAAAGAAGTGGCCGAACAAATGGTGCGCGATGGCTACAACTCAGACGCGCTTCACGGTGACCTCGCCCAAGCCGACCGCGACCGCGTGATGCAGCGCTTCCGCGAAGGCCACCTCCAACTCCTCATCGCTACCGACGTGGCGGCGCGGGGACTGGACGTGAGCAATATCAGCCATGTGATCAACTACGGTTTGCCCGATGAAATAGAGGTGTACACCCACCGTTCTGGCCGTACCGGCCGCGCAGGCAAAACGGGCGTTAGTATCACAATCGTGACCCCAAAATACGAGGAGCGGATCCGTCAGATTGAACGAAAAACGAAAGCGCCCATTCTCAAGAAGATGCTCCCAACTGGGATGGAAGTCTGCGAGGCGCAACTGTTCAACATCATCAAAGGCATCCATGAGCAGGAGGTACACCACGCTGATATCGAGCCTTATATGGAGCGTATTCAAGAAGAATTGAAAGATTTGAGCAAGGAAGAACTGATCATGCGCTTTGCCAGCGTGGAATTCAACCGATTCCTTTCTTATTACCGCAGCGCGCCCGACATCAACATTTACCCTCGTGGCGACAAACGCGCCGCACGCCCGATGGCGATGGCCGGCACGCAAACAGGCACCGTGCGCCTATTCGTGAGCGTAGGCGAGATGGACGGGGTGAACAAAAAGGATTTTCTCATTCTGCTCGACCGTTCGTTCGGAATACCGAGCCGAGCCATTGGCCAGATTGATGTGAGCCGTACCCACCTGCACTTCGACCTCGATGCGGCTTATGTGGCCGTCGTGCGCCAAGGGCTGCCGGAGTTTACGATCAATGGTCGCCCCATCCGTGTGGACGATGCTTCAGAGCGGGAAAGAGGCCCTAGAATGAGAGAAGACAAGGTGTTTGAGAAATGGGATAGGAAGCCTAAGAAGGGTGGGAAGAAGGGGAAGTGGTAATTATTTCCCGCCTACGCCAAGGCTTCGGCGGGTAAAATAGCAAGTTTCAAAAGCAGCGGGCATTTCGTTTTAAGGAACGGTGTCAAAATAACTTTCCAATTTCAGGCCTATTATTTTGGCGTTAGCCAACTATCTTTTGAGGCGAATAGTGGGGCTATTTAACGAAAAAGATAGGATGGATGGCGGCAAAAGAATGGCATCAAATTGGGAAGTTATTTTGACACCGTTCCTAAGACGGGATGCCCGCTTTTGTTTCGTTATAAATTTTAAATCAGCCATACATTTACACCCTATCATGCTAAAAATCTAAACCCAAATTTTCAGGAAACATTAAACAATACTTCTTCACGACCCTGCTCGGAATCGCAACGCTTTTCTGCCTCCCTTTTTGCAGCGCACAGAAAACCACCAATACAAGCTTGGAAGGAAAAGCCGCACTCGCTAGGCAACAAATCCTGGATGAGGTAAGCGAAGGAAATACTGAAACAGCGCGGCACATGCTGACGGATGCCGGTTTTGAGGATATAGTGTTGTTGCAGTCACGCTTTGATGCGGCGCAAAAGCAGTTCTCCCTGGGCTTGATTGACTATGAAGAATGGTCGCGCACACAAGCGCAAATCAATTATGCCATCTTGGAAGTAGCCCCGAAGGCTGAAAATAGCAAATCCGCGGCAGTTATCCTTGGAGACAAAATAACAAAACTGGTGGAAACAGGCCAACTCGAAGATGCTTTGCGACTGCTTTCTCCAGCCAAGCCGGATGATGTCGCGCTATTAATGGCACGAATGAAAACGGCAGAAAAATATAATAAACTGGGATTAGTGGATGCCGAAAATTTGGCTCGCATTAAAGCGCAAATCAGTTACGCTATTTTGGAATTGATTAAATAGCTGCGAAGCTGACAGTACAGAGATTATTTCCTTGTCGGGGTTGGCACCTCTAGCACAAATGAAAACCAATTCTCTGATGAATGGTTTGAAAAGCCGCTTCCGAGCAGGTTTACTGCCATGCAACAGGTCATCCTTTTGCCCTGCTTGGACTTCCCTTGTTCTACATACAAGATGTCAAGCCCAGCGCTGGGCTTGATATCATCTGGAGAGCAAGGTGGAAGACCACGCGGGGCTGCAATACGAACAATTTATCGAAATCAATCCGAGCATCCGATTTGGCAAGCCTTGCATTCGAGGCACTCGAATTACGGTTCAAGATATTCTTGAAATGCTCTCCGGCGGGATGTCGTTTGAGGATATTTTAGAAGATTTTCCACAATTGGACATGGAAAAAATGCGTGCCGCTTCGGCTTTTGCCGCTGCTCGCGAACGCAAAATCAGGTTAGTTGCCGCCTAATTTTTTGTCATGAAATTGCTGATTGATGCGAACCTTTCCTACCGAATTATTAAAAAGGTAAAACACGTTTACCCAGATAGTTTGCATGTCGAACGAACGGGATTACCCATCCCTGCTTTTGAACAATAAACCCGTCGCTGGCGCGATGTGCTCAACAAGCACAAATGCCTGGCGCAACCCTCACCCCTTCCTACCCTTCAAAACAGCAAACTCAATCAACCCCCGCTTAAATCCCTGCTGCATATACCGCATGGCCCAGGCGCCTTTGATGGTCGGCCAACCCGCCCGCAAAAGTCCCCCAATACTGCTCCAGCGCAGGGCCGTTTTGATCACCGCATGCCAGAAAGGTTCCACGGCGCGACTCCAGTCTACGGACTTTACTTCGGTGAAACCTGCTTTTTCGGCATATTCCACCAGAGCTGACCGGGAGACCATGGGGGGCAAATGATAGAGTTTGCCAATTTTATCCAGCAGCCTTTGATCCCTTTCACTCAAACCGGGCGGTAGCGGGCGGTGACACCAGGTAGCCATCAGGAAATGCCCGTCGGGGGTCAGAACATCATAGAATATATGGAATAACTGCTGTTTATCCCGGATATGCTCAGCGCTTTCCATTGACCAGACCAGGTCGAAAGGGCCATCGGACACGTTCAGCGTCATCATGTCGCGCACCTGAAACTGCACCTGATTTTCCAGGCCCGCTTTTGCCGTGTATTGCCGCGCCTGCTCGGCTTGTACGGTGCTCAGGGTGAGTCCCAGTGCCGCGCTGTCAAAGCGTTTGGCCAGGTAGCGCGCACTGCCGCCCACGCCGCAACCAGCGTCCAAAATCTGCCGGGCATGATCAACCCCGCCCCAGTGCAGCATCTCTTCCACCAGATCCACCTGCGCCTGCCGGTGGTCCTTGCGTTCCGTTCCGTCCGCGCCATAGTAGCCATGGTGCATGTGTTCCCCCCAGGTATCCAGCCAAATCGGGGTAGAACGGTCGTAAAAATGTTTGATCTGTTGATTGAGTGTGTTTTCCATTGGCAGGGATTAAAATATCCACCAGATAATGCCCGCAATCAATAAAACGAGGCCGATCAGCACTGCAATCTGATGGCCATTCAGACCTTCGCGGTACTCAGGTGGCAGGTCCGTTTTCGGGCCGAAAGCCTGGCGGAGATAGCCCAGTAATGCGGCCGGTATAAAGATAAAACCAGCGGTCGAACCCACTAAAATGCGCCAAAAGAGTTGCAGGCGGCGTCCGAGCGTCATTTTTTCTTCTGTAATTTCCGGCAAAGGGGTAGTAGAGGCGGCAGGCGAGACACCGGCAATTGGTTTTTTCCCGGCAATGGCAATCCCGTATTCTGCTTTTCCGCGAAACCATTGCGGACGCACATAATGCACCTGAATGTCGGTGAAGCCTGCTTTATCATACCAGTCGCGGTATTCCTGATCTTTTGGGAACAGCATCCAGGTATTGGCGGCCCAGCGGCCTAGTGCATTTTCAGGTTCCAGCGGACCAACCATTAGCGCCACGCCGCCCGGTTTGATCACCCGGTAAGATTCGGCTATTCCCTGCTGCGGATTCGGCCAGTATTCGATGCTTCCCGCAGATACATAGCGGTCAAAATGATCGGTCGGGAAAGGAATGTTTTCCGCATCGCCCAATTGAAACGTACAGCCCTGCAAATCATCCTTGCGTTTGGCCTTTGCCATCTGGTGCGGACTCTGATCCACACAAGTGACCTGGGTAGCGGGGATATGGCGGACAATTCCCTGTGTGGTAAAACCGGTACCGGAGCCTACGTCAATCACTTTAAGTGCCGGATTATTCAACTGGGCCAGTTCAAGCGATTCGTCGCGCATCTTCGGCGTCCAGAAAAGCGGATTGACCAGTTTGTCGTAGAAATTGGACAGGTACCAGTAAAACCAATAGGCTTCTTTTTTGTGTTGGATCAGGCGCATAACAGGAAGTTTAGGATGAAAAATAGTTGGTCGAAACCGATCTGTGAAGATAACATCCTGCTTTGGTCATTGTTGATAAATCCTGTAAATACGGCCAAACCAGGACTAGCGGCGGGGCTTCAAACAAATAATAAAAAAACTGAAAATCCAAATGCGGCAACTTTAACCAATAAGGGCACGAAGTCGATTCCAAGTGCCGTATTCGATTTCAAGTATAAAGGAAAAGGCACGACTGAATATGATTCGGATGAATTTGAAACGACAGTGCCAAAACTAAAAGGTCTCTATTACCGTGTACAGTTGGAATACACTTCCATCCTTCCTGATGTGAATAAATACCAATCTTATCAGGAGATCGGATCCATTTATATAGAAAAAATCTTGAAGCGCCCAATTTACCGGATTATCGTTGGGGAATTCAAAACGCTTGAACTAGCGAAATCAGCCCGTGATAAAGCACATAAAATTGGTGCAAAAAACCCTATTGCAATTGAGTTTATTGATGGGAACCGAGGAAGATGGTTTCAATTATAGTGGTTTTCCCTGCGCTGTAAATGTTCTTATTAGCGTCGGCAGCAAGTTTTAAGATCGGGCGTTTCGTTGAAAGACGAGATGCCCGCTTTGTTTTTGGGGTAAATACGTATCCCAAATTTTGAATTAACGCCCAAAGAAAAAAGTTTGATTGAGTGGTAAGGTTTTTCGTGTAATCCGATTAAGCAGTATGAATCACAAATAAAAATCTTTTAACCATTTCAAAAAAACTAAATTATGGACTCTGAATCAAAGAAATCAGCAAGCCCAAAAGTGGTAGATCCTACCGAAACAAAACCTAGAGTAACTGAGCCAAAAAGCATTGTTCGCGCGAAAGCCGAAGAGGCCGAGCACAAAAACCTCGAGGAACAGCGCCAAATCCTTCTAGAGACCGACGAATTGGCCGCAGGTCTTTTTAAGGCGGCCATTGAAGTGCAAAAGCAGTCAGAAATCGGAGGGCTTAGAGAGAATTTGGCCGAACTCCGCACTGCGATCAACCAGCTTAAATTTTCCTCCGCATTATCTGTACAGCAAAGGGCTGTGGCTTCTGCCGCCAATACCGGACAAGATCCCGCTCACGAGGACTGTGGGTGTGGATGCGGGGAGCCTAAAACAAAAAAATGCTGCATAGAAATTTTCGGTTCCGGGGTAAGGGTGCTCCGCGCAGCAGATGGTTTTGTTCCAACTTTGGAACTAATACTCGCAATTGGAGCAGGAGGGGTTAAAGGGGTTTACCCGGGTTTGACCAGTCAAATAAACGTCAACCAAAATGTCGGTTGGGTTAAGGTGGATTGGCCAATCACAAAAATCTGCGTTCCCTGTGAAGGTTCCATGTCAATTCCAATAACGATAGAAGCAATGGACATTGATAAATTTATGAGCGTTCCTGAAAAGGGCGGCACTACAGGAGAAATGTCAATCAACTGCAATTGTAACATCTGCTCCCGGGTTTTTGAAGTCAGCCTGTCCTCTGGCTCCATGTTGCCGGGCGAAAAAAAGGGTGTGATATTAGTGGAAGTTTCGGCCAGAAGGGTGAACGGCAATTGCTGCTGCTAAACCCAAATTTTTTCACCGGGTGACCCAAAGTCACCCGGTGAAATGCTTAAAAAATTGCGGATAAGTCGGTGTTGACGGATAGGGAGTGACTGTTGGAGCAGCTTTAGGGTGTGTCTTCTCATTTATCAAGCAATTGAGGCGAATTCCGGTAATCTTGGTGCGGATAAATCTGCCTAATTTGAATGGTTGAGGTTCGCTTGGCCACTCACGGAAGTGGCATTTGGTCACACGACCAAACGCGGCGGGGAGACCCTGCGAGGCGAAAGAGCGTGTTACCAGGGCGCTGTCAATGCCACAGGCGGAGGCATCTTTGTATTCCTGCACTTTTTGTTCGATACAGGATGATAATGCAGGTATCGGTGGAACAGGTGGGTCATTATCCTCGCAGCTTGGAAGTGTATATTCCGGTCTATCTGACCCCCCTGTTCCGATTTCATCTGACCCCCCTATTCCGGAGCTTTGACCCCCCTAAATGTTAGTAACATTCCGGAGGTCTTCTCCCTCCTCGCCGCAACAGATGTAACCAACTGCTGCAAATGAACCGCACAATTGCGAGTCGCAAAGATTCAGAGAACGCCTCAAAATACTCCCAAAAACCCTCTAGCCCACATACTCGAACATCCTCCTACAGCGGGTAATCCACTTGGTGCGGCAACACAATAAAAGTGGGCGGGTTGCCCAAATCTGACAATGCAAGGTGGTTGTCTTTGCTCAGAGACGGGTTGGCCTAATAGGAAAAGCATTCGATATGTGCCCTAAAATCCTGTGTTCCAATTAATCCTTTTTCGATTTTGTATCTGTTGGTTCAATTTGTTTTGGGGACAAAGCCGTTTTAGCGTTCAACTCAGAGACGACCTTTTTCCCTGTGCGGGCTTCTAATTCCTTGAGTGCCACCTTGGCAACATTGCCACCTTGCCTGGCTACTTTTTTACTTGCTTCAAAGTCCTTTGGAACGGTGTCAAAATAACTTTCCAATTTCAGGCCAATTATTTTGGCGTTAGCCAACTATCTTTTGAGGCGAATAGTGGGGCTATTTAACGAAAAAGAT
>Ga0163146_10006806_pt1 | contig 12794 bp, 7 predicted proteins | sample OliLakLV19MP7G1_FD_148648 | JGI IMG/M metagenome (GOLD analysis project Ga0163146, IMG submission 148648) | Freshwater microbial mat bacterial communities from Lake Vanda, McMurdo Dry Valleys, Antarctica - Oligotrophic Lake LV.19.MP7.G1 | ecosystem: Environmental > Aquatic > Freshwater > Lake >... | reverse complement strand
GTCCTTGAGGTCCGCCGGCATTTTGAACCAAACCCGGAAGTCTACGCGACACTGCCGCTGTTCGAACAACTCGATCCGGAGCGCTTTGAGGTCGTGTTGTTTACGTACGTGAGCGATTTCAGCCGCTTGGAGGAATATTGCCGGCAAAAGTGCGCCGACCTGATCGTGCTGCCGGCGGACCTCAAGGACCAGTTGGCGTTGCTGAGGAAATCCGCGTTGGACGTGGTGTTGTTCAGCACGAACGTCACGGCAGAATGCAATGTGGTGACGCGGCTCGCGCTGCATCGCGTCGCGCCCTTGCAGGTCGTGCATCATGCCTCCTGCGTGACTTCCGGTCTGCCCGAAATAGACCTCTATGTGACTGGAGCGCTGGCCAACCCGGAGGGAATGGCCGCGCAATTTTCTGAACGGCTCGGTTTGTTGCCCGGGCCGACGCACACGTTTAATTTCGAGGCGGATCGCGAGGAGGCGCAGGTCGTGTGCACCCGCGCGGATTTCGGTCTGCCCGAGGATGCGATCGTGTTTGTGGCCACCGCGAATTTCCGGAAAATCATTCCCGAAGTGCAGCAGGTGTGGGCCCGGGTGCTCGCGGCGACGCCGGGTTCCTATCTGTTGTTGCATCCGTTTTATCCGAACCCGCCATCGACTCAGGCGATCACGCATTTTCATGCGGAGTTTGAACGGATATTGCGGGACGAAGGCGTCGATCACTCGCGCCTCGTGGCTTCGACGGTGGATTTTCCCTCGCGCGACGACGTGCAAAGTTTCGTCGGTTTGGGCGACGTGTATCTCGATTCTTTTCCCTTTAGCGGAGTGGATTCGTTGGTGGAGCCGCTTGCCCTTGGGCTGCCGGTGGTGACCTGCGCGGGCGACACGCTGCGTTCGCGAACCGGTGCCTCGCTGCTGCATTCGCTCGGCATGGGCGAATTGGTCGCGAGTTCGGTGGCTGGTTATCAAGCGCTGGCGGTGATGTTGGCGACCGATGCGGTCTATCGCGAAAGTTGCGGCGCACGGGTGCGCCTGCAGATGGAGCGCGCTCCGGTATTTCTCGATTCAAAGGCGACGAGCCAGGCGTTTGGCGAGTTGATGGAGCTGGCCTTCGATGAAGTGCGGGTGAAGGGACCGGCGCTGTTTCGAGCGAATACGTGCCCGCTGGCTCTCGGCGGAGGGTTTGGTCGGTTTGTGCCGGTTGGTGCTTAATGGTCTTTTTGTAGGGCCGCGGCGCAGGCCGCAGGACAGACCCCGTGCGTGCAGCAGCACGCAACAGGGAATGTAGGGCCGCTGCTTGCGGCGGCCGGTTGGCTCAATAAGCGTTGAACGGGTGCGGTCTGGTGGGCGTTGGGCTGGGAAAAAGTTGCCACCTTGATGCGCTGTTTCGGTCGGAGCGGAAAGTGAAGGGTGGGGCGCCCGCAGAAAAATATTTTATTAAATTTGTTATCAGGCACTAAGGCGATCTTGTGCGCTCCGGGCCTGAAAGCTGCGTGAGAGGGGCATGCCATCACTCTATACCCCGTCCTCGCTCTTGTCTTCCGATCCGTTTCTCGTGGAGAACCCCGAGAAAAGCCGCAGTCCGCTCGATGAAACCGCCGCGATTTTTGATCAACTGCGCACCGTTTTGACCCACTATTTGGAAGAGCCGGCGAGCCCGCGCTTATGGAAGGATCTGCTCTCCGCCCGACGGGCCGCGAGTTTGGCGATTACCCGTTTTCCCAAGAAAGAAATCCAGTCCACGCTCGCTTACGATGCGCGGCAGCTCGTGCAGGAAATGTCCCGGTCAGGTGTGCATGATCGCGTCGCTGAATCCGAAGATATTATCCGCGCCGGGGAAATCGCCGCGAAGGGTTGGACGGGCTTGCTCGCCGCCATGCTGCTCACCCCAGCCTGGCAATGGCCGGCTGCCCCGCTGCTCATGGAAGTGCCGGAATGGATGCAGGCCGATTACGTCGGGTGGCTGTTCGCCGCGCCGCAGGGTTTTAGTGAAATCGGACACGCGGAGACTTATGCCGCGCACACATTGCGCCGCTTGGAAGAACTCGTGCGCTGGATGAAACGCGGCCCGGGCGTGAACGCCGAGGCCGAAGTGCTCGGCGCGTACGTGACGCAGGCTTCGGTAATTCCGTTGTATTTTTGCACCGGAGATTTGCGCCGGCACGCCGAGTTGCGCGCCGAGTTGTATCTGCGTGCTATTGGCCAACCCGGGGATCACCACGAGGCCATGCCGGTGCCGCGCGAGGGCCGGCGCTTGCGCGTTGGTTTCGTGAACCGCCATTTTGGATCGCAGACGGAAACCTACACCACGTTGCCGACCTTCGAGCTGCTCGATCCCGAGCGCTTCGAGGTGATTCTTTTCAGCCACAAGACGGGCGGAGGCCCATTGGAGGAATATTGCCGGAGCAAAGCGGCGGATTATTTTGTGCTGCCCGAGGATATCGAGGGCCAGCTCTCGATGCTCCGCGCCGCAGCGCTCGATGTTGTGGTTTTCGGCACCAACGTCACGGCCGTGTGCAACGAGGTCACGCGCCTCGCGCTGCACCGGGTCGCGCCGCTGCAGGTGGTCAACAATTCCTCCTGTATCACGTCCGGCATGCCGGAGTGCGATCTGTATGTTTCCGGCACGCTCACGGAAACCGCCGGCGCTCCAGCGCAATTCAGCGAACGCCTGGGCTTGTTGCCCGGACCTACGCACGCTTTCAATTACGAGGCCGACCGCCAGGAACCGCAGAGCTCGTGTACGCGGGAGGATTGCGGCATTCCGCAGGACGTCGTCCTGTTTGTGTCCGCCGCGAATTATTTTAAAATCATTCCCGAGATGCAGCACCAGTGGGCGCGGTTGCTCGCGGCCGTGCCGGGCTCATTTCTGCTGGTGCATCCGTTCAATCCGAACTGGACCTCGAATTATCCGATCAAGCGTTTCCAAGCCGAGTTCGAAGCCGTGCTCAAGCGTCATGGCGTCGATCATGCGCGGCTGGTGATTTCCACCACGTCGTTCCCTTCGCGGACGGAGGTGAAGATGCTGCTCGGACTGGGTGATATTTATCTCGATACCTTTCCTTTCGGCGGCGTGAACTCGCTGGTCGATCCGTTGGAACTCGGCCTGCCCGTGGTGACGTGGGATGGCAAAACCATGCGGTCGCGCATGGGTGGAGCGCTGCTACGTTCGCTTGATCTGCCGGAAATGATCGCGGGCAGTGCACAGGAATATCACGCCATCGCGCTGCAACTGGCGACGGATTCGGTCAGTCGCGCAGCGCTGCGCGAGCGGACCCAAGCCCGCATGGCATCAATGCCGGTGTTTCTCGATACCTTGGCGGCGAGTGAGGCCATGGGCGATTTGCTGGAGACGGCTTACGACGAAATGGCAGCGGTCGGTCGCAAGGCGTTTCGCGCCAATCCTGTTCCGGTGCAGGCCGCTTCGGTCCCGATCGGGACGAAAAATATTTCAAATGATCCGGCGGCCCAAGCGCGGATAATCCTGCGGGCAACTCCCACTGATGCGACTGCCCGCCATGCGCTCGGACGCGTGCTGCTCGAAACCGGTCGGCAAGGCCGGGCGGTCAGTTATCTGCTCGCGGCGATCCAGAGCGTGGATAACCAACCCGATCTCTGGCTCGATCTCGCCCATGCCTTGAAGGCGGATGGCCGCACGAGTGAGGCGATTCAAGCGCTGGAAGCCAGTTTGCGCATGGATGATCAGCAACTCGAAGGCTGGTTAATGCTCGCGGAACTCGCGAAGGCCGTGGGCGTCGAGGATCTGGCGCGGGAGGCTGCGGGGGTCGCACAAAAGCTCGCGCCCAATGATCCGCGCGCCGGGGCCTATCTCTAGAACAATTTTTGGATCGGAATAATGAGTAGACCGGAGGATGGACGACCACCGAGGAAACAGTTCCCCTGTAGGGCGTCGGCCAAGGATAACCGCCAACCGGCCGCCGCAAGCAGCGGCCCTACATTCCCTGTTGTGTGCTGCTGCACGCACGTGGTCTGCCCTGCGGCCTGCGCTGCGGGATACTGATTAGACCGGAGGATGGACGACCTCTCTCGCGTGCTGCCCGGCTGGCAGCCCGGCATTTGTCCGGGCCCGTCGCCCGGCAAACAGCCCTCCACGTTAAAATGTCTGGTCGGGTCGGGCTAATTCCTGCACCCATGCATACCTCCTGAATGGTGGTCGCCGATTTCCACATCGGCGACAGAGCGTCGGTGCGGAGACCGATGCCCACCCACGCTCCTCGCTCCAGCCGGTTTCGCAGGGAAAAATGTGCCTCTGCCCGTCTCAACCAAGGCGATGGCCGACCTGCGCTGCGGCCGCCTGCTTAAAAAAATAATTCATGAAGTTATCTATCAATGATTAGCAAGGTGCGTATTTTCCCGGGCTGAGAAACTGCATTACACGCGTATGCGGCTCAACTATTCGCGCTCCCCTGAACTGTATTTGAATTTCCTGCGGACCAATTTCAGTGAGCTGCCCGGAGTGGACGCCGTGCCGGTCTCCTCCACCGCGAGCCCGGATACACTGGCTGGGCTATTTGAGCACCAGCCCACCGCGCGGGTTCTTTTGCCGTGCGCCGTTCATCCTGCGGGAATTTTCCGTTCATGAATGTTTTGTTGTTGGAATTCGATTTGTTCAAATCCGTGGGCGGTGGCCAGACCGTCTATCGACGGCTGATCGAAACAAATCCCCGGATAACGTTCTATTATTTCGGCGTGAAGGAGGAGGCGTCCACGGTTCGTCCGGCCAATGCGAAGCTAATTCCGTTTAAGATCACCTATCCTGTCCGGAATCCCAGCGGTGAATTTCCCGGCCTTGATCAGCCGATCTGGGCGCAGATGGATTACGCTTCAGCGGCCAATTTTGCGGCTGCGGCCGCCCATCTGCCCATCGACGTGGTGGATGTTCCCGACTACAAATTTTTCGGCTACATGATGGGCCCGGCCTTGCGTCGGCACGGGCTCGACCGGTGCAAGGTGGTGCTCGCCATGCATGGCAACCTGTCGGAAACGCAACGGGTGAACTGGGGCAATCAGGATTTGTTGGAGATCTGCGTGGACCAGCGCGAGCAGTGGCAATATCGCACGGCCGATATCCGTTACGGCATCAGCCGGGATTATCTCGAACACTGGCAAGCCATCGGCGGGCAGGCCGGGCATTATCTCAATCCGTTGCGATTCGTGCTTCCGCCGAAGCCCGTGAAATGGAACCGTGCGGACACGGCTCTTTCACTCAACTTCATTGGACGAACCGAGGGATTCAAGGGCCCCGATCTTTTTCTGGAACTGCTGACCTGGCTGCCGACCGGTTCCTACCAAATGGCTCGGCTCATCGGCCCCGGCGTCATCGATGCGCAGGGCGTGCATTCCAGTGTTCACCTGCAACGAATGGCGGCCCGGCGCGGTCTGCCAGTGCAGTTGCATGACTGCATGACGAAGGGAGAGATGGCTGAAATTTATGCCGGGCGGGGCATCACGGTGCTGCCCTCGCGCATGGACACGTTTAATCTCACCGCGTTGGAATCCCTTTATGCGGGTTGTCCAGTCGCGGTATCGGAACATGCTGGCGTGTGTCGGTTTTTGCGGGAGACGTATCCGGAAGTTCCTTTCACCACCCTCAGGGTTGTTCAGCTTGATACCTCGGCGTCGGCGCTGAAAATATTAATGCAAGGCTACGACCGGCACCGGGAGGACCTGGCGCAGGCGCTCGAAAAAGCCCGCCCGGAAATCATCGGTCCCGATCTGGCGCAAATTTATGAACAAGGTGGCAGCGGGGAAAACTTTTTAGGGAAACAGGCGCAGCAACTCTATGATCGGGCCGAAATTTTCAATCGAAAATTCCGGACGCCGGCGCACCACCGCATCGTTACCATGGGGGTGAAGGCGAATGAAGTCCTGCGCAACCTGCAGGACGGAGTGAAATCTCCCGGACAACTCCCGGAACCGGGGACGTGGTTCCACCAACGGCAGCTGTACTATTTGCCCGAGGGGACTCCGCAAGAAATTGACCGGAAGGTAGGCATGGCCGCCGAGATTACCCGGAGCAGCCGGCTGGACCGCGCGCGAACTTGGGCGGAACTGGCGCGGTTGGAACGGGTGAGAGGCAATGATTTTGTGGCGGCCACCTATGAAATCCGGGTCATGCGCGCGTTGGGCGAAGACCGGTTTGGGATGCTGCCGTGGGTGCGGAGCATTTTGCTGGAAAACGGCTTTAGCCACGAAGAGCAGACGGTGGTCGCACTTTACGGTCCTGCGGATGAGCGCCTTGCACGCGGTCGCACGTTGCTGGCTGTGGCCCGTGACGGGCATCGCCAGATTCCCGACCGGCCTTTTGAATTCGTCGAGGACGGCCGGCTGGAACGGCAGCCAAAGGTCAGCATTATCGTTTCCCTCTACAAAGCGGCGAACAAACTTGCTGCTTTTCTCCGCATGCTCAGCCAGCACGAGTGGGTGATGAATGGCTTGGCGGAACTGGTGTTCGTCGACAGTCATTCGCCCACGGATGAACACGCGGTGTTCAAACAGGTTGGAGGAGCGTTGGGTGTTCGGGCGGTGTACGTCCGGACGACGGAGCGCGAGACCATCCAGAAGGCGTGGAATCGCGGCATTTTGCTCGCCCGCGCACCGTATCTTTCCTTTCTCGGCGTCGACGAAATGGTCCGGCCCGATTGCCTTTCCATTCTCGCGGGCGAACTCGATGTCGATGCCTCGCTCGATTGGGTGCAGGGCAATTCAGTCATCACCGAAGTCAATCCGCAGGGCACGCTGTTGCGCGACGTGATGATTTATCAGCGCATTCCGTACGAGCAGGATTTGGTTTATCTGGAGACGTGCTATCTCAGCTGGGTCGGCGGCATGTACCGTAAGAGCATTCATGAACGCTGCGGCTACTACGATGAGAGCTTCGGTGCGGCCGGCGATACCGAGTTCAAGAACCGCGTGCTACCTTTCATCCGCAGCAAGACTCTGCCCCAGACGTTGGGCGTGTTTTTGAATTATCCCGAGGAGCGCACTACAGCTAGTCCGCGCGCGGAAGTGGAGGATTTGCGCGCATGGTATCTGCATCGCAGTGAGGCCGGGGTGGAGTATGCGTTGGCCCGGCGTCCAGCTGAGGATGCGATCACTTTGCTCAGCAAAGCGGTGGGTTACCGGAAGTCCTATTGCGGTCATATCAGCACGGATATTGAATATGCTTTGGCTGTGGCCACCGTGGCCGCCGGGCGACTGCCCGGACGAAAGCTGGATCAGGTCGCGAATGCACTGGCGCAGACGCTGCAAGGTTATCGCGAACTCGATTGGCTGACTACGGCTACGCCCCGGTCTGGTGTGCGCGCGCAGAAACGCGTGCAACACTTGGCGCAGTCCGCCGCGCAGTCGGTTGAATCTTGGCTGAATTTGCCCGGGCAATTGAGCTGGGCGATCGTGAACGACAACCGCTTTGAGCAGCATGCCTACCCCTGGGAAGCCAAGGGCCTGACCGAAAAATTTGTACCCGGCGAGCGTGCTCTCTGGATGCAGACCAAGGAGGCTGTAGCCGTTGTTTGTGTCAGCGGGGGCGCAGGAGAAGCGGCGCGGTCCAAAGAAGAGGTTCCTGCCGCCACCGATCCCCAACGGTTGGTGACCGTCTTGCGCCAGCAGGCGGAGCAGTTCCGTAAGGTGGGTAAAATCGAACTCGTCCGGGATCTCGGTGTGCTGGCCCAATTCTTTCACGACCAAATCGAGGGCAAGGAGACGCCCATCTCCAATGCCGTCGGAGCCGGGCCGGCGCTGTGCCGGTTACTGTTGGATGGGACGCAGGGCAGATCGCCGGGCAATCTTACTTTGTTCGACCGGAATTTTGCCGGTCTATGCACCATATTGGCGGAGCTCATTACCCCGCTCGCCGGAGAACTGGGCGATGCGTTGGACGGACTCGGATCACTTGCCGCGCACAATCTAGAACGAACCAAGGCCATGGAATTGGCCGCCCGGTTGCTGACTTATCCGGCACCCGCCGAGGCGGTGAAACGTCACAGCGCGGAGCTGGATCGCAAGGTGCTCGACACCGTGCAACGCGCGGCGCACACCGCGCAAGCCAGCGGCAATGCCGCGTATGCCGGCCGGCTCGTCACGCTGGCGACCGCGATCAACGGCGAACTGACGGCGCGGGAAAGTCGCAGCCCGCTTACCGCCGTGGCCTGACAAAATCCATTCACCATGACGAAAACACTGCAGGATTACGGATTGGCCTGTCACCGCCCGCCGAGTTTTGACACTCTCATCTATGAGGCGCCGGTCAATCTTTCGGTAGATAATTACTTCACCGGGGACTGCCGGGTCGGTGCTTTCACCTACATGCAGTATCGCTGTGAATTTTCCAATACCCGGATCGGACGCTTTTGCTCGATTGCAGACAATCTCTGCTGTGGCCCCGGCCAGCACTATACGCACGGCCTGTCCACTCATCCTTTCATGAATGATCCCGCTGATAGCACTGCGAAGCTGAGCCAGTATGAACCCTATCGCAGAATCATGGGCACCCGTTCTTTTAGTCTGCCTGAAAAAATACCGCGAGCGATAGCCTCGCCTCATGTGAAGATAGGCAATGACGTCTGGATTGGGAAACGAGTCCTGATCATGGGGGGAGTGACAATTGGGGATGGGGCGATTATTGCCGCCGGGGCGGTTGTGACGAAGGACGTGCCGCCGTACGCCGTGGTTGGCGGAGTGCCGGCGCGGGTGGTGAAAATGCGTTTTTCCCAGGGTATCATCGACCAATTGCTCAGCCTGCAGTGGTGGAACTACGACATGGCGCAGGTCAGCAACCAGGTGGATTACGGCCGGGTGGAGGAGGTCATCGAATTCATGACTGACCGGATTCGCCTGGGCCAGCTGAGCGAGTATCAGCCGCAAGCGTACAAGATTGTCCGCAATGGAACCAATTATGTAGTTGATCGCTGGTATGCTGCGACCGTGGCAAAAAGCTCTGCGGTCGAAAATACGCAGCACGCCGCGATTCAAACCGAGCTGGTGGCCCGGGAAAACCGCCGGCCGCTGAGCGCCGTGGCCTGAACCAAAGCATAGCCGGCCTCGAATATTAATTTTTGCCCTGAGCAATTCCAACTCTCATGATGCCATCCGCGCCAGTCTTCCCTCACGGTAAATTTCAGAAACCGTCCGGTTCCCCGCCGCCGTCGAATCACGATGTCCGGCGCAAGCTCGCGCGGAATGCTTTTATTGAGGGCAAGGCGCAGGATGCGGCCGTGCACTATGCGGAGATTCTCAAGGGACAGCCGCAGGATTTGGAGTCCTTGAATTTCCTCGCGCATTTCTATTTGGAAAACGGCGTGGTCAACCACGCTGCCGCATTGTTCAACGCCGTGCTGGCCGCCAACCCGAATCACAAAGGGGCGCGCTATCACTTGAGTGCGCTCCACGCCCTGATCGAAAGAGGTCGGTGCGTGGGCAAGTACGCGGAGCTTTACGAGAAAATGATCAGCCCCGACGACCGTAGTCTGCCGCTTGGTCTCCGGCGGGAACAAGTGCCGTGCCTGATCGAGATGAATGGCGATCTGGTGTGGATGCCGGGCGACCTGCTGCGCTTTCTCTGGCACACGGTGAAAACCCCCGTCGCCGCCATTCCTTCCTTTCTGGCGGAGACCGAGCACTACGTCTGGGTGCGGGAGAGATTGCAGCCGGGCGACGATGTGCTCGATATCGGTTCAAACCTGGGCATCTTCGCCACGATGATGGGCGCGAAGGTGGGAGCCAAGGGCCGCGTCTTCGCGTTCGAGCCCAGTGCCCGCATCGCCTCCGATCTGCGCCGCGTGCTGGCACTGAACGAACTCCAGCAGGTGACTGTAACCGAGGCGGCCGTTTCTAATCAGAATGGTGAAGCCACCTTCTGTGATATTCAGGAAGGCGATGTCCGGCGCGAAGGCAGCCACCTGAGCGAAGCGACGCTGGACCGGAGCTTCTCCGGGCTGAAACAGAAGGCGGTGACGGTCAAAACCATCGTCGCGGATGATTTTGTCGCGGAGCACAAGATCCGGCCCACGCTGATCAAAATCGATGTGGAAGGAGCGGAGTTTCTGGTGTTGGCAGGGCTGGAGAAAACCATCGGTGCGCATAAGCCGAAACTGGTGATCGAATTTCATCCCGACGGCGCGGGGGTTTTCGATCACGGAAAATTGACCGCGTACCTCAAAAAGTTTGGCTACGAATTCAAGATCGAGAGCAAAACGTACTACTGCTGGTAGAGCGACCGCCTGTCGCCTGTTCCCGCTTTTGGGAGGGTCCGTCTCCCGACGGACCGCAGTCCGCCGATCAATTCACGTGCCCGCGAATCACTCGAATAGCCGCGAATGATTCCCAATGGCGCAAGACAACAGAACGATTTGACCACAGATTTCTCGGATCTCCACGGATACAGAAAAATTCCACAGGGAAATCCCGAATCAACTCAATTCACTTGTTGGGCGAAACGGTGGATTCTTTAGTTGCTTGAAAATCCGTGAGCATTTGTGAAATCCGTGGTTTCAACGGCTGTTTTTAGGCGACAATAACGATGGAGTTTGTAGGGCTGATGATCACGGGAAAGCGCGATATTGAGAAGGACAGTGTTCGATTACCCGTCCCGACATGGGCGTTAATTCGCGCGATTAGCAGGAAATCGGTCGCATCATAGCTCCCAGCCCGCGCTCACACGTGCGTGAACCAGAAAGAGCCGCCGTCGAGCCAGAGTCCGGGATCGCCGACGCCGGTTAGTAGCGGCGGTTGCAAGCATTCTTTGATGCCGGCGGTTGCGCTCAAATATTGGGAGGGCATCAGTACCTTCACTCGGTCGCCCATGCCGAGGAGATAGGCCGCCAGGACATATTGCTCATTCCAGTACCAGTTCTTGGCCCACTCGGGATAATCAAACGGCAGGACGATGTCGTGGATGTGGACGATGACGCCCGGCTTCAACAATGGCAGCACGTCCATGAAAAACACGGTGACATCTGAATTCATGAAACAGCGGTGGCTGCCGTCGAGGAAGACGATGTCGCCCGGCTGAAGATCGGCGAAGACTTGGAGGTTGGGCAGGGTTTCCAAACCGTCGCGAATAACCGCGTCGCAGATTCGGTCGATGGCGGCGCGGGGCTCGGGATCGATCGAGATGATGTGGGTGTTCAAGCCGTGATCTTGCACAGCGCGGCGGGCAAAGCAGGTGGTGGCACCGGAACCAATTTCGAGGTAGGTGGCGGGGCGATGCTTCCAGACAAAGTAGTAGAGCAGGGCGAGATCGAGGGCGTTAATCGCTGGGCCGACCCAACCGGCTTCCGGGGCGGTTTCGCCGGAAAAATCCGGGCGGATCTTTTCGAAATGCGGGACAAGTGTCCGCAACTCGGTGACGGTGTTTTTGTAGTTTTCACTGTTCTTGGCAAACATCGCGGACAGGCCGGCGTGAGCGGGGGCATCATAACCCCAACGCTGGGTCAGGCGGCGGGAAGGTGGATAGTCCAGGGGCAGGGAAAATTTTGAGTAACACGTGCCGGGCAATTGTTGGAGTGCGGGTTGAGGCCGGCCGGCGCGGACATGGATGCGCCCGAGCAATTTCAGGGTATCCTCATGATTGCGGTCCACGGCAATCGAGCGCCAGGCGGCTTCTTCGGCTTCGTCGTTTCTGCCCAAGGTGAGAAGTATAGTGCCCAAGGCGGAAAGCAGGTTGGATTGGTCACCGGTCTGGGCAATAACCTGGGTAAGCAAATGGCAGGCGCTTGCGAGGTCTCCTCGAGAGACGGCGCTTTCGTATTCTTGCATCAGGCATTGGACGGCGGTGTTCATTGGATTGTTTGGGCTGTAATGGATGTATTCATGGGAAAGGATGGACAGGAAATACGAGGGTGAGCACAGATGACGGAAATTGATGAGAATCTGAGCAGAGCAGGATGGGCTATTCGGTGGGGGCTCTTTCGTTGCAAGTAACGAGGCACAGGTACAGGAGAAGCGAATCAGCCGTAGATTCCCTGCGCTGGGATGACGAAGCCGGTGCGGTTGGGTTGGGGATTCTTGCGCATGGCCACGAAGCAGTAGTCGAAAATAATGGGAGGAAATTCCCAGCCGTGTTCTTTGGTCAGCGGATTGCAGAAGTTTTCCACAAACCGGAAAGTGACCTCGCGGGTCAGGGCGCATTCTTCCTCGTAGGCTTTTTTCGTCCGTTGTTTTTTTAGTTTAATGGGTAACGCGTCGAAATCGAACGGGGTTGCCCCGCCTCTTTCGAGCAGCCGGTTGCGGACGCCGAAATTGTCGATATAGAGAAAGTCTTCGATGGTGTAGTTGTTCGCCAGCGCCATGTCCTGATAGAGGGTCGGATGGATGTTGTAGAAGCCGTGGTCGATGTGGCCGAAGGTTGGCAGCACGAACAAGGCGACCCCGTTATCGGCGAGAAACTCGTGGGTGGTGGCGAAGGATTGGCCGACGTTGAAGACGTGTTCGGAGGTGCCGAAATTAGTGACGACTTGGAATTGCTGCAGGGCTTGGCAAGGGCGGTTCAGGTCGAGACGGAAACGGGCGCTGGGATCGAAATAATCGGCGGAGGAATAGGGGCCGAGGCCAAAGAGCGAATAGAAGAACTCTTGCGATCCTTTGGCTGGCTGATCGCTGTCCGGTTGGGGAAAAATCCGGTGGACGGCAGCGTCGACATTGGTGACATGGCGGGCGTCGACATTTCGCACGACGGTGCGAGTGGAAGAAATGTCCTGCGGTCCGAGTTCAAGCATGTCCATGCCTTGACCGATGATGCCGTTCTTGTTTAATCGACTCACCCATTCAATCATTAATGCGGAGAT
>Ga0163146_10006785_pt1 | contig 12819 bp, 10 predicted proteins | sample OliLakLV19MP7G1_FD_148648 | JGI IMG/M metagenome (GOLD analysis project Ga0163146, IMG submission 148648) | Freshwater microbial mat bacterial communities from Lake Vanda, McMurdo Dry Valleys, Antarctica - Oligotrophic Lake LV.19.MP7.G1 | ecosystem: Environmental > Aquatic > Freshwater > Lake >... | reverse complement strand
CGCGTCGTGCGCGTCGTGCGCGTCGTGCGCGTCGTGCGCGTCGTGCGCGTCGTGCGCAGGAGGTTGTGTGACACGGAGGTCACGGAGGACACGGAGGAAGAGGCAAGGGTGCGAACGGCACCAGCCCCGTGATGCCAGCCCCGTGATGCCGGAATCACAGCCAATCGTGTCGGTTCACCAACATGACTCGCTCGCTTGCTTCTCCGTGTCCTCCGTGTCACAGACCCTCCGCGCAAGACGCGGCGGACTACGCGTGCGTTTCGGTGCACACGGGACGCTGCGGCCGAGCTGGTGCTCGGCGGTCCAAGGGGGCGGTGTGTCGCGCGTGAACGGACGCCCGGTCGGCCAGGCCGGCCGTGGCATGCAACCCTTCGGACGGCCCCCCTGAACGGCTCGGCTCGATCGACCACGCGGGCGAAGCCCGCGCCGCGCCGATCGTGCCGAGCGACAAACAGGTGCCGCGCACGCGGCACACCGCACTCGTCGGCGCCAGCCGACGAGCCAGTCGGCGCCAGCCGACGCCCCCTCGGCCCGCCTCCGCCGGGCCGCGTCTGGAAACCTCGATACCAACCCGACTTCGAGGTCGAAGGCTTGTCCTCGAATCGCAGCCGGTCACAATGGCTGCAGTGTCGCTTTCCAACCCCCATGCCCCTGACCCCCCGCCATCGCCAGGCGATGGCGCGTCAGACGTTCCGGCCTGGCCGGCGGATGCCACGCCGCTGACTCCGGGCGAGTCGCTGGAGGCCGCGAACCTGCCGCCCGGGATGTACCAGGCGCTGCGGGCGGTGGCGGCGGCGCTTCTTCGCCACGAGCGACCCGACCACACCCTGCAACCCACCGCCTTGGTGCACGAGGCCTTCATGCGGTTGAACGCGAGCGCCTCGCTCCCCGAATCTGCGCGCAGCGACGAGGGCGCCTTCCGAGGTCTCGCGGCGGCGACCATGCGCCGGATCCTCGTCGACCACGCCCGGCGGCATCGCGCCGACAAGCGGGGTGGCAATCGACTGAGGGTCGAGCTTCCCGAAGCGTCGATCGAAGGTCCCGAGCCACTTGAACTGCTGGCCCTCGACGAAGCCCTGATCGAGCTCGCCCAGCACGACGCCCGCAAGGCCCGCGTGGTCGAACTGCGGTTCTTCGGCGGTCTCACCGGCGAAGAGATCGCCCGCATGCTCGATGTGTCGCGCACCACCGCGGAATCGGACTGGTTCATGGCCCGCGCCTGGCTGCGACGACGTCTCGGCGGCGCTGCGTGATTGCGCGAGTGGTCCCATGCCCAATCACGCCGCCACTTCGATCGAGGATGATTCGTCGCCGCGAGAGCGAGATGACGCGGCGGGCTCCAGCCCGAGTGGCGCGCCGCAGTCCGTGGTATCGAGTACAGATGCGTCATTCGCACGTGTCGCGGAGAGCTTCGAGTATCTGCGCCAACTGGTTCCGGCGGAGCGCCGTGCGGCGCTCTCTCGCCTGATCGATGACGATCCGACTCTCGCGGGCGAGGTCGCGGAACTGCTGCGGCATCACGATGGCGACGACCCGCTGCTCGATGCCCCGCTCATCCGTCCGGGCGTGCCCGGGCGGATCGGCCCGTATCGGCTGGTCCATCTGCTTGGCGAGGGCGGGATGGGAACGGTCTGGCTCGCGGAGCAGGAGGAGCCGGTGCGGCGACAGGTCGCACTCAAGCTCATCAAACTCGGAATGGACTCGCGGCAGGTCCTCCGACGATTTCAGGCCGAACGGCAGGTGCTTGCTCGCATGGAGCACCCGGGCATCGCCCGCATGCTCGATGCCGGGATGACTCCCGAGGGTCGGCCGTACTTCGTGATGGAACTCGTGCGTGGCGATCGACTCACCAGCTTCGCCGACCGCCACGACATGCCGCTCGCCGATCGACTCCGGCTCTTCCAGCAGGTGTGTGCGGCGGTGCAGCATGCCCACGGCAAGGGATTCATCCATCGCGACCTCAAGCCGTCGAACATCCTGGTCACCGAAGTCGACGGCGACCCGGTCCCCAAGGTGATCGACTTCGGAGTGGCCAAGGTGCTCGACGATCCGCGTGGCGGCGCCAACCGTGGCGATGCGCCGGGCAGCGAACCGCCCAGTGAACTGGCCGGTGAACCGACCCAGTGGACCCGCTTCGGGCACGCCATCGGCACACCTGACTACATGAGCCCGGAGCAGGCGGGCGCGACGCTCGCAGGCCGACTGGGTCCAGATCACGCCGTCGGCTCCGCATTCACCGCGGATGTCGACATCCGCAGCGATGTGTGGTCGCTCGGCGTCGTCCTCTTCGAGCTCCTGACCGGCACCACGCCAACCAGGGCGCGGACGCGAACGAGTTCCGGAAGCGCAACCCCCTCTCGAAGCAGCGTCGCATCAGCGCACGTTGCCGCCCCGCGCCCGTCGTCGGTCGTGGCCCCGCGCCGCAGCCTCGCGGCCACGCCCGAACAGGTCGAGCGGGCGGCCCGTCGTTCGAGCGAACCCGCAGCCCTGCGGCGTGTGCTGCGGTCCGAACTCGACTGGATTGCGCTGCGGGCGCTGGAGCCGGATCCCGCGCGGCGGTACGGAACGGTCGCGGCCCTGAGCGACGACATCTCGCGTTTCCTCGAGCATCGACCGATCGCGGCCCGGCCGTCGGCTGGGCTCTACGAGGCGAGGATGTTCGCGCGCCGCCACGTCGTCGCTCTCACCGCAGGCTCGCTGACCCTGCTGTCGATTGTGATCGGCCTGGCGACGGCGCTCTACGGACTCGACCAGGCCCGCGGCGAGCGCGACACGGCCCGCGCCGCCGAGAATCGCGCTTCGGCACTGGCGGAGCGACTCGGCGCCGAACTGGCCATCAACAGGATCGAACGCGGTCGACTCGCGGGCTATGCGGGCAACGTCGCCCTGGCAAGCGGGCTGCTGTGGGATGCGTATCTCGATGATCCCGGGTCACGCGATGCCCGCTGGGCGCTGCGCGAGATGCTCATGCGTCATCCGATCCGAATGAGCGTGACCTACCCCGGCAAGGTTCCTTACGAAGGCGCCATGCTGGGCCGCGACCGGCTGCTGGTCGTCGGCTGGGGACACCCGCCGGTGGTGCTCGATGTCGACACCGGGGCGATCCTCCAGACCCTCGATGGATCGGCCAGCGACATGCGCAGCCTGGACCTTTCGCCCGATGGCACCCTGGCGGTGACCGGTGGGCGCGATGGAGTCGTGCGACTCTGGTTGCTTCCACAGGGGAGCGAGGCGGGGCGCGAGCTGGCCCCGCTGTGCACGGTGCGGGAAGGGCTGGTCGCGGTGCGCTTCCTCGACGATGGTCGCATCATCGCGGGTGACGCCGACGGGACCCTGCATGTCGTTGCGGTCGACGAGTCGGCGCTCCAGTCGGCGCCCCAGTCGGCGCCCCAGTCGGTTCACCAGTCGGTTCACCAGTCGGCGCGCAAGGAGCACCCGAGCGACGCCTCGAGCCGGGGTGAAGTGCGCCAGATCCCCCTCGGCGAGCACCTCGGCGCGGGGGCAATCGGACAGCTCGACGTGCATCGCCCCAGCGGACGCGTGGCCGTCGGCGGCCGCGATGGATCGGTCCTGATCCTCGACGATCTCGAGGCGCTCGATGGCGCTCCGCGTCGACTCGGAAGCCACCGTGGGATCGTGATGGCGCTGCGATTCAGTCCCGACGGAGCCATGCTCGCCTCGGGGGCCACCGACCAGGTCGTGCGCCTGTGGGATTCCGAGAGCGGGAGCCGCGTGCACACTCTCGAACCACTCAACGGATCGATCCGCGATCTCCGCTACAGCGAGGACGGGCGCACCCTTCTGGTTCTCGGCTGGTGGCGGCTCGATCGATATGACATGCAGACATTCGCGGCTCGCGAGGTGCTGGCCGAGGGTGGCTGGCGACTCGTGCCGCACGCCGACCCCGATCGAGTGGTGATCGTGGGTCGCAATCGAGTCCACGTCCGCTCGTGGCAACTCGATCCGCAGTCGCTGCTCGCCAGACACTCGCTGCCCGCGGGATGGTCGGTGCGGCATCTCCACAGCCCCTGCGGGAGCAGCGCCGTCGGAACGCGCGGCTCGGAGGCGGCCGGATTCGACGATCGCGGCGGGCCGCGCTGGCGCGTCCATCTCGGTGCGACTGGAGTCATGGGGGTCGCCGTCTCGCCCGCGGGAGATCGACTCGCAGTCGGCGGTGACGACGGCGCAGTTCGACTGGTCGAGCTCGAACCGGCGGATGACTCCGGCGTTCGAACGGGGCGCATCGTCCGCGTGGTCGAGGGCTACCTCCCCGGCTCCCACCGCGCACTTGCGTTCGTCGATGGCGACACGCTGCTCATGCCCGCACCGGGAAACGCGGTGGTCGAGGTCGCACTCGGAACCGACGCTCGACGCACGCTCCTGAACAGCGTCTCGACCGAGCAGACCGCGGCAGACGCGGGCGAGCCTTCGCCGGGAGCGTTCCCGGCATCCGACGGATCGAGCGTGCCGTCGGCGGCGATCCCTCCGAGCCGCAGCACCCGCCGCGAGATCCTGATGTGCGCGGTCTCGCCCGATCGCCGCGTCCTCGCGGTCGCCCAGCGCGGCGGACTGCTGCATCTGATTGATCGCGCCACCGGCGCCGTTCGCACCGCCGAGCTCGAGACTGCGAACTTCTCGCTGGCATTCACCCGCGATGGTCGACATCTCATCAGTGGCGGCTGGACCGGCATCGTCTCGATCTTCGATGTCGCCACATTCACGCGGCGGCACTCGCAGGGCCACACCGCCCTCGTCACCAACATCGCCACCCACCCCACCGACGCCGATCTGTTCGCCTCGGTCTCCTCCGATGGCACGGTGCGAATCTGGAGTGTGGCGGAGTGTCGCAACGTCTACTGGCACTCGCCCTCGACCGGTCCGCTGGCCAACGAGAGCGGGGTCGCGCCGCTCGTTGCGGTGGGCTTCGACGAACGCGGCGACGTGATCTCGACCGCTGCCCTCGGAGGCACCGTCGCGAGCTGGCCGCTGGATCTCGCCGATCCCTTCATCGCCGCGAATCTCGCATTCGAGAGGCAGCAGCGGGAACAGCCGTGGACCGAGACGGCCACGGGCAGCGACCTGCTGCGATCCTCGAGCAGGGCTGCCAACGAGCCGTAGTCGCAGCGTGCAGACAGCGCGCTCCCGCTCCGTGTCGGGGCCTGCCTCGGGTGGGGCTGGCGCTGGTCAGCTCCAGGCACTCAGCACGAGGCCGAGATCGGCGCCGTCGACCACTCCGCTCCCGTCGAGGTCGGCTTCAGGACCGGCAGTGCCCCAGGCGCTGAGCAGGAGCCCCAGATCGGCGCCGTCGACGATGCCGTCGCCGTTGAGGTCGGCGGGAACGCGCGGGGTCAGGAGAAACGCCCGAGGATTGCCGAAGTGAGTGCCTCGACCTGCGATCTGTCCCGATTCGTTGATCGCCGTGGCATGGGTGAGCAGCCAGCCGGAGTCGGGGCCAATGGCGGTGTTGAGATCGGTCATGACCCCGTCGCGCCAGAGGAACGCCCGCCAATCGCTCGACCCGACGGCGTCCCCGGCCTCGTTGACGGCATAGGCGATGCTGGAGCCGGAACCCAGCTCACCGAGGTCGGTGTGCTGCGTCACGCTCCCGTTGGCCGCCAGCGTGTAGCGGAACGCGTGAGGCCTGGCATCGGCGCCATCGGCGACGCCGACCACGAATCCGCTGTTGCTGATGTCGAAGGCCTGGCTCCGGACCCCACCAAGGGTGCCGAGGTCGCTCATCGCGCCGCCCTGCCAGAGGAACGCCCGCGAGGTGGTGTTGTTGGCCAGCAGCGAGTGTCCGACGATGCGGCCCGCGTCGTTGATGGCGAAGGCTGAGCTGTGGAGGCCGCCCAGCGTGCCCAGATCGAGCAAGGTGCCAGCGGTCCATCGAACGGCGTGGCCCCATGCACCGGACTCGGTCGCGGGCTTCTCGCCGACGATCACTCCGGGTTCATTGACATCGCGCGCCGCCCAGGTTCCGAGCCCGGCGCCGCTGACGCCGACCCAGCGCACCGCCTGCGGCGTGGTGTCGCCGAGGGTCAAGGTCACACCTGCGGCGACTCCGCTGTTGTTGATTGCGAAGGCGATTCCGTGCACATCGCTGCCGAGGATTCCGAGATCGACCAGCGACTGATCCCAGAGGATCGGATGCAGATCACGCTGCGGCGACGCGTCGACGGAGAGGCCGCAGATGACGCCGTCATCGCTGATGCCGTACGCCTGGCTGCCCGGCCCGTTGGTGTCGTCGAACCCGGCAAGTGTCGACAGGTCGATGATCACGTAGTCGGCGGCGCCGGCGATGCCCGCGATTGCGAGGGAACCGAGCACCGGAAGGACCAGGAGTGTGGATTGAAGATGTGCCATGGTGTTGACGTCCGTCAAATGGTGATCAGTCGTCCTCGACGCTGTGGAAGAAGGGTTGCTGCGGCTGCACGGTGTGACAGACCGTGCACGTGTCGATGACGCCGGGATGTCCCTGCAGGGCAATCGCCTGCTGGTTGTCGACTGCAGTCTCCGTCGGCGTGATCGCATGGGGCGCACCGTGGCAGGCGGCGCAATGCACGCCGCCGTGTCCGATCGAGTTCTTGAAGAGCTGCCCCGGCTGCTCGAACTGGAATCCCGGTCGGTTGTGGCAGGTGCTGCAGCGGGGCTCGTCGATCCACGGCTGGCGGGCCGGATCGGCGACGGCCTCCATTCCCCCGTGGCAGTCGACGCACTGGATGTTGAGCGAGAGATGGATGTCGCGCTGGCACTGCGTGCGGACGCCCGGATGGCATGCGTAGCACTTGTTCTCGAGGGCCACCATGTCCATGCGCGACGCATGAGCCCCGTGCATGGCGCTGGAGAGATTCGACACGCCGGGCACCCCGGGCGTCCCCAGTGCGTTGTCGGCGTGGCACGAGGCGCACAGCACCGGCTTCTGCTGCTCGAGGGTCGTGCCGTGGAGCGTGTCGTGGTCGCGGAGGATGTCGGTTGCGCTTGAGATTCCCGGCCCGTGATGGCAGAGATTGCAGCTCATTTCGGTCGAGACGGGGACGACGACCTGGGTCGATCCTGTCTGGCCATCCTTGCTCGCGGTGATCAGGGCGAGCGGATAGGGATCTGGATGGCCGCTGTCGGTGTTGGGCGTGATTGGGATGCCGGTGACTTCCCAGTGTCCCGCGGGAGTTGCGGACATGGTCCCGGAGAGGCCGTGACCAGTCAGGCCGACGTCGGGGGCGAGCGAAACGCCGAAGAGCGCATCCGCGTAGGACCAGAAGTTGGTCTTGTCGAAGGAGCGGGTGTTGGTCGGGATCGTGTACTTCACGACCGCTTCCTGCTCGATGATGTCGGGGTTGTCGCCGCGCTTGATCACCTGGGCCCGCAGCGTGTTGAACGGCGGAAGTATCGTCAGCTCGGAGAAGTCCTCGTTCATGCAGTGCATGCCGAGCTCGTTGTAGCCGAACACGACGATGGGCCCCAGCGCCGGGGCCGACTGCCGAGGCCCGCCGCCGAGGAGCCCGATCGAGATTCCTCCTGCGGCAAGCGCCGCGGCCACCAGCGTCAATCGGATTCTCGTTCGGGCATGCACCATTGGTTCACCTTCCCTGTTGAGTCCTCGTCGGACCTGTTTGGATTCGATCACCTGCACGCGCCGAGCAGCAGACCGAGATCGGCACCGTCGACCACTCCGCTCTCGTCGAGATCGGCCTCAGGACCCGCAGTGCCCCAGGCACTGAGCAGGAGCCCCGGATCGGCGGCATCGACGAGGCCATCGCCATCGAGATCGCCGAACTCCGAGCGAAGCCTACCTGTGAGGTCTCCCCCTCCGCGGCCGGGGAAAACCCGCGCGGGTGCTCACCGAGGGCGGGAATTCCCCGGCTCAAGGCGCGAAGAGGAGTCGGGCAGGGGAGGGACCGGATCGGCGTTCGCGAGTTCCTTGCAATAGATGACTGCGTCGTGGCAGGTGCGCCCATCGGTGTCGAGGGCGAAGCGCGGGATCTCGCCCGCCATGGTCCAGCCGAGAGATCGGTACAGCTCGCCCGCGACCGCGCCGCGTTTGGCATCCAGTGTCAGCAGGCGAAGCCCGGCTCCCCTTGCCTCGGTCTCGACTGCCCGCATGAGGCGAGCGCCCAGACCCTGTCCTCGAGCGCTGGAGTGCACCAGCAGTTTCGCGATCTCGGCTCGATGCGGCTGATTCGGGGACCAGGCCGGATGGAGCTGGACGGTGCCGACGATTGCGCCGTTGAGGCGGGCGACCAGCACCATGGCTCTCGAGTGCTCCGCCGTCAGTGTGCGCCGCCACCAGGCCTCGGCTTCGTCGACTGCAAGGGGTGCCAGGAAACTCACCGCCGCGCCCGACTCAACCGCGTCGACCAGGAGTTGGGCCAGCGCCCGCAGGTCGAGGTTGAAGACCGGTGGTGCCAGGCGCTCGATCGTCGCCTGCGCATGAGTCAGCGAATCAGCTCCTTGTGCGCCTGACGCATGCTCAACTCCCGCCGTCACCGCTGAACCAACTCGAGAGACCATCACGTGAGGCCGTTACCATCCGCCCCAGATGTCGGACCCCACTGTCGAACTTGCTCACGCCATCGGCGCGGACGCGGCGCCGTCCAGCTCGTCCACGATCTTCAGGCGGATCGTAGAGATCCGGCTCGATCCGCACCTCGTTCTCGCGGTGCTCGGTGGTGCAGCCCTCGGAATCGCCTGGAGCCTGGAGCGGTCGAACGAGGCACCGCGCGGCGTCGTGATCGGGATCTTCCTCGTGGCGTACGCGCTGACCGCGTGGGACATCCTCAAGTCGATGGCCATGCACGCCCTGCGCGGCAAGTTCGCCTTCGACATCGATCTCCTCATGCTGCTGGCGGCGCTCGGAGCCGCGGCCCTCGGCAAGTGGGCCGAGGGCGGATTTCTGCTCTTCCTGTTCGCCATCGCCAACGCGATGGAGCATTACGCCCTCGGTCGAGCCCGCAACGCAATTCACGCCCTCGCCGATCTGGCTCCGCCCATGGCCCGAGTGGTTCGAGGCGGCGTGGAGCAGGATGTGCCGGTCGAGTCGGTGGCCGTGGGTGAAGAGGTCGTCGTCCGCCCGGGCGAGCGGATCCCAGTCGATGGACTGACCGAGTCCGGACAGTCCGCGGTCAACCAGGCACCGATCACCGGTGAGTCGGTGCCGGTCGAGAAGTCGCGTGGGGACGAGGTCTTTGCCGGGACCGTCAACGGCGACGGGGCTCTGACGGTGCGCACGACCCGGGCTGTGGGCGATCGCACGCTCGACCGAGTCGTCAAGCTGGTCTCCGAAGCCCAGGCCCATCGCGCCCCGACGCAGGAGTTCACCGATCGCTTTCAGCGGATCTTCGTTCCAGCGGTCCTGATCCTCGATCTGCTGGTGATCGTCGTGCCACCGCTGGTGGGCTTCTGGACCTGGAGCGAAAGCTTCTATCGGGCCATGATCCTGCTGGTCGCCGCGTCGCCGTGCGCCCTGGCCCTGGGCACGCCGGCGACGGTGCTCGCCGGCATCGCCCAGGCGGCGCGGCGCGGCGTCCTCATCAAGGGCGGCGCCCATCTCGAGAATCTCGGAACGGTCTCGGCGATCGCCTTCGACAAGACCGGCACCCTCACCCTTGGGAAGCCGGAAGTCACCGACCTCGTGCCCTTCGGGAATGTGACGCCGCGCGAGCTGCTGCGCGTGGCTGCGGCCGTCGAGCGACGGTCGCAGCATCCGCTGGCGAAGTCGATCGTGAGGCGGGCGGAAGCCGATGGCATCGAACTTCCGGAAGCCGCGGAACTGCAGAGCATCACCGCCCGCGGAGTGCGCTCGACGGTGGAAGGCCAGATCGTCGAGATCGGCAGCCTTCGTCTCTGGAGCGAGCCGCTCCGCGCCGACCGGCACGGCAATGGTGACGCGATGGCCGCCGGCGCGCACGTCGTCGAGATCCCTGCCGCCCTCCGCCAGAGCGTCGAGACCGTCGAGCGCGGAGGTCGAAGCATCGTCGTGGTGCGCCGCGGCGACTCGTGGCTGGGCGTGATCGGCGTGGCCGATCAGCCGCGACGCAGCGCCAAGGCGACTCTCGCCCAACTCCGCGAGCTCGGGATCACGCGGCTGGTGATGCTCACCGGCGACAACGCCGCCGTCGGAGCGGCAATTGGCAACGAGGTGGGCGTCGACGAGGTCGCGGCCAACCTGCTGCCCGAAGACAAGGTCGAGCGGATCCGAGCCCTGCTGGCCTCCCACGGCCGCGTGGCCATGGTGGGCGATGGCGTGAATGATGCGCCAGCCCTGGCCATCGCCACGGTTGGCGTGGCGATGGGCGGAGCCGGCACCGCCGCGGCGCTCGAGACCGCCGACATCGCCTTGATGGGTGACGACCTGGCGCGGCTCCCCTTCGCACTGGCGCTTTCCCGGCGGGCTCGAACCATCATCAGGCAGAACCTGGTGATCGCCCTGGGTGTGATCGCCGTGCTCGTCGTCGCGGCACTCTCGGGAGTGTCCTCCCTCGGTCCGACGGTCGTGGTGCACGAAGGCAGCACCCTGGTGGTGATTGCGAACGCCCTGCGGCTCCTGACCTTCCGCGGTCCCAAGCCGGCGGACCAGCAACCCGGCGCTTCACTCCCCCGCTGATTCTTGCTTTTCCCGTGACGCGCGGTCGTCCGATGCCGCTCTGTCTGCGCGTCGGTGCGCACCCATGCGCGGGATGGGCCTCCGGAGGGGGGCCCTCCCGCTTTCTCACTCTGCTTCTTCGAGGGTTCCCCTATGACCTGGCCGCTCCAAGCTGCTCCCGTTGTCCTGTTCGCGCTGGTCATTCCACTGGTCGTTCTGGGGGGCGGCCGCGCGGCCCTCGCGGGAGGCGTCTGCCCGTGCGAGGGCGATGTCAACGCCAATGGCGTCGTCGATGGTGAAGACCTCGGCGATCTGCTGGCGGTATGGGGCGAATGCTCGGATTGCCTGAACTGCGCCGGCGACCTCTCCGGAGACTGACATGTCGATGGCAACGACCTCGGCATCCTGCTGGCTCAGTGGGGTGCATGCCCGCTCCTGCCACCCAACAACGACGCCTGCGCCAACGCCACGGTGGTCACCGGCTTCACCGGCTCCGCCAACCCCTTCTGCACCTACGGGGCCAACACTGATGGTCCGGCGATTCCCGCGGGCTGTTCAGCGCCCTCGATCAGCAACATCTTCAGCGACGTCTGGTTCCGCGTGGTCGCTCCGATCACCGGCACGCTCCAGTTCGGTGCCTGCGCCGACTTCAACGTGCGCATGGCGGTCTACGACGAGGGCATCTTCGGCGCCTGCGCCTGCCCGAGCGGGATCTTCCCGGCGGCTCTCCTCGGCTGCAGCACCACCGATTCGTTCGTGACCTGCGGTCAGGGCACCGCACTGCTGGTTCCGGTCGAAGCTGGACGCTGCTACACCGTGCGGCTCGGTGGAGCCACGGGCCAGCAGGGAACAGGGAACCGGGAACCGGCAATCTCGACGTCAACATCTACGCGCCCTCCTGCCAGCTCGCCTCCGCCAACACGCTGAGCGCGGCCGGACTCAATCCCGACACCGAGTTCGGGCTGAACGTCGACATCAGCGGCGACGCCGCCGTCATCGGCGCGATCTTCGACGACATTCCCCTGAATTTCGACTCCGCCGGGTCCGCGCGGGTCTACCGACTGAACGCTGCCGGAACCGGCTGGCTGGCCGAACAGACGCTGGTCTCGCCCGATCTCTTCGAAGGCCAGCGCTTCGGGATCCACTCGGCCATCGACGACGAGTGGATCGTCGTCGGCGCAGGCGAAGTCGACGAGGACTGTCCCTCGAATCCGGCATGCAGCACTGGAATCGCCTACGTCTTCCGCGACGATGGGGCGAGCTGGGTCCATGACCAGACGCTGCTCCCCTCGGGCGGCTCGCCGTGAGCTGGCGAGCCTCACCCCCTCCTCCTTCGATCCATGACCAGACGCTGCTCCCCTCGGGCGGCTCGCCTGCCGACAAGTTCGGCTCGCGAGTCGATGTCGGCGGCACGCGCATCCTCGTCGGGGCCGCCGACGACACCAACGCCAACGGCACTCGCGCCGGTGCCGCGTATGTCTTCGAGTTCGTCAATCTGTTCGGTGGCTTCTGGAATCAGTCGGCCAAGCTGATTGCGTCGGACGGCGACAACTTCGACACCTTCGGTTCGGACGTGGCCGTGAGCGGCACATGGGCAATCGTCGGAGCCGACAACGACGAGAACGGTGGTTCGGCGTATCTCTTCGAGGACACCGGCTCCGCGTGGGTGCAGCGCCAGAAGCTCACCAGCGGAGACGCGGCCGCCGGGAGCTTCGGAAGAAACGTGGCCATCGACGGCGACATCGCACTCGTCGGCGACCCTGACTACTCGAGCGATCTGGGCGCGGTCTTCGTCTTCGAGCGTTTCAATGGGCCTGGCTGGCTCCACACGGCGACGCTGCTCGCCGCAGACGGCACGGCCGGGGACCGATTTGGTTCCAGCGCCTCGATCTCGGGAGACCAGGTCGCAATCGGCGCGGGCAGCGACGACGCCGTTCGCGGCTCGGCGTACGTCTTCTGGCGCGTCAACGGCGGATGGGTGCAGCGCGTCCGCCTCACCGCCTCCAATGGCGTCGCCGGCGACTCCTTCGGCGGCGCCGGAGTGGCCCTTCACAACGGGCGGGCCCTCATCGGCTCCTACTTCGACGACAACGCCGCGGGCGTGGACGCGGGAAGCGTCTACTTCTTCATGGGACTCGGCGAGTGCACCGGAAACGGCGTCGCCGACGCCTGCGATATTGCGAGCGGCCTCTCTGATTCGGATGGGGATGGAGTGCCGGACGTGTGTGAGCCGTGAAGGC
>Ga0163146_10006784_pt1 | contig 12819 bp, 12 predicted proteins | sample OliLakLV19MP7G1_FD_148648 | JGI IMG/M metagenome (GOLD analysis project Ga0163146, IMG submission 148648) | Freshwater microbial mat bacterial communities from Lake Vanda, McMurdo Dry Valleys, Antarctica - Oligotrophic Lake LV.19.MP7.G1 | ecosystem: Environmental > Aquatic > Freshwater > Lake >... | reverse complement strand
GAGAACCCTAACCCCAATTCCCAGCAATGGAACATCGGATTGCAACGGGAGTTGCCCGCCGGCATCGTGGCCAACCTTTCTTACGTCGGGTCCAAAGGCACGAACCTGATTAACTTCTTCGATCTCAACCAGGCCAGACCGGGTCCAGGACAAGTGGACTTACGTCGGCCTTTCCCCGCTTTCGGCGGCTTCGCCAACAATACGACCAACTTCGGCAACTCGATCTACCATTCAATGCAACTTTCCTTCGAAAAGCGCCTTTCCCGAAGCTTGGCGTTTCTCGGCAGCTACACCTGGGCTCACAGTATCGACAATGGCAGTCAGCCGACAACGAACAACGGCGTGCAGAATGTGCTGAACTTTCGTGCTGAGCGGGGGAACTCAGACTACGATATGAGGCACCGGTTTGTTACTAGTTGGACCTATGAACTGCCCATCGGGAAAGGCAAACCGGTCTTGTCCGGCGCGCGGGGGGTGACCCAGACTTTGCTTGGCGGATGGGAGTTAAACGGCGTTCAGTATGTCAATTCCGGCTTTCCTTTCACGCCTGTGTTGGCGGGTCCTCTCAGCACGTTGAACGGACCCGGCGTGCAGCGCCCGGACCGCGTTGGTACTGGTAGGCTTTCGGGCAGCGAGCGCACTCCGAGCCGCTGGTTCGATGCCAGTGCCTTCCGTGTTCCTGCGGCCTTCACTTTTGGCAACTCTGGCCGCAACATCCTCACCGGCCCCCGCCAAGTGAATTTTGACATGTCCCTGTTCAAGAATTTCCCGTTTAGCGGAGAAAAGGCGAGATACGTTCAGTTCCGCAGCGAACTGTTCAACGTCTTCAACACGCCCCAGTACAACAACCCGAACCCCAACATCGGCGACCCAGTGGTGGCCAGGATCACGAGCACCGGAGCTACGAACTCTTTTTACGGCTCGAACCGCCAATTCCAGTTTGCGATCAAACTGTATTTTTAGCAGGCGGCATGGTGAATTGTTAGAACGAATGCCATGTTAAGCTTGCGGACTCGCATTGCGTTTGCGGCTCTGGGCCCGCTGGACGGCGACCGCCGCGGTTGACTTCGCACTGCTCGGACATCCGAGAGCGGAAGAGATGTGAGCAGCGACGGACTTCACAAGGGTTGCAATCTTGCGCTCACTGGAGCGTCCGATCCGGACTGCCAGCATGGAAACGCTCAGCGCCGCAACCACCTGATCCCTGTGATCGCGCACCGGCGCGGCGACGCACCACGCCCCCAGCAACGCTTCTTCGCGATCCACCCCATAGCCGGCTTCCCGGATCCTTGCAAGTTCCTGCTCCAATGCCAGAGAGTCGGTGATGGTGTAGCGAGTCTTTCGCTTCAGCCCGCCTTTCTCGCATACCTTCCGCGCCCTTTCCGGGTCCAGACATGCGAGCAGCGTCTTTCCGACTGCCGTCGCATGGGGCGGCACTCGACGTCCGATGCGCCATCGAATTTGCACTTCGAGTGGTGAATCGATCTGCTCCACGAAAAACACCTCTTCGTCGACCGGATCGAAGACCGCCAGGTTGCTGGCGGCCTCGGCCGTCTCGGTCAAACGCCGCATGAACGGCCTCGCAATGTCGCACAACCGGAGCCGGTCGTGGACAAGATGGCCGAGTTTCAGCAGTTCGAGACCTAAGTCGTATCTCCGGCTGACCACATCCTGTTCAACGAATCCGAAGTGTTCGAGAGACTTCAGTATCCTATGGACATCGCTCTTGAGCAGACCGGTACGCTTCGCGATCTCGGTCAGGCCCATCAATGGCCTGGCGCTGAACGCGCAGAGTACGTGGCACACTTTCTCGATTGTTGTAGCAGGCTTCATCCCTGACGTCAATATACATCAGCCGGGCTATCGGTCGGGTGTGCGCCAAATTTGTCGGTCGAAGTTGCGGGTTTCCTTTTTTGGCTTAACGTGAGAATCCGACAGGAGGGCCATTTTATGCGGCCTTCTTGAGAACGACGAATTCGGTCTTGGTGGCGGCCATGCGCTTAGCCTTGAGAAGCAGATAGCGGAGGTTGCGATATCCACGACCCCTTCTGAGCAAAATCCGGAGATTTCCATTGAGAGCTTCCACAACACCGAATCGGACTTTGACCTTGTAATAATTTAAGATCCCTTCCCGATGATCCTGGAGCAAGTGAGCCAACTTCTCAAAGGATGGTAGACGCTGCCATCTCAAGCTCCGAATCCAGTTGTCCAGATACGTCTCAGCCGCGATGGCATTGGGTTGCGACCAAAGCCCCTCCAGGCTTTCCTTGAGCCAAAAGGCTTTCATGATCCGGCGATTCAGCCGGAACAGTTGATTGAGATCTTTCCGGCTGTCCTCGCTCAGATTCTGCCAGCGGGTCAACAACCACCACCGTTTCCCTTTCACCAGCTTGCGTCGCCAATCGCCTTGTTGGCGTGCTGCATCACATGGAATTTGTCGTAGACGATCGCGCATTGCGGTGCCCACTGCTGAATGCTGCTCGTAAAGGCCGGCCACATGTCCACGCAAGCAGCCTCGATCCGTCTTCTCTGCGATGATTTCAGCTCCTTCTCAAAGAATTCATCCAGGGTTTCCTTCTTCCGTCGCAGTCCGAACCACAGAGGCTCGCCCGTTTCCAAGTTGCTAACCACCATGATGAACTTCCGGCTTTTTCCTAAGTACAACTCATCCACGCCCATCTGTTTCAAGGCGGGCCTTCGCCGTGATGCCGTCCACCGCTCCAGATAGCGCGGATCGATCGCCCGCGCCGTACTTGCTGAGATCCCAAACCGCTTCGCCACGTGGACGGCCGCAGCCCCTTCGCAGGCCTCTCCCACCGCGTCTTCGAAGCGTTTGCTGAACGACGGTGCTTTGCTTGGCAGTTGGGCAACTTTCTCTATCCGTGGTCCGCATTCTGGGCAGCGCAACCGGCATAGCTCAACGATCACCGTTGCCTTGTATTCGCTCCACGGAAGATCACGGATCTCACGTTGCACCACCTCGTGGATTGTCCCCACGTGCTTGCCGCAACCGGAGCAGATCCGCTTCTTCGTTCCAGTCTTGCGCCTCACCCGGAGCTTCAGCGTCCTGGCTTCTTCGTTGATTTCCTGTGGATATACCAGGTATCCCGGCCATCCCAGGAATCGTGTTCATTCTGTCCATTCAGGGTCTCTCAAAACCCTTCCAGCCTATTACAGACCGCTTTCTCCAAACACCCTAAAAACGGGCTGGTTGTCGGATTCTCAGGTTGAGCCGCTTTTTCTTTGCCGGCCCGGGGGAATTTGCAGCACCTCCCTTCCACAGGAGCGGTCTTGTGCAATATTGCTCGATACGGATTCCCGATAATTTTGTGGCCTTTGTGAGGCGGCTAGGGCGACAGCCGTGTCCCTATTTAGCATGGCGCTGCGTAACCTGGATCTCTCCGCCAAGTGCAGGTACCGCACGTACCGCACATTGGCTAGAAGATGATAGATTGAAACTGATACGCGCTAGGCCAACTTCTACAGACAGGACGAAAACGAAATGCAAACTGCGATCACCATACTTCAGATTATCGTTGCCTTGAGCATCTTGAATGTCTGGCTACTTCGCTTCAATCAGAGCAGCGCGTACCGTGGGGGCGAGGCCCGTTCGATGCCGGAGGAATTCGCTGCCTACGGGCTTCCGGGCTGGGCTACTTACGTCGTGGGTGCTCTCAAGGTAGGGGCCGCACTGTGCCTGATTGCGGGAGTGTGGTTTCATTCTCTTGTCCTCCCGGCCGCACTTGTCCTAGGCGTTTTGATGTTGGGAGCGTTGGCGATGCACCTGAAGATAGGAGACCCCTCGAAAAAGTCCATGCCCGCACTTTTCATGCTCACGGCGTGCGTGATTATCTCTTGGACTTTGATTCGCTGATGCTTGTCAGAGAGCGGACAGGAAGATGAAGAGATTCAAGACACCGAGCGCAAATGCAGGGAGCGCAGCATAGAGCGGATCCTTGATCCTGACGCGAGTAATTATCCCGAGAAGCATCATCGCTGCCAAACCACCTGCCGAGATCAGAAGTAGGGGCCGATGAAAGTGTCCCAAAATCATTCCGAGACTTCCTGTAACCTGCAAAACTCCTGTAATCACTCGGAAGCGGGAGAGACCGAAGCGTTCAAATTCCGATACCATACGGTCGGATAACAGAGTGTGTAGCCCATAGCCCGCAAAGAGGAGAGCAGAAACAGCTTCGGCGATCCCATTCATTGCATCGAACATACAGAATCATCCTTTTGAACCGCTTGCGCCGTGACCCAGTCGGAAAGTGGAGCAAACGATCGATGGTCTTACTGCCCGTACCTAATCGACTGTCCAAGAGTTCCGGGTGCGCAGTGCCAGAAAGTTCGTAACCCGCAGGCCGAAACCGTCCACCGTCGCGAGTCAGTTTGTCATCGACTCTTCTTAGCTACAGGCCTGTACATCTTGCGCATCTCGGAAGCCGTGGCGGTGATCCCACTAAAGTAGCAAGACACTCTGATTACGAAAACCGCCGCATCGGACATTTAACGTTTCCTCGCAGCGACATGGAAGAACATTCCAGTCGCAAGGATCGAGGGAACCCCCAGACCAACGAAGGCCCCTGCATCTTTATTCACAACCATAGCAATCCCGAACCATAGAGATATGGAGAAGAGAAAAGACAGAAAAGCGGCTAGAAGGATCAAAACGTCACCCTTGCCGAGGACAAGCATTACCCCCTTGAAGATTATGAGAAGCCGTACAGCGTAGAGATGAGTGGCCCCGATCAGGAGATCTAAACCTTCACATGGAACCGCGGGTCGTGCTTTTTCGTGCAGGAATGATCTCGACAAAGCTTCCCGTCACCCATGCCGGCGTGCATTTCCGCGATCAGGAGCTCCGCGACGTTCTGACCAATCTTCTCCGTCACAGCCGTGGCTACTGCAATCGTCCGGCAGGTTCGTCCGCACGATGCCACGATCTTACGTGGATCGACCAGGCAGATCGGACTGCGGGCCAGACGCAGCCTCCCGTATCCACGATGAACTCCCCCGACGAACGCATCAAAGCGAACGCCGCCATTGTCGGACTCGGTTCCAGCGGCGCCGCCAGCATCTTTGTCACCGATGCCGCGCACGTCGTGCTCGATGTGAACGGATACTTTGTGCCTCCTGGAACACCCGGCGGACTCGCCTTCTATCCTGCGCAGCCTTGCCGTGTTCTCGATACTCGCGTCGCGGGTGGCGGTGGACGAATCGCTGCCAACGCCACGCGCAGCATCAGTGGCGGTTGCCTACCCACGCAAGCACAGGCGTATTTGCTGAATGTCACCACCGTGCCTCCGGGGCCGCTAGGATACTTAACGCTGTGGCCCAATGGATCCGCGCAGCCGAGGGTGTCGACACTCAATAATCTTACCGCAACAGTCGTTGCCACGCTGCGATTCTGCGCGCCGGTACCGGAGGCGCATTCAACGCCTTTGTGACCGACGCCTCGGATTTCATCGTCGATCTCAACGGCTATTTCGCGCTGCCTGAATCCCCGGGTGCGTTGTTGTTCTATCCGATGGCACCGTGCAGAGCCCTTGATCCCCCCAATTCGGGGGGGGGCAGTTGGACGCAGATTCCGCGCGGGAATTCTCATTTCCTGCATCGACATGCGGGTTTCCTTGTCCGCTCAGGCCTTCGTGGCCAATGCCACCGTGCTGCCAAATGGCGTCCTCGGGTTCCTGACGCTGTGGCCCGCAGGCGTGTTAAGGCCTACGGGTGTCGGCGCTGAATGCCTTGGACGGCTCGTTGAAATCGAACGCCGCGATTTTGCTCGCAGGGCCTGCTGGAGCCGTGAATCTGTATCCGTCCAGCAGCGGACACCTGTTACTGGATATAAGCGGGTACTTCGCGCCGTAGCGCTTACTCGAACTCCGTGCCCACCATCGTGCCTGCGCCGAGGAACCGCTCATGCATCCGAAAGGCCTTGCTGAGCGTGAACGGCGCGTGTCCGCTATCGACGGTTCGTAGATAGGCGCGAAGGGCATCCCGGTAATCCGGATGCGCGCACTTCTCGATAATCAGCCGCGCCCGCTCATGCGGATCCTTGCCTCGCAAATCGGCCACGCCCTGCTCCGTTGCCACAATCTGCACAGAATGCTCATTGTGATCGACGTGGCTCACCAGCGGCACGACGGTCGAGATCTTGCCGCCCTTCTGCACCGACGGGCACGAGAAGATCGACAAATACGCATTGCGGGTGAAGTCGCCCGAGCCGCCGATCCCGTTCATCATTTGCCGCCCCATCACGTGCGTGGAATTCACATTGCCGGATAAGTCGATCTCAATCGCGGTGTTCATCGAGATGATTCCCAGTCTGCGCACAATTTCCGGATGATTGGAAATCTCCTGCGGACGCAACACCACGCGCGGACGCATGAACACCAGATTCGCCTGGAATCGCGCCATCGTTTCCGCGCTGAGCGTCAAGGCGGAAGTCGATGCGAAGGTGCAGCGTCCATTCTCGAGCAGCGGGATCACGCTATCCTGCAGCACCTCGGTATACATCTCGAACGGCGGAATCTCAGTGCTTGCTCCCAACGCGCCCAGCACCGAGTTTGCGATGTCTCCCACTCCGGATTGCAGTGGAAGAAAGTCCGCGGGAATGCGCCCGGCGTGCATTTCCGCGATGAGAAACTCCGCGACGTTCTGGCCAATCTTTTCTGTCACTGGGGTAGCCGGTGCAAACGGACTGCACTCATCCGTTAGATTCGTCCGTACGAAGCCCACGATCTTGCGTGGATCCACCAGGCAGATCGGGCTACCGGCCCGATCACTTGCCGAAAAAATCGGGATCTCGGAACGCGTCGGCGGATCCTTCGGCTCGAAAATATCATGCATTCCGATGAGCGTGGGAGGGTGCTGTGCATTGAGTTCGATCAGAATCTTTTCGGCTTGGTTTAGGAACGTCGGCGTCGCTCCAACGGAAGCCGTCAGCACAATGCCTCCGCCCGCGCTGATATCGGCGGCTTCAACGATGGCCCAATGCACAGGGCCGAGAAAGCCATAGCGCACGTTCTGCGGAAGCAGCGATAGATGCATGTCCACGAAGCGGACTCGCCCGGCGTTGATTTGCTGCCGCAATAGCGCATCCGACTGGTAGGGTGCGCGGAAGTGAATTGCTTCTGCTGCTGCGAGTGCGCCATCGCAGGAAGGTCCGGTGGAGGCCCCGGTGAGGAGCCCCACGGTGAAGGGCCGCCCTGCCTGGTGCTCGGTGCGAGCCCGTTCCGCAAGGGCAAGCGGAATGGACTTCAAAGCGCCCGCGGCGGTGAATCCGCTACAGCCGAGCGTTTGTCCATTCTGGATCATCAAGGCCGCTTCATCGGCGGTCAGTTCAGGGAAAGGAAGAGTCATGTTCGCAAGTAGTAACAATCCCTTGCAAGATAACCTCCACTCAGCTGCTGTTACAGCAAAACGTGTTTTCAGACTGCCGGAGAATGGTCGGGTGATCTGCCCCACCCAGTTTGCCCCACCCATTCTTACATCCGCCACGGGACGGCGGACATCTAAAGCCCAATGGATACTCTAAGAATCTTGTCCTGTACGATATTGGCTTGCGGTCTTTTTGCTGCCGATTCTCCGAAGGTCGATGGCGATTGGGATTGGAAGATGCCCAGCCCGTTCGGCGAGACCACCGCGGTGCTCACCGCCAAGAGCGAAGGATCCAAACTCACGGGAGTCTTTGCGTTCACTGAAACACGCAAGCTGACGATTGAGAATGGTGTTATTGACGGCAACAAGATCAAGATGACAGTGAAGCGCGACCGCCCTGAAGGCGGCAGTGTCGTGTACGAAATGACGGGATCGTGGGAAGGTGGCGAAATGAAGGGTACCGCTGAGACGGATATGTTCGGGCAAAAAGCAACAGCCAACTGGTCAGCGAAACGCAAGTAACTTCGCTGGCGATTGCCTATACTCAAAACATGTTCCGTTTCTGGATCCTCGCGTTGGGGTCCGCACTATCCGCGCAAACTCTCGACTACGGTCGAGATATCCGTCCAATACTTGCCGAAAACTGCTTTCACTGCCACGGGCAGGACGAGAGCAAGCGTATGGCTGGCTTGCGGCTCGACGCCCCCGGCGACGGGCGGATTTCGAACATTACCGCGCGCATCACCGCTGAGGCAAAGTCGCCCAAGCGAATGCCACCTGTCTATTCGAATCGGACGTTGACGACTCAGCAGACTTCGCTGCTGGAAGCATGGGTGGCTCAGGGTGCGCCGTATTCGAAGCACTGGGCCTTTGTTCCTCCCAAGCGGCCAACGCCCCCTGTTGCTGGCCTACATCCGATCGATGCCTTTGTCGCGTCCCGCTTGCAGTCCGAGAAAATGCAGTTCAATCGAGCCGCGAGTCCGCAGGCCTGGTTGCGGCGTGTCTCGTTGGATCTCACCGGGCTGCCAACCACCCCCGCGGAACTCGACGCGTTCGTTCGAAACCCTTCCTATGCGACCGCGGTGGATCGGTTGCTCGCATCGCCCGCCTACGGGGAACGCATGGCGATGGATTGGCTCGACGTCGCTCGCTACGCGGATACGCACGGCTTCAATAACGATTCCACCCGATCGATGTGGCGCTGGCGCGACTGGGTGATCGAGAGCTTCAATCGCAATCAGCCCTATGATCGGTTTATCACGGAACAACTCGCCGGAGACCTCTTGCCGAAGCCGACGCTCGATCAACGCATTGCGACTGGCTATGGTCGCAATCATGTGATCAATTCCGAGGGTGGAATCATCGATGAGGAGTATCGCGTTGAGTATGTGATCGATCGCGTGCGTACCCTGGGGATGTCGTGGCTTGGACTCACACTCGAATGCGCCCGTTGTCACGATCACAAGTTCGACCCCATCACGCAGCGCGATCACTATCGCTTCTATGCGTTCTTCAACAACATGCCGGAAGTCGGTGAGGATGGGCGCGTGGCGAATGCTGTGCCAATGATTCCCGCACCGACTCGCGAAATGCAACAAAAGCTTGCGGCATTGACTGCCGAGGTGGAACGTTTGCAGCGAACGAAGCCGTTCGAGTCGACGCCGACGGCTATCCGCGCACCTGTGGATGCTGCGTGGACCTTTACGGGCCATTCTTCTGAAAAGCTGGTAACGGGTTCCATCAACCTCTCAAAGCGCGAGCCAATGTCGTTTGCCGGTTGGGTGAAGCGAGCGGTCGCTGATACAAATGTCGCGCTGCTTTCGAACATCCGGTATGACTACAATTCCGCGGATGTCTCCTATGGGCGAGGCGTCGAACTGCGCATTGCAGGAGATGAGTTGGAGTTTCTCTATGCCGACCGGTTGCCAGCGTATGCGATTCATGTCCGCACTCGCGATGCGCGCCTGACCTCGGGCGAATGGCACCACGTGACTGCGATATATCAAGGCGTCGGTAGCGATGATCCGGAAATGCGCGGGCACGCTTCCTGGGTGCGTTTGTTTGTGGATGGACGCGAGCTTGCCACGCAAGTCTTTCACGATGGTTTGCAGCTTCCAGACAGTAAGACGAAGCCTGCCCCGGCTACCTTTCGCGTTGGTTGGGACAACAAGAAAGACAGTGTGCGATTCGCCGGCGAGTTCGAGGATTTGCGGATCTTCAATCGCTTGCTTGCGGCCGATGAAGTTGCCGGATTCGCGTCGGCCAAGTCTCGAATTCCTTCGCGCGAACTTGCTGCGGCACGGGCGCGGATGCTGGCCTTCGAGCGCAACATCCCCACCGTGATGGTGATGAGCGAACTGGCGACGCCTCGTACGACCCATATGTTGAAGCGGGGAGCCTACGATGCCCCTTCTGACGTCGTGGATGCCGGTGTGCCCGAGGCGCTGTTGGGTGCGTGGCCCTCCGGTGCACCCCGCAATCGATTGGGTCTCGCACAATGGCTGACCAAGCCCGATCATCCGTTGACTGCGCGTGTTGTTGTGAATCGCTTCTGGCAGCAACTCTTTGGCACGGGGCTTGTGAAGACGAGCGAGAATTTTGGCTTGCAGGGCGAGAATCCCAGCCATCCGGAACTGCTGGATTGGCTCGCTCGCGAGTTCGTTGATTCGGGCTGGAACGTCAAAGCGCTGCTCAAGCAGATTGTTCTATCGCAGACTTACCGGCAGGATGCCTTCGCGCCAACGGAGTTGTATGCGCGAGATCCAGAGAACCGCCTGCTTGCCCGAGGTCCGCGGTTTCGCTTGCCTGCCGAGATCATTCGCGATCAGGCCCTGTTTGCCTCTGGAACGCTGAAGCAAAAACTGGGCGGCCCTAGCGTGTATCCGTTGCAGAACGACGACCTCTACAAAGGTATTGTGGTTGCAGCCGAGTATCCCGGAACTCGCTGGCTCACTAGCAAAGGCGACGATCTGCATCGCCGCAGTCTTTATACTTTCTGGAAGCGTACGTCGCCGCACCCGACATTCACTGTCTTCGATGCGCCGGATCGAGAGTTCTGCATCGTTCGCCGTTCCTCCACAAACACGCCCATGCAGGCATTGACGTTGCTAAACGATCCGATCTACGTCGAAGCCGCGCAAAAGCTAGCGGATCGTGCGGCGAGAGAGGGTGGGTCTACGGCACAGTCTCGCATCTCTTATGCCTTCCGCCTTGCGGCGGGCCGTGCGCCCGCTGAGGATGAGGTTTCCATTTTGATGCGTGTTTTCAACCAGCCTGGCGCGACTCTCGCCACGGTAACATCCATGATTCTCAATCTCGATGAGGTGATCTCGAAATGACTCGCCGCGATCTTCTGCGCTCTTCCGCCTATGGACTTGGCGCGATGGCCTTCGACTCTCTGCATGCGGCAACGACGTTTCCCAATCACACTCCCAAAGCGAAACGCGTCATCTTTCTCTTTCAAGCCGGCGGTCCCTCGCAACTCGACCTGCTGGACTACAAGCCGCTACTGAAAGACCGGTTCGATCAGGACGTTCCCGCGTCGGTCTTTGGAAGCCAGCGCATCACGGGAATGGTGGCGAATCAGAGCCGCTTTCCGGTCGCGCCTTCCATGTACGAATTCAAGCAGCACGGCAAAAGCGGGCAATGGCTGAGCGATCGCTTGCCATTCACCGCCAAGGTCGCCGATGAGCTTTGTATCCTGCGTGCCATGCATACGGAGGCGATTAACCACGACCCTGCGATTACGCTGCTGCAGACCGGTAGTCAGCTTCCTGGGCGACCTTGCATGGGTTCCTGGATGGACTATGGGCTTGGCAGTGAGAATCAGAATCTTCCCGCGTTTGTCGTGCTCAACTCCCTTCCCAGCAATGGCCAGCCGGATCAAGGCCTGCTGTCGCGATTGTGGAGCGCGGGCTTTTTGCCGAGCCGCTATCAGGGTGTGCAGTTCCGCAACGGCGTGGATCCGGTACTGCATCTGTCCAATCCTGCAGGTGTTTCGCGTGAGCTGCGCCGCGCCCAACTCGACGGCCTCGCCGAGTTGAATACGAAGCTGCGAGAACGCGCTGGCGATCCCGAAATCGATACTCGCATCGCGCAGTACGAGATGGCGTACCGGATGCAGACATCGGTGCCTGAGCTCGCGGATGTTTCCAAGGAACCGGATCATGTCTTTGCGTTATATGGCCCGGAATCTCGCAAGCCCGGAACCTTCGCCGCCAACTGTTTGCTCGCTCGCCGACTAGCGGAACGCAACGTCCGCTTTATTCAGCTTTACCATCGCGGTTGGGATCATCACGGAGGTCTCACCGACAAACTGCCTCCTCTGGCGCGCGATACGGATCAGCCTTCGGCTGCCCTGATTCAAGATCTGAAGCAGCGCGGCATGTTGGACGATACGCTCGTGATTTGGGGCGGTGAGTTCGGACGTACGCCTTATGCGCAGGGTCCTTTGAAGCGGGACAACTACGGCCGCGATCATCACGGACGGGTGTTTTCCCTCTGGATGGCGGGCGGCGGGGTGAAGCGCGGATACTCGCACGGGGCATCCGACGACTACGGGTTCAACGTCGCCGAGGGTGGGGTGCATGTGCACGATCTTCAGGCGACCATCCTTCATCTGCTTGGCGTCGATCATCGGCGGCTAACGTATCGCTTTCAGGGCCGTCAATACAGGCTTACGGATGTCGGCGGGGCTCTTGTTCGCGAGATTCTCTCCTAATTTTATCCATGCAATCGTAACATCTGATGTTAGATTTGCATGGATCATTCCTGCCAGCGATCCAGGTAAATCTAACATCTTGTGTTAGCATTGCATGCATGTACGTTAAGCGTCCGGAGGCCGAGGCTGTTGTCGCCGCGGCACTAAGTAACTCTCCAGCCGTTGTACTGCTGGGGCCTCGCCAGGTTGGCAAGAGCACTCTCGCCAAGCGAGTGGCACGAAGCCGAAACGCATCTTCGATCTATCTCGATCTGGAGCGCGAGTCGGACCGCGTCAAGCTCAGGGACGCGGATCATTATCTCCGTGGACAAAAGGGCAAGCTCATCATTCTCGACGAGATCCATCGTGCACCCGCACTCTTCTTGGAACTGCGGGGAATCATCGATGACTTTCGCGCCTCGGGCCACAAGACCGGACAGTTCTTACTGCTTGGTTCCGCGTCGCTCGACTTGATGAATCAGGCGTCCGAAAGCCTTGCCGGCCGCGTCGCCTACGTGGATCTCAATCCCATCATGATCGATGAAGCTCGCCGAGCGGGCATTGGAGTGGAAAAGCTCTGGTTGCGCGGTGGTTTTCCAGAAAGTCTGATTGCGCGGAGCAACGCCGTGAGCTTTGACTGGCGGCAGAATTTCATCCGCAGCTATCTCGAGCGGGACGTCCCGATGTTTGCGCCGCGTGTTCCCCCGCCGCTCATTGGGCGGCTCTGGACAATGCTTGCC
>Ga0163146_10006775_pt1 | contig 12832 bp, 4 predicted proteins | sample OliLakLV19MP7G1_FD_148648 | JGI IMG/M metagenome (GOLD analysis project Ga0163146, IMG submission 148648) | Freshwater microbial mat bacterial communities from Lake Vanda, McMurdo Dry Valleys, Antarctica - Oligotrophic Lake LV.19.MP7.G1 | ecosystem: Environmental > Aquatic > Freshwater > Lake >... | reverse complement strand
CGCCCCTTTAATGCTAGGGTCGACACGCAACGGAAGCGATTAAGCTGCCCAAGCCCCTGTCGAAAGACAACCTGGTACCTTTCGCGGAGGCTACGGCAAAAAAGAGAAGAACTTGTCGTAGCCCATGATACGAATATTCTCCTCTGCAAATACCCGGTCGTACCCCTGATCGCTCACCAGTTGGATTCGGTGGAGCGGTTTTAAGACCCGTGCAAAATATTCAAGGCTTGAATCTGGCGACTTTGTTCCGCTCTTGCACTCGATAAGCATCCATGGATGCCCATCGCGAACCAGAAGAAAATCGACTTCTCTCCGACTCTTGTCTCGAACGAAGTGCAGCGAAAACTCCCCTTGTGCCGAATCAGTCCAATAATTCACCGCTTTCAACAGATGGAGCGCCGTTAGGTTTTCCAGCCGCTTTCCATAAGCCTCCCTCGGAATCCGCAACGGATCAAAGAGATACATCTTCGGCTCGGCACGGATAGCGCGGTTAATCCTTTTGGAATACGGTCTGATCGTAATACAGTAGAAAAGCGCTTCAAGCACCTGATACCAGGCGCGGACCGTGGCGTAAGCTTTTCCCACGTCTTCATGAAGTGCATTGATGGATAGCGGGGAGCCAACCCTTTCGGGAAGCAGATCAATCAGAACCCGAAATGCGGTGAGGTCGGATATTCCCAACAGATCCCGCGTGTCTTCGTATACAAGTCGCTCGAGTCGGAGGCGACTCCATCGGATAGCCTCGTTCTCGTTTCCTGCCAGCAATGGCTCTGGAAAGCCCCCGAGCTTCAGCAGATCGTCAACGGAGCAGAGTGAGGACCCGGCCCGATCGAATAGGTTATCGGGTCCTGGTGATACGGCTCGCTCTCCGACAGTTAATGGGTGGAGCCTATAAGGCAGGTAACGTCCGAGGAGGCTATCACTACCTCGGCGATAGGTCTCAAGCCTGGCACTACCCGTAACCACGTAAGGCCCCGCATTCGGATCTTGATCAAAAAGTCCTTTGAGATGGATAGGAAAATCAATTAATTCAGCAAGGATATTAGTAGGGCCAAAGAGTAAAACGTATAAGCTATTAAGAATGTTGGTCTAAATAAAATATCTTGCCAGAAATGCAGTCAGGCAATATGGTACATAGTTGGAGGAGATCAACTATGAGTGAATTCAAGCTAGATTTTGATAAGATTAGGGTCAAGGTAGTTACTGACTATTTTGATCGTGCTGAAGTTGAAACGCTACTTAGTCGGCACCACCCCCTTGGAGCTAAGCGAGCGATAGGCCGGCGGATTTGTTATGCAGCTAGCTATAGAGGAGCGTGGTTAGCGGTATTAATGTTTGATGCGGCAGTGGATCGCAACAAGCACCGCGAGCCTCGGATTGGGTGGGATGATGACCAGCGCCGAGCGCGCTTGGGACATATAGCAAATAACGGCCGATACCTAGTTCTGCCTGAGTATCAAGGAGTGAAGAATCTAGCATCGAAGATTCTATCACTGGCGACGGAGCGGATTAGCGCTGATTGGTTAAAACGGTATGGCTTACCGCTTCTAGCAGTTGAGACCTATGTAGATCCGGAACATAACGATAACAACGGCACATGCTATACGGCGGCAGGTTGGGAGAATCTTGGATACAGCAGTGGATATAAATCTAGCAATGGCGAGCGCACGCACAGCAAGTGGTATTTTTTGAAAGCCTTGCATCGCGACAGCTATGCAGCGCTATCAGCCAGTATTCCGCATGCACTATTGACCGGGGTTAAGAAGGTTTCAGGGGAGAGCAACAACAATTATGTGCTTGATGCCTCTAAGTTTCACATTAAGGAACTACAGAAAGAGCTAGCGAAGATTACCGATCCGCGCGGCGGACAGGGACGCCGCTATCGGTTTGTCCCTCTTTTAAGCCTGTGCATAGCGGCAGTAGTAAGCGGATACACACAGTATCGGCAGATAGCGGACTGGATAGCCAGGCTTCCAGGCACCGATAGAGCTAAATTTGGACTACCCGGCGATCAAGTTCCCTGTGAATCTACTATAGGAAATTTTCTTTCAAGGATTGATCCGACTGAGTTGCAAACGGTCTTAAGCAATTGGTTACTAAAAACCTACAGGAAAGAGGCTGATTTCAGCACTGTAATACTTGATGGCAAAGCTGTCAGAGCGACCTCCTCAGACCCAGCCGAGCAGAAAGCCTTTCTTAATGTTTTTGCCAATGAGATAGGGATAGTTATTCGACATGAGCCGACATCAAAAGGGGGTGGAGAGAAAAACACAGCTCGTGATGTGCTTAAAAGTGACATCGATCTGACCGGCAAGATTGTATTAGCAGATGCAATGCATACCGACCGAAAGATGATCGAGGAACTTAGAAAAAAAAAGCCTCGTATGTCCTCACTGTTAAGGGAAATCAAAAATCTCTAGCGGAGCAGCTCTCGCAACTATTTGAACATACGCAAACGCGCTTTCCCGAGCTTATCTACACCAGCACCACTACAGAAAAACATCACGGTCGACTAGAACAACGCAACATCGAGGTGTTAGATTCAAGCGGCACCAGCTTGCTCTTTCCTGGGGTAAAGCAGGTCGCTCGACTGACAAGAACTAGAGAGATCCTAAAGTCAGGCGTAGAAACCACTGAACAGGTATTTCTTATCACCGATCTTAGCCACCAAGACGTTGATGCAGAAAAATTCGCGCAACTCAAACGTGACTATTGGCATATAGCAAATAAACTTCACTACAGGTTGGATTTTACATTCGGTGAGGATAGGTCAACTATAAGAGCTCGCCACGGACCAAAAAACATGTCGGCTCTACGAACCTTCGCTATCTCTTGGTTGCTAAACCTAGGAATAGGAAATATTAAGCGCTGCGTCGATAACCTACAGCACTCCCAGGCTTCTATCTTAAAAATGGCCGCCTAACTAAAGCTAGTTCCTACCGCCATACCGCCGAATCGCTCCGGCGGTGCCTCGCTATGCCTAAATACCAGGCTCTTAACAAAATTCGCTCTTCTACCAACTAAATGCCATCAAAATCACCCCGCTGCTTACCTGATACTTCACAAACCGCTCCAAAATAGCGGGGAATACTGGTGCTCAGAAATAAACATTCGTACGCCCTAACTTGCGGTCAGAATTCTTGACATAGCACCAATACGGGTAGAGACTCGCATGTTGGCGGCCTAGATTTCACCCTGTACGATGATGCTCATGTTCATAAGGCATTCAAAGAAATGCTTCATATGCTGGATTCTTTGCATAATGATGGTGGCTGTCCTTTTTGCGCCCATCACTACCCAAGCGCAGGTTCCTCCGACTAAATGTTTGCAAAATTCGGATTACCAGGCGATCTGCTCTGAGCTTTCACCATTGGATCTCTGCTCGCCGCAGTTAACCGCACTGTGTTGCGATTGTCAGACGATTTGGGGCGAGGATTTTGCGTATTGCAGTTTTACGGCTTCGCTATTTCCAACGCCTACACCGACCCCGACTCCAACACCAACCAACACGCCAACCCCACAACCAATTGCAACAATTGTAGCGACGGCGGCACCTATACTTCCGACCCCAAAAATCTGTATAGGTGGCGTTGACTCCAATGATGATGGAGTCATTGATGCCAGTGGCGAGCCGTGCGGATTTAGTGGCGAGTGTATCTCGGTAGTGATTGTTGAGAATCGTGGCAGTCTTGTAGTTGGTGCCGACGATCTACGAGTGCTAGTTGAAAAGTCACTCAAGAAACTAGCGCGATCACCACGACTCGCACGCGACAAGGCATTAAAGAAGCGTTTGTTGTCTTCGAATAAACGAGCTAATGCGAAACTTGCACGCATACTTGCCCAGGCTACGGTTTACCTAACCCAACTACCGAACGTAATTCTTGTATGTCCTACAAGTGTGCCGTGCAACACGGTAGATAATACGGCATTGATTCTAAGTTATCAGGCGGCGGTAGCAGAGATGCAGGTCCTAGGCATCCGCACCCTAAACCGCGCCACCAGATTAGTAGAGCCTAATATTAAGATCGCTAGAAAAAAGACCAAGAAGCTAGGCACCAAGATCCGCACCGACGGCAAGAAGTTAATTGATGCTGCGGGGATGTTGCCTAAGATTGAGAGTAAGTGTGGGTGATGAGTAGCAGAGCGAATCATATCATGCGCGCTTTGGTGTTTTTGGCGCTGGTGGTGTTGCCGCGGGTGGCTTGGGGGCAGGGGAATGATGCGATTGTTCCCACGGATCCCACTCTAAATCAGGTCAATTGGGCAGCGGCGATTGAGGGTGCGACGATCACCGGCTGTGCGCCAAGCGGTAGTTTTACACAAGCCAAACTAATAGATTCGATCGGTAGCGATTATTTGGCTGGCTATATGAATTGCAGCATTCCCAGCCAGTCTCTGGTTTTAAATTTAGGTCAGCCGCGTAGCTTTCATACTTTTCAGCTACATCTTTATGATGGAGATGATCGATTTTTTCGCTACAAGGTTGAAACTTCTAGCGACGACATTGCTTACTCAGTATTGATTGATAGAACCGCTGGCTCACACCGTGGCGTGCAACTAATTGAGGTTGCGCCAACTGTTGCGAAGTTTATTCGAATCACCGGAACCCATAGTAGTCTCAATACCACTTTCCATTTGGTTGACGAGATTTTGTTAATAGGGAACCAGGTAACTACTCCAGAACCACCACTCTCGGTAGTCGTTGATGGCAAGCTCAATGCAGGCACCAGTTATACTGTTGGCCAGAAGGTGAATCTTAATGCTGGGATTTATCGAATCTCTGTGACTGGTGGTGCCGTTTCACCGTGGGGCGTTGATAGCACCAATAATGGCGAAACCTGGGGAAACAGACTAGATGTGACCACAGCGCTTTATAATCGCAGCTATATCTTTGGCTATATACATAACCGGATAAGCTATTCGGCTACACCGGAGGCAGCAGCGGCAGCCTTTGCTAACCAGTACTTTACCATACAGCTACCCGCGCAAAGTGATGTCTATCTCTGGCTCTATGACACTACAACTACGGATAATCGTGGATCGCACACCATAAAGATTGAGCAGGTTTCTGGGCCAAACGACACGCTGTTAGAACGTGTTCGTGATGCAATGACGCGTTCGGTATTATGGCAGCAACCAACGGTTGCTAATTGGTATTCGTCAAGCTATCCCAACCTTGACTGGTTCAATCCGGCAGCCGCAAGCCCGTATTGCTATGGATGCCACATTCAGAGTCAAGCCGTAGTTGGACTAAATGAATCTAAACGCAAGTTGCCGAGCTTGCCGGTTGATGGCGAATTTCTAAGTACTGCAGCGACGATATTTCTTAAGTGGCAAAATGCAGCCGGATGGATATCGCCAAATCACAATGAATATTATGTCACACAAGCTTCGCTCTGGGTTTGGGCGCTGCAAAGTTTTAATCAGAGCAGTTTTGCGCAAAGCACCCCTGGAGTCCTAAATGCTCTTAACTGGTTAAAAACTAAGCAGCAGGCAAATGGTGGATGGAACCCGGACCATTCTAGTGGTGAGGCGTTGATAATGTACAATGACGGTACGCCGAGTGCTGCGCACACGACCGGTAATATTTTGGCGCTCGGACGTGTAATCGCAGAGCTTGGCGGTGAGACATTTGTTGATGGGCCGGGCGTTACAATCGCTGGCAGCGAAGTATTGCTTAGTCAGAATTTTGGTTACGTGGTTGACGTATTGATGCAGCCCGTTTTGGATGTCACAGGAATTCGAATTACTATTAGCGATTCGTTTGCAAGTGATAAGAATTTTGTACTTAGTGAGTTTGAAGTATTCAATAATGATCAACAGCAATTAATTATTGGGACCGAAGCTAATTTTTCTCAGAGTAATTATCCGATCTCGGAGAGTATTAATGGGATTAAAAACAATACGGGTGATGGATGGGCATATTTCCCGCAGAATGTCGTCCAAACCCCAGCGAAGGGACTCTGGCGTTTTGGATCAGCTATAGATCTTAACCGAATTCGTATTTACGAAGTTAATCCCAGCAACCAGCTTAAAAAATTCTCATTAGAGGTTACGAGCGATCCCAATCCAACCCTAACTTCAAATTTCACGCCGGTGGAAATTACTGGCGTAGGCAGCTACGTATCAGAACCTGGTGGAACTGTAGAACAGTTTAAATTGATGTTGACTAATGCTGTTAATCTGTATCTATCAGCAGGTTGGAATTTCGGTCGTAATGTTCGCACTGCTTCCGAGACTGTTATTGGTCTTCATGGCGCTACCGCGTATGTGGACCCAAGCCTCGGTTCGGCGATTATAGCTAAGCTTAGTGAAATCAATTTGTGGTTGCGTTCAGCACAGAATGCCGACGGTGGTTGGGGCGATCAACCAGGGGCAATTTCACGTGGCTATGAGTCGGCGCATGCGCTGCGTGCACTGTTGCTTCTAACCCCTGGGGATCTAGATGATGCGATTATCAATGGCGCCAACTATCTGTTAACTACTCAAGAGGGACAGGGTTCATGGCGTCCACAGGCGCCAGTTGATACCAAGCTTGCAGTCACAACATGGGTAGAGATCGCTCTGCCAACACTCTTTGAAGTGCTTTCGCAGGCCTACACCCAGAATACTATTGCAGACCTGATGGCATTTGGACTTTCGAACAAGGTTGAGCTTGGCTGGAGTCCAATCTCTGCGGCACACGGTTATAATATATATAGACGTACTTCGGAGCTCCCCTATATAAAAATCGCCACGAATTATCAAAGTGCTGTTGCTACCTACGAAGATACCAATGTGGTCAACGAAGCGACCTACTACTACAAAATTAATTGGTTGGATGATCAGGGGGGCGAGTCTGCCAATTCAAACGAGGCGAGCGCTACTCCGTATGGCATGATGTGCGGGGGTGATAGTCCACCAATCATTATTTCTGCGCCCCCAACTGGTGGAGCACAAGGTGCGCTCTATCAGTATCAGGTTGAAGCTACTGACGCCGATGTCGGTGATATCCTGACCTATTCGCTGATGGTCGCGCCAACTGGGATGATTATAGATCCCGTTAGTGGAGCGATTACATGGACGCCGTTGAATACCCAAGGGGGGAACCACCTTGTACGAGTTCGGGTTGAGGATTCTATTGGGCGATTTGCTACCCAAGCATATCAACTTAATGTTGCGCTAATCTTTTTTAACTATCCGCCACTCATTGTAAGTACAGCTGGCGAAACCGCGGCGGCTGGTGTGCAGTATGTTTATGACTGTAAGGCGCTAGATCCTAATGCAACTGATATTCTGACTTACAGCATTGTTCAAGCGCCGCTAGGTGCAACGATTAATCCAACCACAGGAAGAGTGCGGTGGACACCGTCAGTTGATCAGGTTGGAGAGGGATTTGGTTTTAAGGTGCGAGTAACGGATCTAGCTGCTGCCTTTGACGAACAGGAATTTATAGTCAGTGTGATTGCGAATGAAGCGCCCGCTATAACCTCTAGCCCGTCTACTAATGCTTACCGGCTGCAGGTTTACTATTATGATGTTGAGGCTTCTGATCCCGAAGGCGCGACGCTTACTTACCAGCTGATAGCGGCACCTACAGGAATGTCAATGAACTCATCAACAGGGATTATATTGTGGTCCCCAACCCTCTCCCAGATCGGCGACCACTCCGTCACCGTAAAAGTAACCGACCCCGGCAACCTCTCGGCAACTCAGAGCTACACACTAACAGTACCGCCAAATGATCCGCCGTATTTTACATCAACCCCTGTGCTAAACAGTGCCGCCGAGTCTGCGTATAGCTATGACGCCAACGCTTCGGACTCTGATAGTACGATGCTTACGTTTGCAATCGTTACCAGTCCGACCGGAATGACGATCAACGCCAGTAACGGCATCGTTAGTTGGTCACCAGCAGTTGCCGATCAAGGAGCACATGACATTTCGCTAAAAGTCTCAGACCCGGAAGGATTATCAGCCACCCAAAGCTATACGCTAAATGTAGGTGCTCCCGGTTCTAGTGGCGGCGGTGGAGCAATACCACTTGGCGGCGTAACGGTAACGATGAATGCGCCAGAGCCTGGGGCTACGATTACAATTCCGACTGAGCTATTTGCCACAATAGTTAGTACCACAGGCCCGCCTGATTCATGGAGCGCACGATTGCTGCGCGAGGGTACTGATTTTGAGCAATCACTTGGTTCCGCAGCTGGGGGACTAACCAGTGGATCAATCGGTAAGATCGACCCTACAATTATTCCAAATGACTCCTACATAGTTGAGATATCAGTCCAGCAGGGCACCTCAACCGGTTACTACACATTCCCATACGACGTTGTTAGCTACCTAAAGCTTGGCGAGTTTTCGCTAAAAGTTGCTGATGTAACGATCCCGATGACGGGGCTACCGCTAACTATTCAACGCGCCTATTCCACAATTGATCGCAGTAAGTTTGAGTTCGGTTCTGGCTGGCGCCTGGACATTCCTGGTCGAGTAGTAGATTCGGCGAGTGAATCATTTGGAGAGCCGTTTACGAACAACACTCGCGTGTTTGTAACCCGTCCCGATGGCAAGCGGGTTGGATTTAGATTTACGCCATACAAACTGCACCCGTTCTTTCCTTTCTGGATACCGTCATTTACTCCTGATCCTGGGGTAACTGATGCATTAGAGGTTGATCAGACAGTACTATTTAATAGTGGCGGATATTTCTGGGAGCTTTTCGGCGAATTCAATCCCAGCAAGTATTATCTAACCACCCGCGAGCGGGTACGTTACACCATTGATGAAACCGCCGGACTACTACAAGCGCGTGACGCGAATTTCAATACACTCACATTTACTAACGGTGCGATTACGCACTCCAGCGGTGCTGCGATTACAATTGAGCGCGATTCTGAAAATCGTGTTACCAAGATTATTGACCTAGCTGGTAAGAGTATTGAGTACAGCTACGACGCCAACGGAGATCTTGTCTCTGTAAAAAATCAGATTGGGGAAACTACAACCTACACCTATCAAGCTGGGCACTATCTAAAAACGATCAAGCTAAATGACGGCACCATCGTACTAGAAAACGTCTATTCTCCCGACGGCAGACTAATCAAGCAGATTGATGGTGAGGGGCATGAGATCAATATTGGTATTAACCTCGACGCGTTAACCGAGAACGTCCAAGATCGAAATGGCAACATCACAGTACTTAAGTACGACCCAGCCGGAAACCTAATCCAACGCATAGAACCCACCGGCGCCACCTGGAGCTACGCCTACGACGCCAACTACAATCAAACCAGTGCTACCGACCCACTAGGACACACCACAACCCGAGTCTTTGATGCGCTCTCGCGCATGACCTCAGAGACAGATGCGCTCGGGAATACCAGGGGGTTCACTTATAATGAGTGGGGGCAGGTGACTTCGGAGACTAATCCGTTGGGGGCGACTTCCTCGAAGAGCTATGACCAGTTGGGTAACCTAATCTCAGAAGGCAATTTTTCTGGTGCTACTCGTAGCTACTCCTACGATACGAGTGGAAATCTTGTCTCCACCGTTGATGTAAACGGTACAACATCATCGATTGCATATGATAGCTTAGGACATCCGGTCAATCTTATCGATGCAGTAGGGCAGACAACGCAGCTAACATACGATGCCAACGGCAATGTCTTAGCAAATACCCGCACCCGCGTGGATGGCGCTGGAGTCGTTCATAATGTAACGACATCGACGGTATATGACACAACAAATCGTGTAGTCGCGATTACTAACGCTAGTGGACACTCCATAACTGTCGAGTATAGCCCATTCAATAGTCCTTCAAAGATTACTGATGGAAACGGCAATATTAAGCTCTTTGCATACGACGGGGCTGGTCGCCGAATTCAAACTACATTCTCCGATGGTAGCACTGAAACCAGTACCTTTGATGGTGAAGGCAACCTGGTTGGTGTCAAAGATCGTGTAGGACGCATTACCACGTACCAGTACGATTCCCTGAATCGACAAATTGCTGTTATTCTACCAGACCTAAGTAAGACTCAGTCAACCTACGATAGTGCCGGAAGACCTGTTTCGCAGACCTCAGCGCGTGGTGGTGTTACTGGTTACGAGTATGACAACGCTGGTAAAGAAACCCGCGTAACTGATGCTCTCGGTGCTTCACGCACGAAAGCATATAACGCAAACTCGGAAGTGATCACCGAAACTGATTCGTTGGGATACACAACCCAGTACCAATACGATGCCAATGGTAATCGCATTCAAACTATCAATCCTGACGGAACAGTCGAGAATTCGGTCTATGACGCAGCGCAGCGCGAAGTATCGCGAATCGACGCATTAGGTAACACAACACAGTATGCATACAACCCGCTGGGACAACTAACCGCTGTTATTGATGCCTTAAATCAGACAACACAATACCTATATGATGCTGTAGGCAATCGAACTCAACAGATCGATGCATTGGGGCGCATCATCAAATTTGAGTTTGATGATAATGGGAAGCTGATCAAGAAGAGCTTACCATTAAGCAACACTGAAAGCATGGTCTATGACCCGAATGGCAATGTCCTCTCGCGCACAGATTCTAATGGTGCGCTGACCACCTATCAATATGATAGTGATAATCGCGAGACGCTGCGCAGTTATCCAGATGCTAATACGGTTCATACAAATTACTTCGCTGATGGAAAGCGCTCATCGGTATCAGATAGTCTTGGAACCACAAATTACCAGTACAATTCACGGGGACTGATAGCAACAGTTACATCGCCCGAGGGCACCATAAGCTACGCCTATGACATGGACGGAAATAGAATTCAGCTTGGAACGCCAAGTGGAACTACAAACTATACGTTTGATCTGTTGGGTAGGCTAAGTTCTGTATTGGATTCCAGCACCGGGTTGAGCTCTTACGCCTATGATAGCGAAGGGCACGAACTGGCTGTTCTGTATCCAAACGGCACTCACACTGAGCGGCTCTATAACTCACGTGGCAATATCACGCGGGTATCTAGTTTTGGTGCTAATAATGCCTTAACTCAACAGCTTGATTACACCCTTGATGCTGCTGGTAATCGGCTAACAATTGCAGAGTCCGGTGGACGCTCTTACTCATATTCGCATGACTCAGTATATCGGTTATTAACTGAGCAGATTGCAGAATCAGGGGTCGTAACTAATGCGACAAATTATACCTATGACCAGGTTGGGAACAGACTGACGAAACTAGAGGACGGGAGTCTTGCAACTTATAGCTATGATGCGAATGACCGACTGATCACAGGCGCTGGAACAGATTACAGTTACGATCAGAACGGTAATACCATTAGTGAAAACAACGGTGGTAATGCTCGCACGTTTGCCTGGGATTTTGAGGACCGTCTCAAAGGAATTACGGCAGCGGGACTCAACGCGCAGTATGGGTACGATACAGATGGCATCAAGCGTAGTGCAGTTGTAAACGGTACTCAGACTAAGTACCTGATCGATCATAATCAGGAGTTTGAACAGGTTCTTGAGGAACGTGGTGCAAGCAATGAACTTCAGGCGCGCTATGCATATGGTAATGATCTATTGGCGCAACTACGTGGTGGTGATGCTTCGTACTACCACTACGATGCGCTGGGGAGTACGCGGGCACTCTCGAACAGTTCAGGACAAGTCAGTGATAACTATGCTTATAAAGCTTTCGGTGAACCGTACGCAACCGGCACCGCTGGTGTAACACCGAACTCACGAAAATTCACCGGAGAAGAGCTCTCGCCAGAGTTCGGTGGGTATTACCTGAGGGCACGGTGGTATAAGCCGGGAGTGGGGAGGTTTTGGTCGGGGGATAAGTTTGAGTTTGAGCCGGCCTACACAAAGGAACTAAACCATTATGTCTACGCTACCAATTCTCCATCAGCAGCTGTGGATTTAAGTGGAGAATCAGTTGCTATTAGTTATAGTGCACTTAACCAAAACATTGCCGCAAAACAAGTAGCCGCCGCGGGTGCACTTGCCGCAGCTGTCACATGCCAACTTTTTAAGACAGCTTCTGTCTTTGAGGCTTTAATGGCAGAAGCAGGAATTTCGTCACCTTCGCCTTTGGATACAGTTCCATGGTATTGCAAAATACACACAATGCGAGCCCAGATTCAGTTTTTTCGATCTGGCAAGACATCCCTTACTCAGGGACATGCAACACTTAATACACCTGAAGTTGGAGTAACAGTGAGACAGATGGAATTGGTCTTACATTTTGTATTACCCGTTAGTCGCGCTTGGAGTGATTTTCCGTCGTCTTCTATGGAGAAGTGGATTATTGCTGCCACGAATCGAGCAAGACAAAGTCTTTGGCGACACCATGCGTCAGGAGGCATTTTGGCTGAGAACTACAACTTTTTTACAGATAAGTCGCCGCCAAATAAAGGTGGCTATTGGCGACTAGATATGGAAAATCTTCGCGGTTGGAATTTGCGACTTGTAACGGGATGATTCTATGTCAGATAATCCTGCCAACGTGGATTGGGATGCATTAGCAATTAAGCTGGGAAGGCCGTTCAGTGGCTCGACTGATTGTGCACAACAGGTGATTCCGCTACTTCCTGCAGAAAACTGGGAGATTCCAGCCTGTGAATATTATGTAAGTAGCTGTGGGACTCGTCCTGGTTGTGAGTTACTTCGGATGGTAATGTTAATCGTCAGACCAACTAGTGCTCTTGATTGGTGTTTAGACTTTGCTTATTCAGAGAGTCGATATGAGCTTCGCTCTAGTGCCTTAGATCTGATGCGAATGATGGCTGATAGGACATGTTTATCTCGCTTAGTTGATCTACTGAATGATCCGAATCAGTCGATACAGAAT
>Ga0163146_10006768_pt1 | contig 12843 bp, 9 predicted proteins | sample OliLakLV19MP7G1_FD_148648 | JGI IMG/M metagenome (GOLD analysis project Ga0163146, IMG submission 148648) | Freshwater microbial mat bacterial communities from Lake Vanda, McMurdo Dry Valleys, Antarctica - Oligotrophic Lake LV.19.MP7.G1 | ecosystem: Environmental > Aquatic > Freshwater > Lake >... | reverse complement strand
GTCCCGACTAGCGAGATCGTGAACGCCGCGCGGAGCTGCTGTGTGTAGATGTAGAAGGAGTCGAACGCCACCGAGAAGCCCTGGAAGGCGAACCCGAACGCGAGCACTCCGGCCACCCGCACGATCGGATCGGGATACTCGTTTTTGTAGATGAGCGGCACCACGTACGGAAGCACGAGGTAGGTCACCCCCACCGCAGCCGCCATGCCCACACCGGACAGGACCGTGACGCGCAGGAACGCGGTGCGGAACGCCGCGGCCTGGCGGCGGGCGGCAATGGCGCCCAGCGCCGGCAGGGCTGTCTTGCTGAAAGCCGCAAGGGCCATCACGGGAACTTGCAGGAAGCGCTGGGCGATGCGGAAGTACGCAACCCAGGGCGACGCCTCTGCGTGCCCGGCGAGCTTGCCGGCGAACTGGATCAAGAGCGGCGGGAGCGTGTTGAGTGTGATCGCATCCATGCTGCGCAAGGCGCCGATCCGGAAGCCGAGCCTCAACCCCTCGCGCAGCGGCACGTCGCGCACCCGGGAGAGAATCTCGCGCGGGCCAGGCAGCTTGTGTCCCACTCCGTGGGACATGCGCCGGTAGAGCACGGTACCCCAGATCGAGCCGGCGACGGAGGCGGCCAACGTGCCCAGAACCGGCCCCACCGGGTCGCGCGTCCAGTAGGCCCCCACAGACACAAAGACGAGGCGCGCGAGCTCTGTGCCGAAGTCGAGCCGACCGAGGTCGGCCATGCGCCGCGCGCCCTGGAACGTCGCAACCGCGACCACACGCGGCAGCTCGAGGAGCGGCGTGAACGCGAGCCACCACGCCCAGACACCGATCGTGTGCCCGACGGCGGGGTCCTTCGTGATCACGACCCCAAGCCACGGGAAAAAGAAATAACCCGCGCCGACCGTCACCAACCCGACGAGCGCGTAACTCTTCACGAGGAACGCGAGCCACGCCGCAGCTTTGTCCGTTTGTCCCTTCGAGATCGTCTGGGCGAGTTGGCTGACGGTGGCCTGCACAACGCCGATCGCGAGGAGCATGAACCCAAAGCCGAAGAGGGAGACCGCCGTGAAAAACTCCCCCTGCAGGCTCGGCCCAAGGTAGGTCGCCACGACGACCGACGACAGCAGTTGGCTGACAGCAATACCGGCTTGGGAAACTTGGAGCACGGCCGAGTCGCGCAGAAACCGGCTACCCTTGACGCGCCGCCACATCAACCCACGACCTCGGTGTAAAGCCGCGCGACCTGGGCGGCGTTCTTGGCCCAGGTGTTCGCAAGTGCGTGCGTTCTGCCGTCCTCACCCAACCGGGCCGCCAACCCCGGATCTTCCACGATCCGGCGCAGTGCCACCTCGACCGCCGCCGGTTCGGGCGCGACAAGGAAGCCCGTTTTTCCGTCCACGATCGCGTCTTCCGCACCACATCCCAGGGTTCCGACCACCGGCTTACGGCACGCGGACGCCTCCAGGTAGACGATGCCAAAACCCTCGAAACCGCCGTCCGCGGCCGTGACCGGCGTATGCACAAACGCGAGGCAGCGCCGCAGAAGGTCGATTTTTTCCTCTTCCGTGACGTTGCCGAGGAAGTGCACGCGCGCTTCGAGCCCGGCATCCTTCGCGATCGCGCGCAGGCGCTGCTCGTACGCATCGCCGCTCAAACGCCCGACGATGATGTGGTGCAGGTCGGGATGGCGCGCGGCGACACGGGTCCATGCCGCGAGTGCCAGGTGGTGGCCCTTGCGCTCCTTGGTTTCGCCGATACCCAGCGTGTAGCGCAGCGTTTGCCACGGACGCGGTCCCACGTCGATCGGGGCGTCGAGCGGCCCCACCTCGACACAGTTGGGAATCGTGCGCACGTCGATGTCGTGGGTGTTGCCAAGCACCTGAGCCAAGCGCCGTGCGGTGTAGCCGGAAACTGCGATCAGTCCCGCGAAATGGGCGTAGGTCCAGCGCGCGAGCCGGCCGTGGCGCGGATCGAGGAGCGGTTGGATCGTGTAGGTGCCGTGGGCAGTAGCGATGCACGGCTTGCCAGCGAGGCGCGCGGCGACGAGCGCGAGGAAACTGTGGGGATAATCCTTGATCGCATGCACGACGTCGGCGCGGCGCGCGGCGCGCCACACGGGCACGAGGCGCGCCGCGAAACTCGCCCAAAACCGCATCCGCGACATGTAGAAAAAGTAGTCGGGGGGCAGGCCCACACGAACGCCCCAACGGGCGGGTACGGAAGCGGACGTGGGGCGGTGTTTGCGGGCGAGCAGGACCTCGACCTCAATACCCGGCATCTCGACTTCCAGCGCCCGGATCAGGCCCATCGCATACCGCCCGACCCCGTCGATTTCGGACAGCGAATCGGTGAGATAGAGGACCCTCATGGCAACCCTACTTCGGGTTCGAGCCCCATGAAGCGCAAGAGGCGCGCCGCACGCGCGTCCCAGGTGTGCGCTGGCGCGCGCGCCCGGGTCGCTGCCGCGAGGCGCCCGCGCAGGTCGCCCGCTGCAAACAGGTGGCGCAGTCCTTCGGCGAGCGCGCCCGGATCGTCAGGGGCGACCAGCCACCCATCGACACCGTGGGTCAAGACATCCCGCAAGGAGGGCAAATTGCTGGCGACCAAGGGCAAACCTGCCGCCATCGCCTCGAACACCTTGAGCGGCGACGTGTAGCGCGCGCTGATCGCCGGGGTCGACCGGTTCGGCACCACCCCCACGTCCGCTGCGACGAGGTAATCGACGACGCGGCTCGGCTCGACAAATCCGTCGATCCGCACGTGCACAAGGCCCCGCGCCAGGTCGGCGATGCGGCGCGCCTGTGCGTCCGGTCCACCCGCGATCACGAACTGTATTCCGGGCAACGCACGCGCCGCTTCCACGAGGATGTCGACACCCTTCCACGGGAGCAAACTGCCCGTGTACACAACCAATGGCGCGTCCGCAGCGATTCCCAACCGCGCTCGTGCCGTGGCGCGCTCCGGCATATCGCGAAAGCGGCTCGCTTCGAATCCGTCGTGTTCGACGCACAGGCGCGCGGGGTCCGCCCCGAGCGCGAGCAGGTCCTCTTTGACCCCGCCGGAAATCGCCACGACACCCGCCAGATGCGGCAGTGTTTCGGCGAGCCAGGCCAAACGCAGCCGTCCCGCTGGAACACGATGGACTTCCCAGTACACACGGCCCGCGAAGTGCCGAGCCGGCCCCCGGCGCAGGGCCAAAAGCCGCGCGGCTTCGAGCTCGCGGGAAAGCACGGTCGCGCGCGGCGCGGCGCGCGCGATCTGCGCGGCCGCAGAGCGCGAGAAACTCCACTCCTGGAGCCGCGCCGGACCAAACTGCAGCCGTGTCGGCACGCGGTCGATCCAATCGAGGCAGGCGATCGCGCGCACAACCGGGCGCGGTCCGCGCTCCACGGCGTAATAGTCGAACAGGTCGACTCCCGGCGGCAACGCCGGCGTCGGGTGGCGGCGCGCGTGCCACAGTTCGACGTCGAGGCCGCGCGGGGCGCCCGCGCGCGCGAAGGAAGCGGCCACCTGCACAACCTGCAGGGACTGCGCACGTTGGCTCGGGAGCCGCGCGTTGGCTAGGGCGATCAGCGCGGGGGCCGCTGCCCGGGACGCGTCGCTCACGGGCTGCGGGACTCCGCGGCCGCTCGCTCGACCGCGGCGCGCCGCTCAAGCACCAGGTCGCGGAGCTCACCTTGATATTCGTCCATCTGCGATGTGTAGCCAAGCGCCGCCATGCGCCGCGCGGTCTCGTCTGCCCCTTGAACACCTTCGGCGCGCAGGCGCGCGAGGTCCGCAGCGCGCTGCGCGAGCTGCGCATCCTCGGTCTCAAGGTCGCGCGCCGAGCGAACCACGTCCTCAACGTCAATCGGCATATGCGCATCCCACGCGAGCAGGGCGACGCGCAACCGATCCGCCTCGGCCAAAACTTTTTCGCGCACTTCGAGGCGGCGCGCGGAGTCGCCGTCCGCACCTCCCGCTCCAAAAACCACTTCGCGGAACAGCTCGCGACGCTGCAGGGGATCGGCGCCCAGGTCGTGCATGCGAATGCGACCCATCTTGCGTTCGAGGGCGATTTGCCAGCCGTCGGGGCGCACCGCAAAACGCTCGAGCACGAGCATCGTGCGCTCGTCCTGGATCGCGACGAAAGTCGAATCTTCGGCGAAGAAAAAGTCCCGCACCCGATCGACCTCGCCGCGCACGAGCGGGAGCAGGCTCGTCCCGTCCACCCTATCCCGCGGCGTGGATTCTGGGGGCAGCTCAAGCTTGAGTGCATCCGCGAGCGTCGGGAACAGGTCGATGCTCTCCACCGTCGCGCGCACGCGGGTGCCGGCGGGGAACGCCCGCGGCCAGCGCACGATCAGCGGCACGTGGAGGTTCGAGTTGTACATGTGGTTGTGCTCCCAACGGCCACCCTCGCCGAAGTCCTCCCCGTGGTCGGAGGTCACGATCACCACCGTGTCGTCGAGCACACCCTGCGCCTCGAGTTCCGCGATCAGAATCCCAACATGGTGGTCCGCCTGGGACACACCACCCAGGTAGAGGTTGAGGATCTGGCGCGCGTCCGCGTCCGTGGGTTTGTAGGCACCCCGCTCGATCGCCTGGCGCGATGATGCGTAGAAGGCGTCGATCGGACCGTCGTACTGCGGGTCCACGTACATCCCGCGCCAGGGTTCGGGCGGATCGTAGGGGGTGTGGGTCGAATAAAGGTGCACGAACGTGCTGAAACGCCGTTCCTGGCGCTGTTCAAGCCACCGGCGCGCTTCGTTGGCGAGGAAATCCGGGTCCTGTTTGGCGCGCAGCTTGAACAGTATTCCGGGTCCCGCGAAAGCCGAGCGCAACTGACTGAAGCGGCTGTCGAGATCGACAAAGGGATGGCCCTTCATCAACTCGACATAGCCGTCGAAGCCGTCCGCGAGGCCGGAGCCGTGCGACAGCGCGCCGGTCATGAACGCCGCGCCGCTGTAGTCCTCGGGGCGCAGTACGACACCATCCCTGCGGGTTGCCGTCTTGAGATGCTGCTGGAGCGTGACGTTCTCTTCGAGGCGCTGCCCCGACATCATCTTCAACAGGCCGTGACGCCGCGGATACTTGCCCGTGAAGAACGAACCGAAGCTCGTCCACGTGTACGGCGCTTGCACGAGCGCACGCTCGAACAGAGTCCCCTCGCGCGCCAAACGATCGATGTGCGGCGTCGCAACGGTGCTGTTGCCGTAACAGCCGAGGGAATCGGCGCGCAGCGCGTCCACCAGAATGAACAGCACGTTCGGCAGGTCGCCGTTGCGGGCGTTGATTACACCGCGCTCGGCCGACGCGCGGCCGTCGGACACGACGTAGGCGCCGCCGGCGATCCAGATCAGCACGTGCATCACGCCCAACACTCGCCAGGCGCGTACGGGAACCTTGGCACACAGGGCGCCCAGCACTGCTCCCACACACAGCGCGCCTGCACCGAACCCGGCCAGCACGAGGAGACGCTCACTCGAGAGCGCTGGCAGACCCGGGTGGATCGCTTCGCGCGTCCACCAGAACAGCGCCGGAGCGGCGGCTGCGGCAAAGAGCAGCGCAAAAAGCCATCCGCGGAGCGCGCCCGCGGAACGCCGCGCCGTGAGGGGGTGCATCAGCGCGCCCCACAGCGCTCCGACCAGCGCGATCGCCGGCCCGTAGAGCAGTGCTCCACCCAGGGTGCCCAGCGCAAGGTCCCATCCGCGCACGGGCGCGGTTGGAGTGAGGGCCTGCTCGGGCAGGGCGCGGAAGTATTGCCATGCCTGGTAGGCATCCGCGGCGCCGAGAAGCAGCCCGACGAGCGCGCCCGCGGCGGCGCCGGCGGCGAGGCTGGATCGAAAGGGTCGGCGCGCGGCGGCGGGGGGCACGTTTGCGCGGTGGGAAGCGCCAGCGTCGGCGCGGGGCGAGGGGGTTTTCATAGGAGCACGGGGAACTTTACCCCGTGGGCGCTCCTGGGCGGGCGACCGGCGGCGGCAAAGGCGATTAGCGCAGGCGGTAGCGCACGTCGTCCGCGGTGCGTTCGACGGCCGTCGCGGCGCGTGGCGCGGCAAAATGGATACTCCGCGGCAACACCCTGCCCACGCTGCGCTCGCGCACGTCGAGCCCATCCCCGTCGACCCGGTAGGTGCGCTCGAGGGACGTACCCGGCACCGGCGCACCATCGCGCCAGGCGAGGGGCGTGGTCAACTGGACGCCGTCGGCGAGCAGCTGGATGGTCGGCGCGAGCCCAAACGCCGTCGAGACCCGTCGACTCGCGGGGGCAAGCACCCCCGCGCGAACACGGCCGCGGGCACCTTCAGGGCGTCCTTGTGGCGGCCAGCGCGCCACGCCACCCGGGACAACCAAAGCGAAAAGCGCAACTCGGCGCCCCCCGCGCGCAGGCCGCGCATCGCGCTCGGAAAGCCCGCGTAGCCGCTCCACTCCCCCTCCTGTGTTCCGCCGTGCCGGCAGCGTTCGACGAGGTCTGCGCCGTCCGTGCGGCGTTGCACGCGGATCAAACCCGCGCCGTGGGGACTCCCGTGGTGGACGTTGAAACCCGGGCGTGCACCGCGGACCCACGCGATCACACGCCCATCCTCGATGCGGCCAAGCTGGGCAGCGGGGAACCAGGTGAGCGAGAGTTCGAGCTGCCCCGTGCCGGGTTCGACCTCGGACAGCACGTCCCGGGCGGCTTCGAGGTCGTCGAGCGCCCGTGCAGACCACGCCGCATGCGCGGCCCAAAAGAGCGGACACTGGTAACTGCGCCCGCGGCCCGGACCCTCCATGTGGCTGCGGGGCCGCCCGCTGGGCTCCAGATGCTCGGCCCACGCGCGCTGCGCGCGCCACGCGGCGCGGCCGTAGGCGCTGCGTGCGAACAACCGATAGCCACTCGCGAGGGCATGCACATCGAAGGGGTGGGATGCAACCTCGTAGGTCGCACCCCAGTACCAGGGTTTTGCTTCGAGCAGCCCGCACTTGATGCCGTCGGTCCCCTGGAGCGCGACGAGGAAGTCGAGCCCACGCACGAGCGGAACGCGAAAGAGCCCATCCGCGGGGTCGCGACGCAGTGTCTCGAGGGCATGGAGCGTGAAACCCGTCACGCGGGATTGATAAAACGACGAAACGTCGCTCGCCCCGATGTGGCCCGCGCCCCATTCCATCGGATGGTACGGGAAGCTGCCGTCCACGTGCTGGATCGCCTCGAGCACACCGACGGCTTCGATGGCTGCGCGCGCGAGCACGCCATCGTTCGTACCGTCGAACTCGATTTCGAGGCGCGCGGCGGCGGCGAGGCCGGTCAATCCCCACGCGCGCTGGGCGGGAATGCCCTTGTCCAGCACGGCGTAGCGCAGGTACGTGCGCGCGTGCAGCAGGCTCGCTTGCGCAAACTGCGTGCGCGTCTGCGCGTCGAGCCGGTCGCCAAAGTGCTCCACCATGCTGGCGAGCGCATCGGAGCACGCACCGCCGTCAATAACACTGTTGGAGCAGTTGAAGGGATCGTGGCGGCCGGGGCGGAACGTGTGGCACAGACTCGTGCCTTCGCGCACGAGGTTCACAACCAGCCGCCGGCCCTGCTCGAGCGCCGCATCGAAGAGCGCATCCGACGGGTTGCGGCGCCACAGCTCGAGCGCGAGGATCGCGGTGCACGCGGATTTGCCCGTGTGCTCGACGCCGTGCTCCGGGCACAGGATCCGCCCGCTTCCATCGCGCAGGGACAACTGCCAAGCGAGCGCGCGTTCAAGGGGCTCGATCAGGTCGCGCCCCACGGGCCGCCGCGGCCCGCGCTGGGGGCGCGCCGTCGGGAACGGCCGATCGCGGGCGCCGCTGGGCTCGTGCGAAGTGCGGTCGTGGTTCACGATCCCAAGTACCGCACGAGGTGACGGGTGATCGGCCCGAGGGGTTCCGCGGGGCGGCCGCGGATCCGTTTGGCGAGCTGCTGCACGCAAAAATCCGACCAGGCGAATAGGACACACAGCTTCACCCACATTCCCGCGCCGCGGCCGTGGTGCTTGCGGTAGTACGCCAGGCGGTTTTTATGCCATTCGGGCACGAACGAGCCGAACTGGCGTGTGCTCGCACCGACGTGGTGGGCAACCACCGTCTGCGGGAGAAAGCGTGTGCGCCACCCCGCCGCGACCAGTCGCCGCGACAGATCCACATCGTTGAAAAAGAGCCACAGCGACTCGTCAAACAGTCCGACGGCATCGAGGGCGCTGCGGCGCACGAGGAAACAGGCCGCGGGGGGTTGGTTGATGTCGCGCTCGTGCTCGTGGTCGAAGCCGCGCTCAAAATAACGCACGAGTTCGGGGCTGTTTGGGAACCAGCGCTCGAACGGCGTCGCAAAAAACAGGGGCGTCAAAAGATTCGGGAATGCCTGACACGCGCGCTGGGTTCCCCCACCGGGATGCACGAGGCGCGGCGCAGCGGCGCCGTACTCGGGGTTTGCGTCGAGAAACCGCACGAGCACCTCCAACGCGTCCTGCGCCATCTCCGTGTCGGCGTTGAGCAGGAGGATGTAGGGCTCATTCGCGAGCCGGATGCCCTGGTTGCATCCGATCGCGAAACCCTCGTTGCGCGCATTGCGCTGCAAACGCACCGCCGGGAACCGCTCGGCCACCATGTCGGCAGACCCGTCGGCACTCGCATTGTCGATGACGATCACTTCCGCGGGCGGGCGCTCGAGGTTGAACACGTGATCGAGGCATACCGCGAGCAGATCGCGCGTGTTCCATGAGGGAATCACCACGCTGACGCTGCGCGGTGCCGGCGGAGCGACGGCCTTTGCCGCCGATTGGGGATCGATGCCCGTGGCGCTCACGTCGGAACTCCCGCGGCAGCGCTCATGGGATTGCCCGCCATCACGTCGACGAGCCGCGCCATCAGCGCGTCGACCTCGTGTTCTGCAGCCACGATCCTGCGCAGGCGGGTGCCGAGCGCCGCGCGCTCGGCAGCCCCGCTGTCCAGCAACGCGGAGATCCGCGCGGCGAGTCCGGCTCCGTCGCCCGGTGCAAACACAAGACGCTCGGCATCTGCGCCAAGGGAACGGAAGACGTGCTCGAACGATTCGTTGCAGGTCAACACAGGGCGCTCGCAGGCCATCGCTTCGAGCACCACCTTGTCGACACTCCCGGTCAGGCTGGCGTTGACGAGCAGGGTCGCGCGGCGGTAGAGCTCGGGCACCTCGCGATAGGGCCGCGCGCCGTGCATTGCGACCCGCGGCCCAAGCCCGAGCGCCGCAACGCGCGCCCGCACCCCGTCGCCGAACGGACCGTCCCCGGGCGCCAGTCCGCCGCCGACGAGGTCGAGGTGGACGTCGCGGCCCGCGGCGACCAGCCGCGCGAGTGCATCGAGGATCGTGAGCGGGTCTTTGGCGGGTGTCAGCCTTCCGACCGAAAGGATGCGGGCCGGCGCTGCGGGTTCGCCGCGGGGGCCCGCAACGGGCGCGAAGTGCTCAAGGTCGATGCCGTGCCCCGTCACGACCTTTTTGGGCGTGTCGAGCCGCAGGGACTCGGGACTGGCGGTGAAGATGGCTTCGACACACCGCTCCGCGCGCCGCAGCCGCGCATCGACACCCTTGTGCGTGTACCACAAAAACACACGCGCTCCGTGGCGGCGCGCAGGTCCTGCAGCCACGAGCGCGTAACGCGGCACCATGTGGGCGAGCACCACGTCAAAGCCGTCCTTGCGCAGCGCTTCGTCCAGGCAACGGCGGTAGCGCAGCCAGCGCATCAATGTGCCGCGGCGACCGATGACACGCACGTCAACGTTGGACGGCAGGTCAGCCACGTCCCCGACCTCGAGTGCGACCACCCGCACACGCTCAGCGTGGCGCGCAAAACCCGCAATCCAACGGGAAACGAATCCGAGCACGGCGTCGTTCGCATCCAGCACCTGGGTGAGGAACAGGAGCTTCATGCGCGCACCGCCTGCTCGCCCACGAGTTCGTGCAGTCCGCGCGCGTAACCGGCGAGCACCGTGTGGTACTCAAAACGCTCCGCAAGGGTGCGCGCGCCGCTCGCAAACACGCTCCGACGCCCCTCGTCGCCGAGGAGTTGCACCAGGCCGCGCGCGATCCCTGGCCCGTCGAAACCGCACAGAACACCGCCGCGGCCCTCGGCCAAGAGTTCGCCCATGATGCCCACGGGTGTCGAGATAACGGGTGTCCCGCAGGCCATGGCCTCGACGGTAACCCGCGGCCCCCCCTCACAGGTCGACGCGCAGACAAGCGCCCGGGACCGCCGGTAGAGCTCCGCAAGGTTCTCGGGGCCCTCGACCCAATCAATCCACTCGATGCGTTCCGCGATGCCAAGCTGTTTGGCGTGCGCTTCGAGCGCACCACGCAAAGGCCCGCGGCCGACCAACGTCGCACGCAGCGCCAATCCGTCGCGCGCACACAACGCGAGCGCGTCGAAGAGCGCCGCCACGTTTTTGTTGGCGACGAGGCGGCCCGCGAAAATCACGTCGCGCTCGGGAGCGGGCGCGGGAGTGTGGGGTGCAAACGTCGCAAGGTCGATGTAGAGCGACGGCAGAACGAGGATCTGCTCGCGCGGCACGCCGAACGACATGAGCAGGTTGGGCATCTCGACGGAGTTGACGACTCGAAAGGCCCGCGCGCGGCTTCGCGCCCAGCGCACGTAAACCCGCGCCACGTGGCGGTCGAAACGCTCGCGCATATCGACCGGAACCGGATGGCCCGGCACATGGTGGATTTCCGACAGATACGGCACGCCGGTGTGCGCGGCGATGCGCGCGGAGGCGATTCCGTTGTAGAACCAGCCGTAATCGTGGCTCACGATCAGTGCCGGCTGGTGCTCGGCGACGAGGCGCGCGCCCGCGCGCACAAGCCATCCGACCATGCGCGTCCGCGGTACCGGCGCCGGGTGCAGGTGCACGTTGCCGTGCATCACGCGGGTCGTGACGGGTTTGTCGGGCCGCGGGCAGAGCACGTCGATGCGCTCGAACCAGCGGCTGAACTCGGTCTGCATCTGGTAGAACGGACCGCGTTCACCCACCGTGGACTGACGGTCGCCACTCAGCATCAGGAGGCGCATTTTCGGACCTCCAGCGCACTTTGGTACACCGCTTCCAACCGATCGGCGAGTGCGGGCGCGCCGTGGCGGGCCGCAACACGCAATCGAGCGCGCTCGCCCATCGCCGCGGCTCCCCTGCGGTCTTCCAGCAACTGCGCGAGGGCAAACGCGAGCCCGTCCGAGCCCGCATCCGGAGCGACGACGATGCCCGTGCGTTCGTGCATGACCAGTTCTTCGACACCCCCCACGCCAAACGCGACGACGGGCAAACCCGCGGCGCCCGCTTCGATCAACGCCACGGGCAAACCTTCGGTGCGCGAGGACAAAAGCACGCTGTCGAGCTCCGCGAGGATCGAAGCGATGCCCTCCCGCGCTCCAAGCAGGTGGGCGCGCTCGCGCACACCTTCGGGGAGGGCGTTGATGGCGCGCTCCAGCGCTCGGCGCTCCGTTCCGTCCCCGACAAAAGCCATGTGCAGCGTGCGGTAGCGGTTGCCGAGCAAGCTGAACGCCGCGAGCGCCACCTCGGGCTGCTTCACCGGCGCGAGGCGGCCGATGACGCCGACCACGACGTCGGTGGATGCAGCGCCCATCGTGCGCCGCAGTGGGCCAACGTCTTGATTTCGCTGTCGCAGGAGCGGCAAACCGAGGAACGGCGCAAGATCGATGCCCGGCGGCACGACGACGAGCTGGTCCTCCGTGCAGACTCCAAGGCGCACAAGGTCGTCCGCGGTCGCGTGGGAAACCGCAACGATGCGGTCTGTTTCGCGCGCGAGATCGGTTTCCATGCGCACGAGGCGGCGCGCCACCGGCGCGGGAAAATAACCCTCGAGCACATGCCCGTGGAACGTGTGGACGCGGGCGGTGCGGGGCAACACGCGGGCTGCGCGCCGACCGATCCAACCGGCTTTGCTCGCGTGGGTGTGCACGAGATCCGGTCCGAACGCCGCAAGTTCGCGACCGAGCCACGCCGCGGCGCGCAGGTTGCCCACGGGCGCGAGGCCGCGCGCGAGGCCGGGTACACGACGCACGTCGAGCCCGCGCCGCTGCGCGGTTTCAAAAAGGTCGCCCTCCCCCGCCTCGGCGGTGCCGGCGAACACCCGAACGGTGTGGCCGCGCTCCGCGAGCAGGGGATCGCTGCCGAGCACCTGGGCGGCGGGGCCACCGAGGTTCAAGCGGGTGAGCACACGGGCGATGCGCATGACGGCGGGGAGCATACCAGCCGCCGCGGCCCGAACCTGTCCCTTCGTCAATCGACGTAGAAGAGGCTGATGTGGTAACACAACAGCGCGGTGTACGCCGCGGCCGACGCCCACAGGCCAAACCGCGCCAAAGGGAAGTTTGCGTGCATGCACAGCACCAGCAGCGCGACGGCGATCAGGGCCGACTTCACCGCGACGAATCCCAGCCGGCCCGTCATCAGCATCCAATCGGCCACGGGATTGAGCTCGCGCCCGCCGGCCTGCAAATGCACGAGCGTGAACGCGCTGTCGGCGACGTTCATCAACGCGACCCACCCCACCAGCAGCACCAGTTTGGGGTCGTAGAGGTCGACAAAAGCGCCCTCGCGCTCCTCCGCCCGGCGAACCGTACGACGGCGCCCCGCGCCGAAGGCCCAACGCGAAAGCCGCGGTGTGGGCCGCTGGCGGCGATCCGGGCCGCGCCACGGCTGCTGAGTCCCTGCCGCGGGCTTGCCACCGGTCAGCGGGCGGCTCAGCGCGTCCCCGGAGGGCGTCGCGGGGATGGATTCAGGGGTCGCCATGGAGCCGGGAGCCAGGGGCCTCTATCGCCGCGGGACTGGCCGGGCCTTGACTCCGAGCGCCGCGAGCGGCCGCACGCTGCCCCGCCGCACACT
>Ga0163146_10006760_pt1 | contig 12853 bp, 10 predicted proteins | sample OliLakLV19MP7G1_FD_148648 | JGI IMG/M metagenome (GOLD analysis project Ga0163146, IMG submission 148648) | Freshwater microbial mat bacterial communities from Lake Vanda, McMurdo Dry Valleys, Antarctica - Oligotrophic Lake LV.19.MP7.G1 | ecosystem: Environmental > Aquatic > Freshwater > Lake >... | reverse complement strand
CGGAAGAGCCCTAATTACTATCATGCAGAGCATGAATGATCGTGCGCTTGATTTGAATAAAGTCGGGGTCGAGCTTCATTTCTAGATCACGATGTTCAGGCAGCGGTACTTGAAAATCCTGTTTGATTCGCCCCGGATGAGCGCTCATGACGTAAATACGCTGCGACAGAAAGACAGCCTCTTCCAAATCATGAGTGATCATCAAGATCGTGGTGTGGGTCTGCTCCCATAGCTCTAGCAGAAACTTTTGCATTTGTTCCTTTGTTTGAGCATCTAACGCCCCAAACGGTTCGTCCATCAGCAATACTTCTGGTTCATTTGCCAGGGCACGGGCGATCGCCACACGTTGCTTCATACCGCCCGACAGTTGTTTGGGATACGCTTTCGCAAATTTAGTCAGCCCTACCACATCAAGGTAATATGACACCCGTTGCTTGATTTCTGCCCTAGACAGGCGGCGTAGCTTCAGCCCAAAGGCAATGTTGCCCGCCACCGTGAGCCAAGGATAGAGCGTGTAGCTTTGAAAAACCATGCCGCGATCGGCTCCGGGACCCGGTACAGTTTCACCGTCTACCAGCACACTGCCAGCACAGGGCTGCACTAGCCCCGCAATGATATTAAGCAGCGTTGATTTACCACAGCCCGATGCACCAACAATGCAGACAAATTCTCGCGGTTGCAGGTAAAGATCGACGCCTTGGAGCGCCGTTACAGTTTTACCTTTCTGCGAAAAGCTTTTGAACAAGCCCTGTACCTGCAATTTGGGATGCTTGGAAGACTGAACCGCTGTAGAAGATGTGCTAGTAAGAGTCAAGTTAGTATGCAAAGCGTGAGGGAAATGGGTGGCTGAGAGAAGGCATTGGGTGAGTGCTAATCAATGCAAGCATCTGTGGAAGCGACACGCCAATGGTGTCCCCCTCCCTCATTAAACGAGTGCCCAGGGTCTAGAATTGTGGCGATCGCTACGGTTACTCGTCCTGACTGCCTCGACAATTCGGGCTTATATTGCTCTAGACTACCCACTTCACTACTGCCGTGCTCAAAACTCTGCCTGCATCTCGTAAACGGTATCTGACACCCTCTGTGTTTTGGAGCATTCGTCAGGGCTTTCCACGCTGGCTGGGAACGCTGATCTCGGTTACGGCGTTAGTCATACCGCTGATTGTTTGGGCGATTTTGAGCTACGGCGGTTGGGTGACACCCATTTTTCTCCCAACTCCCACCGCTGTCTTGCAGTCTGGCATTCGCATGTTTGTCGAAGAAAACCTGCTGCTGGATGTGTTTGCCAGTTCCTCCCGTGTCTTTCTGGGCTTTTTGTTTGCCGCTGCTGTCGGTGTCCCGATCGGGATCGCTATGGGCACCTTTCACAGTATGGAGAGTCTCTTTAGCCCGATCGTCGGTACAGTGCGCTATATGCCCGTAGCCGCTTTCGTGCCGCTGATCGTCCTCTGGCTGGGGCTAGATGAACCGACTCGCGTGACAATCATTTTTCTCGGCATTGTGTTTTTCAACGCCATCATGGTTGCCGATGCCGTGAAATTCATCCCCAACGAACTGCTGAGTGTGGCATACACGTTAGGCGCAAATCGCTTCGATGTCCTGGTGCGAGTGATTGTCCCCGCGATCGTGCCCAGCATTATTGATACCTTGCGTGTGAACGTTGCCGGAGCCTGGAACTATTTAGTCATTTCAGAGCTAATTGCGTCAGAAAATGGCTTGGGCTTTCGAGTTGTGCAATCACAGCGCTATCTCCAAACCGACAAGGTGTTGTTCACGATCGCCATTATCGGTCTCATCGGGCTGCTCACAGACTCCGCCTTTAAGCTATTATTCAACGTTGCAACCCCGTGGGCAGAGCGATCGTCATAAACAGATTGAGATCGATCGGCAAGCGTCCCTATGGCTTATTCAGCCAACAAAATGCGATCGACAAATTTTTTAATCAATTGGTTTGCGATCGGGGTCTCTTGCAACCCTTGAAGAATTTGAGCGAGCGCTTCAGCACTGTCTAAATAGCGATTCTGGTAACGCGTCATGCGAAGCGCCAAATCGGCAGCATCCACTTCTGGATGAAATTGAAACCCATAAAAAGGCTTGCCTGCCATCCGAAACGCGTGATACGGGCAAAGCTCTGAGTAAGCCAGCAAAACAGCCCCCTCTGGCAGCGAAAGCGCACGTTCTTTGTGTCCTGAGACTGCCCAAAAGTGGATCGGAACATCATGAAAAAGCACATCTGTGGCGGCGGCTTCCGTCAGGTGCAGCCGATAGGTGCCCATTTCCATTGTTGCTGCATCGACAATCACCCGTCCCCCTAGTGCTTCAACGGCTGCCTGAAAGCCAAAGCAGGACGCAAAGACGGGGATACTTTTTTGCCAGCAGTAAACCAGTAAGCGCTTGGCATCGTCTACAAACGGATATTGCTCTGGCTGCGTAACTGACGCATCGCTAGAACCGCCCACCAAGAGAGCGTCGTAGCCCTCTATGCAAGTTGCCTCAAAGGTCGGTGTCTCAAAGGTGTTCAGTACCGCAAACTGTTTCGCATCAAGCTGACTGTAGCGAATAAATTCGTCAAGCTCTTCCTGACACGTCACCGCATCATCCCGAATTTGTAATAAGAGGAGCTTAAGCTGAGAGCGCTGTTGAGTCATTAAAGTGCACTACGAAGAGCAGTTTGCCCTGAGCGAGTATGACGCTAGGGTAGAAAGTAGTTTTGCGCGATCGCAGATAAATCTAGATGAAAATAACATCCCTCTCCACCCTGCCTGAACAAGCCGTTTCTCATAATCCAGCCATCAAAAAAAAGGTGATGCTCCAATGGGGCGATTTGCCTCACCTAACCAACTTCTCCCAAGCTTGCTTCACACCTGGGCAAAGCGCCAGTGCCCACAGCCACGCCAATATGTGTGAGGTGTTTTTCGTCGAATCAGGTGAAGGTACAATCTGGATTGATGATAGCTCTTACCGTCTGAGCAGCGGTGTCTGCATTGCCGTAGAAGCCGGAGAAACCCACGAGCTTTGTAACACTGGCTCCACCGAGCTTATTCTCACCTACTTTGGGCTACGAGTTGAACATGTTTCGGGTTAACCCGATCGCCCACCACTCTTCTTGCCGCGATCGATCTTCATAGCAATAGACAGATGGGTTAGGACGGGGTGTGGGGGTGAAACCCCTGGCTGGGGGCGTTGCCCCCAGCCCCCTTTGATCCCCATGTCCTAAACGTTGTGGCGATCGATATTTATCACCAAAAAGGGTGCGAAAATACACCTCTTTTTACACTGATGACTTTAAAAAACTCGAAAGCTGCTCTAGAGAGGATTAGCAGTGCTAATCCTCTCCCTATGTTCTAAGAACACTCATCTACTTGCTAAAACACTTGATCGATAGACATAACTAAACCCAAGCTACTGATGGTTGAAAGCTAATGATTGAGATGAACATCAATTCATGACCTTCAATGATCTCAGTAGGTTCACCGAGAAGACCGCACTATAAAAATTTTAATTCGACTGACTTTCGACACTGTAATCAGAGGGGCAATACAGGTTATCTCTATTCTATTTTAGCCATTTTTCATAGGCAAAATACCAATTGAACTTGATGTTTTCGGGGCTAATTCTGACTTTAGATAGTAGAAGTTAACCATCTCAGTAAAAGTGCGGAAACCTCGGTGTAAACCACACTGGCGCAAAGTTTCTATGAATTTACGGGCACTATGTCTGTTCAAGATTTGATACCGGGAACGCTAACATTGCGAAGCGTGGAAGGTAAAGCAATGGCAGACAATTCTAGTATTTCTGATAATAATACATCGACACAACGGTTGATCAGTGCTGCGTCGGGTACGCAAATTTTCTCTAATAGTTCAACTGATACGAGCTACTCACTCGACTCACTCGACACGCAAGATTTCTTTCGCTTGCGCCTCAGCCAGCGGAGTAGCGTTGTCCTTACACTAAACTCTCAAAATGCAAATGCTGACATTGCGATTTTGGACGCAGGTGGCATCTTACAGCAGTCTAACAACGGTGGAGGTCTGGCAGACGCGATCGCTACAGGTGCCCTCAACGCTGGTGATTACTACATCCGAGTTTCTTTAGCGGATACCAGTACCAGCACCAGCTACACGCTTAAAGTCAACCCTACCAAAGCTGCTCGAGCAGACCTGCTCTGGCGTAATGCTAACAGTGGTCAAAATGCGGTTTGGCTCATGAATGGCAACAGTCTTGTGAGCAGCTTTTACAGCAATCCCGTTGGCGACCCCAATTGGAAAATTCAAGGAGCGGGTGACTTTAATAGCGATGGGATTTCTGATTACGTCTGGCGTAACTACGCTACTGGTCAAGACGTAATCTGGCTGATCAACGCAGATAATACCTACCGCTCCTCGGCTTCGTTCAACTCTGTTGGTGACCCCAACTGGAAGATTGTTGGCACAGGCGATTTTGATGGTGATGGACAAACTGACCTTGTATGGCGCAACTACGCTACAGGTGAAAACGTCAGTTGGCTGATGAATGGTACAACCCTCAGAACCTCGGTTTATTTGCCAAGTGTTCCTGACCTAAATTCGCGCTTGAATGGTGTTGGAGACTTCAACGGCGATGGGAAGCCAGACTTGGTATGGCGGAATTATCAGACCGGTCAGAACTCCATTTGGCTTATGAACGGGCTTTCTCTCAGTTCGGCTGTTTCGTTTCAAGCTGTCAGTGACCCTAACTGGAATATAGTCGGCGTTGGAGATTTTAATGGTGATGGCAAGCAGGATCTTGCCTGGCGTAACTATTCATCAGGTCAAAGCGTTTTCTGGCTCATGAATGGCACAACGTACTCAACTGGCATGGCGCTTCAAACGGTTGCTGATCCAAGTTGGCAAATTAGCGCGGTACTCACCGGGCAAGCGCCTAGTGTATTGGCTGGTAGCAGTATGGGATCTGCTTTTGACATTGGCACCCTGAACAGTACAGGAAGCTACGGCGATAGCATTGGCGGAGCGACTAATCCCAACGGTTACTACAAATTCAACCTGACAACCTCTAGCGTACTAAACCTATCGCTGACGGGTTTGGGCAGTAGTACTAACGCAGACTTACAGGTAATTAGGGATGTGGATGGCAATGGTGCCATTAGCAATCAGTCGGAAATTATTGCATCTTCAGTGAATTTAGGTAATGCAGATGAAGCAATCTCTAACCTTTCGTTGACGGCTGGTTCATACTTCATTCGTGTCCTTTCATCATCGGCTCAAAGCTCCGCTTATACCTTGGGTCTCAGCTCAGCCCCCGCCCAGAGGGTTGATTTGCTACCCAACACGTCGAGTACTTTTACAATTACGAGGACCAACGGACAGGCGTTGCCAGCAACGGTGAGTCTAAAGAGCGGCAACAGTAACTATCTTTCTGCGGTAAGAGTTAACTATTCCGTCCAGAATGCTGGTACGTCCGTCTTAACTCCATCTTCATTCAAGGTCTCGTTCTACCTCTCGCGGGATAACGTGATTACAGCTAGCGATCTACTTTTGGGCACGATCGACCCCAACACCGGGAACAGTGACAAGGATATTTCTGTCACAAATTTGGCACCGGGTCAAAATCGGACAGGTCAGCAAACATTCAACTTACTGGCGCAATCTGATTCATGGTGGGGAGGCGACCAGACTTATTACATCGGCATGATTATTGATTCGGGCAATCAGGTCAGCGAATCTAATGAGTCAAACAATACAGCCAGTGCAGCGATCGCCATTCGAGAGACATTGCAACCAGACTTGATTGGCAATGGTTTAGTGATTGGGCAAACAAGCGCAATCCCAGGTCAAGCAATTACCCTTACTGGCTCAATCAGGAACACTGGTAACAAGGTTGCTGGTTTCAACCCCGCTCTGGTTCAGTTCTACTTCTCTAATGATGATATTTTTGACGGGGGTGATACGCCCATCGCAGCAGCCTTTGTTAAGCCTGTAGCGGCTTTGAGTAGCGTGTCGTTTAACAGCCAAGTTGGGACAACGACTGCGGCGGCTTATTTCTCAAACACAACGATTCGCCTTCCAGATGCAAGCTGGGAAGGCTGGCGCGGGAATACGCGCTACTACGTTGTCATGCGAATTGACCTTTTTAATGACGCTCAAGAGGGTCTTTCACGGGAAAATAACCAGAACTACGGCAGGCAGATTGGTCAGTACTTAGACTATGACTTTATTGACATTACAGGTGCGCCGAACAACACACCTGTCTAAACGGGTGAATCTTCAAGCCCAAGACGGTTAAAACCTAAGCGGCGCTTTAACAGAGCGCCGCTTAGGTTTTGTATCGAATTGATTCGGCAACATGGAAGCGCTTACCGCACTGAAAAGGCTTCGCTGAAGCGGCGAGTGATGGGTTCAATTAGGAAGTCTAAAACTGATTTTTTGCGGGTTACAATTTCGGCAGTGGCAGCCATGCCTGGAGTAAAGTCAACCGTTTGCCCGCGAACCTCGATCGCACGTTTATTGATCTGGATGCGCGTGGGAAAGACAAGACCGACATCTTTTTCGACGATCGCGTTGGGGCTAACTTTAATCACTTCTCCCTCTACGATGCCAAACTCCTGGTATGGAAAAGTGGCTAGCTTCACTTTTGCCTTCATGTTTTCGTGGATGAAGCCAATATCTCGATTGAGAATTTTGACTTCTAGCACTACATTCTCATCTTTCGGAAGGATCGACAGAAGCTCCTCGCTAGCTTGTACAGGTCCTTTCGTTGCCTTGACGTTATAAACAGTGCCATCAAAGGGAGACGCGATCGTTTCACGCTCTCGCTGCTTTTGAGCCTGTGCCAACTGACCATCAACCGATGCCTGCTCTTCCTTGCGCTTGGTGAATTGCGTCAGAATTTCACTCTGCCGCTGTGAGTCTAACCCGCTTGCCGTACTTTGGGCAGAGCTATACGCTTCTGTTGCCTGATCGATGCGTTGTTGCTGAGCATCAAGCTCTTTCTCAAGAGAAACAACTTTGTCTTTAGCCTGGGTGACTTCATCTAGCGATCGAATGTAGTCAAGCTGAGGGACGGCACCACTGCCTTTCAGCGAACTTAACGCCTGTTCTCGCGTTTGGGCATTTTTAAGACCATCTTTGGCGTTGATGAGGTTTGCTTGCAGGCGTGACAGCGTTGCCGAAGCTTCGCTGCGCATTGCCAATTGTCGCTGTGCTTCGCTCATAGCAGCAGCTTTCTTTTTGTCAAATTCGCCGAGGCGGGCTTGTAAAAGTTGGTCTTGATCCAAAGTGCCCGTATTAGCGTTACCGGAGCGCTCTGCCTGTAGACGATTGATGTCTTCGCGAATCAATTTGGAGGCTTTGGTCAAGCGATCGACCTCAGCCTGGGGCACCCCAGAATTCATTTCAATCAGTACTTGCCCTTTACGAACCTGGTCGCCTTCCTTGATATTGATTTGCTGAATGCTGCCAACGGCTCCCGCTCGAATAGGGCGGACTTCGGTGAACGGAATCAGTTGCCCTTGAGCAATCGCTACTTCGTCGATTTTGCTGAAGTGCGCCCAAGCGATCGTGCCAAAGACTAGCACACTGATGCCGCCTGCTAATAAGCGTGTGTAGAGCGGGGGTAATTCTTGTACAGCCTTGCCTAGCTCATAAGATAGGGATGCTTTCGGATCAGCGAGCTGTTGCTTGATCTGTCTAGACTGTGCGGGCGTAGAAGAAATAGAGACTTTCATTGAGGGTACTGCCTCTGCTTAAAGCGAGCTTGGCGAACATGGACAGCGCTAACAGGTCTATAAGCGCTTCGTTTAAGGTGCCTGCTTTGCAAGCAAATTCTGACTAAAGTAACAAAGACTTAACATTTCTTTAAAACTCTCAAGCGGATGGAAGAGGCACGATCTTCACCAAAGCCACACACTAGAAGTCTAGCCACTCCATCATCTTACATTTACCTGCCGTGTTTCAACTGTTGCGACCCCTTGTACATGCCATACAGCCATTGCTGGTGCCGTTTTGCTTTTTCTTTGCCTGGGCGATCGTCGGTCTTTTGGGCTGGAGCCTATGGACAGCAACGCGCGAGACGATCGCCCGCGGTCAGCAGATGCACCGAATTCCTTGTGCTGGCTGTCAGTTTTTTACCCGTGATTACCATCTTAAGTGTACGGTGCGCCCTTCTACGGCATTAACCGAAGCGGCAATTAGCTGCCCAGACTACGAGCCATTGACCAGTGTCTACGTCTCTAAGCGTTCATACGACTTGCACGGACATCGCTAAAAAACGTCAAAGCGTAACCTTAACTGATGGACGACTGCGTGCGTTGGAAACTCTTTGCTTAAAATGATTCAGAACTAAGAGGCAAGCGCGATGTTGATTCAAAAGCTCAATGCCTGCACAGAATTTGTCGCTGGCGATGGTACGCTGTTGCGCGAGCTACTTCATCCGGAGAAGCAGCCGCTTGACTTGCGCTACAGTTTGGCTCATGCGATCGTTCCGGTGGGTCGAGCGTCTATCCCTCATCGGCTCGAAACGTCGGAAGTTTACTACATTCTCAGCGGTCAGGGTGAAATGCATATCGACGGCGAAAGCCAGGTAGTGGAGCCTGGAGACGCTGTTTACATTCCGCCGCGTGCCAAGCAATCGATCCACAATGACGGCGTAGAACCGCTAGTGTTCATCTGCATTGTTGACCCTGCGTGGCGTAAAGAGGATGAAACTGTTTACGCTGACGAGCATCCTTAATCGGGGTTTGCGTCTGGAAAACGATTGTTGGGGATTTGTTCGGCTTCGGGGCAATCATCGGAAACAGCAGGTTCAACATTGCCTTTAGGCACAGCCGCTAATTTCTGCGTGACGGCACCAATGCTCTCTAAGCGAACCATCTCTTCCCAAGAACAGTTTTCGTCTTCTTCTTCTGTTTCATAGCGTAGAGTCACTAAGTCTCCTTCAATGTCAAGGATGCGTGCTCGCTCAATCCAACGTTGCTGGTCCCGCAAGAAGATCCAGACTTCGCGACCGTCGCAACACAGTTGATAAATCTTGCGGTGTAACATGTTGCTTCTCCTGAGCAGTGAGTTTTGTCAAAGACTTCGTGCAGATTTACCGTGACAGGTATGACTGCTGGCACCGTCGTTGAGGCTGTTGCAAATGGCTCCCTCAAAAAGTAAAGATGGTCGATCGAGCGCGAGGCTCTCACTTGGAGCGACTTTCAACACAGACTCAACTGTAGCAGTCTGCTCGTAAGAGCAAAGCTTACAGCCTGAGCTTGGAATGTCAGCCTCAAGTGCTGGGTGAGAAAGCTTTTGGGTGTGCCTTTGAAGGGGAAACGCGGCTAATAAGGGCATTATTTAGGGCAAGATTGGTAGCTTCGGGAAGGTCTGCATCGGGTAAGGACGTGAGCGCAGACCCTCACAAAGAAGAACAGCTTGGCGCGTCAGGCAGTGCAGACAGGTGCGGCGTTAGCGAGTAGCACCAGTTGTAAGCATTTTTAGATCCAGCCATCGTGCCTAGCATTCTCCCTAACTAAACGTGCAGCGGGCTTGGTCAATTTAGGTCTCTTAAGTATCGAATTGTACCAACTATTCTAGCGATTGTTAAGCATGGTGAGGATGATTGGTGACTGAACTGATACAAAAGGCTGTATTGGTGGGCGATCGCACAAGAAAAGTTTATTTTTGGTGTCGTAGGGGCAACCAGGCGTGCACGGTTGAACGTTGGCTAGAGTAGAGCCTTAGGATCGTGGATTAAATAAAACCGACAAATTGTTCGTAGGTAGGGGCGCACAGCCGTGCGCCCCTACGGAAAACGCCGAGGTGATTAAATTCTTGTTCCTTAGTCACGAATGAAGCCTAGAAGTGGAGAATGGAATGCTGCTGCAATTGAGCACATGGCTAGAGGTAGAAACCTATCTGGAGCGATCGACGGGCATTATTTTGCCGATCGGCTCGACTGAGCAACATGGTCCAACGGGGTTAATTGGTACGGATGCGATTTGTGCAGAGGCGATCGCACGAGGCGTGGGCGAGGCGACCCAAGCGCTGATTGCTCCAACCATCAATGTGGGCATGGCGCTACACCATACCTCTTTCCCAGGGAGTGTGAGCCTCCGACCCAGTACGCTCATTTTGCTGATTCGGGATTATGTGACCTGTCTGGCACGCGCTGGCTTCACGCGCTTCTTCTTCATCAACGGGCATGGGGGCAATGTGGCGACGCTCAAAGCCGCATTTTCGGAAGTGTATGCCACCTTAGTTGATTTGCAGGTGCCAAAGGCAGAGCAGGTGCAATGTCAGGTGAGTAACTGGTACATGTGTGGTGCGGTGTATCAACTCGCAAAGGAGCTTTATGGCGATCAGGAGGGGTCTCATGCAACGCCTAGTGAGGTCGCGCTGACTCAGTACGTTTATCCAGACGCAATCAAGCAGGCTCCGTTGAGTGAGCCAGTGGCGAAAGGGCACAAGATTTATGGAGCGGCTGATTTTCGCCGTCGTTACCCGGACGGGCGGATGGGGTCAAACCCAGCGCTGGCAACGCCTGAACATGGCAAGCAGTTTTATGAGCTGGCAGTCAAGGAATTGAGCGGCACGTATTTGGAGTTTTTGAGCGCAGCGTCAGTCTAGCGGTTGAACCTGTGTCGATACATATCCTGTGACCGCCTGGGAGAGTTCCTGAAGCTTAGGCATCAGGTGACGAAGGCGAGTAATTTCTTTGCGAACCGCTGACAAGTATCGAGCGATCGCGCCCTCCACTAGATCTTTCGATAGCAGCTATGAGCGAAAACACTGACTTCTCATCACAGTTCTTGGAGCATTGCGTGACTAATGAATGTGATGGGGCGATCACAGAAAGGGTACTTTGAGATGAAGGGTTTTGAGATGAAGGGTGATTACTTTAGAGCGGATGCCAAGGACAGTTGCAGGTAGTGTAGGAAGGCGGCTGGTGCCACCCTTGTCCTGTGGCGTTCGTGTCGCAACAGAAGGATAGGATGTTAGAAACCAACTCTTTGCATTCCTCAATGGAAGCCACACCTCACCATCAATCTCTACAGCCTTTGGCTCAACAGTTGCAGGCATACACGCGATCGTTGCCCAATGCCACCTTGATGGAGATTCAGTGTGTGGTGAAGCAGGGGAACTTGATGGTTTTGGGTCAGCATCCGCCAGACGACACCCCTGAGCCGCAAATCGTTTTTCATGCCTTGGAGCAAGCCATACACGCCTTGCTGCCCACATGCAGCGAACTCGCTCTAGGAAGCGATGTTTCAGCTCAGGCGAAGCTTTACTTAAGAGTATTGGGGGAACGGCAGCCCTATGCGTCTCATAGTGTGCCGTTGCGGCTACCAACACAAGAATCGCTTCTTGCTACAGAGTCTACAGAAGTAGCCGCACCTGAGACAAAAGAACCTACCGCCAGCTTGGTGGAGACGAGCGATCGCATCGTCAGCAACCAAGAGCACACAAATGAGGCTAGTGCCACTACTGACTCAATCTACGACCCAACCTATGTCGAGGCATCTGATCTTACCCAACTAGATTTAGCACTGGAGCCATCGATCGGCGAGACACCCTCGCGTCAAGCACGATCGGCGCTCATACCCTGGCTCCTTGCGGGTATTGGAGTAAGTGTGGCAGGGTTTACAGCAGGATTGTGGGTGATGTCGCGTCCGTGCGTTTTGAGAGCGTGTGAGCCGTTACAGACGGCACACACGCTGAGCCAGCAGTCTCTACAGATAATGGAGACGGCAAAGACCGGGCAAGAGTTACAGCAGGCACAGCAGAAACTTACAGAGGCTACACGCCTGCTGCAAAGTGTTCCAGCCTGGTCAAGTCACCACGGAGACGCACAGGCATTACAGCAAGCGTATCAGCCACACGTGCAGACACTCGATCGTGTGCTGGCAGCAGAGAGCAAAGCAGACACCGCAACTCAAAAAAGTCAGGCATTGCCACAGCCGATCGCGACTTTGCAAGCAACGCAGGCGGTATGGCGAGAGGCGATCGCCCAACTGCAAACGGTGCCTCAAACCGATGCTCTCTTCGCGTTCGCGCAACAGCACCTAGCCGCTTACGAGACGAATCGGGCGGCGATCGCCACCTTGATCACGGCAGAACAGCAGGCACAGAAAAAGCTGTCGCTGGCGAAAGAAACTGTTAAGGTGGCGGACGCTAGACAAGGGATTGCCCAAACGTCTGACAGTTGGCAATTAGCACAATCAACCTGGCAAGTGGCGATCAACACGCTACGGGGGATTCCCACTAGCACCACGAGTTACACCGAAGCACAACAGCTACTAGCTGGCTATCAAGGCAAATTGGCAGCAGCGCGCGATCGTGCCACTCAAGAACAGATCGCCAAGAAAGCCTTCACGCAAGCGCTTGCTCTCGCACAACGGGCTGAAGCCGTCCAGCGCCAAAACCAATGGTCGCAGGCAGTAGCAACCTGGCGCGATGCCTTGACCACGATCAAACAAGTACCCAACAACACCGCTTACTCTGACCCTGCCCAACCGCTGGTTGCGTCCTATGGCACCTCACTCAAGCAAGCAGAGGCACAGCTTCAGGTTGCCGCTGCCACGCAACGTACGCGCGATGATCTGAGCCGCATCTGCACCGGATCGCCGAGAATGTGTAGCTACACGATCGCCAACAACGTCATTCGAGTGCAGTTTACCCCCGCCTACGAACGACAACTGCGGACAGCCTTTGTGGTGGGACAGGCCGGTGACAAAGGCACGTTAGGCGGTGTCGCCAATCACATCGAAACGCTTCAAACCGCCCTCCAAACCATTGCTGACAACGCAGGGTTGCCGCTAGAAGTCTACAGCGCAGACGGCAGTGAATTGATTGGTTCGTTTAATCCAAAGGGGTAAAAGGGGTGAGGGGTGAGG
>Ga0163146_10006758_pt1 | contig 12856 bp, 10 predicted proteins | sample OliLakLV19MP7G1_FD_148648 | JGI IMG/M metagenome (GOLD analysis project Ga0163146, IMG submission 148648) | Freshwater microbial mat bacterial communities from Lake Vanda, McMurdo Dry Valleys, Antarctica - Oligotrophic Lake LV.19.MP7.G1 | ecosystem: Environmental > Aquatic > Freshwater > Lake >... | reverse complement strand
ATGACCTGAAGTCGAGTGATAACCTGGTTAGCACATTGACATATTGAATATGTATTGCGAAAATACGCATCATATATGGCAAACCATCTAGAATCACTCAACTTTAGCGCTACTGAACAACCCTCATGTAGTTATAAACAGATTGCGCGATGCAAATATGCGAGGGCAACTTCCTCTGCATTTACCTCTAATCGTAAGAGATCGGCCTGCTAGTTTCACAATGGCCTTAAGACATGGAAAAGCTAGCATAGCTACAAAGTTAGAGATTTTAGCCTCATTGCCTGACGAAAATGATGATCTCTTAACTTTGAGGAAAGCCACCACCCAAGAAGGTTACCAACTTGCAGTACCTCTTTTTGAAATAAGTGGCTCATTATTGACTTCTCCAGAAGTAAGTTGGAGGTTTTTGTTGCGTGGTTGTTCCGAGATATTGATGCTCCACAGGAGTCGGGAGTAGTGGCAATAGACCCACACATGAGCAATGCATTTCTTGCCCATGGACTCATCAAAGCGACTGAAAATGGCTTTGTGCCGTATTTCCCTCCAACAGTGCTACGACCTCAACCTGGAATCCAGTATCTTTTTATGCGCAAAGAGCCAGAAGAACATCGTGTTTTAGTTTATGCTGATGACTTTCTCGCCCAAAGCCATCACATCCCTAGGGAACAAGCTCAAGGAGCCGATCTTTCAAGACGGCCCGCTTTACTGAATCTCGATACTGTTGAGGAAAGAATGAGATTTCTAAACACTGAAGGATTTAGCCCTATTGCTCCAGCACATGTCCTTACTACCAGGACTAGTTACATTCCTCGCCAAAGATTGAGTACTAGGGCTGTTTGGTACACTAGAAAATAATTCTGTATAAGAAAATTTATCGCTGGACAAAGAACGAAATCCTATAACAATTAGCAGACTGTGTATTTGACTGCTAATTTCTCACGAAAATAGTTTACCTTGATCAATCAATCTTTTGCGACCTCTACGGGAATCGAACCCGTGATCTCCTCCGTGACAGGGAGGCATGTTAACCGCTACACCAAGAGGCCATTTTAATGTTCACTTCTATTTTACGAGCAAGACTTGTCTGAGGATTATACGCAGTACAGGGATATTTGCCAAGAGAGACTACAGATCTCTCTATTGATGCGTAGACGGGGTCAATGCCGCTACAACCTTCTGCTTCAATTTTTTCGGCAGCAGAGGCTAAAGTACTAACTGCAACCCCTAGTATAGTACCTCAAGAAACTTTATCCGTCTCTCCTCTTTAGCTACTCACCCCAGCTTGAATCTGCCCGAATAAACAGGTACAATAAAATTATTAAACACAGGAGGTTATATGGGAATTGGTATCATTTTACTTATTGTTGCTGGTGTAGTCGTCTTTTACTTTGTTTCTGTTTACAATGGCCTGCAAACCTTGCAGACCCAGATTGCGGCAAGTATCCAGGAGATTGGCAACCAGTTGAAGCGTCAGGCTTCTTTGATTCCCAACCTTGAGAGCTCAGTGCGTGGATACATGTCTCATGAGAAGGGTATTTTTGACATGCTGACCACCGCTCGTAGCTCTGCAACTAAAGCTGCGAACTCAGGCAGCGTATCTGATATTGATAAGGCTATTTCGGACATTCAATCTGCAATGCCAAAGATTTCAATTGCAATCGAAGACAATCCAGAAATTAAAGCCGACTCAACTGTCAACAACTTCATGACTGAGCTGGGTGATACGGCTGACAAGCTGATGTATTCTCGCCGCTCACTGATTGACTTGACTCAGTCTTACAACCAAAAGCTATTAATGTTCCCCAGTAGCCTGATTGCGAGTATGTTTGGCTTTAAAGCAGAAAAAGGTCTCGCCACTGCGACCACCGGTGCCCATGTAGAAGTCAGTGATGCAGAAACCCAAGACGTTAAAGTAAATTTGTAATGACTCATTATCAATTGATTGCTCGAAACAAGCAAAAATCGTTTCTCATCATTGCTGTTTTCATTGCATTTATAGCAGCTGCTGCCTACATCATGGCTAAAGGCTTTGGGTATGGATTAGATGTGGTGGGAATTGCCCTCATCGTCTCCGGAGCAATGTCTTTTGTCTCGTATTGGTTCTCTGACCAGATTATTTTGGGCATCTCTGGCGCGCGCCCAGCTACGCGCAAAGAATTCTTTGACTTTTATACAGTCACTGAGAACTTGTGTATCGGCCAGCGAATGAAGGTGCCTAAGTTATACGTGATTGAAGACACCGCGATGAATGCTTTTGCGACTGGTAGAGATCCAGACCATGCCGTGGTCTGTGCCACCACTGGCCTACTAGCCCGTTTAGATCGGGCAGAGCTAGAGGGGGTAGTTGCCCATGAGCTATCTCACGTCCAGAACTACGACATCCGCTTAATGTCCATCGTCACTATTCTGGTTGGCTTAATCGCCCTAGTTGCTGACTGGATGCTCAGGATGACTGCCTGGGGTGGGGGGAAGAAGAGTGATCGCTCAGAAGGCGGACAGCTGCAAGTAGTTTTCTTCGTAGTCGGAATTGTTTTAGCGCTTTTATCTCCAATTATTGCTCAGTTGATCCAGCTGGCCATTTCTCGGAACCGCGAGTTCCTAGCAGATGCTACAGGCGTTGGTATGACTAAAAATCCAGATGGTTTGGCCAGCGCCTTAGCCAAAATTAGTCAGGATCGAGAGCCTTTAGAAGCAGCCAATAAAGCTACTGCACATCTCTACATCTCGAATCCTTTAAAAAATGTTCGCGGCAGCGTAGGCATGTTTTCAAGTCTTTTTAGCACTCATCCGCCAGTTGGAGAGCGGATCAAAGCCCTTCGTGGCATCTAGTTTTAAGCCCCCCAGATTGCCTAACTTTTGGTACACTACCAACTGTGCCAAATGACACTTCAAGCATAATTCCAGTCAAGCATATTGCCAAATTAGCGAATATTCCTATTACTGAGTCAGAAGAGAAAATGTTGGCAGCTACGTTTGCCGAAACTCTTCAGGTAGTGGAAGAGTTGAAGAAAGTGGATGTGTCGGGGGTAGAGCCAACTTTCCAGGTCACTGGCCTTGAAAACGTCATGCGCGAAGACGTGGTTGATGTAGATCGAATGTTCTCTCAAGACGAAGCCTTGACAAACGCCACAGCCTCGCACAACGGCTACTTTGTTGTTCCCCAGATAATTAATCAGGATTAAGATGCTGAATACCTTGACCTTAAAACAAGCTCTCGATAAATTGGCTAGGAATGAATGTAATCTAGCTGAGATTTATGCTGATACTCAAAAGCAAGTTGAGGCAACTACAGACTTGAACATTTACCTAACGATGAATGAAGGAGCAGTAACTGAAGCCCAAAGCCAAGCTGGCCAGCCACTTGGCGGTCTACCAGTGGCCGTTAAAGATAACTTCTCGACTAAAGGGATTCGCACAACGGCTTCTTCTACAGTTCTTGATACTTTCGTGCCGCAGTATGACGCCACAGTTACGAAAAGAATCAAGTTAGCTGGAGGAGTAGTTTTGGGGAAGACAAATATGGATGCCTGGGCGCACGGCTCTTCTACCGAGACATCCCAGTATGGTCGTACCCTAAACCCTCGGAATCCCGAACATTTACCTGGTGGCTCATCTGGTGGTAGCGCAGCTGCAGTGGCTGCTGACACCTGCATCATTGCAATTGGTTCCGAAACTGCCGGCTCAATCCGTCAGCCTTCGGCTTGGTGTGGCACTGTCGGACTCAAGCCTACGTACGGCCGAGTTAGCCGTTACGGTGTAGTGGCAATGGCTTCTTCCACAGATTCGCCAGGACCAATTGGTAAAACAGTCGAAGATACGGCGATTCTGCTCAATCATATTGCCGGTCAAGACCCATACGATGGGACCACTTCGCCTCGGTCAGTCGAAGACTTCACGCTGGCACTCAATCAAGATATTAAAGGAATGAAGATTGGAATGATTTACTTTGATAAGCCTGAGCTGAGTCCACTGAAAGCAATTTATGAAAAAGAGCTCAAAGTTTTAGAAGAACTCGGAGCGCACGTAGAATTTGCCCAAGCCAGGGATCCCCGGCAGTCAATTGGCGTCTATACAGTAGTCCAACGGGCTGAAGTCAGCAGCAACCTGGGTCGTTATGATGGAATTCGGTATGGAAATGACCGCTCGTTTTTTGGCGAAGAGGCCAAGCGCAGAATTATGCTCGGAACCTTCACACTCAGTAAAGGTTACTCTGATCAGTACTACATGTTAGCGCAGAAAGTACGCACGCTCTTTTTGCAAGATTTTGCTAGGTTGTTTGAGAAGTATGACGTTCTGGTTGCTCCGACCGCTCCAGGTTATGCCAAGAAAATTGGCGCCAGTGACGGCAGTGCCATGTTTGGTGAACTAGAAGATATGCTCCTAGAACCGAGCTCTATTGCCGGATTGCCAGGAATTAACGTGCCAGTTTTCCGAGACGGAAAAACCAATCTTTACTTAGGCTTAGATATCATTGCCCCGATGTGGCAGGAATCAAAAATGATTCAGGTAGCCGATGCCTTTGAGAAAAATACCAACTGGAACCCTTGGCGAAATGGAGCTCAAAAATAAAATGCCAAATACATATCACACCATTATCGGTATGGAAGTCCACGCAGAGCTCAAGACCGCAACAAAGATGTTTTGTGGTTGTAAAAATGACCCTTTTTTTGCTCCTCAGCCCAATATTTATACATGTCCCGTCTGTTTGGGCATGCCAGGAGGGCTTCCAGTTGCGAATAAAAAAGCCATTGAGTGGACGATTAAGCTAGGCTTAGCTTTGGGCTGCCAAGTAAATCTTTTTTCGCACTTTGACCGAAAGAACTATTTTTATCCAGACTTGGCTAAAGGCTATCAAATCAGTCAGTATGACCAACCTCTCTGCTTTGATGGCAAGATCGAGACGTCTTTTGGCGACGTCCGAATTCGCCGGATCCACTTAGAGGAAGATACTGGCAAGCTCCAACATACTACCATCGATGGGAAGAAGGTCAGTTTAATTGATTTTAACCGAGGTGGAGTACCTCTGATCGAGATTGTCACTGAACCAGATATCCACTCTCCAGAGCAAGCCAAGGAGTACGCCAAAAAACTGCGCCAGATCCTCCGTTTCCTAAATATTGCTGACTGTGACATGGAGCAGGGCGGCATGCGGCTTGAGGCAAATCTGTCCCTTTCTAGTGACCCAAAGGTACTCCCCAACTACAAGGTGGAGCTCAAGAACATTAACTCGTTTCGCTTTCTAGAAAAGGCGATTCAGTTTGAAGAGCGGCGCCATGCTGAGTTACTCAGTGCAAATCAAACTCCAGTTCAAGAAACCCGGGGCTGGAACGACAACAAAGGCGAGACATTCAGCCAACGCACCAAAGAAGACGCTGAGGATTATCGCTACTTTCCAGACCCAGATTTACCACCGATTCGCTTTACCCAACTAGATATTGAAAAAATGCGAGCAACTCTACCAGAGCTGCCTTCTAAGATGATCTCTCGTTGGCAGGATCAGTATGGAATTGAGCCAAAGAACTCCGAACTTCTGACAGAAGATAAAGATAAGGCAGATTGGGCGGAAGCTATCTTCAAGCTTGCCGAAAAACCCAATGAGGTTGCTAAAGCGATTGTCAATAAAAAAATCATCGTCAAGTTTTCTGAGACGGCAGCCGAAGTGATTGCTCTTTACCAACAGGCTACCCAAACTGACTCAGTTGATGAGACCGAGCTCAAAACTACTGTTGAGACGATCATTTCTGAAAACCCAGATGCGGTAGTCCAATACAAGGCTGGGAAAACACAAGTGCTCGGCTTCTTTTTTGGTCAGGCCCAGCGAAAGTTAGGAAAGAAAGTTGATAGCCAGCAGTTGCGCTCCTTGTTTGAAGAAGCGTTACGTGCATAATCGATAGCATCCAATGACTGATTTTGTCCATCTCCACGTCCACACTGAGTACTCAATGCTCGATGGTCTAGCCAAGATTGCGCCTCTGATTGAGAAAGCCAAATCTCTGGGCCAAACCTCTCTTGGTTTAACTGACCATGGTGGAATGTACGGTGCGGTCAGCTTTTACAACACCTGCAAGAAGAATGGTATAAAACCCATTATTGGTGTCGAAGCCTACATGGCCAAAAACTCTCGTTTTGATAAGCAACTCAAGATGGGGAGTGATCAATTTCACTTACTTTTGTTGGCACAGAGCACGCAGGGCTATAAGAACTTGATGAAGTTGGTATCTTTAGCAAATCTCGAAGGCTTTTCTTACAAACCTCGAATGGATGAAGAGATTTTATTCCAGAACAATGAAGATATCATTTGCACTAGTGGCTGCATGTCGAGCATTTTTAATCGCTTACTGATAGAAGGCAAAGATGAGGAAGCTCTAGAAAAGTTTACACTCTACAAAGAAAAATTCCCGGGTAGATTTTATGTGGAGCTGCAAGCTCACCCCCAGCTTCCAGAGCTAAAGGAGTTGACTAAGAAACAGGTTGAGATTGCCCGGAAACTGGATCTACCTTTAGTAGCCACAAATGACGTGCATTACATTAACGCCGATGATGCCCACGCGCAGGACGCTTTACTCTGTGTCCAAACTCGCAAGCTACTCAGCGACACCAAGCGAATGAGTATGTTTAGCTCACCAGATTTCTTCTTGAGGTCCACCGAAGAAATGAACGAGTTGTTTCATGAGTATCCTGAAGCCCTAGCCAACACCATTATAATCGCTGAGCAGTGTAATGTAGAGATTGCTACTGGCCAGCTCATCTTCCCCGTCTTTCCACTTCCTGAAGGAGAAACCCAAGATACCTACTTCACCAAAATTTCCTACCAGGGTATGCTTACCAAGTGGCCTGAACCTACCGACGAAGTTAAAAATCGCCTCCAGTATGAAATCGATATTATTATTCAAAAAGGCTACTCCACCTACTTTTTGATTACCCAAGATTTTGTGAACTGGGCTCGTGACTCAGGGATTGGGGTTGGCCCAGGTCGTGGCTCAGCCGCCGGTTCATTAGTGGCATTTGTACTGGGAATTACGACCATAAACCCACTGCTGCATGGGCTCCCATTCGAACGGTTTCTCAACCCTCAGCGACCAACCCCACCTGATATCGATATGGACTTTGCTGACGATCGCCGCGATGAAGTCCTCCAGTATGTCGCCGAGAAGTATGGTCAAGATCATGTGGCACAGGTGATCACCTTTGGCAGAATGGAAGCACGGGTGGCAATCAGAGATATTGGCCGTGTGCTAGGACTTCCCTATGAGGATCCAGATAAGATCGCAAAGTTGATTCCGAATATCCCTGGTCATAAGACCTCTTTAAAAGCGGCAATCGAGACTATTCCCGAGTTAGCTGAGTACTATAAACAGCCCAAGTTCAGAGAGCTTCTTGATCTGGCCCAAAAAGTGGAGGGGGTGGTACGACATAGCTCAGTCCACGCGGCAGCGGTGGTGATTGCTGACCGGCCGTTATATGAGTACACACCCATTCAAAAAGAAAGCAAAACTGGCAAGATTGTTACGCAATATGACATGTATGTACTTGACTGCAATGTGTCGGATGATGCGATTGGATTACTAAAGTTTGACTTTTTGGGTCTGCGAAACCTCTCTACCATTCAGTCTGCAGTTCGCTTAATAAAGGAACATAAAAATATTGACCTCGATATTGCTAATCTTCCGCTCGATGACAAAAAAACCTATGAGCTACTCTCAAGTGGGGAGACTACGGGTATCTTCCAGCTCGAGTCTGGAGGGATGCGCCGAGTTGCCAGGACCCTGCAGCCCAACCAGTTCTCTGATATCACCGCTATGGTGGCGTTATACAGACCTGGGCCAATGGACCTGATTCCCACCTTTATTGAAGGCAAACACAACCCTGAGAAGGTAGTGTACCCCCATGAGACCTTAAAACCTGTCTTGCAAGAAACCTATGGAGTGATGGTCTACCAAGAGCAGATCCTGCAAATCGCCAACGTTATGGCTGGGTATAGCCTGAGCGAGGCTGACATTTTACGTCGAGCGATTGGGAAGAAGAAAAAAAGTCTGCTTGATGAGAATAAAAAGCGTTTCATCGAACAATCGATTGCGAAAGGGTATAGCAAAGAAGTACCAGAAAAAGTGTGGGGCTTTATCGAAGCGTTCGCCAACTACGGTTTTAATAAGGCGCATGCTGCCAGTTATGCCATGATCGCGTATGAAACAGCCTACTTGAAGGCCAATTATCCTCCAGAATATATGACTGCCTTGATGAGTATTGAATCTGGTTCTACCGGCGTGAATCGCGATGAGAAAGTCGCCGTTGCAATCGAGGCCAGCAAAAAAATGGGCCTCAAGATTCTGCCACCAGATATTAATAAGTCGCGAATTGATTTTGCGTTAGAGGAACATCCAGACTCACGGGGTGGCTTGGCTATCCGTTTTGGCTTTAATGCTATTAAAAACGTTGGCGCTGCTGCGATTGAAAGTATTGCTGAAACCCGGGTAAAAATTGGGGAGTTTCAGTCCTTTAGTCACTTCCTGATCAATACTGATAACCGCAAAGTGAATAAGAAAGTTTTAGAGTCGTTAATTAAGGTCGGAGCATTTGACCAGTTTGCCACTCGCTCAAGTATGTTGGAGCAGTTAGAGGAGATTCGCTCAAAAGTGACTCAGTTTACCAGTGAAGTTGAAGGGCAAGATGGTTTATTTATGCATGTTAAAGAATCAGAGATAAAAATCTCTGACAACTTTCCTCGCTTAGCTGAGTATCCCCAGGCAGAGCTACTTTCATTTGAGCGAGAATTACTCGGCATTTACTTAACAGATCATCCGCTGGCGCATGCCCTTGATTATGTGATCGAGCACGCCAGCAAAGAAATTGCAGAAGTTGACCTGAGTATTCATCAGGATCAAACCTTTACTTTTGGTGGCGTAGTTACCAAGCTCCGGGAGACAGTGACCAAGAAGAGCAACGCCAAGATGGCTTTTGGCACGATTGAAGATCGGAGTGGCAGCATTGATTTTGTGATTTTCCCCCGAAGTTATGAGGATTATATTGGGAAACTCAAGCAAGATATGGTGGTATTGATGCGGGCGAAGGTAGACAACCGGGAAGAATCCGCTCAGCTAATGGTTGAGAAGATTACCATTCCTGAAGAAAACTTAGTCAATACTATGCTTTCGGACAAGCAATTTGAGATCTTCATTCCTCGGAAAACAGATCCAGCAATCCTGACCGAAATTGGAAAGCTGTTAAAAACGAAGCCAGGAAAAGATAATATGGTGGTAATTATCCTGAATGGTGGAACTCCAAAACGAATGCCGTTGCCATATGGTGTAGCTTGGTCAGAAGAACTCAAACTTGAAATAGACAAAATGCTCAAATAGTTTGACTTTTGCTGTTTGATAGTTAGAATGAAGTCCCATGAGTTCTTTACACCATGGGTCTTCAACAGACAAACCTACTCCCAAATACGTATTTATTTCTGGCGGTGTTCTCTCTGGCCTAGGAAAGGGTGTAACAGCCGCCTCACTCGGCTTACTGCTCAAACAACGAGGGTACTCCGTTACCAATATTAAGTGCGAAAATTACCTCAATTTAGACTCAGGCAACATCAATCCAATTGAACACGGCGACGTCTTTTTGTGTGAAGACGGCTTAGAAGCAGATTTAGACCTGGGAACATACGAGCGTTTTTTGGGTGTCAATGTGGGTGAAAAGAACTTCACCACCATGGGTCAGATTTACTTGCGTGTGATTGAGAAAACTAAGAATCTCTCTTTTAATGGTGCTACCGTCGATGCAATCCCCTACATTCCTGAAGAAGTGATCCGCCGAATTAAAACTGCCGCAGAAGGCTTTGACATTACCTTAGTGGAGTTAGGCGGAACAGCCGGTGAATACCAGAATGCGGTGTACTACGAAGCCTACCGGATCATGAAGTTACGGTTGCCCAAGGATGTAATTCACGTCCACGTGACGTACTTCCCCACACCAGAGCATATTAACGAGCTTAAGTCGAAACCAACCCAACTATCAGTAAAGGTGCTCAACTCAATGGGTATTCAGCCAGACTTTGTGGTAGGCCGAGCTGCAACCTTAATTGATGATAAGCGCAAAGAAAAAGTGGCTTTTTACTGCAATCTAGATAAGTATGACGTCATCTCTAATCCAGATATGCCATCAATCTACCAGCTACCCCTAGTTTTCTACGACCAAGACTTTGATAAGCGAGTACTGGAGAAGCTTGGGCTGAATGTCGGAAAGATTCAAATTGCTGAGTGGAAACAGCTCGTCGAGAAGATTTCGCAAAAACATGCCAAAACCATCCAAGTAGGTATTATTGCCAAGTACATCGCGACGGGTGAGTTTGAGCTAACTGACTCGTATGCTTCTTTACTCGAGGCCCTGAAGCATGCGTCCTGGTTTAATGAACGGAATGTCGAGATCGTTTTTATCAATGCTGAAGACATTGAGGATCAAAAATCAGAAGCTTGGAAAAAGGTGGCTAAACTCGATGGAATTATCGTGCCAATTGGCTGGGGATCAAGGGGCGTAGAAGGCAAGATAGCGGCGGTCAAGTACGCTCGCGAAAACAAAGTGCCGTACTTAGGTCTGTGCTATGGCATGCAGTTGGCAGCAATCGAGTTTGCTCGGAATGTTTTAGGCTTAACCGAAGCCAACACCTGTGAAGTTGATCCAGCAACTTGCGACCCAGTCATTCACCAGATTCCATTTGAGGCCAAGTATCAACGGATTAAGGGCGAGGGCGCCAGTATGCGTTTAGGGGCTTACGACTGTATCTTGAAAGAAGGCAGCCTAGCTCACTCAATTTATGAGAAGCATCACGCCTTTAAAGATGCTAAAAAGTCTCTGGTTTCTGAGCGACACCGGCATCGCTACGAGTTTAACAACGCGTATCGCAAAAAAATGGAGGAAGCTGGCTTTATTATCAGTGGCACTTCGCCAGATAACTTCTTTGTCGAGATGATCGAGTTACCCAAGAAAACTCATCCTTTCTTCATTGCGACGCAAGCGCACCCAGAGTACAAATCTCGTCCACTCTCGCCACATCCAATTTTTATTGAGTTTTTAAAAGCTGCTGAAAAAGTTTAAAAGGAGCTATGCCCACTCCGATTACTATTCAAGACCAAGTCTACGAGTATCACTCTTGGGAGTTACTCGGCAGAGAAATTTTTAATCTAGCCCAACAGATTATCAAGTCAGGTGAAAAGTTTGATCGAGTGGTTGCCTTAGCAAAAGGTGGGCTGACCTTCGGTCGCTCCTTAGTAGATTACCTGGATATTGAAGGTCTCAGCTCAGTCCAAATAGAGTTTTACACTGGTATCGGCAAAACAGCAAAAACTCCAGTTATTAAACAAAGCTTACCAGTAAGTATAAACAACGAAAGAATCCTTGTTTTTGATGATGTCGTAGATAAAGGCGATACCATGCAGCTCGCTGTAGAGTACCTGCAGTATCACGGGGTCAAGAGCATTACTACTTCAACCTTAGTGGTAAAACCCTGGTCTAGTTTTAAGCCAGACTACGTCGCCCACACCACAGAAGCCTGGATTATCTTTGCGAATGAGAGTAGAGAAACCATCCTTCTATTGAGGGATACTTGGCGAAAAAAGGGTGAAAGTGATACGGAAATAGCAGCGAATTTAGTGAAAATTGGTCTACCTCAAGCGGAGGTTGAGTTTTTCATGAAAATTCAGTAGAATACTTATTCTGTCTTTACGAACAGATAAATCTTGCTGTTAATTCAGAAAGTAGCTATGTCTCAATACTTTAGTTATAACGACCAAACCGTTTCTGTGGGTGATACCATTCGCGTTCACCAACGTATCTCTGAAGAAAAGCGCACTCGCGTTCAGATCTTCGAAGGCGTTGTCATCGCAATCCGAGGTCGTGAAACTGGCCGTTCGTTCGTAGTTCGCAAGATAGCTACCGGCGGAATTGGCATTGAAAAGATCTTCCCACTCAACTTACCTTCAATTGAAAAGATAGAGATTAAACGCAAGGGCGATGTACGGCGCAGCAAGTTATATTACCTACGTGACAGAATTGGTAAAGCCGCTTCCAAAGTCAAAGAAAAGAGCGCTGACTTCGCAACAGCGAAAGCAGCATAATTTTCTGCTCGGTCAAATTGGGGAAGAGCAGGCAGCTGTTTTCCTAGCACAACGTAACTTTCAGATCTTAGATCGCAATTTTCAAACCAAACACGGTGAAATTGATATAGTAGCGCTCAATCTAGAACTAGATGAGATAGTGTTTGTGGAAGTAAAAACCCGAGCCGGAGAAGAATTCGGATCGGGCAGTAGGGCGGTAAACTGGCAAAAAAAGGCTGCATTACGCAGGGTTGCAGCTGAATACTGTCTGGAAAAGCAAATTTTTAAAGATTTTCGCTTCGATATTATCACAGTTGTAGGGAGAAATATCGAACACTATGAAAACATTACCTGGTAGATGGTAAAATAACATGTTCGCTATTAATGATGTGAATTTGAAAGCTGCAGTGACAGCAAGTTGGCCCCATCGTCTAGTGGCCTAGGACGACTGGTTTTCATCCAGTAAATCTCCGGTTCGAATCCGGATGGGGTCACACATAAAAAAGACAGGAAATCCTGTCTTTTTTTGTGTCTGATCTCACAACGGAGCGAGCCTTGTTCTGCCGGCAAGTGCGTTTGCACCTGCCTAATACCTGAGCAAAGCGAGTGGTAGAATCCGGATGGGGTCACAATTTCATCATGGTTGCGCGCGACCCGCTCACCTGCTCAAAAAAGCCTGATGTGGCTTGCTAATCTGCGCTCGAATTGTTCGAAATGTCGTTTTAGAGCCTGTAATGCACTGGAAAATAGTACGTATGGGACTGAACGGTTCC
>Ga0163146_10006749_pt1 | contig 12877 bp, 11 predicted proteins | sample OliLakLV19MP7G1_FD_148648 | JGI IMG/M metagenome (GOLD analysis project Ga0163146, IMG submission 148648) | Freshwater microbial mat bacterial communities from Lake Vanda, McMurdo Dry Valleys, Antarctica - Oligotrophic Lake LV.19.MP7.G1 | ecosystem: Environmental > Aquatic > Freshwater > Lake >... | reverse complement strand
CACACATTGTTGACCGCCCATATTCTTGGCATCAGTCCATTGATCGGACGCGAGATCGTGTTCTGCGCGGCGCATGACGCCGAACAAAAAGCCAATCATGCCGACCCGGGGTTACTGTACAATGCACTGCGTGATGTCATCGCGCCCTTGGTGCGGCGCGAATGGCAGCCAGGGATTGTCGAAACCGACCGTGGTGTCACGGCTTATAGTGTGTATCCGATCACGCATGTGGCGGGTTGGCACGCCGTCGTAAGCGTTAGCGAAGCGATGACGCGTTTCTACAACGCGCCTGTGGGTGAAGATGCATATAATGCCGCGAAAAGCGGTGCGCGCGAAGAAATCGAAGAAGCGCGCGCGAAGCTGAGCGCGCGGCTCGCATCGCTCAGGCGATCGATGACAGACGACCGCGAACGTGAAGTATTACGTCAAAGCGGGGAACTGATTCTCGCGTATCAGTACACATTGACGCGAGAGCAGACCGAACTGCGCGCACAGTACGAGCAGGATCAACCAGACATCGTAATCCCGATCGATCCTGAAAAAACGCCGCTCGAAAATGCCCAGCGCTATTTCGATAAATATAACCGTGCAAAGCGCGCGTTGGACGATGTGCCGACGTTAATCGCCGATACTGAAAACGAATATGCGCTGGTCGATCAGTTAGCGACTGATCTCGATTTGGCGTCGAACTGGGGCGAAATCGACGAGGTGCAGCAAGCGCTGCAAGCGCATGGCTTGTGGCGCGGCAAGCCTACAGCGCGGATAGCGGGTGGCAATAAAAGTGCGCCGCTTCGCTTTGTCACGATCGATAATTTCGTGATTTTTGTCGGGCGCAATAGTCGCCAAAATGAAATGGTCACGTTCGACAAAGCGAGTCCGCAGGATATTTGGCTGCACGCTCGTGGTGTTCCCGGCGCGCATGTGATCATCAAAAGCGACGGGCGACGCACACCAGACGATGTTTTAGACACGGCAGCGGCATTAGCAGCGTATTACAGCGCGCATCGCGGCGAAGCGCACGCCGTCGTCGATATAACGGAGCGGCGCTATGTCAAAAAGATCAAAGGCGGGGCGTCCGGCATGGTGACGTATCGCAACGAAGTGACGCGCACTATCAAACCGCGCGGTGAAAAAGACCTGGGTTTGAAATAATGGAGCAATCATGGTCGATCAACTGCTATCGCCGCCGATAGGCGTAAGCGTAAATTTACAAGAATATGATCCCGAATTTACCGACGGGTTGAAAAAAGACAACGCACAGACTGAGCTTGTCACACTGCAAAAGCGTCTGCGAGATTTACAAGACATTTTGTATGCGCAGCGCCGTTATGCAGTGCTGGTGGTGCTGCAGGCGATGGATACCGGTGGAAAAGATGGGGCGATCAAGAAAGTTTTCGACGCCGTCAATCCGATGGGGATGCACATTGCGAATTTCAAAGCCCCGACGCCCGAAGAATTAGCGCACGATTACTTATGGCGCGTGCATCGACAGACCCCGCCAAAAGGTTATATCGGCGTTTTTAACCGAAGTCATTATGAAGATGTATTGGTCGCACGTGTCGATCAATTAGTGTCGCCAGAAGTCTGGGAACAGCGCTATGCCCAAATCAACGATTTTGAACGCCTGTTGAGCGAAAACGGGACGGTCATCCTCAAGTTTTATTTGCACATCAGCAAAGACGAACAAAAGCAGCGATTACAGGAACGTTTGCTTGACCCGACCAAACATTGGAAATTCGCGATGGGCGATCTCGCAGTGCGCGAGCGATGGGATGACTACATGCTGGCATATGCCGATGCGTTGGCGCGCTGTAATACAGAATTGGCACCTTGGCATATCGTCCCTGCGAACAAAAAATGGTATCGAGATTTTGTCGTGACAAGGACGATTGTCGAAGCGCTGGAAAAACTCGATTTGCATTATCCCGCGCCAGAAAGCGGGTTAGAAGCGGTCGTTATTCCCGACTAGCGAGTGCGCGTGCTGCCGTATCTAAAACGCGCGCGACGGTGATGTCGCGCACGCACGGGTGGTATGCCGGATCATCCGCTCCCCAATCGAGCACTCGACATGGGCGACAGCCAATATCACTGAACAACATTGGATGTTTAAGCGTGTCGCCCCATGATCCAAATGCTACGGGGTCAGCCGCGCCAAACAGCGTGACGGTTGGTGTGCCAACCGCGACGGCGAGGTGCATAGGTCCGCTGTCTGCACCCAAAACGATCTGCGCGCGTTGATACAGCGCCGCCAGCGTTCCAATATCCGTTTCGCCCGCAAAATTGATCGCGCTGATTCTCATATGCGATTGAATGCTGGCGATTAATTCACGTTCGTGATCGCCGCCCGTAAATATCGGCGTCGCGTCGAGTCGCCCTGCCAGGGTATCCGCAACGGCTGCCCATTTTTCGATATCCCAGCGTTTAACCCATGTTCCAGCCCCAGGATGTATGGCGAAAATCGGCTTATCGTCGTTGATGGTACGCGCGTAAAGTTCATCGTCGATTTGACCGCGATCAGCTTCGTTGACGCGAAACTGGAGAGGCAGATTTGCTGGATCAATCTCTTTTTGTGTTAATGCAGCGACAAGACGCGCATTTTGAATAACTGTATGTTCATGCTGGAGCGCGACGGTCTGCGTAAGAAAAGGGGCGACGTCAGGGTGATCGTAGCCAATACGAATCGGAATTCCAGCTAATTGGGCGACTAAAGCACCCCACCAATGATCAGGTCGCATGATGAGTGCAGCACGATAATTAATCGCACGCAGTTTGCGCGCCGATTTGAGCGCGAGTTGATAAGGCGAAAGCGCGGAGTGCGTTGTTCCGCGTGCAAAACCTGGAAAAGGCAGCGTCAAGATGGTATCCATGTCATCGTAGGCGGCGAGAACATCGGCAGACCAATCACCGACCAACATGTGAATATCAGCGCTGGGTTGTGCGGCACGAAGCAGGCTTAAGGCAGGCGTGGTGAGTAGAACATCACCGAGATGATCAGGACGAATCATCAAAATTGTATTGGCGTTTTTGCGATTTTCGGCAGTGCGCATGACTGGAATGTTCGCAGCAGTTCGCAGCAGCACCCGCCGTAGAACATGCTTGAGCGGAAGCCGATGAAACGCTTCGGTCATGCCTTTGTTTCGCAATACCAGCGTTTCTCTATCCAACCCCAATATCCTTATAAATATCGAGCAAATACGGGATAATCACGTCCCAATCATACCCCGTACGGACGCGTTCTTGCGCTAAATTGCCCAAAAAAGCGCGCTCGTCGGCATTATTGAGTAATCGCAGAATAGATTCAATTTGTGCTGGTGCCTCCTCGGCAAGGCGCAGCGCTTGACGCACCTGCATGTTCAAGCCAGAAGCGGCAATGGGCGTAGCCACAACCGCACAGCCGGATGCCATCGCCTCTAAAATTTTCAGGCGCGTACCGCTTCCCATGCGAAGCGGTGCGATATACACGCTGGCAGCGTGCAAATAGGGTTGCACTGCCTCTACCCACCCTGTAATCGAGATATTCGGGTGGTCGCGCAAACCATCCAGGCTGCGATGCGGTTTTTGACCGACGATGACCAGCCGTAAATCGGGAAGATGTGCTTGCAGCGCTGGGAAAATATCGGATGTAAACCACAACATGGCATCTACATTAGGGCGATAATCCATTTTACCTGTGAAAACTAAAACCTGATCACCTAAATTGAGTTTTTGTGGATGCTTTATGTATTCATCGGTATGGATGCCATTCGGCACGATATATATCTTTCGGTCGGGACGCCATGCTCGCAGTGCGTCAGCATCTTCATCGGATACCGCAATGACCGCATCCGCGAGCGCACAGATATAGGCTTCAAATCTTGCGATACGCCGCGCCTGGATATGTGAATAGACTGCCATTGGCAGTCGCTTCAAACGATGTTCCTCGACTTTGGCAATTAGGCGCTGAAGTTGGGCTTCGGCATTAAAGGAATCGTAAATTAATGCAGCGCGGGTAAGTCCTTGCTGTTTGAGCGCATGAATGAATGGTAGATAAATCACCATTTCGATGCCCTCAAACTGTATCAAGTCAAATTCATGTTGCTCGACCAATTCGCGTAAGCGTTTGCGCATCGCGACACTGTTTAGTCGTCCAGCAATATCTGGCTGGCGCGAGAATGCAAGGTCGCGGATACGGTCAAGTTTACTGCGGGCGGGCATGGGGACGGTGATAATTTCTTCACAGATGGCTGAGAGCGGGGTGTAGCTTTCGGGTGTTTCCACATCCACGAAACAGGCAAGCGTGACGCGATGCTGTTGTTGAAATAAACCGCGAATAATACCGTAGACCCGCAATGCTCCCCCCTGCTGGGGCGGAAATGGCGGATTGGAAGTGATGATGAGGACGCGCATAAACCCTAACTGAGTGATCGATAAACGGATAAAGCGATCTGCGCGCTGTTCGCCCATGTGAAATGTGCGGCGCGAGTGAGTCCGCGCTGGCGCATGGTGGCACGCCATGTGTTGTGCGTAAGCGCAAAAGCAAGCGCATCTGCCAGCGCTGCTGGATCATCGGGGTCGAATTGCAGCCCAACATCACCGACGATTTCGGGCAGCGATGCGCGATTGCTGACCAGCGGAATTGTCCCACACGCCATCGCTTCGAGCGGGGGCAAGCCGAACCCTTCATAATGTGACGCCATGACTAATGCGGCAGCTTTATTGTACACGGCAGGCAGCGCAACATGATCGACATTTTCGCGCCAGATAAGATGATCGCTGACGCCAACGTCGTGTATATCATGCATCATTTCATCGTACAGCCATCCACGCCGCCCGACAAGTACAAGCGGCGGGGTATCTGGAAATTGCGCTTTTAAGATTTTGTAGGCGCGCACCAATGTGATCAAGTTTTTGCGCGGTTCGAACGTGCCCACGTGCAAAATATACGAGCTGGGTAGATCGAGCTTTTGGATGATGGGATCGATCTGTTCTGGCGTTAGCGGTCGAAAGTTGGCATCGACGCCATTGGGCTGCACAGTGATTTTTTCTGACTCGACGTGTAACCGTTCGATAATGTCCGCTTTGGCGGACTCGCTCACGGTCAAAATATGGTCAGCTTTTTGGACGGCAGCTTGAATTTGATCATTGTAATAGCGGCGGCTGTCCGCGGTGATGTACTGCGGATAATGCAGAAATGTCAAATCATGTACGGTGATGACCATTCGTTTGGCGCCGAAGAACGGCGGAATAAAATCGGGACAGTGCAAAATATCCAGCCGGAAACGTGCGACTTCCAGCGCCAATGCCAAACGCATGACGCGATTATGGGGGGGAGTCCACAATGCTGCGCTGCAAAAGTTGGTCGTCAACAAGTCGGTCGCTTTGCGACTGTGAAAAATTGTGTAGTGACCTTCAGGATCAAGCTGTTCTAGCGCGGCGGTAAGCTGTCTGGCGTAAGTGCTGATGCCGCCCATTTGGTAGGCGTTGAGGCGGGCGTCGATGCCAATGTGAGTCATAAGTCGCAGTATAGCGACGCTTAATTCGCCTGTCTATGCTGTTTACAGCCAGCGCGCCCTCAACACTTCTATATCATCAATGGACTCAAGATGTGTAAGTGCGTTGGTCACTAGCACCGCAAGCGGCGCATTGTCTGCACTGACAGCAATAACGTGGGACTGTGTCGTAACCGTACTGTAACGATAACGTTCTTCTGGGTGCTGCCGAATGAACAGACGTGCAGCAATGACATCAACCAACACTGCATCAGCCTCGCGCGTGCGAACTGACTCTAAAGCAGCCGTTTCAGAATCGAGACGAATAGAATCAAAAGGCAAAACGCGCCGCGCCCATCGGTTGGCTTCGCTATGTGCATTAGAGCCCAGCGCGTAAGCGATACGTCTCCCACCGATGTCGTTGATCGTGAGTATCGAACTATCGAGGGGCATCATCAACGCGAGTCCGGCGTCGAAGTAAGCGGGCGTATACAACACGCGATCTTGCCGCGACGGATCAACGGTCAACGATGCGATAAGTAGATCGACCTGATCGGTATACAGCGCGTCGTATAAGCCATCGAAGCCAAGCGGCACGAAACGCACTGAAATATTCAACCGCTCCGCCAGCGCACGCCCCAGGTCGATATCGAAACCGATAAGCGTGTCCTCGATAATCCCAGCGAAGGGCGCTACGCTCGGATCAACGCCGATTCGTAGTTCACCGCGCGGCAAAGCCTGTTCGATAGACGGCAACGCTGACGAACGTGCGAACGGTAAGAATCCCAACAGCCCGCCTAATACTGTCCACATCCATAACGCAGGCAGCACGCGTCGCATTGTCATGGGGTGTCGAAACCGCGTGCATAAGCCTGGACTGCGGTATAAATTGGTTTGCGCTGAAAATCGACGTTGACCAGTGTGAAATAATCCGGGTAGTTGAAAGTCGGGGCAGGGGTGCGAAACGCCCACAAGCACAGCGAATCCAGCCATGCCCATGTGTCGGCAACTGCAAGGGCATCCAGTGTGTAGGTGATGCGCTGTGCAGGTGTGACGGCATTTATCCAGCGCGGGCTGTCATTCCAGCCGCTTTCAGTGATAAAAACTGGCTTGTGCGCGTCATCATGGCGCATCATAACTGCTCGCAGCAGTTCGACGCGCCGAAAATTCAGTTGATCAGGCGCGGGATCCGCCTCGGCAGGCTGGGTGAAACCGTACGTATGTACGGCAAGTGCATCGAAATAAGCTGCCGCTCCGTGTTCATATAACGCTTCCAGATATAGCAAATCATTTAATCCGTTTGGGCTGCCGGATGGTTCCAGCGTTGGTGCCAAACCCGCCGCCAAAACTTGCGTCAATGGGCTGGCATCTTTGACGGTGGCGTAAACAACGCGCAAGAGTTCGGCATAACCTGCCGGATCGACGGTTTGATACCCCCACTCAAAGGCAAGATTCGGTTCGTTCCAGATGATAAGATGATCGATGATACCTGAATAACGAACCGCGAATGCGGCGACAAAATCAGCGAACGCTGGGTAGTTTGTATGTGCAAGACTATTGAGCGTGGTATTTATTTCTGCTGAGTTCTCGCGCGCCCATTCTGGAACCAGCCCCATGCGTGCAATGATACGAATACCCTGATTTTGGGCGTGTTCGACGATGCGATCGACACTAGTCCAGTCGTAAAGACCGCGTGTGCCTTCGATATACGCCCACGGAAAAAATTCCACAATCGTCCGTGCGCCCATTTCGCGCACATCGATCAACGTTTTTTGAATTTTCCACGTCTCGACCTCATCGATCAATCGCGTATGTACGCAGACATGGGGCTGTATCGTTTCGACCGTGTGTGCTTCACCGAGCGGGGCGCGCGGTTGTGGCGGAACGAACGCGCCGAACACGACCAGGATGATTCCTAATCGTGCGGCGATGGCGAGTAAGCGCATGATGTAAACCGACAACATCGTCTATCCCCATCATTTTGGATGAATCAAAACAGCACAGGGATTCACCTGTGCCGCGATGCCCCCAGCAGAAATCGAATCTGCGCCTTCGCCTCCGGAGGGCGACGCTCTATCCGCTGAGCTATGGGGGCGGATATTTATAATGTAGTGTAGCAGTATCACGCCCACAGCGCAAGACACGGAGGGCGAACGGTGGGTGTTGACTCTAGAAAATGACCCTAAAATCGGGTAAGGTGCTGCTGTTTTGACCAAAAATGTCGGTTGGTTTACGCATGAATGTACGAAACTTAGCATTTGTGGCGCTCATCACTATCAGCGGACTCGTGGGTGGGTGCAGCGCAATTGGCGGCGCTGATACAAGCGGCACCGCTGTAGCCCAGGCGACATCGATGATGGCAGAAGCGACAACGCTGCGCCAAACGTTGGAAGCGGAAGCCAACTCCGTCGAGGCAACGGCTGTTGCTGCCGAAACCTATGTGATGTTAAGAGAAGGCGTCAACGCGCAGTTGTTGGCGACGATGCGCGCCGTGATTCCGCCGACGCAGCAGATCATTCAACAGTTTGACTCTGGCACGCCGGGTTTGAATCAAGCGCCGGGTTTACCAGGAGTATCGGGTGAAACGACAACGGTAGACGGAAGCGGGACTCAGTTCACGCAGAGCGTTACTACAGACAGCGTGAACGAAAATGATGGCTGTGCGATTGGCAATCGGTCGAGTTTCACGACCAGTGATGCGCGTATTTATGTGGCGACGCGCGCTTTTAACATCACGGCTGGTACAGCAATGAGCGCTGTGTGGAGTTACGAAGGCACCGTTGTTTACGATCTCGATGCGTTCACCGTGAGCGAGAACGATGACGATTTTTGTCTGTGGTTCTATGTCGATCAAGAGTCGGTGACTTTTTCGCCTGGAAGCTGGTCAGTGCAAGTGCTGGCAAACGGTCAGACAATCGACTCTGCGGTACCTTTTACCATTTCGTGAGCGCGTAAGGATTGAGGCACACGAGTGAAAGTTCTGGTTGCGATCGTGATCGCCGCGCTTTTATTCACGTCGGGTTTAACAAGTTCGATATCTGCTCAAAGCGATATCGTCGCCACACAAACAGGGGTGGGTAGTTACGTAACGCGCGCCAATATTTTTGTGCGTGGCGGTCCTGGCGAGTCTTATCAACCGGTTGGGTCTTTACGCGCTGGTGACGCGCTGATACCTGTCAGCCAGAATGAAGCCGGAACCTGGGTCTTGATCGTCTATTATCGCAGTTTTGGCTGGGTACGCCGCGATCTTGGTTTTTGGCGCGAAAATATCGACGCGCTGCCGATTATCATTGAATCAGAATTGACACCGACCTTTGTTGCGGGCAGTGAGACGCCAACTCCATTTTTTACCACGCCAACCCCACAAGGCAACTGGGTAACGGCGGGAGAAGGTGGCGCGTACGTTCGCACGGGTCCTGGCTTTCGTTACCCGATCTATGGTGAATTAGATGGCGGTGATCGAGTCATACCCGTCGGACGTAATACCGATACCAGTTGGATATTGCTCCGTTTGAACAGCGGTTTCGCGTGGATTAATCGCCGTCTGGTTAGTTGGGCGGATGATCTGGAAACGCTCCCTATCTTGCAGATCAATGCCTTGACCCCATCTGCTACATTTACGGTGACTCTGACTCCGTCTGCAACATTAACACCGAGCGTGACACCGACGACTACATCCACGCCTACGCCGAGTTTGACACCGACGACTGCATCCACGCCTACGCCGAGTTTGACACCGACGACTGCATCCACGCCTACGCCGAGCGTGACATTTACGCCGTCGGTCACGCCGTCATTGACGCCGAGCGGGACATTTACCTGGACGCTAACGCCGACCTTTACTGCATCGCCGAGCGCGACATTAACGCTGCCAACCTTGACCTTGACGGAAACGCCGACAAGTGTGCCGCCGACATCTACATTGACGCCAACGCTGACCGAAACGCCGTCGCCAAACCCACCGACATTTACGCCAATTACGCCAACGCAAACACCAAACCCGCCAACCATGACGGCAAGCCCGACGCTCACATTGACAGCTACAGCTACGAGTACGACGACGTTTACGCCTGTGACGCCGACAGCAACGTTTTCGGCAACGACGACGAGTAGCGCGACATTGACGATGATTTCGCCGACGTCCACAGATATGCTGACACCGCTCCCGATTTTGCCGAACTTAATCGTACTTGCGACCGCAACCGAGCCAGTGGTAGTGGTTTCGCCTGAACTACCGACCAATACCCCGCCGACGCCTTCCCAAACGAATACGCCTGTGCCAACGCAAACGCCGAGTGCTTCACCTGTGCCACCGACAGCGACTCAATCCGCGACCGACACCGCAATGCCAAGTATGACTTTTACTGCCACGCGCGTTTTACCCACAGCAACCATTACACTGACTGCGACCGCGACCCGTATGCCACCGACTGCAATTGTCATGCTTGTGCCGCCCGTCAATACGCCGATGCCTTTAACCACGCAAACTGTGAGCGACCCGATGCCCGGTATGCCGACAGAGTTGATCGTCGGGAGCGGGGGCGTGTTATTGGTTCTGGGATATATCGGATTGTATTGGCGAGGTGTAGTGGGTGCTGAGCGTTACAAAGACGGCTTCATTATTGACCGTTGTCCTGTCTGTGGGCGTGGATCGCTGCGGGTTGATACCACTGTAAAGCGTACATTGGGCGTGGCGCGGACGCGCTTTACAGTGCGCTGTACCGATTGTCGTTCGGTTCTGCGCGAAGCGGGCGAACGGCGATGGCGTTACGCGGTTGACCCAAGTGAAAGCCCGGTGTTGTATGATCAATACAATAACCGCGTGATCGATGAAACGACATTGCCCAATATCAGCCAGCAAGTGGGCGTGCGCCAGTCCTCACCGCACGTACGCACGCCTGTCAAACCGCCTTCGTTTATCGACAATGAGGAGTCTTGAGTGGCGCTCGTTGAATGCATCCCGAATTTCAGCGAAGGTCGGCGGCAAAATGTTATTGATGCGATTATTGCGTCGTTGACATCGGTGCCTGTGTATTTGCTCGACTGGAGTGCTGATGCTGACCATAATCGTATGGTTGTGACGATCGCTGGCGAACCTGCCTCGATCAGTGAGTCGATGTTTCGGGGCGCACAAACGGCGGCGGCGTTGATTGATTTGGAAGCGCATCGCGGTGAACACCCACGCATCGGCGCGGTGGATGTCATTCCGTTTGTGCCATTGCGTGAGATCAGCTTGCGCGAGTGTGTTGTGCTGGCGCGGGCGCTAGGGCTGCGTATAGGCGCTGAAATAGGGCTGCCTGTGTACTTGTATGAACAGGCAGCATTGCGTCCAAATCGGCGCAATCTGGCACATATACGGCGCGGCGGTTACGAAACGCTTAAACACGAGATTGCGTTTCCAGAACGGGTGCCCGATTTTGGCGCACTTGTGTTGGGGAAAGCAGGTGCGGTTGCCATTGGCGCCCGTGCGCCGTTGATCGCTTTCAATGTGTATCTTGATACATTGAATGTCGAGATCGCGCGGAAGGTCGCTGAAACCATTCGTGAGTCAAGTGGCGGAATGCCGTGTGTCAAGGCGCTTGGCATGTTCGTCAAGGGTCGCGCGCAGGTTTCGATCAATGCTGTTGATTTTCGTATCACGTCGCTCCGAATGATCATCGACGCGGTACGCCTCACTGCGAACGCGTTAGGGGTCGGCGTCATGGAAAGTGAGCTGATTGGCTTGATCCCCCAGTTAGCGCTTCAAGAGTCTTCTTTGACAGCATTAGGATTTCCCGCGCATACTGAAGCCCGCATTCTAGAGCAGCGTTTGGGCGCGGTTATGAACGACTATCGTGAGCTAAGTTTTGAGTGAAGCTATGAAAGTAATCGTCTTGAAAATAAGTATGCTTCTGTGGTTGCTGACGCTAGTGGGTTGTCGTCAGATTAACCAGCAGCCATTCGCAGTGACGCTGCCTGCAACGCAAGTCATTATCGCCACAGATGTACCAGTTGAGTTCTCTGTTTCATCTGTGCAGGTTGCATCGGCAAACGTCGAACTGCCGCAAGAAGTCAGCGCGGAAGTTGCAGCACAAGTGGATACGGCAGTTCCAACGGCATCGGCACAACCGAGCCGAACACGCAGCACCGCAACACGTGCGACCGATACCGCGACGGCGACACCGACGTTGACACCCAGTCGCACACCAACGCGTACGGTGACATCCACACAAACGCTGACGACGATCCCCACCAATACACGTCGTCCGACGAATACTGCACTGCCCACGTCAACGCCTACGCAAACGTTGGTCGTGACCAATACCAGCGCAGATGGATTACAAGGCGAGATTATCGACGGGAGCGGGACACCGCAGCCAACATGGACTCCGCCGCCGCTCGATCCATCCCGTCAAATTGCGGATCATTACTTCATGGGACGCCCGATCGCGGATGGTGCTACCAACTGGGTTGACCGGACGTATCCGTATGGTGGTACGGCAGGCGGACGATTAGAAACGCATCATGGCGTCGAATTCGTCAATCCTGGCGGCACGCCGATATTGGCGGTTGAAGCAGGCACCGTGTTTTACGTCGGTGATGACGTGGGCACACAGTTCGGACCGTACACGAATTACTACGGCAATCTGGTCGTCATTCAACACAGCTTCACCGCGCCAGATGGTCAGCCTGTATTTTCGTTATATGGTCATATGGATCGGTTTGAAGTCGAACAAGGTCAAGCGGTAACGCGCGGTCAGCATGTCGGTTCGGTCGGCGCAACGGGTATAGCGATGGGTGCTCACCTGCATTTTGAAGTGCGTGTGGGTGATCCGTACCAGTTTAGCGCGACGCGTAACCCCGAATTATGGATTCGCCCGTTTCCGACGTATGCGACGTTAGCAGGGAGAACGCTCGATGCAGCAGGCAATCGCCTGTATCAGGTCACGATTCAGGTCAAATCGGCGCGTATCACACGGTATGCATTCAGTTACGCCGATGACAGCGTGAATCCCGATTCAGTTTTTAGTGAACACTTTACCTTGGGTGATTTACCCGCCGATTATTACGAGGTGAGTGTAACTGCCGATGGACGGGTGCGTTTCCGCGAGGTGATTTATATCTACCCAAACCGGACAACGTGGTTGGACATTCAGTTGAACTGATAAAACGCAAGGGCAATCGACAAGATCGCCCTTGCGTTTTCAAGTCATTAATTATTGTAGAGTTTGAATGCAAGTGCGATCTGTGTATCGGTTATCGCATCGACCCGCATAACGCCGCGATTGCCGTCAGCGGTGATAATGCCGATCAGCGAGCCGACGACAAGTTCGGTACGCGGGATGCTATCACGATTGATCGACGCCGGGTTGATCAAGTCGTAGTGGGTGATGTTGATATCCGTACCCGGAATAATCCCCAATTTCGCG
>Ga0163146_10006748_pt1 | contig 12877 bp, 10 predicted proteins | sample OliLakLV19MP7G1_FD_148648 | JGI IMG/M metagenome (GOLD analysis project Ga0163146, IMG submission 148648) | Freshwater microbial mat bacterial communities from Lake Vanda, McMurdo Dry Valleys, Antarctica - Oligotrophic Lake LV.19.MP7.G1 | ecosystem: Environmental > Aquatic > Freshwater > Lake >... | reverse complement strand
GAAGCGGGGCAGTCGCTACCACCACCGCAGTAGGTGCCGTTGGCATCACCGCAGTTGGCGTTGGCGGAGGCGACGCAGAGGCCGTCCCACGCGGTCTCGCAGCAGAACGCATCGAGGCCGCAGACGATGTCGCAGCAGGCGAGATCGGTGCAACCGACGCCGCCAGTGGTGCAGCAGTCGTGATCGGAAGCGGGGCAGAGCGAGGCGGGGCAGGCGCCCCAGTTGGCGAGCAGTTCGCCGAGGTCGGCGCCATCGACGCCATCGCCGCCACCGACGAGGTCGGAGCAGGTGCCGGTCAGGCCCCAATCCGAGAGAAGGGCGCCGAGGTCGGCGCCGTCGACCTGAAACAGGCCGTCTCCGTTATCGAGATTCGCGGGGCACCCGGGGGTGCCGCACCCGCCGCCCGCGAGGGCCGAGGTCGCGATCGAAACGCTCGCAGCGAGTGCGAGCCCGGTACACATATAGCTCATGAAAAATCGATTCTTCACAGAGGTCTCCTTCCAGAAGACAGTTTTGAAAACAGCGAAGCACTGAACATCAACTGATCAGCACTGGCAACCAACACTGGCAATCAACACCGGCAATAAACACAGGCAATAAACACTGGGCGATACGAACGCCCGGGACCCGGTGAGGGGCCATCGGATCCCAATGAGATATGGAAGAGTTCCAGTTCTCCCACCCTCCAGCGGAAGAGTCTACCTTCGGCCTCTCGCCTCGGAAGCGCAAAAATCGTTCTCTTCAGCCTATTCCGGGAGATGGGGCTCATCTCCCCGCACCCTCTCTACGCCAGCGCGGGTCCGAGGGATCCCGAAGCCCCGAGCTTTCCCAGAGTCCGGAATCCGCGACCGGAGACTCCCTCAATGGGTCGGCGTCTGCAAGGGAGCCGAACCGCATCCGTCGAGGGCGAACTCGACACAGAGTCTGTCCCACGCCTCGATGCAGCACTCGGGCACGACCCGACAGACCGCATCGCAGCAGTCGACGTCCGTGCAGCCGGGAGCGCCGACCGTGGCGCAGTCGTGATCGGACGGCGGGCACTCCAGCGGCCCGTTTCCACAGAGAACCGCGCAGAGGGTCTGGGACGCTTCGGCGCAGATGGCATCCCAGGCCTCCTCGCAGCAGAACGGATCGCTCGGGCAGAGGGTCGCCATGCACTCCGGGTCGTCGCAGCCAGGGGTGCCCTGGGGGGCGCAGCAGGTACTCAGGGCGGCGCAGGTCGTTTGAGCCAGAGCGACGCAGCCGGAGTCCCACGCTCCGCTGCAGCAGAACGCGTCGATTGCGCAGACCAGTTCGCAACAGCCGAGATCCGTGCAGCCGGGTTCGCCCGGCGTCAGGCAGTCGTGCTCCGCCGGTGGGCAGGTTTCGCCGAAGCAGAGCGAATACGCGGCGCTGACACAGATCTGATCCCACGCAAAGGTGCAGCAGAACGCATCGACCAGGCAGACGACCGTGCAGCAGGTCTCGCGCTGGCAGCCGGGCCCGCCCACCGTCACGCAGTCGTGATCGGACTCGGGACACTCCGGAGTTCCCGGGCAGGGACCCCATGAGGAGAGCAGGATCCCGACGTCGGCGCCATCGACGACCCCGTTGCCGTCGAGGTCGGCGGGTCCGGAGAGACTCCAGGCGGTCAGCAGGATTCCAACGTCGGCCCCATCGACCACGCCGCTGGCGTCGAGATCGCTCACGCAGGGCCGAGGTGGTCCAGGTCGCGTCGCTTCGGCGTGGCCCGCCATCCACGCGAGGGCCAGCGCACACGCGACCGAAGGAATAAGCCGCCGTGTGAAATCAGTTGTTCCGACTTGCATCGTCCGCTCCTCCCGGTCCAGACAGTACCCGTTCACACTCCCGCTAGGATCGCCGCGATGCGCCCTTCCCTCAACTCGCTCGTTCGCATGGACCGTCACCGATTCTCCCTCGTCGCCGTTTTCGTGCTCGCGTCCTGTGCCGGCATTGCCGCGGCCGCGGCCGCGGTCGCGCCTGCGCCCCCAAGCCGCCCGGCACCGCCCGCCCGCGGCGAGGCCGCGCCTCCCGTCGAGGCCACGCCGGAGGCCGAAGCCGCGGCCCCGATCCGACTCGATCCGCCTACCTGGGACTTCGGGTACGTGGCCCCGAAGTCGGTCAACAAGGCCGAGTTCAAGATCTGGAACATGAGCGCGGCCGAGATCGAGATCGCCGCGGTGGCGGCGAGCTGCAAGTGCACGACGTTGGTCGACATCGCCGGCAAGAAGATCCCCCCGGGCGGGTTCGTGACCCTCGAAGCCCAGCTCGACGCCGCCGCGTCCGTGGGTGTGAAGGGAGCCAGCGTCAAGGTTTTGATCGACGGGTTCCCGCGGGTCAGCGAAGTGTTCATGCGTTCCGAGGTGACGCTTCCGATCCGCGTCGTCCCCGGATACATCAACGCCATGGCGGGCAAGGCCCAGAAGGGGAAGCTGGTGGTCGAGTCGATCGACAAGAAGCCCTTCCGCATCTGCTCCGCACACGGGCATCCCCCGCAGATCGATGGATTCGACCCGGAGACCGATCAGCTTCGAGCGCGATACATCCTCCATTACGACCTCGAAGCCTTCGGTGCCGACGAGCTGCCGCGCTACTGGATCATCGAGACCGATCGCGAAGATTGCCCGGCGGCGGACGTGCTGGTGCGGCACGACACGCTCCGCCTGAAACGGGGGATTCGCGGCGTCAGCGACATGAAGCTCTCCGCAGGTCGGATCGACCCGGGGGGCGAGAGTCTGATCGAAGTCGAGTTCACCGGACAGAAGACCCCGCTGGTCTTCACCTCGGCCGAATTGACCTCGACCATGGCCACGGCCGAGATCAGCGAGCAGGAGATGGTCGAGGACGTCGCTCGAGTGACGGTGCGGATCACGGCCAAGGAGGGAGCGACCGGACTTCTGTACGCGCCGCTTCTCCTGAAGACCGAATTGGCCACTCAGCGGCAGGAGATCATCGTCTTCGGCCGGATTCAGCCCAAGGACGCCGGCTGCGTCACCCCGGCCGTGCCGTCACCACCGCCGCAGCCTGCACCGCCGCAGTCGTGACGCACACGAAACGCGGACGACGCCAATGGCTGCGCGGGGCGGTCCGAGTTACCGACGGGCCTCGGGCTGGAAGGTCATCAGGGCCTCGATCCGGCTGGCAGTCGGCGGGTGGCTGGCGAAGAGTTGCGTGAGCGTGCGCCCGACGAAGGGCTCGACGATGAAGAGGTTGTTCATCGCCGGGTTGCGGGTCTGGAGCGGCACGCGGCGGGCGACCGCGTCCAACTTTCGCAGGGCCGAGGCCAGACCGTCCGCCGAGCCGGCGATGGCGGCGCCATCGGCGTCGGCGACGTATTCGCGGGAACGGCTGATCATGGCCTTGATGATGGCGGCGCCGACGGCCCCGAGCAGGATGACCAGGAGTCCTGCGAGCGGATTGCTTCCCTCGCGGTTGCCGCCGCCGAGCCCGCCGCCGAAGAGCAGAGCCCACTGGGCGAGCATGCTGAAGACGCCGGCGATGGTGGCCGCGATGGTCGAGATCAGCGTGTCGCGGTTCTTGACGTGGGCCAGCTCGTGGGCCATGACGCCCTCGAGCTCCCGCTCGTCAAGAAGCCGGAGCGCCCCCTGGGTCACCGCCACCGCGGCATGACGTGGGCTTCGTCCGGTCGCGAAGGCATTCGGCGCCTCCTGCGGGCAGACGTAGACCTTCGGCATCGGCAGATTCGCGCGCTCGGCGAGTCGCCCGACCATGGCGTACAGGTCAGGCGCCGTCCGCGCGTCGACCTGCTGGCCGCGCATCGAGGCGAGAGCGATCTTGTCCGAGAAGAAGAAGGCGCCGAAGTTGGCAATCGTGGCGAAGATCGCCCCGAGGATCATGCCCTGCTGACTCCCCAGCATTCCTCCGACCCAGACGAAGAGACCGAAGAGGGCGGCGAGCAGAACGGCGGTCTTGACGTTGTTGACGAGGCGGATCATCTGTGGGGTTCACTCCTTGGCCGGCGGGCGATCCGTCAAACACAACCCAGCCGCAGGCTGCTAGACCGAAATCACTCCGGTCATGCGCAGGGCCGCGATGACAATAAGCAAGACCAGTGCCACTCTGACCACTGCAAGCGGCAGGCGGTACATCAGCTTGGCGCCGAGATAGGCCGCGACGAGAGCGGTCGGTGCGAGGAGCGCGGCGAGGCGAAGGCTCTCTTCGAGCCGCAGCGCGATCCCGCCCGATCCGACGTGCGAGGTGATCGTCGTGTTCTTGTGGATGGCACCGATGGTCGAGGTGACCAGCATCACCGCACTGGTCGTTCCGATGCACTGCCGCAGAGGCAGCCGCCCCAGGCGGCGGAGCAGGGGGACGGTGACGATCCCCGCGCCGATTCCAAGCAGCCCGGCGAGGAAGCCCATCACTCCGCCGGTCAGGGAGAGCACCGGCCAGCCAACCCGCTCGGCCCCCGGGGCATCCGAGGTCCGGCGTCGCAGCAGATCGAGGGTCTCGGTCCCGGCGAAGTAGAGAAGGAAGACCCCGAATATGCGGCCGAGGGTCGGTCCGTCAAGACGATCGCTCGTGGCCACGCCCACGCCAATTGCAATTGCGGCTGCCGGAAGCATGCGGCGGGCGACGTCCCAGCGGATGGTCCCCGCCCGAGAGTGCTTGGCCGTGGCCGAGGCGGCGACGACCACGTTCACGATCATCGCGGCGGCCTGGTAGAGATGCTGATTCGGGCCCCGCAGAAGCGTCAGCGCCGGAATGATGATCACCGAGCCCCCCAGCCCCAGGAGGCCTCCGAGAAGGCCGGCGCCGAAGCCGATGGCAAGGACGAGGGCTGTGTCCGGACTGATCACGCGGCGAGGGTAGAGGCGCCGGGCTCGGGCTGCCGGGCGGTGGCGATCGAACCTCTCGTCGAACCTCCCGCCTGGGCGATTCCACCCGATGCGACGGATCCGGGGGAGCTCCCGGCTCGGACCGCTGCTGTCGAGGGTGCCTACGCTCGGCGTCTCCCAATCGAACGCCCGGGTCCCCATCGTCGGCCCCGGCGACCAGACAGAACCCGTCCAGATCGAATGGCTGGTTGCGTCGGTGACCCGTGTTCCGGGTCCGCTCGAGTCAGGATCCCGAGGATTCAACGGATGGTCAGTCACGCGCTTGCCCCCCGCGCTCGGATTGCGCGACGTCGCAAGGTCCTCTTCGGGATGGTCGCTCTCTTCGGTCTCGCGGCAATCGCAAGTGCGGCGTCGCTTCTCGTGAACCCCGAGCCCAGTCCGCTGCTGGCCGTGCTGCCTGCCGCGATTCAGCCGCCGGCTGCGGTCGGCGTGCCCGGATCCGTCGCTCTGGCTCCTCCACTGAGGGGGCTCCGACCGACGCCCGCCAGCCCGCCAGTCAACGGGCCGACTCCGCTCCCTGCCGCGGTCGCCCATACCGCGACGACCGGACCCGACCACGGACGCTGGCACGACGGTCGACCGATCCGGCCCTCCCGCACCATGCGCATGCTGGTGACGGCCTACAGCCCGGATGCCCGTTCGTGTGGACTCTCGGCGGATGGAATCACCGCGAGCGGCTTCTCGGTCTGGACCAACGGCATGAAGATGGTGGCGGCCGACACCCGGCTGCTTCCTTTCGGCACGTTGGTTTCGGTTCCGGGCTACGACGCTGCGGCGCCGGTCCCCGTTCTCGATCGTGGCGGCAAGATCAAGGGGCGTCGTCTCGACCTCCTCTTCCCCACCCATGAGGCGGCCCGCCGCTGGGGGAAGCGCTGGCTGGACGTGACGATCTGGGAGTACGCCGACGGTCAGAGCCTCAAGTTCGTCGAGCGGCACCGCTGAGCGTCGCTCGCCCGTCCGGCGGGCGTCGCTGCAATGAACGAAGGCACTGGACCAAGGAAGCGACTCAGGTCGTCCCCGCTGCCATCTTCTGCGCCGCCGCGGCGGCGAGGTAGGCCTCGAACCCCAGCAGCCGTCCAACGGCCTCCTCCTCGTCAACCACCGTCTCTTCCGGGCCGAATCGAAGACCGTCGGCAAACCGGTGATACCGAGCCCGGGTGATGACGGTCACGTGCGGTCGCAGCGCCCGAACCTCGGCGATGATCTGCCGGGCCTGGATGTGATCCGGGACGGTGATGACCACCGCCAGCGCCGAGTGCAGTCCGGCGTGCTCGAGCACTTCGGGGCGAGCCGCGTCGCCGACATAGCCGCGGTGCCCGGCCCCCACCGCGGATTCGATCAGGCGCGGATTGGTGTCGACGACCGTGACCGAAAGTTCGGCATCGCGAAGCTGGTCGATGGCCTCGAGCGCCGCCGGCCCGTATCCGACCAGCAGGACATGCGGCGAGTCGTCCGCCCGCGGTCCCGAGAGTGGCGTCGAGTCGGGTCCGGTGATCCGCCGCGCCAGTCGCCTCGCATTCGAGACCAGGATCGGCGTGATCAGGAGCGTCACCAGCGTGGCGGCGGCGACGGCCTGAAACACCCGTTCGGAGAAGAGGCCCGACCCGCGAGCCTCGCTGGCGAGAACGAAGGAGAACTCCCCGATCTGCGAGAGGCAGAGTCCGGTCGCCACCGCCGTCGTCCGCGCCGCCCCGAAGAGCGAGAGCACGCCGGTGACGATGACCGCCTTGACCACGACGACGGTGGCCACCAGCCCGAAAACCAGAAGCCAGTTCGTCCCGGTGATCAGCCAATTGAGATCCGCCTGCATGCCGACGCTGGCGAAGAAGAGGGTCACCAGGATCGCCCGCAGCGGTCCCACGTCCGAGCGGATCTGAACTGCCAGCGGGCTGTCCGCGAGGATCATGCCGGCGACGAAGGCGCCGAGTGCGGCGCTCAGCCCGGCGCTGTGTGCGGCGTACGTGGCCGCGAGGCAGGAGACCACCGCAAGGAGAATTGGAAGCTCGCGCGAGCGGGCCAGGGCGGTCGCGGTCAGCAGCCGCGGCATCAGTCGTGCGCCGATGAAGATGAGAACCACCACCAGCAGAAACGCTCGCCCCGCCGCGAGGGAGACGCCTTGGAGCATCTCGGTGATGGTTCCGCCTTGCCCGAGGAAGCTGGTCAGCAGCACCAGCGGGACCACCGCGCCATCCTGGAGCAGCAGCACGCCAAGCGACGCTCGACCGTGAAGGCTGTCCTGTTCGCCCCGGGCCTGAAGCGACTGGATCACCGTCGCCGTGCTGCTCAGGCTGACGGCGAAGCCGACCACGACCGCCACTCGCCAGTCTTCGCCGAAGAGCAGGGCGCCTCCGGCGACGACTGCGGTGGTGGCGATGATCTGAAGCGTTCCACCGCCCGCGGCCACGGCGCCGATTGCCCGGAACCGACTCCATGAGGTTTCGAGTCCGATGGTGAAGAGCAACAGGGCCACGCCGATCTCGGCCGCGAGCGTGACGCTCTCCTGGGCCACCAACTCGAACCCGGACGCCCCGATGACCGTGCCCGCCACCAGGTACCCGAGCATGGCGCTGACGCCGAATCGTTCGAAGACGAGCCCGAACGCCAGAGCGGCGGAGAGCACGACGACGATGTCTTTGATGACGACCCAGGACTCCACGGACTGCATGACCTGCATGACATGGTGCTCGCGGTGCTCGATCCGGGGTGATGAGAAACGGCACTTGGAAGCCGGAACTCGAGACGGGACTCGGTCCCTCGTTTCGACCCCTCGTCTCAACCCCTGATCTCGAGAGGGTCAAGCCCCGCAGTGTAGAGCAACGCCTCGGCGGACTCGGCTCACGCAACCCGCGTTGCCAGCGTGAGCCGGGCGCGGTGCGCAAGTGTGGCCACGCCGCCTCGGGCGTGTTCGCGGAAGGCGGCACGCAGCGCTTCCAGCAGTTCGCTCCGCCGCGGTGTTTCGCGAGGAAAGTACGACGCGCTCAGCGCCCGCCCCAGCACACCCTCCTCGTCGAGGGGTTGAGGACTGTCGAATTCCAGTCGCCGCGCCCCCTCGAAGAGCACGCTGTTCCAGATCGCCGCATCGAGCGCTTCCCGGGCATCCCGCATCGTCGGATCGACTCGGTCCGCTTCGGCCGCAATGATGCGGCTGTAGGCGGCGGTGAAGGGATCGCTGCCGTCGCGGATGTTCCAGAGCAGCGCGAGTCGGCCGTGCGGGCGGAGCAGACGAGCGAACTCGGCAAGTGCCATCGGTTGATCGAACCAGTGAAAGGCCTGAGCGCAGAGCACCAGATCGAACCCGCCGCTCTCGAGCCCGGTGGCTTCCGCCGCGGCGCGATGCCAGGTGATCGCCGTCGAAGACTCACCGTCGCGGCGGGCCTCGTCGAGCATGTCCGCGTTGCAATCGACGCCGACCACCCGCGCTCCGGCCGCGGCAAGCAGTCGAGTCGAGATCCCGGTTCCGCAGCCGACGTCCACCGCAGCGATGGCCCGTCCGTCCCTGGCAAGTCCCTCGAGCATCGCGTTGAACGCAGCCGTCGGATAGCTCGGCCGGAATCGGGCGTAGGTTCCGGCGAGACCGGTGAATCGCTCGGCGTGAGCCTCGGGCTGTGGCATGCCGCGACGGTAGCGACGAGCGGCTCTTGGCCTCGCCCCTGATCTGGCTCTTGATCTGGCTCTTGATCTGGCTCTTGATCTGGCTCTTGATCTGGCGCGGCCCCATCCGCGAAGCACCACCGCCAAGCACCACCGCGAGTTCTCTCGGCGGTTCAGAGCCAGTTGCCGAGGAGGACCACCACGTCGTCGCCATCGATTGAGCCGCTTGCCGTCAGATCACGCGCATCATCGGGTTCGCAGGGACCCCAGCTCTCGAGGACCAATCCGAGGTCTTCGCCGTCCACGCGACCATCTTGATTGAGGTCGCTCCGCTCGCCGGAGATCACCAGCACCCGCTGGTTCGCAGGCACCGCATGAAGCAGCGTCACCGTCCCATCGGCCCACTCCACTCGCAGCTCTGCGCTGACGGCGTTGCCGAGACCGACGAAGACCGACAGCTCATTCTGCGACTGGTAGTTGGTGCCTGTGTCGAGGCGTCGAATCTGGGTCAGCGCCTCCGTGGTGACGATCACCCGAGTTCCCACTCCCTGCGGGGCGAGGCGGCGGCCACCCGAGGTGTCGAATCGCAGTCGCAGCCAGTTCGCGCTCGGTGTGCCGGCGGTGTTGTTGCGAAAGACTCGTGGTGATCCGTGATTGGTGAAGATCACGAGGTCGTCGTCGCCGTCGTTCTCGAGGTCGAGCGTCATCAGCCCGCGGGAGTCGAGGGTATGGATGAGCCCGCTGGCGACAGCGGCTTCGGCAAACGTGCCGTCCTTGAGATTCAGCCAGAGCCTGGTCGGGTCGTTCACGAACTTGGCGTAGATCTTCCAGCCGTTGGTGGCCACCAGATCGAGCCAGCCGTCGTGGTTGAAGTCGGCGAAGGTCGTGCCCCATCCCCAGCCGCCCTGACTCACCCCTGTCGCCCCGGAGACCTCTGCGAACGCGTGCGTCCCGACTGCCCGATAGAGCATGTTGCCGGTCCCCGGGACGTTTGGAATCTGCGTCAAGGAGGTGATGCTGGTGACGTACCAGTCGAGCCGCCCGTCGTTGTCGTAGTCGCCGACGGTCGAACCCATGCCGTTGTCATCGAGACCCACTCCCGCCGCCGTCGTGAGATTCGTGAACGTGCCGTTGCCGTTGTTGCGGTAGTAGCGGGACGTTCCGAAGTCGGCGGCGATCAGCAGTTCCGGAAAGCGGTCGCCGTCCATGTCCGCAAATCGAGGCGAGAATCCGCGGATGCCGAGCGTGGGAAGCCCCGCCGCCGCCGAGACGTCGCTGAAGGTGCCATCATCGTTGTTGCGGAAAAGCCGATTGCCGCTGCTTGGGCCAACCCAGCCGGCCACGTAAAGATCGAGATCGCCGTCGAGGTCGTAGTCGCCGAAGGTGGCACCGGTGCCATCCGGGATCGTGGGGCTGGTCTTTTGCACACCTGCCGAAGCGGCGATCTCGATGAAGCCGTTCGCCCCGGTGTTGCGGTAGAGGCGGTGCTTCCTGGCTGCGGGAACAGTTCCGTTGAGCCCCGCGCTGGACACGAAGATGTCGAGCCAGCCATCACCGTCGTAGTCGCCGACCGCGGCCGCCAGCCCCATGTGCTTGACCGCCACACCCCACGACGGGGCGTGATCGGTGAAGGTGCCGTCCCCATTGTTCAGGTAGAGCGCATCAGCGTGCTTCCCGCCGACGACGACGAACACATCAGTGAAGCCGTCGTTGTTGAAGTCGCCGCAGACCCCGCCGCCGCAAAGCAGCCCGAAGATGATCGGCCCGGTCTCCATCAGCGCCGAGGGGGCGTGTGCCGCGTTGATGCCGGTCAGGGCCGTGACGTCGGTGAACGCGAGGTCGATTGCCAAGGCGCCTCGCCCTGAAAGGCAGAGTCCCGCGACCACTGCCGCACGGAGAACAGTCGTTGCCATCGTGCGCTCCCGGCGCGTCCCCACGCGCCCCACATCGGGTTTCCCATCTGCGAACCGTCCGGACCACCGCGGCGAATCCACGGATCTTTCCAGATCCACCTCGCGCGTGCGAGGCCACCGCCCGGAACGGTACCAGCGTACAGCGACCGCTCCCCGGTTGGAAGGAGGAGTTGCGGGGCGTGGCGCCATGGGTCGCTTCCTGCGACCCTTGTCCGACGCGAGCGTGCGACGGCCCGACGCCTTCGCCCCAGCCGCCTGTTCGGCGCCTTCGGAGTAGGCTTGGCCATGCGAATCACTCCTCCCTCCGGCGGCGCCCGGAGCATTTCGGGGGGGCTCGTCTGCCTCCTCGTCTGCCTCCTCGTCTGCGCTGCCTTCCTTGTGGCCGGCTGCAATCGCCCAAGCGACAGTCGCTTTGCCGACGTCACTGCCGGCATGACTGCCGAGCAGGTGACCGCGGTGCTCGGCTCGCCATCCTCGAGTCGCCGCGTTGCGGAGAGCGACGTTGCCCTGGTCGGATACTCCGAGCGCTGGCATTACGGCGACTCGCTCTCCTCGCGGGCGACGGATGCCGTCTTCACCGACGCGCCCGACGCTCGGGTCTTCGTCGTCTTCTTCGATGATGCGGGGCGGGTGGTGCGTACCCAGACTCCCTCGCCCGAACCGATGGCACTCCCCGGAGATCCGCCGGCCTGGCGGCGCGACGTGCGGTGAGCGCCGCGGCTTCGAACTGACGCGCTTTCGCGTCACTCAGGTTGTTTCTCCAGTCGAGCCGGGGGGCCGGAATTCGTCCGTACCTTGGGCGGCGGTGACTGCCCGCGTCCACAGCTTCGTCCTTCAGGGGATCGACGGCGTCCCCTGCGAGATCGAGGCGGACATCAGTCCGATTGGAATGCCGAAGACGACTCTTGTGGGACTGCCCGATGCCGCGGTCAAGGAATCGGCCGAGCGTGTCCGGACCGCCGTCCTCAACAGCGGCTTCCACTGGCCGCATGGGCGGATCACGATCAATCTCGCGCCTGCGGACCTGCGGAAGGAGGGTCCGGTGTACGACCTGCCGCTGGCCATCGCCATGCTGCTCGCCGCCGGCACCATCGCTCGAACGCCGCGTGAGGACTCCAAGGCGGCGCACTCGCCGGGTGTGCGCAGCGGGGCCCTCGCCCCGAGCGGAAGCAGTCCCTTGGAAGGTGACACGCCCGACGCCGCGAGCAGTTGGCCCGAGGCGCTGGCGGCCCAGCGCAGGAGCGCGCCCGCAACGAATGCAGCGACCGCGCCGCCGCCTCCTGCGCGGCCCCGGCCCGACCCCGACGAATGGCTGATCGCCGGTGAGCTTGCGCTCGATGGTCGGGTGCGACCGATCCGCGGCGTGATCAGTCTTTCGATGCTGGCCGCGCGGCAGAAGCGACGCGGCGTCATCGTGCCGGCTGCCAACGCCGCCGAGGCCGCGGTGGTCGAAGGAGTCGAGGTTCTGATTGCCAACTCGCTCAACGAAGTGGTCGGCTACTTCAACGGCATCACCGAGCTCGCCAGGCAGGACACGATGGACATCGGCGTGCTCATCGCCGCCGCGCAGGCCGAACTCGATTTCGCCGACATCCGCGGGCAGGAGGCCGCGAAACGAGCGATGACAATCGCCGCCGCCGGTGGTCACAACATCGTCATGATCGGGCCCGCGGGAACGGGCAAGACCATGATGGCTCGGGCCCTGCCCGGCATTCTCCCCTCGCTCGAGCGCGACGAGGCTCTGGAGGTCACGCGGATCTACTCCGCAATTGCAGCGCTGCCGCGTGATCAACCGGTCATCGCCCGGCGCCCGGTGCGGACTCCGCATCACACCGCGAGTGTCGCGGCAATCGTCGGTGGCGGCTCCACACCGCGGCCCGGCGAGGTGAGTCTCGCCCATCGCGGCGTGCTCTTTCTCGACGAGCTTCCGGAGTTCTCGCGGCTTGCCCTTGAAGCGCTGCGCGAGCCGCTCGAGGATGGTCACATCACGATTGCGCGGGCCCACGGTGCGGTGCGCTTCCCGGCGCGGGTGATGCTGGTGGCGGCGATGAACCCGACGCAGCAGGGCGGTGGTCGGGTCGACGATGTCAGTCGCGATCCGCGGGAACGCTACCTGTCACGATTGAGCGGTCCTCTCATCGATCGGATCGACCTGCACGTCGAGGTGATCGCCGTCCCGTTCCGGCAGCTCGCGAGCGAGCGACGCGGCACCAGCTCGGAAGTCATGCGCGAACGCGTCTTGGCCTCGCGGGCGATTCAACTGGCGCGACAGTCGGGGCGCTGCAACGCGGAGCTGAGCGGTCGCCAGCTCGACCGCATCGCGGCGCTCGATCACGACTCGCGCGAGCTTCTCGGTCGGGCGATGGCCGATCTGGGGCTGAGCGCGCGGGCGTACGACAAGATCCGCCGCGTGGCCCGAACGATTGCCGATCTCGACGGCCGCCCGGCGATCCGCCCCGACGATGTGGCGGAGGCGGTGCAGTACCGGTTGCTGGACCGGAAGAGGTGAGGGGG
>Ga0163146_10006742_pt1 | contig 12888 bp, 9 predicted proteins | sample OliLakLV19MP7G1_FD_148648 | JGI IMG/M metagenome (GOLD analysis project Ga0163146, IMG submission 148648) | Freshwater microbial mat bacterial communities from Lake Vanda, McMurdo Dry Valleys, Antarctica - Oligotrophic Lake LV.19.MP7.G1 | ecosystem: Environmental > Aquatic > Freshwater > Lake >... | reverse complement strand
CGGTGACACCTTCATTCAGACGTTTGGCAAACGCGCGTACCGTCGCCCTCTTAACAACACGGAGTTCATGCGTTATCAGACGCTGTTCGCCAGTGAACTGGGGCGCACCGGCTACACAGGAGCGGTTACGCAGATCATCGAAACGATGCTGCAATCACCGAATTTCTTGTACCGCTTCGAGCTAGGCGATGCCTCGCAGGGCGCCATGCGATCGTTGAGCTCCTACGAAGTAGCGAGCCAACTTTCGTACTTACTCACCGATTCGCTGCCGGATGATGCCCTTTTTGGGGCGGCCGATAGCGGCGCAATTCTGACTCAGGCTGGCCGGGAAACAGAAGCGCGGCGCTTGCTCACGTTGCCCGAGGCCAAACCCACATTGCGGCACTTTTTGGAGCTGTTCGTCCATACAAGCCGTCTCGAGGAACTGGCAAAGTCTGCCGACGTGTACCCTGATTTTACGCCCGAACTGAACGCGTCGATGAAGCTAGAGACCCAGCAATTCATCGATGACGTGCTGTGGAACGGTGATGCCACTTTTGGCAGCCTAATTTCGGCGAACTACACGTTTGCCAACAGCTCGCTCGCAGCCCTCTACGGCCTGCCCGATCCGGGGCAAGGCCCAACACTGGTGAAGACCACGCTGAATCCGGATGGCCAACGAATGGGCATTCTGACGCAGGCGAGTGTGATCGGTCAGCACTCCAAAGCATTTGAATCCTTCCCAATTGCCCGCGGCAAGTTCGTCCGCATCGGCCTATTGTGCCAGGCACTGCCCTCACCGCCCAACGATCTCGCAGTGATGCCAGTGGCTCCCGATCCAATGCTCACCGCGCGCGAGCGTTTCTCGAAGCATTCGTCAGATCCGGGGTGCAGTGGTTGCCACACCCTCATCGATCCGGTGGGTTTCGGCATGGAAAACTACGACGGCATTGGCAAGTACCGCACGACGGAAAATGGAAAAACTGTCGACGCGAAGGGCAACTTCACGAGCACGCTGGATATCGACGGGCCGTTCGAAGGTGGTAAGGCTCTCGCTGAAAAGATCGCTGGCAGCCTGGAAGCCAAGCAATGCCTAACGCTGCAGGCCTACCGTTGGGCGTTTGGTCGTGACGAGTCAATGGCAGAACGTGGCGTCGTCAACAGTATCGCGCAAGAGCTTGCCGCCGGCGGCCTCAATATCAAGGACGTCACGGTGGCCATCGCCAAGTCTGATAATTTTGTATTCCGAACTTTCAGGTGAGCGGCTCCGCTACACCTCCGATGAAAGGGATTCGTACCATGTCTAAAGCCATTTTTAAGCGCCGAAGCCTACTTCAGCAGCTGGGTGCCGCTGCCTTTCTAGCCACACCGGTATTTCGTTCTGTCATCGCCGAAGCACAGACGACGGTGCCGCTTCGCTTGATTCTGCTGAACTTGCCGGGCGGGATCCCGTTCCAAGGTGGTGCCATGGACGGCAGCCAGCTCGATACCACCTTCACCGGCATGTACAAGCCGTTCGCCAGCCTGGAATCGGACATGATCGTGTTCGACAGCATTAGCAATAGCGCAGGCGATAAGGTCGCGACCTATTTTGAGCTGGAAGGTCATGGCGGAGGTTGCCGTTCTATGTTTGGTGCGGCCGTGACCGATCAGGGCTGCGGGAGCACCATTGGGGCTGGGTGCGGGGCAGAGGAGAATGCCTATCGTTACGGCACCGCGACCACGATCGACCAGCATTTGGCAGCAGCGATCGGCGGGAAAACGCCGTTTGCAGCTCTTCACTTTGGGACACTGTGGGATAAAGGCCAGGGCGGCGACCACGCGGAGTGCCACTACAATAAGGGCCAAGTGGTGCGGCCCATGTCGGATCCAATGACGGCGTTTTCTCGCCTGTTTGGCAATGGTTTGCCCACTGGTGGGGGAACACCCGCGCCCCAACCGACCACCACCAGCACCGTGCCCGCAGCACCCGATCCTGCGCTGTTGAACCTCTACGAGCGAGGGAAGAGCCGCTTGGATCTTCTTTACGCAGAAATTGGTGACGTGAAGGCGATAGCCGGGTCGGATGAGCAAACGAAGCTGGACGCGCACCTCACGGCGTTGCGCGAACTTGAGGCTAAGCTGCCAGCGGCGAGTCCTGGCATGGTGGGTGGAGGTGGTGTTGTCGGTGGCGGGCCTCCGGCGAATCCGGGTGCAGGCTGTGCGCTGCCTGCTGGTAGCGGCGCCGGCAGTGGCACCGTGGAGAATGTCAGCCCGGCATTCAATGAAATCGCTTATCAAGCGGTCAATTGCGATCTATCTCGGATCATTGCGCTGCAGTGGCTTTCATCTGGCGACCATATCCCGCGCTTCCAATTCCTTGGCTGCTCCGGAGATCACCATGGCATGGAGCACAGCTCGAACGGTGGCGAGTACATCAAGGCGCAGACCTGGATTTTCGAGCAAATGGCCGCTTTCATCAACAAGCTGAAGAGTACCCCGGAGGGGAATAGCAATATGCTGGACAATTCGATTGTCTACCTCGCCTCCGAGATGGGCAACGGTGGGCATGTGCTAACGCCAGCGCTCTCAACCACCTTTGGCAAGGCTGGCGGGGCCTTCCGCACCGGCAGGCGCGTGGATGCTATGAACAGAAACATCAACGACGTGCTGCTGACCGTGGTAAATACGATGGGCTTGAATGCAACAACGGTTGGCGACGCGGAGTTCAATAAAGGGGCGCTCAGCCTGAGTTAGAGAGTGAAGGATAGCCCACGCCTGGCGCTGCTGTCGTCGTTACTCGCGTGTGGGGTAGCCTGCGGCAACTCAGTTGAAGAGAAGGTTGGGAGCAGCGCGTGTGGCATCCACGAGGACTGCGCCGACGAACTTCCAGTACCAGGTGGTCGCTTTCTGCGCAGCAATGAAGCTAATTCCCCTGCGAAGATGGCTGAGTTTAGCCTAGGGAAGCATGAAGTCAGCGTGGCGCGCTTTCGCAAGTTCTCTACGGACTTCGAACACTGGCGTGGCAGCGGGCACCCCGTCGCCGGCGAGGGAGCACACCCAAATGTTCCAGCCTCTGGCTGGCAGGTGAGCTGGCCGCTCCCCTCCACGCAGGCAGAGCTCAGCGAAATTATCAACTGTGATCGGACACGCCAGACTTGGACCGATGAACCGGGAGCCCGCGAGAGCTACCCGATGAACTGTGTGAATTGGTATCTCGCATTTGCCTTCTGCACTTGGGCGAACAGTCGTTTACCCACGGAGGCTGAATGGAATTACGCCGCTGCCGGTGGCGACGAGCAGCGGAGGTACCCGTGGGGCGGTGAAGAGCCCGGCCCGGATATTGGGCTGGCAGTGTACGGTTGTTACGGGAAATCAGGGGCTCTCTGCGACGTGAAGGCGCTTCGCGAGGTGGGATCGGCCAGGCTCGGGAATGCTCGTTGGGGCCACGCAGATCTGGCGGGGAATGTTTGGGAGTGGGTATTCGATGCTAACAACGAGTACACGCCAGAGTGCGACAACTGCGCGGCTACGGAGGGCAACGGAAATCGAATCGTTCGAGGCGGTTCATTCTACAATATTTCGGTCTATTTGCTTTCTGGCAATCGGGTCGACAGCTCGCCCTCAGAACACAGCCAAGATTTCGGATTCCGTTGCGCCAAGAGCGCTGTGCGGTGAGAAGCTAGTGCGACTCTTTGGGAACTTTGGCGCCGCTTTTGCCACGCAAGAAATCAAAATCGACACCCTCATTGGCCTGCAGCACATGGTCCACAAAGAGTAAGCCGTAACCGCGATCAAAGGGCTTTTCTGGGGATTGGTAGCGTTTGCGGCGTGCTTCGAGCTCGCCATCGCTCACCTCCAAGTGCAGGCGCCGCCCCGCCACATCCAGCTCAATCATGTCGCCGCTTTGCACCAAGGCTAGAGTGCCGCCGGCTGCTGCTTCTGGAGCAACGTGCAGCACCACCGTGCCATAAGCCGTGCCACTCATTCGAGCATCGGAGATGCGCACCATGTCGGTGATGCCTTGGGCCAGTAGCTTTTGGGGCAACGCCATGTTCCCCACTTCGGGAAAGCCTGGGTAACCCTTGGGGCCGCAGTTTTTGAGGACCATGATGTCGTCCTTGGTGATGTCCAAGTCCGGCGTATCGACACGCGCTTTGTAGTCTTCGATGCTCTCAAATACGACGGCGCGGCCTCGGTGTTGCGTGAGCTCTAGCGTTGCCGCGGAGGGCTTGAGCACGGCGCCAAGCGGGGCCAAATTGCCGCTCAAAACCGCGATTCCGCCTTGCGGAGTGAAGGGCTTGTCGAACGCGTGAATCACGTCGCGGTTGAAGCATTCGGCATCGGCGCAATTCTCCCAGAGAGTGCGGCCATTCACGGTGAGCGCGTCCTTGTGTATCAAGCTTTCAAGCTCGCGGATCACCGCAGGGATCCCGCCCGCATAGTAGAAATCTTCCATCAGGTATTTGCCCGAGGGCATCAGATTCACCAGGCACGGAAGATTGCGTCCCAGTCTGTCCCAGTCTTCCAGCGTTAGATTAACTCCAATGCGGCCAGCGAGTGCCAGCAGGTGCACCACCGCGTTCGTGGAACCGCCAATCGCGCCATTGACCCAAATGGCATTCTCGAAAGCTTCCTTCGTGAGGATGCGCGAGAGCTTGAGATCCTCCTCCACCATTTCCACAATACGTCGGCCGGCCATGTGTGCCAGCACGTAGCGTCGCGAATCCACGGCTGGAATCGCCGCGTTGCCAGGGAGCCCGGCGCCGAGTGCTTCCACCATCGACGCCATCGTCGAGGCCGTTCCCATCGTCATACAGTGCCCAGCGGAACGGCTCATGCAGGCCTCCGCCTCCATGAATGCGGGGAGCGACATCTTCCCAGCTCGGACAGCCTCACTGAACTCCCACACCGAGGTTCCCGAGCCAATTTCCTGGCCGCGATACTTACCGTTCAGCATCGGCCCGCCCGACACCGTGAGCGTGGGCAGATCGCAGCTGGCGGCGCCCATCATGAGCGCCGGCGTGGTCTTATCGCAACCACAGAGTAACACTACGCCATCGAGCGGATTGGCTCGAATTGATTCTTCCACATCCATGCTCACCAGATTGCGGAACATCATGGCGGTCGGGCGCATCAACGTTTCGCCGAGTGACATCACCGGAAATTCCAGCGGAAAGCCGCCGGCTTCGTACACGCCGCGCTTCACGTGTTCGGCGATCTGGCGAAAGTGAGCGTTGCAGGGCGTGAGCTCGCTCCAGGTATTGCAGATCCCGATGACGGGGCGACCATCAAACAGGTGCGAAGGCAGGCCCTGATTGCGCATCCAGCCCCGATGAATGAAGCCATCGCGATCCGCGTGCCCGAACCAAGCTTGGCTTCTTCTCTTCGGTTTCTCCGACATAGGCCGCAGCTTATACGTTCGAAAACGCGCTAGATCCAGCGGCGGGCTTGAGTGGCCGGCTGGCGCTAGGATAGGGCAAGATTTTGGCTTACGTCTGATTGGAACGCATGAAGAGAAGGATCTGGATTGGGCCTCTCGCGTTGTTATTTGCGTTGGGTTTGCGTTTCATGGTTCTGCCTGCCGATAAGCCTGAGGCTGAGATCGAGCGAGTCATTGAAGGTTTGCGCAGAAGGCTGAGTGATCTCTCGGCGACTGAGGAACAGAATCTTCTGCAGCTGGACCAATGGGTTGAATCGAGTGCGCGCGTAGAAATCGCAGACTTCCCGCTGAGCTCTCGAGGTGCGAAGGCAATTCTCGAAGCTGCCCTGCGTCTGGGTGCGAGCCAACCGACACTCGAAATCAAGAGTCAACAGATCGCCTTGAGTCCCGACGCACAGGTTGCGCGGGTCCTGCTCGAAGTGAATGGGAGCAACCAACGCGGGGGAGCTACACGCTTAGTCTCGCGTCGCGTAACGCTCCGTCTTCGGGCCCGCTCGAGCAAATGGAAGATTGAGGATCTGTCGGTTCTCGCGCCAGTGCGCGACTACCCGGAGGCGCGACCCTGAGCGACATGGAACGAAGGCTTCTGTTGCATGCCCGTGCGGCGAGCGCTCCACCCAAGCGCATTCCGACGACGGAGAGCTTGTGACAGCCTGATAGATCCAACGCTTCTTGAGCTTTCGAATCGCCGAAGAAAAGTGTCTTCATGGTTGTTTCGAGTGGGCGGGAAGGCGTCAGCCGCTGTCAAGCCGCGGATAAACGTAGATCGCCGAGAGCAAGTAGAGAACGCAAAAAATGCACATCCAGCGTAGGAGTTTCTTCAGCGCCCTCGCTCGACTTTTATCCCGCGCTGCCCGCGCCGGGAGAATGACGCTGAAAAAAAGCAGAGACATCAGCAAAAGCTTAGCAATCACGGCACAGCCCCCTCGAGGTCGGGCTCGTGCGGGGTCTCGGGGGTTTCGTCGCGTGTTCCGGCTGGCTTCGGGCGAGCCAGTGTGCTCATCCGCCCCGCGGCACCGAAACACGCTCCGTGCAAGAGCGCGCACGTAAAGCTATTCACTCCCATATCACCCCAGGCTTGGCTCATGAGGATGAAGGCCGCCCCTGAGCAACTGAGTGCGATCGTTTTCGAAAGCGGATCGTGGCTCGCGCGGTAAGCAACAGCCGCGAAGAACGCTAGGCCTGGATAAGGCAGCCAGAGGAGCCAGAAGCCGAGAGCGCCGCCAACGCCTAACAGCCAAAGCACGCTGTTGTGGGGGATATAAAGGTAGAGCGGATGCCCCGCGGAGATATCATCCGCTTTTACGAATTCGATGTACTCATGGCCAAAACCCGAGCCGAACACCAGCACGCGTTTGGCGGTTTGGATCAGGTTGTAGTTCTCGATTTCTCGTGTGATGGACGACGCGTCCGAACTGGTACTCACCGAGCTAATGGCTTTTGCAGGAGCAAAAAATGGGTTCGACGAATTGGCGCCTACGGCGATGTACAGCGCCAGCACCGGTGCCGCAAAAATGGCCACCCTCGTGGCCTGGCGCTTGAGCTTGCCCTTTTCAAGCATGAAATACGCGATGAGCAGTGATGCGCCCATGCCCACAAACGCCAGCCGGCGATTGTTCATGATCACCACAACGATCAAAAATGGGATTAGTAGCAAAGCATGCCACAGCGTTTGTTTGGTTCGCTCGGAAAGCAAACGCGTGCAAGCGATGGTAAACGCGAGCCCAAACGTGACTGAATCAGAATGCGTCGTCGCGTAAAAGGGCTTCACGTTCAGCGGACTGCAGACAACCTCATACACCCAGATCACCAAGAGCCCCTTGGTGAGTGCAACGACGATCAGGGCTGTGCCTAAGCGCCGAACATCTTCCGCATTTCGGAGCGCGTAGAGATAGAGCAGCGCAAGGAGCCCAACGGACACTGCCTGAAGTATCTGCCAGAAAGCCGGCTGCCCGGCGCCCCCGCGAGCCATCCCCCAAGCGACCCACACAGCCAATCCGCCGAGGTAGATCTGAATGAGCTTGACGGCCTCCTTAGGTGGTAGCGCGTGCTTCTTCTTTGCTTCCTGGTAGGACTTCCAAAGCAGCAAACTGGCGAGGATGGTGAAAACATTCAGCGAGACGCCTGGGATCCCAAGCCAGGCCTTGAGGCTGCCGAAAAAAGCTACGTTCGCGGTGATAAACGGTGGCGTCCAATAACCGTTTCCGGCGCGTTCATCCGGTGGCTCAAGCAACATGCCGATCAAGAAAAGAGTTGTGGCGCCCTGGTGCATCGGGGCTGCCCAGACAAACTTGTAGAGGAGCGGAGCCCACAACAAGAAGAAGGAAAGCGGCAAGGAACCGATTTGGTCAGCAAGCCAGCATGTTGCAAAAACAACCACGACGGTGATCGCCGACTCGCGAAAGTAGGTTCTTGGCTTTGAGGTGTGCCCGAGACTAGCCATGTTGGCGGGCAGGCTCGGGCATCCGTGCACTGCGACGTTCAGGCCGAGCTTGGGGTGTCACGGTCTCGGAGGTTGCCAGACGTGCGGCCTTCAGGCTAGCGCCAGCTGTTCTTGCTCAGATAAGTCGCGTTCGCGTGCTATCCCAAGTCACATGTCTGTTCTGGTAAACTCGAATCGTACGCGTTGGCTTCCGTGGCTTGCGCTCAGCTCGCTTCTGGCGTTGGGCGTCGCAGGATATTGGGTGGCCGCGCACTCCACGCTCGGCTACAAGGTCCGCACCAAGGCCACGCGCCTCTTGGAAAGGTACATGCCGCCCCCGGCGCCTGCGGCTAAGCCAGGGCTCCCCGCCGTTCCGAGACAGTTTAAATGGAAGGAGACCATTTACAAGGGCGGGCTTTCGGAAACTTGGTTCGATTACGGGTGGGCAGAGCATGAGATTAAAGGGCCGGGGCCAGCAAAAGTTCGTTTTTCGAAACTGGCCGCGTGGACCATCTACGGGCGAGAACATGTGGGGGAATTCGGTGCTGTTATCTTAAGAATGAAAGCGCCTAAAAGCTTTGGAGATTTTCTAGAAGTTAGCCTGCAGATGGATGGGCCTTCCGGATTTGAGAAGATCCAAGTGGGAAGTCGCTATCGGTTTCCGCTTCCGAATGGTTGGGAGCAAATCGTGGTGCCGATGTACGAGCTGAATCCGCATGGTTTGGCGTTTGATCGCGTGCGCTTGCGAGCGCTTTCGGCGGTGAGCGACGAATGGGTGCTGCTCGACGAGATCGGCCTAGCGGAACCGTTCGCTGGTGGCCCGCCCCGTATCAGGTATCCAGAGCTCGACATGAAAGCGGTGGTGCGCTGCGATCAGCCCGGGCATCCCATCAGTCCGCTGATCTACGGAGTAGCCGATATCAAGGCCGCGCCGGAACTCAATCCGGGTGCGTTTCGCTTGGGCGGCAACGGAATGTCGCGTTTCAATTGGAAGCTCGACAACGTCTGGAATACGGGCTTGGATTACTACTTTGAGAACGTGAAGCTCAGCTTCACGTGGCGCGGCGTCGTTCAGCAGGCAGCCGATCGGGGTGTGCCGCTCAGCATCACGCTACCTATGCTGGGTTGGGTGGCCAAGGACACCACCTCTAGCTCGTTCCCGGAAGCGACCTTTGGTAAGCAACAATCCAGCGACAGTTGGCGCGCGGGTGCGGGTAACGGATTAACGCCGGAAGGCAAGGAGTTGACCCCGAAAAGCCCAACACTCACGAGCGTCGCAGCGCCGCCCGAATTCGTCGCCGAATGGGTGAGCGTTCTGCGGGCTGAAGCCGAAAAAGCCGGGAGAACAGCGCGCCGCTCCTACATTCTCGATAACGAGCCGGGCCTCTGGAATTCAACACACCGGGACGTGCACCCCGAGCCACTCACGTATGATGAGCTCCTCGACCGAACCCTCCGTTTTGGTTCTGCCGTTCGTAAAGCAGATCCGAGCGCTGAGATTGTGGGCCCAGCCGAGTGGGGCTGGTCGAATTATTTCTGGTCCAGCAAAGACGCCAAGGAGGGCTTCAATGAACGCCCCGATCGGAGAGCGCACGGGGACATTCCGTTGCTCGATTGGTATTTGAAGAAGCTCGCGGACTACGAGAAGAGAACTGGAGTGCGCATCCTCGACGTGGTGGATCTGCATTTTTACCCACAAAGCCGCGGGCTGTATGAACCCGGAGGCGGTGGCGACACGGACGCGGATGCGGCTCAGCGCCGAATTCGCTCAACGCGCTCGCTGTGGGACCCCAGCTACCTGGATGAGTCTTGGATCAGCGAGAAGATCATGCTGATCCCACGCCTGAAGAAGATCATCGCTGACAACTACCCTGGGCGCGCCATTTCGATCGGGGAGTGGAATTTCGGGGCGGAAGGGCATATCAGTGGGGCTGTTGCCATCGCCGAGAGCCTGGGGCGCTTTGCCGAAGCTGGAATTCGCTCAGCGTACTATTGGACGGCACCGAAAAAGGGGATCCCGGCGTATTTTGGTTTCACCGCGTTTCGCAACTTCGACGGTGCCGGGGGTAAATTTCTGGAGAACTTTGTGCCCAGCGATGCTCCGGACGACGTCTCCGTGTTCGTATCGCGGGATGCCAAAGGGAAACACCTTGTCCTGGTTGCTATCAATCGCGACGCCGAGCACGCAAAACGGGCGCATTTTGATGTAGCCAGCTGCGGTCAAGCAAGTTCGAAGAAAATCTTTGTCTATGCGGGTTACCGGCAGGGCTTCGAAGTAAAGAAGGGCGGAGGCCCTGGCGTCGAAGCGTTGCTGCCCCCTCTTTCGATCGCCGTGATAGATCTCCAGCTTTCGCCGTAAACCCGATTGCGCCGAGGCGAATTCTAGGCTGCAGGGTTTGCGAGAGCTGCGTCCTCATGTTGGGAGCCTGGGCCCTTGGAAGCGCCACGTGGTTTCCGAGTGGTCAGCTGCCTTCTGAGGCGTGCACAGGGCGCTTCAATCACGCGATCTGGATCAAGTAGCTTAAGGCAATCGAAGCAGGTAGGGCGATGGCGGTGCGCACGGGCCAGGACCACGCGGTGTTGTTGGCGAGGAAGTGGAGAATGGGAACGTGCACGAGGTAGAGCGTGAACGAAATGAGTCCGAAAAACCGTGCGATGCGTGTATTCAGGAGCCAGAAAGGACCCCAGCTTGGGAAGCGGATGGCCGCGACGAAGATGGGGATGAGCGCGATAGCTTGGACCGTCCAGCGCACGGCATCGTGGAGAACCGCCGTGCGGATAACAAAGCTTGCCGCAAGCAGTACGGCGCCAAACGGCAGTCCCAAATAGAGCCAAGCTTTGCCCGAGCCTTCTCGCGGATCGAGCATAGGATTCTTGTACAGACCGAGAGCGCAGCCAACGAGGATGGTGTCGATCCGGGTATCGGTAGCTCGGTACACGCGCTCATAGGTGGCTCCGTCGAGCACGAGGTACACGCGCCAGAGCATGACCAAAACGCAGATGCCGGAGATAGCCCAGAGCAGCTGCTTCAACGCTACTTTGCGGCTTGATGCGAGCCAGAACAGCACTGGGAAAACCAAATAGAAGTGCTCTTCTACCGAGAGAGACCAGTACACACTCGTGCCCCCGGGAATGTTTTCCACGCCGTGCCAGATGTGCCAGTAATTGGCGATATGTAGGGCATAGGCTGCAACGGTGGATCCCTCAGCGCGCCCTTCCAAGAGGCCAAGCAAAGTCAGCACCGTGGTGAGGACGAGGACGAGATAGAACGGTGGAAAGATCCGCAGCACGCGCCGCAGGTAGAAGTGCCGAAGGTTCACGTTAGCTGTGGCCGCGAATTCACGCCGCAAGAGCGTTGTTATCAAGTAGCCGCTCAAGAGGAAGAACGTGAGTACGCCGAACGCTGCCGGGAAAGCTCGCGAAAATGGTAACGGCAGAGCGTGCCCAAAGAACACCACCAGACAAGCTGCTCCACGGATGCCGTCCAGCGAGGGGATGTAAAAGGCGCCGTGAGGATTATCTGCCACGGGAACGGAGCCGGCACTGGAAGGTGCGAGGGGAAGCGGCGTCATACGGGGATCCGAAGCTAGTTGCAGGTCGTATCTTGTGCATCACAGGCCGTGAGTAGGAACAACATTTCCGCTTCAGCCGCGCTCGTGGGTGCACTATCCACGACGAAATAGTGAGTACCGGCGGCAAACGTCTTTGGGATCATCGTCTCATCGCTGGTTTGGCAATTGCCTGCCGTCGCCGTCCCCGTAAAGTGGTGGAGCTTGGCCATGACTGGGCTTCCTGTACGATTGATCAGAGTTGCGCGCGCCTTCACCGGGGCGGTGACCTCAAATCGGTACACGTATTCCCCGCCAGCTTCATTGCCTCCACCACAGGCTGCATAGTCCGTGAGTGATTTATCGGTAGCAGCGGCAAGGCCACGCATATCGGTGAACGGCAGCGCCGGAACCTCGAACGGAGCTGCTGCTGTGCCACTCCCTTTGAGTGCCGTACCGGTGGCGTCGAGTGAGGGCTCCTTGTCGGTTACCACCTTCTTCGCGCGTTCGAGTTGTTCAAGGCTCAAGAGATTCATGATGTTGTAGCCAAACTTCAGACCAACATCGGTGAAGACACAGTGTGCTCCCGAGCCGCCGCTCACGAACGAGTTGATATGCAGGCCGTCGGCCTCTAGGCCAAACTCCGGAGTCTGCACGATTTGGCTATAGAAATCCACGAATGGCACCTGCCGCCCCTGCGCGATGCCGCGTGCGATGCCGCTGAACATCTCCATTTGCACGACCAGCTTACCACCCGCGACTCGCGGCTCCATATTGCGCAAGAGTGGGATAACTCCTTGAGCAATCAGCTGATCGGTGACCTCCCATAACGCCTGCCCGTAAGTCGTGGCCTTGAAGCTATCGTAGAACAACGAAGGATCGAAGGTGCCCCCGTTGCCTATATCCACGCCGCCGTACATTACCAAGGCATAGGTTGGGTTCGCCGCGACGATTTCTTTATTGAGCCAGCCATCGGTGAGCGCGTCGGATGCCGTGAGATTCTCGCGCGTGGCTTCGCTCTGGCGCAAAAAGCCATTCTTCCCTGCAATGTCGCCAGTCTTGAAAAAATCAACAGTGGGTTGAAGCGTTGCGTGAGCCGCCAGATCCTCTTCGGGAGCGCCTGCGCCGATGCAGCCGAGGTACTCAAGGCCGAGCGAAATGGCGTCGCCGGCTTTCATGAAATTTTTGGGATTCCTCCCGGGCTTTTTGGCCGCAATTTCACGCAACCAAGTGCCGACGGAAGCCGTGATCGGCGAGTGCTGAAGATTGGCGGGATAGACGATCTTATCGCTGGGCCCTGCCACCACCACTTGACCAGAGCCCGCACCGCCGGTTCCTTTTGAAGCTTTGCCGCCACTTGCAGTTCCGACGCCCGTGTCTCCCCCGGAACCTGTGGCGGCAGCTCCTCCCGAGGCACCGGAGGCGCTTGCGCCGGAGGCGCTTGTAACAGATGAATTGGAACAGCCCGTCCCGAGTGCGAGCATGAAGGCACCCAGAGCAACGGGGTGCCTTCATGC
>Ga0163146_10006734_pt1 | contig 12911 bp, 14 predicted proteins | sample OliLakLV19MP7G1_FD_148648 | JGI IMG/M metagenome (GOLD analysis project Ga0163146, IMG submission 148648) | Freshwater microbial mat bacterial communities from Lake Vanda, McMurdo Dry Valleys, Antarctica - Oligotrophic Lake LV.19.MP7.G1 | ecosystem: Environmental > Aquatic > Freshwater > Lake >... | reverse complement strand
TCGCGGAGCGCTTGCAACGCTTCCTCGACGCGCTGCCGGTCGGACCCGTCTACGCGGTCGAGCTGCGGACGGCAGCGTTGCTCGGCGCGGACTACGCGCAGGCGCTCGCGAGCGTCGGCGCTGCGCACTGCTGCAACGTTCACCCGACGATGCCGGACGTCGAGCTGCAGGCGGCGACCGTCGACCCCGCGGCAGCACCGGCGCTGGTGGTGCGCTGGATGCTCGGCGGCGACCAGCGCTACGAGGCCGCCCGCGAGCGCTACCGCCCGTTCGACGCGCTGGTCGACGACGACCCGGCCGCGCGCGGCCAGCCGAGCTACTGCGTGATCAACATGCCGACCGCGAGCCAGGCGTCCTGCTCGCGCTGCTGCGAGGCCGCGAGCTCCGCTTCGCCCAGGCCGATCCGGTTGACCTCGTGCAGGTATGCGGCCGCCGTGCGGTGCTCGAACTCCTCGGCGAGATGCCAGCGCCGGAGCTGCATCGGGATCGAGCCGTGGTCGCCGCACTGCGCCGCGATGTCGCCGTCCACCCAGGCGCGGGCCATCGCCGCTACGGTTTCCGGGCGTGTCCGTCGGGCGCGAGCCCGGGCGGCAGAAGTCCCGCGGGCGCGGATTGCAGAACCGCCCGCTCGAACGCGCGCTCCGCATCGCGGCGGCCGATCGTCGCGGAGTCGCTCTCCGCCACGACCACCCCGTCGTACGCGACCCAGCGTGCACCCTCTGGCGCTCGCAGCCAGCAACCACGGTAGCCGATCGACGCGCGCTGCGACGGCCAGCGCTCGATCGACGGCAGTCGCTCGCCGAGCGCACGCAGCGCACGCGCGCTGGTCGCGTCGACCGACCACGTCGGGTCCGGCCGGCCCGCGTAGAGCCGTGCGCCTGCCGTCCACCCTTCGTCCGCCACCGGCGTCCCACTAACCGATCTTGACGTGTCCATGCAGCACCGTCAGGAAACCGACGAAGCGCGTGTAGGGACCACGGTCCGCGGTGCGCGGGTCGGTGATCGGAACGTTCGCGTTGTCGAGCTGCGTGATCGGGTCGGGGCCGGGCTTGTGCGTCCAGTTGCCGCTGCGCTGCTTGCGGTACCAGTGGAAGTCCCAGTCGCTGACGCACAGCGCGACCAGGTGTCCCTTGCGCGGACACTTGTTGCGCAGGGGCGCGTCGAGCAGAGCGTCGGCCAGCGCCGCCGCGCGCACGTTCGCGGGACTGATCGACGCGTACATCGCGCCGTTCGCCCGCCCCGGCTGCGCGTAGGAGTCGCTACGGTAGTTGACGGCGTAGTTGTAGCAGTTGTTGCCGGCCTGGATCGGACCGCCGTCGTTCCACCACTCCGGCTCCCAGAGCGGAGCGCACGCGCAGCTCTCGTTTGCCGCCGCGGCGCGCGCGCGAGCCGTGGCGCGGAAGCCCTCCGCTTGCCGGACGCGTGCCGTCTCGGCCGCCAGGTGATCGAAGAAGCGTGCCTCGAGGCCCGCCGCGCGAAACGGCCCGGACGGGCTGCAGACGAGATCCTCGAGGTCGGGGGCGCTCGCGACCCGTAGGCGCGTTCGTTGCGCGGCGCGCGGCGCGCGCTTGCGGGTGCGCGCGGCCGGAGCCGCGTGCTCGTCGATCGGTTCGACGAGCAGCCCGCGGTAGCCGAGCGCCGGGCCCGCCGGCAGCGCGGACGTCGTCGCCGCACGGCCACGGCCGGCGGTACCGGCGAGGCGCTCGAGCAGCTCGCGCTCCTCGAGTCCGGTCACGACGACGGACGGGTTCGGCCGTCCGCTGAAGAGGTCGATGGTGATCCGCAGAGCCATGCTTTCCCCCTTGTCCGCGACGGTTGCGACCATACTCCAGACGCGTGGCGGGCCGAAGTCGTGCCGTGCGCGGGAATCACGGCGCACCCCAGACGAGCTGTGGCACGTAGAAACCGTGCCGCGTCTGCAGCGCCTGCACCGCGGCGTCGAGGCCACCGCCCCAGGTGTTCACGTTGTACGAGACCACGTAGCCGCCGGGCGCGGCGAACTCGGGATGCGCCTTCGGCGCGTACGCCGCGTAGACCGGTGCGCACGCCGGATCGGCCTCGCCCCACGCGGGCTCTTCACCCGCTCCTTTCGGTTCGGGGCAGCGACCGCGTGTGGCACGCCACACGGCCGGGATCTCGTAGACCGTGCCGTGGTCCTGCCAGGGGCCGAGCAGATTGGACGCGGTGTAGAGGCGGATCTCGTACAGCAGGGCCGGGATCTGGAACGTGTACCAGCCGACCCCGTCGGCAAAGTCGATCGTCCCCTCCGAGGTACCGGGCAGTCCTTCGATCTCGTGCAGCCGGTCTGGGTCGAGGGCACTGCTCCAGACCGGCGGCGCGCCCGTCGCACCGCGCTGCAGGTACTGGAGCGCGGGCTGCCAGGCGGGGTCCGCGACCTCGCGCGTGTCGAGGCGCGCCAGCACGGTGCGCGCCTCGAGGCCGACGCCTTGCGAGCCGAACACGTAGACGAAGTCGCCGATCGAGACCAGGGCACTGGTCCAGCTCAGCAGCGCCCGGCCGTCGCCGCCCGCCCGGAAACCGGTGATCGGCTGCACGTCGTAGAGCCAGGCGTCGGGCGGAGCGTCTGGGTTGCTCACGCGCACGAGCAGGTTGCCGACCGGCAGCAAGCCGCTCTCCGGCGTGTGACGGTTCGCGACCACCAGCAGGATCGTGCCCGCACGAACACCGGCGAGCGGCCACAGGAAGCCTTCGCCGGGTGCGCTGAAGATCGGCGCCGGGGCACCGGCCTGGTCCGTACGCCAGTACTTGACGACCGGCGAGAGGAAGCCGTCGGCGCTGCGGATCATGGTGCCGGCGGAGTTCGCGATCATGCCGGCATCGGGCCCCGTCACCGAGCGCTGGCAGTAGGACAGCGGCACGGCACAACGATCGCTCACCGTGCCGAGCAGGGTGTCGCCGAAGATCCATACCCAGCGGTCGTCGGCGAGGCGGATCGAGCTCGCGACGTCGCCGCCGAGCCAGCTCGGACCGGACTCGCTCGGGTAGGGGTCGAGCAGCCGCTGCAGCGACGGGTCCGCAGCGAGCCGCGCGGCGGCGGCGCCGCCGACCGCAGCCGGGGCGGGGATCGGCTCGGCCGTCCGGCGCGAGGCGGTCGCCCCGCAGCCGCAGAGCACGAGCAGCGGCAGCGCGAGGAAGAAGGTGCCTGCGCGCACATCCGCTGACCGGGCCGTGGCACGACGAAGCATCGTGGGGTCTTCCCCCGCGACGCATCCGGGCGCAACCACCGGTCGCTTCTTCACCGCCGATCCCCGATAAGAAACCACGGTGGCGCATTCGTATCCGGCAGAGCTCGCGGACTTCGTCCGCGCCAACTGGCACGACACGAGCGACCTCGCGCGCGAGTATTGCAAGGCGGTGGACGAGGACGACGCCCTGCCCGAGCCCGCCGTCCTCAGCAGGATGCTGTCGATCTGCTACCAGGCGAGCCTGCTCCGCGAGGAGGAGCGCCCGGTGCGCTTCCGCGTGATCCTGCGCTCGCCCGACGGCTTTCCCCCGCCCGGCGGACCGCCGTACGGCCTGCACCGCCTGCTGTTCGCCGAGCCGCGCCCGTTCACACCGGACGAGCTGCGGCGGCTCGCGCCCGCGGTCGATTTCTATCGCGGCCTGCTCGGCGCCGACATCGGTCCCGACGGCAAGCCATTCGTCTGGGGCATCGTCACCTGCAAGGGCCTCTTGACGCTGGCGACATTGATCGGCGGGCGCATCGTGCAGCCCTCGCTCGACATCTTCGACTCGGAGTGGCTGCCCGCGTTCTTCACCGACGTACGCGACGAGCTGATGGGCATGCCGTGCGCCGCATCGTCGGCATGATCCGCAACAGCCATCACGGCGGCACGCTCATCGTCCTGCCGCCCGAGGGCACCGACTCGCTGGCGCGCGCTCGACGCCGAAGGCCACGAGAAGGTGCTCGAGTCGGTCGAGAGCGTCGGCCAGCGCCACCGCTCGGCGTACCGGCTGTGCAGCTTCGTCCACGATGCGGTCGCGATCGTGGTCTCGCAGGACGGCACGGTGCGCTTCGTCAAGTGGCACGACGGCGTGGTCACCTACTGGGACAACGTCGCCACAAGCGTCCTGGATGTTTAAGTGATCGACGACGTCAGCGGCAGATGACGTTTGCCTCGATTGCGGCGCAGCTTGGGCTCGTTGCCGGGGGGGCCGCGAAGTGGGCCGTTGCGCACTCGCCGGCGACGCCGAAGCCGATCGACAGATCGTGCGCGCCGAGCCCCGGCAGCGCCGGCGCGTTCTCGAGGCGCACCGTGAACAGGAGCTTGCCGTCCTGCAGCAGCGAGCGATCGGCGACGTCGATGCGGCGTACACCGCCGTGCTGCCCCGATCCGCTGTAGCGCCAGCGCGTGCCACCCGGATTGACCGTCCAGCCAGCGCCGCCCGGAACGACGACGTCGAGCACGCCCGCGATCACCACGCGCAGGCCGTTCTGGTGCGGCGCGATCGCCGACCACGGCTTCGCAATCGTCGCCTTGCCGTCGATCATGACGAGCCTCTTGGCCGACTTGACGCGCAGCCGCGGCTTGTCGATCGCCGGTCCGTCACAGGCGTCGCCAGCGACCGGCGTTGGCCCGGGCGTAGCGGTGGGGACCGGCGTCGGCATGGGGGGCGCGGTCTCCTTCCACTCCTGGAGCAGGGCGCGCAGCGCTTCGGGTGCGTTGGTCGGCTCGCCGGCCCCCGTCTGGCTGAGCTTGTTGATGCCGTGGCAGCTCGAGCAGACGCGGATCTCGCCCGCCTGGAAGCTCAGCCAGTTGCGCTCGCGCACCACGCCCTCGCCGTCCGGACCGGTGAGCTGCCAGGTGAGCGCGCGGCGCGCGGGCACCAGCGCCGCCACCGAGCCGTCGGCAGCGACCTCGACCGCGCCGTCGGGCGCGCCGGGCGCCTGCGAGGTTCCCGGGTGGTGCATCGCCCGCGCCAGCAGGCGGCGGCCCGGGCTCGGCTGGCTCGGGTTGCCGTAGCCACGCACCGCGTCGGCCTGGAAGATCTGCAGGTGCGACACGTCGTAGACCGTGCCGCTCTTGCCGATCGCGCTGGTGCCACCCGGAACTCTGAGATTGAACGGCTGCTGGCGGTCGGCCCGGTCGCGCTGCGTCACGTTGCGCGTGACGATCAGCGCGAGCGCGTTGTCACGCAGGAAGCTCCTGAAGGTCGCGACGTCGACGCCCTCCTGCGCGAACACCTCGGCCTCGATCGCCGGCAGCACCGCAGCACGCGGCGTGGGAATCGTCCGCGCCGCGACCTCGACCGGGTCGAGCTCCCAGAGCGGACCGTTGTACGAGGCGAGGACGTCGGGCGTCCACCAGCTCAGGTTCTTCTGGATGCCGGCCGTCAAGCTTGCGGACGGCGCCCAGAACCCGCCCTGCTGGGTCAGCTTCTTCAGGCGGTACTGATACGACCAGCTCGGCGCCGGCGTGCTGCCGGTGTTGGTCAGGTCGCCCGTCGCCGCCGTGTGCACCGCGACCAGGCTGCCGTCGGACAGCGGCAGCGCGTTGCGGAAGTATCCCGTCTCCTGCGGCACCTGCGCGCTCGCGCTGGTCTCCGTGACCGCCGTCAAGACCATGTCGTCTGCGTTGATCGACGGCGCGCCGGTCAAGCGCAGCAGGACGCCGCCAGAGCCGGTGCCGAACTCGCCGGAGTAGGTCGCCAGGAAGTCGCCGGGATGCGTGGGATCCTCGCGCAGATGGAAGAGACCTGCCGATCCGCCGAGCATGAGCTGGTTCGCGTGCAGGTGCGCCGGGACGTAGTAGCTCAGGTTACCGTCGGCGATGAAGCTGCCGTCGGTGTAGCTGCCGCCGAGCTCGTGGCGGCCGACGTGGTTCAACGTCTCCTCGGCGGTGCCGTCCTCGTTCATCTCCCAGGGGAAGAAGTGGTTGAAGCGGTGCGGCGCGAGCGCCGGGGAGTAGGCAGGATCGCTGCTGGTGCGCGGCTCCGGGAAGACCTCCGCTCCGGCCAGGCTGGTCGAGGTCGCGGCATCGGCCGCCTCGCTCGCCCAGATGAAGGCCTTGTAGGTCGCGGCCGTGCCGGGCGCGTCGCCCTGCTGGTCACGCTGCAGGTGATCCCACTTGGTGAAGATCACGCGGCCGAAGCTGTCGAGCGAGAGCGAGAAGGCACCGCTCGGCGAGTGCTCGAGCAGGGTCACGGTGCCGGTGGCCTCGTCGAGCGCATAGATCCCGACCACCGTCGGCGACGACTCGTACTCGTCGCGCACCGGGTAGTGGTGCGTCGCTCCGCTCGGCGGACGGTCGGACGTGAACAGGATGCGGCCGTCGGTCGCATAGATCGGGGAGACGTTGTTGAAGCCCACGGGCTGGCCCTCGACCAGGCGGATGCTCGTCGTCTCGCCCTGCCCGAGACCGCTCACCTCGTAGATCTGCCAGCGGTACTGCTTGATCTGGTAGCGCTGCGTCGGCGCGCCGACGACCATCGCGAACAGCGCCTTGTCGCCGCTCCAGTGCACGCATGGCTCGCGCACGGCGATCGCATTCGCACCCTGCATGCCGCTGCTGCCGAAGCCGGCTTCCGCGGTCAGGAAGCGCAGCGTGCCGTCGCCATAGCGGATGACCAGATCGCCGCCGCGCGGCGCCTGCTCGAGCCCCGCGACGTGGTTGCCGAAGGTGCTGGTCAGCGACGCGAAGCCACCGACCGGCACCTGGGTGACGAACAGGATCGGATTCGCCGTCGGTGGTCCGCCCTGTGCCGCAACGCGGCCCACCAGCAGAAGCGAAAGCAGAAGCGCGCTGATCGTGATCTTCCCTCGCATCGACAGCTCCCTCGTGATCCGTGACGAGCGACAACGATGATTCGCTCGTCGACCGGTGCTCGCGTCGGTTCCAAGAACCGGGCCACGACCCCGCGCGGTGGGCAGCGAAAACCGCTATGACGGATGCACGAGAGAGGAGCGTGTCATGAGCCACCGTTTCGCCGCCTGGTCGACGATCGCCTCGGGCGCGGCCTGGTGCATGATCGTGGCGTCCGCGGCGCTCGCGGCGGGCGGCCAGCAGAGCCCGTTCGCGTACTGCGCCGCCGTCGGAACCAGCGACGCGCCCGAGGCACCCTACAGCGGCCCGGCTGTGCCCGAGGCGGTCGCACGCGGCCTGCAGAAGGCGTTCGGCGTCGCCGCAGCGGAGCCGCTCGCACCCTTCGAGCGCGGCACGTCCTGGCGCTGCATGGAGGGCGCCGTGTACGCCTGCAACGTGGGCGCGAACCTGCCGTGCCGGGAGAAGCCGGACGCCGACCCGGAGCCGACCACCGGCATGCAGTCGTACTGTGCAGAGAATCCGGGTGCCGACTTCATCCCCATGTACGTGACCGGCCACGGCACGATCTACGACTGGTCGTGCGATGGACCGGCGCCCAGGCGCGGCAAGCGCACGTCCGAGCTCGACGCGCGCGGTTTCATCGCCTCGATCTGGTACCGGATCGAGCCGCCACACGCGGCACCGTGAGCGCGCGCAGTGGCGCCGTGTCGCGTCGCATCCGGCGACGCCGGGGTGCGCTCCTGCTGCTGTGCCTAGCCACCACTGGGGCCGGCTGCGCCGCGACCCGCCCGACGCAGCTCAACGACGTGTGCGCGATCTTCTCCGAGAAGCCCGACTGGTACGAGGAGGCGCACGACGCATACGTCAAGTGGGGCGTACCGATCCCGCTGCAGCTCGCGGTGATCCACCAGGAGTCGCACTTCGAGTCCGACGTGCGGCCACCGCGCACGACGTTCCTGTGGGTGTTCCCCGGCCCGCGACCGTCGAGCGCGTACGGCTACGGCCAGGTGCTCGATGCGACCTGGGACGAGTACCAGGAGACCAGCGGCGGCATGTTCGCCGATCGCGACGACTTCGGCGACGTCGTCGACTTCATCGGCTGGTACGGCGCGGCCGGCGAGCGCCGCTACGGCATCCCGAAGACCGATCCCTACGCGTTCTACCTCGCCTACCACGAGGGCCACACCGGCTACCTGCGCGGCACCTACCGCAAGAAGCGCGAGCTGCAGGCGATCGCGGCCGAGGTGGCGCGACGCACGCAGCGCTATGCCCGCCAGCTCGGCGACTGCGAGATCTCGTTGAGCTCCGCCGGCGGCGCTTCCGCGCACCTCGGCTGATCACGGACGCTCAGGGCGACAAAGCGAGCGGGTCCTGGCGATAGAACAGCTTCAGCTCGTCGTAGAGCGCGGGGTGCTTCTTGCGCAGCGGGGCCGGGCGCTCGAAGAACGCCTCGGTCACGACCGCGAAGAACTCCGCCGCGTTGGTCGCGCCGTAGGCGTCGATGTCGGACGGACGTCCCCGCTCGGCAGCGCTCTGCAGCCCTTTGAACTCGTCGCCGAGAATGCGCGCCCACGCCACGTACTGGCTGCGATGCTCGAGGATCGGCGCCCCGTTGGAGGTCCCGTCCTCCTGATCGAGCTGGTGCGCGAACTCGTGCAGGACGACGTTGTGCCCATCGTTCGCGTCGCTCGCGCCGGTGCGGACCGCATCCCAGGCGAGCACCACGATGTCATCGACCCAGGACTCGCCGAGCCGCCCCGACGGCTCCTCGCTGACGATGCCACCGGGCAGGCGCTGCGCCGACCGCGCGACGTAAGCGTGTGGATAGACGAGGATCGAGACCAGGCGCGGGTAGTAGTGCGGCTCGCGGTGCAGCAGGAGCAGGCAGGCCTGCGCCGCGATCGTGACGCGAATCTCGTCGTCGATCTGAAGGCCGCCACAGCCCTCGAACTTCTTCTCGTCGAGGAAGACCTGCATGTGGCCGAGCAGCTCGGCCTGGTCGTCCGCGCCGAGGCGACGGAACAGCGGGAAGCCGCGCTCGACGATGGCTCGCCACTGCGCCGGGAACGGCGTCTCGCGCAGCCGCCGCCGGCGCCGCTCACGCAGCCCGAACACATCGCTCCCTGCGTTGTCGGCACGTCATCGCCGGGCATGATTCCGTACCGGCTCCGGTCCGGCAAGCGCCGGCCGCGTCCTCGCACTGCGCGGCAGATGCCGATCCACGAAAATGAAAAAGCCCACCGACCCGATCGGGTGGTGGGCTGTCATTCCGTCCAGGAGCGCGTGCTACGCGGCGACTCTCGGCCAGAGGCCCGACCACCCCGGCGCACGGCAGTACGTCCTGGAAACCTTCGCCATGCGATCGGAAGTACGGTGCGCGGCGAGCCGAGTCGGGCAAGTTTCCTCGACGGCCGAGGAAAGTGCGCCGCTGACGTCCGGGACGTGTCGCGCGGAGCGCATCACTGCTGCGGAATCGCCGCGCTCAACACCAGCGCGTTGAAGAGGAGGACCCACTCTTCGTGCTCCGCGTAGCCGTTGATCTCTTCCTGGGTGCAGCGGAACGGCAGATCCGGGTTCTCCCAGATCTCGACCTGCTCGCCCGAGATGTAGACGTGACGTGAGTTGACCTGAGGTTCCATGATCGCTCCTCGACCCATTCGGATCTTTTCTTCAGTCTCAAGCCGCGGCGAAGCGCCCCGGCGGCAGGGCGCGCAGATCGAAGTGGGCGCCGCGCAGCTTGCCGTCGAGGCGGACGAGACCGGTGTTCACCATGTGAACGACGGTTGCGACGACCTCTGCCTCGGACTTCGCGTTCTCGGCGACTACGGTGACCAGATCCAGCATCGTGACTTGGGGTGCCATCGGGGTCTCCTTCTCGGCGTCCCCTCCGAGCAAGTCCGATGCCATCTGCCGCATTTGCTGGCAATGCCCCGAACCAGGCCCTACAGCACTGTTTTTCCTCGTGAACAGGCAATCGTAGAGCGTGCAGCCCGGACCTCGCGGTCTCGAATGAAGACTGCCGTCGACACCCGAGCTGACAAAGCGCCTACTTTTGGACACCGAGCCACGACGTCGAGCAGTGGCCTGCTCGACGCCATGGCCACTATCGCGCACACTCCCGACACATGTCCCTGGCACCCCACCGCCGCGGCTCGACGCGCGACCACCCGACACTGACCACGCGCCTGGTCGACGCTCTGCGCGCACTGGTGGGACCCGACGCGATCGTCGATCGCCCCGAGGCGCTGCTGGTGTACGAGTGCGACGGTTACACGCTCGAGCGCGGCGCACCCGAGCTGGTCGTCCTGCCGCGCTCGCCCGAGCAGGTGGCCGGGGTCGTGCGTCTGCTGGCGTCCGAAGGGATTCCCTTCGTGCCGCGCGGCGCGGGCACCGGACTGTCCGGCGGAACCCTGCCGATCGCCGCGCCCGTGATGGTGTGCACCAGCCGGCTGCAGGCGATCGAGTCGATCGACGTGCGCAACCGGCGGGTGGTCGCCCAGGCAGGCGTCGTCAACCTGTGGATCACCCGCCAGGTGCAGAGCGCCGGGCTGCTCTACGCCCCCGACCCGTCGAGCCAGACCGCGTGCACCATCGGCGGCAACGTCGCCGAGAACTCGGGCGGTCCGCACACCCTCAAGTACGGCGTCACCACGAACCACGTGCTCGGCGTCGAGCTGGTGCTGCCCAGCGGCGAGGTCGTGCAGCTCGGAGGAGCGGTCGAGGAAGGTCCGGGCTACGACCTGACCGGCATCGTGGTCGGCTCGGAGGGTACGTTCGGCATCGTCACGCGCGCAACCTTGCGCCTGACGCGCGCGCCCGAGGCCTATCGGACCTTCCTCGCCGTCTTCGAGTCGATCGACGCGGCGAGCGAAGCCGTCTCCGGCATCATCGGCGCGGGCATCGTGCCGGCAGCGCTCGAGATGATGGACGCGCTGATCCTGCAGGCGGTGGAGGCAGCCTTCCACGCCGGCCTGCCACTCGATGCCGGGGCCGTGCTGCTGGTCGAGCTCGACGGCCCCGCGGCCGGACTCGACACGCTCGCCGAGCGCGTGCGCGCGGTCTGCCTGCGGCACGGCGCGCGCGAGGTGCGCGTCGCGGCCGACGACGCCGAGCGTGCGCTGCTGTGGAAGGCGCGCAAGCGCGCCTTCGGCGCGGTCGGCCGGCTGGCGCCGAACTACTGCACGCAGGACGGCGTCGTGCCGCGCACGCGCTTGCCGGAGATCGTACGCGCGATCGCCGCGACGGCGCAGCGCCACCAGCTGCGCATCGGCAACGTGTTCCACGCCGGCGACGGCAACATCCACCCGATCATCCTGTTCGACGAGCGCGACCAGGACGAAGTGCGGCGCGTCCTCGAGGCCGGGCGCGAGATCCTCGAGGCCTGCGTCGCGCTCGGCGGCAGCGTGACCGGTGAGCACGGCATCGGCGTCGAGAAGATCGCGCAGATGCCGCTCCTGTTCTCGCCCGAGGACCTGCTCGCCATGACCCGCGTGCGCGCCGTCTTCGACCCCGACGGACGCGCCAATCCGCACAAGATCTTCCCCGACGCGAAGGTCTGCGTGGAGACCCGCGCGCCGCGGCGCCAGGCGGCGATGTGAGCGCCGCGGCCGAAGGCGCGGCGGGAGACGCCACGCACGACCTCGACGAGCGCGACGGAACGATCGCCGACGCCGTCGACGCCATCGTACCGGCCAGCGTCTGCCGGCCGGCCAACACCGGTGCCGTGCGCGAGATGGTACGCCGGACCACCGCGCAAGGCCTCGCCCTGGTCGCGAGCGGGCGTGGGCGTCACCTCGCGATCGGCGCGCCCCCTACGAAGCTCGACCTGCTGCTGCGCCTCGACCGCCTGGACGAGATTCTCGAGCACCACGCCGCGGACATGACCGTCAGCGTCGCGGCCGGCTGCACGCTCGCGGCGCTCGATCGCGTGCTCGCCGCCGCCGGGCAGTGGCTGCCGCTCGATCCGCCGGCGCCGGACGCGACCACCATCGGCGGGCTGATCGCCGCGAATCTCTCCGGGCCGCTGCGCGCTTCGCAGGGCACCGTACGCGACCTCCTGCTCGGATTGCGCTGGGTGTCACCGCAGGGCGAGCTGGTCTCGGCCGGGGGCCGCGTGGTCAAGAACGTCGCCGGCTACGATCTGCCCAAGGTCCACGTCGGCGCGCTGGGCACGCTCGGCGTGCTGGTGGAGGCGACGTTCAAGGTCCGTCCGCGGCCACCGTGCGAGCGCGCCCTGGTGCTCGCCTGCGACGACGCGCAGAGCGCCGTCGAGCTCGCGCTCGACGCGCGGGACGCCGTCGAGCCAGCGTGGCTGGAGGTCGCGTCGGCCGGGGTGCTCGCGGGAGTCGATGCGCCGTTCGCGGTGGTCGTGGGTTGGCTTGGCCTCGAGGAGGAGGTGGCGGATGCCGAGCGCCGCGTGCACAGCCTCGCCGAGGCGGGCCGTGCCGTCGTCGTCGCGACCCGCGACGACGCGGACGCCGGTGCGCTGCGCGAGCGTCTGGCCGCCTTCGCGCTCGAGCCGGCGGCTGCGGTGCTGCGCGTGGCGACTCTGCCCGATGCGGTCGGCTCGCTGCTGGTCGAGGCGACGCGTTTGGCTGGCGAGGCCGGCGAGACGCTGCGCTGTGTCGCGCATGCCGCGAACGGTGTCGCGCGCATCGCGGTGCGAGAGCCCCGCAGCGTCGCGGCTCTGGTGGCTGCGCTGCGGCCGCGGCTCGAGGCGGCGGGCGGCTCGCTGGTCGTCGAGCGCACGGCTGCCAGCGTCAAGCACGAGCTCGCGTCGCTCGGCGGCATGTTCGGCGACCCCGGTCCCGGCCGCACCCTGATGCGCCGCCTGAAGGACGCGTTCGACCCGCAGCACACCTTCGCCCCGGGCCGATTCGTGGCGGGGATCTGAGCATGCGCTTCGTCGAGACCGAGAAGCTGCTCTCGTGCGTGCATTGCGGGCTGTGCCTGTCGTCGTGTCCGACCTACGTCGAGCTCGGCACCGAAGCGGATTCACCGCGCGGCCGGATCCTGCTGATGCGCGCGCTCGAAGAGGGCCGGCTCGAGCCCACGCCCGAGGTGACGCGCCATCTCGACTCGTGTCTCGGCTGCCGCGCCTGCGAGACCGCGTGTCCGTCCGGCGTC
>Ga0163146_10006732_pt1 | contig 12912 bp, 8 predicted proteins | sample OliLakLV19MP7G1_FD_148648 | JGI IMG/M metagenome (GOLD analysis project Ga0163146, IMG submission 148648) | Freshwater microbial mat bacterial communities from Lake Vanda, McMurdo Dry Valleys, Antarctica - Oligotrophic Lake LV.19.MP7.G1 | ecosystem: Environmental > Aquatic > Freshwater > Lake >... | reverse complement strand
ATGCCTTAGCGACTGTCTGTGTCATTGGGCAATCGGTAAATGTGAAGGCACAGGCGCGATCGCCGATTCAACCGCCAGAATTAACGGCTGAATGTGAACTATTAATTGTGGGGGCTGGTTTTGCTGGCACTGCCGCCGCCTATGAAGGGTTACTTGCGGGGCGCACAGTTTGTTTGACAGACATTACCGACTGGGTGGGTGGGCAAGTCTCCTCTCAAGGCACTTCGGCGTTGGATGAAGCAAAGCGAATGCGGGAAAAACGCTTTTTTCCACGCGGCTACAACGAATTTCGCGATCGCATTGTCAAAAAATACGGCAGTCTCAGTTCTGGTAACTGCTGGGTCAGCGTCTCCTGTTTTTTGCCCAGCGACGGACACCAAATTTTATCGGCGATGCTGCAACATGCCGCCAAAAAGGGCAAGGGTACGCTCAAGTGGTTTCCCAACACTATTATCAAAGCGTTGGACTATAGCCCCGACGGACGGCAGATCAGCAGCGCGATCGCCCTACAACATGCTCCCGCCCCAAACACTCCGCTGCTCAACACCGAGCCGTTGTCCTACCTAATCGAAGACATTTACCGCCCCGAAAACTCAGCCCGACTGAAAAAGCAGCAAATTCGCTTCACTCCACTCCCTACATCCAAAACTTCACTTCCCACACCCTGGTACATTCTTGAAGCCACCGAAACGGGCGAAATCATTGCTCTTGCGGATGTGCCCTACCGACTTGGGCTAGATCCGCTGTCTCACATCAACCCATCTTCCCCCGTCAAAACCAACGATTCCTACTGCACTCAGGGTTTCACCTACACCTTTGTGATGGAGCGCACGGCAACTCCGCAACCCCAGACAGAACCAGTCTTCTATCCGCAATACGCGCCTTACTTTAGCTACGAAAACTCAAACAATGTGGGCATTGATGCAGTCTTCACCTATCGGCGCATTTGGAGTCCCGATTTTCAGAAGCGTCCCAAAGCTACCCGATTTGGCGTGGCGGCAGTCTTGCCAGGAGATCTTTCTATGCAGAACTGGACTTGGGGCAACGATTACCGTCCGGGAACAGAGCAAGACAATTTGATTTATAGCCGCGAACAGTTGCAGCAGCGTGGAGAACTGGATACAGGCGGCTGGATGGGTGGATTAAGAACGGTCACTCTGCGGCGCGGGGAGGAAAACGCGATCGCCTACTATCATTGGCTCGTGGCAGGCACCACCGACTCGCAGTTGGGCAATGGCGTGAAGCAACCCGCCCCCGATCATCGCTATGTTACAGGCTTAGACTCGCCGATCGGTACAACCCACGGACTATCCAAATATCCTTATATTCGCGAAGCCCGTCGTATCATCGGTCGCCCCACCTTCACCTATCCCAACGGGTTTGCAATGCACGAAATTGACGTGTCGCAAACGGATTATGGCGAAGAAGCGCATTATCGAGAAAATCTCCCGCCAGAGATGTATCGCAAACTGCGTAAATCGCTGGCGGGGCTGGAGTTTTTGAAGCTACCCGATGGCGTAGACCCCGATCAAATTCCTCAGCGCACAAGATCGACAATCTATCCTGATTCCGTCGGCATCGCTCAATATGCCATGGATTTTCACCCTTGTATGGCAGAAGCACCGCCCGAAAAGCCCGGAAATGAAGAGCGTCCCGGCGTTCGCCAAGCTCATGGACCCGCCTATCCCGGACAAATTGCCCTGCGCGCCATGATTCCGCAAAAAATCGATAATTTAATCATTAGCGGAAAAAGTATTGCTAACAGCACGATCGCCGCTGCTGCTTATCGAGTGCATCCGTTTGAATGGTCAGTGGGAGCCGCCGCTGGAGTGACCGCAGACTTTGCTTTAAAGCAAGGAGTCATGCCTTACCAACTGGTAGATGATTTGCCCAAACGAGAGCCGCTGCTAGAAAAACTGCGATCGCAACTTGAAGCAAAAAACAATCCAACCGCTTTTCCAAACACCTCAATTTTTAATTTGGATTGGGACGAATGGAAGTCGTGGTAATGTGCTCTGACACCTGACACCTGACACCTGACACCTGACACCTGACACCTGACATCCGACATCTGCTATAAAAGTGTAGCGACGATGTTGGGTCGCTGGTTCAACAGATCCGCTAAGGCTAATGCAAAAAGTGTCGAGTTCCGGTCAGCATCATCACAATGCCCAGTTCATTTGCGGCGGTGATGGAGTCTTGGTCGCGTAGACTGCCGCCCGGTTGGACGATCGCCTGAATGCCAGCCGCTGCCGCAATCCGAACAGAATCATCAAACGGGAAAAAGCCATCACTGGCAAGAATGGCTGCTTGCGCTTTTTCGCCTGCTTGCTCTAGGGCAATTTTGACCGAGCCGATGCGGTTCATTTGTCCAGCGCCGACTCCCAATGTGGCGCGATCGCGCGTGACCACGATCGCGTTTGATTTCACATGCTTGCAGACTTTCCAGGCAAACAGCAGTTCTTCTAATTGGGCGGCAGTAGGCTGTTTTTCAGTTGCAACCGTCCATGTTGTAGGATCAACCGCCTGATCGTCGCTGGTTTGTGCCAAAAAGCCACCCGCGATCGCTTTCACCGCATAATCGGCACCCTGCGTTAGATCGGGCAGCACCAACACCCGCACTTTAGACTTAGACTCCAAAATTTCCTGTGCTTCAGGGTTGCAGCCAGGGGCGACCACGCATTCCAAAAAGGTTTTAGTTAGCAATAAAGCCGTTGGACCGTCGATCGCCCGACTCAACACCACAATGCCACCAAACGCCGAAACTGGGTCAGCATTAAACGCCTTTTCGTAAGCTTCCGCAATGGTGTGACCTAGCGCCGCCCCACAGGGATTCGTATGTTTCAAAATAGCCGCAGCCGGGGGATTTTGCGACTCCACAAACTCCGCAATCAGCCGCCGTGCCGCTTCCAAATCTACCAGGTTGTTGTAACTCAGTTCTTTGCCTTGCAGTTTGGTTGCCGCCGCCCACCCGCTGGCGATCGCGCCCGTTTGATACCAAGCAGCCGATTGATGCGGGTTTTCGCCATAGCGTAAGGGCTGAAGCTGCTGTCCGGCGAGGGTGAAGCTGGGCGAAAGGGCGCGTTCTTCTTCTAGTTGCTCACCGCGAACGGCTGAGGATTGCTCTGACAGGTAGATAGAAATTGCCTGATCATATTCACCTGTGTGCTGAAAAGCTTTTAGGGCAGCCTGTTGACGAAATTCTAAGGCAACCTCGCCGTTATTCTGGCGGAGGGCTTGCAAGTAGAGGGGATATTGGCTCGGCTGGCAAAGCACCGTGAGATTGGCATAGTTTTTTGCCGAAGCCCGCAGCATTGCCGGACCGCCAATGTCAATTTGCTCGATCGCCTCGGCAAGGGATGCATCAGGACGGGCGATCGTGGTTTCAAACGGGTACAAATTCACCACCACTAGATCAATCGGTCGAATATCCTGCGCCGCCAAATCTGCCATATCTGCTGGCACATCGCGCCGTGCCAAAATGCCGCCATGAATTCGAGGATGCAGCGTTTTAACCCGTCCACCCAAAATTTCTGGAGAACTCGTGTAGTCTGACACTTTGGTGACAGGCAAGCCTGCTGACTGCAAAGCGTTTGCTGTGCCGCCACTGCTGATGATATCAAACTTAAATTCTTCAACCAGGGAACGGGCAAACTCTACTAATCCCGTTTTATCTGATACGCTCAGCAGCGCTAGACGTGCCATGCTCAAAACTCCCACTAAATCATTCTCTTGAGTTTAGCGGACGAGAGCGTATGGGTTCAAAATTAGGAACTGGAGATTAGGGGCTAGGAGTCCGGGTTGAGGACTACTTCTGCTCCATTTGGCGTTTCATTTGGTCGCGGGCAGTTTGCAAAATAGTGCGAAGTCCGGCTTTTTGTTGGTTATCGAGCCGTAAAAAAGTAGAAAATTGTTGGCGCAAGCTTTCAGTGCGGGTGGCATCCGGGCGTTTTAGCTTACTGGGATCAAGACCACTCGCAAGGATGGACTCTAGTTGGTCAAAAGCAAATTCGCTAATGGTTGAAAGTGCTTTTTGCTGTTGGGTATTGAGCCGAATGGGGTTTTTTACACTAACTTCAGCGGGTTTAGCCGAGTCAGGAGCCGGAACGGAAATAGGCTGAGCGATCGCGCTAAAACTAGACAGACCGCAAATAACAACCGCGATCGCGCTAGCAGAACCAGAGATGACCACAGACGATTTTAGTTTCATGGTTTAAAGACAAACGAGGTTTATGAGGGCTAGCGCATAAAATGGCGCATCAAGCAGACATCGAATGGGAGACGAACCATAAGATGCATTTTACATAGACTAAGTAAATTCAAAAAAGTTTCGGAAGAATTCATGTCAAACACTCTTTACTCAATTTCTGTGCCGCCCAAAAGCGGACGATCGCCCCAAGGAGCCGTTGTGCTGCTGCATGGCTGGGGTTCCAACTGTCAGGATCTCGTTGGACTGGCAGACTACATGGATTTGTCAGACTATCAACTGGTGTTTCCTGAAGCACCTTTTCCCCATCCTTACAATTCCACGGGCAAGATGTGGTATGCCTTTCCACAAGACTACAGCTTTTGGGGCAAACCAGATTTTGGCGATCGCCCCGACCTGTCCACCAGTCGTCAGCGGCTCATCGAATTTTTGACTCATTTCACGCAAACTACCAACATTCCCTTTTCGCGGATTATTCTGGGCGGTTTTTCCCAAGGGGGCGCAATGACATTAGATGTGGGAGTGCGGCTACCATTCGCAGGTTTAATGATTTTAAGTGGCTATCTCCATGCCCCGCTGCAACCCCAACAGGCTTCCTTGCCGCCAACCCTGATGATCCACGGGCGGCAAGATCAGGTAGTGCCGTTGCCAGCAGCCCAACAAGCGCGTGATAGCTTGGAGGCGATCGGTATCACTCCAAACTATCAGGAGTACGATATGGGGCATGAAATTCAGCCACTGGCGTTAAGCCAAATACAAAGTTTTGTTAAAGAGAGGCTGTTAATTAATAACGAGCCGTGAATATTCGGTTACATAGGAAGCAAGTCGGCTAAGATAGGCGAGGACGAATACGGATAGCCCATCGTCCCAGGTTTTCATTAAGCCTTGAACACTGCAACCCGGAGGTATCAGTCATGCCAGCATTAAATGTAGAACGAGAAAAAGTTTCCAGCTTGACTGAGAATGAGGTTGCACAATTGGCAGCACGGTTAGAGCAAGATGATTACCCCAACGCCTTTGAAGGCTTAAAGGATTGGCACTTGTTACGGGCGATCGCGTTTGAACGTCCTGATATGGTGGAGCCTTATCTCTATTTGCTCGACATGGAAGCTTTTGACGAAGCTTAGACTTTAAGCAGTAAAACTCAAGAACTGAAGATTTACGATTGCAGATTTGAGAGCTTGGACTGATGATGAACTCATTGGTCTAGGCTCTCAAATTTTTTATGCAGGGTTGTCGAGTTTTAGTGGGTGTCGGGGGTGGCATTGCTGCCTACAAAGTGTGCGAAGTCGTTTCAGCCCTGGCAAAAGACGGGGTGGAAGTCCGCACGATGTTGACGGATGCGGCTCAGGAATTTGTTACAGCGCTGACCTTTGCTACCTTAAGTCGGCATTCAGCTTATGGCGATCGCGATTTTTGGCAGCCTCTTCACGGTCGCCCGTTGCACATTGAGCTTGGCGAATGGGCGGATGTTTTTCTACTCGCGCCATTGACAGCAAACACTCTGGCAAAGCTAGCCCACGGCATGGCAGATAATTTGCTGACTAACACCGTATTAGCTTCGACTTGTCCGGTGCTGCTAGCTCCAGCGATGAATACGGATATGTGGGAGCAGATAGCGGTGCAGCGCAACTGGCAGCAATTGCAGACTGATCCGCGTTACCACACCCTCGCGCCGGGATCGGGTCTACTGGCGTGCGATCGCGTCGGGGCTGGACGGATGGCAGAACCCAGCGAAATTTTGCCCTATGTGCGATCGCTGTTGCACACCCAGGGCGATCGCGATCTGGCAGGCAAACATATTTTGATTAGCGCTGGCGGCACTCGCGAATTTCTCGACCCCGTGCGATTCATCGGCAATCCCTCGACCGGAAAAATGGGAATTGCCCTAGCCCAAGCGTCCCTGCATCGCGGGGCTGAAGTAACCCTTGTATATGCTCCATCAACTGCGATCGAAGCGGTTCGAGCGTTACCGGGTGTGCGGTGCATTGCAGTGGAAACGGCAGCAGAAATGCGGCAGGCAATGTTAGATCACTTTCCCAAAGCAGACTGGACAATCATGGCGGCGGCAGTGGCAGATGTGACACCCGCCCATTACAGTCCTGAAAAATTGCCCAAGTCTGCATTGCCAGCAAATCTGCCTTTAGCAACCGTGCCCGACATTGTGGCAGAATTGGCATCTTTGAAGCAGCCTCACCAGCGACTCGTTGGCTTTGCGGCGCAAACTGGAGACATTGTTACGCCAGCCCAAGAAAAACTGGTGAGAAAACAGCTAGACGCGATCGCCGCCAACCCGATCGACCAGCCCAACAGCGGCTTTGGCAGCGACACCAACCAGGCAATATTCCTCGATCGCAATGGACGGCAGCACCACATCAATCAGCCATGCAGTAAGCTACTGGTGGCACATCAACTGCTCGACTTCATCCAAGCTATTAAGTGAAATTCCAATGTCTACAAACCGATTGGCTTGGATACAACGAGGGTCAAAATGGTCAGGGGCGATCGCGACTATTATTGGCGTTGTTGTCCTGCTGGGGTGGTTTTTCGATTTGCAAATCCTCAAAAGCATTTTGCCAAATCTGCCTTCAATGAAAGTCAGCACCGCCGTCTGTTTAATCCTGGGCGGTAGCTTGCTGTGGAGATGGCATCAGCGCAGAGAACGAACTGCGAGGGGCAAACTGACCAGCCAGCGCGATCGCGGATCACTGCTGATAGCGCTGATCATCGTTTTGATTAGCCTGTTCACCTTAGCGAATTACAGCGTCAACTCCAGCCTTTGGAACAGCCAGCCCATGCCCCTGGAGCTTACCTTTTTAGCACCGATGGCACCCAACACTGCCCTCTGTTTTTTGCTGCTTGGCTCCGCAATAATCACCTTAAATCAGCGTCTTTATGGCATCACTCAAGGGTTCGCCTACAGCAGTTTTTTGATTGCGGCTCTATCTTTAATAGGCTACGTGTTTGGAGTCAACGATTTTTACCGAGCGGGTTCCATTACCGGCATGGCAGTCCATACCAGCACTTCGCTGATGATTCTTTCCCTAGGTATTTTGTTTGCTGAATCCAATCAATCCTGGATAAGTGATATTACAACTTCCTATGCGGGGGGCGTTGTTGCCCGTCGCTTATTACCTTTTGCCCTGTTTGTTCCGGTTTTTTCGGGGGGATTGTTCTTAGTCGCCTATCGGTCAAATACGCTATCTGCCGAAACTGGTTTCCTATTCAGAACAACTTTCAACGTTTTGGTCATGGGTAGCATTATTTGGTGGAGTGCCAAACGCTTAAACCAAGTAGATCAACAGCGTCAGCAGTTGATAGAGGAACTGCGTCAAGCCAACGAACATTTAGAATCAGAAGTAGCTAGACGAATTGATGCTCTGCAACGCAGCGAAGAGCGCTGGAAACTGGCGATGGCAGCTAGTCAGGATGTGGTCTGGGATTTGAACCCGATCACCAATGAAGTGTTTCGCTCTGAGTCTTGGTATGACTTGATTGGCGTTCAACCCGGCGAAATCCACAATAGCAATAGCGAGTGGGTTGATCGGATTCATCCAGAGGATGTTGATCGCGTACTGGCAACCAACGCCGCCTATCTTTCGCAAAAAGTGCCTACTTATCGAATAGAGTATCGGTTGCAGTGTCAAACGGGCTACCGCTGGGTGGTTTCGCGGGGCAAAGCCTATTGGAATGAGCATGGACAAGCCCTGCGTTTGATTGGCTCCCTGCGAGACATTTCTGAACAGAAAAAAATTGAGGAAGATTTGCGGACTAGCTATAACCTGCTTCACTCAGTGATTAATGGCATCCCCGATCCTATTTTTGTTAAAGCGGAGAGTGGGCAATATGTTTTGGTGAATCAAGCGACCGCGAACCAGGCAGGCAAATCGATCGCAGCCTTCATTGGCTATGATGACAACACCATTTTCCCGGCATTCATAGCACAGGAGTTGCAGAAAAACGATCTCCAGGTAATGCAGCAGGGAAAAACTATCACGATTGAGGAGTCAATTCCGGTTGGTGATTCTATCCAAACCTTTCTTGCCAGTAAAAGCCCTTGGCGAGACGCGGATGGCAACATCATCGGCTTGATTGGGTTTACCAAAGATATTAGCGATCGCAAGCAAACTGAAATTGCCTTGCAACGCAGCGAAGAACGCTATCGATCGCTGATTGAGGCAACGGCTCAAATTGTCTGGACAACCGCTGCTGATGGGCAAATCATTGAAGACCAGCCTAGTTTGGCAGCCTTTACGGGTCAGTCATTTGAGCAATATCGCGGCTGGGGATGGGCAGAAGTCGTGCATCCCGATGATTTTGATCGCATCATGCAAATTTGGAATCACGCTTTAAAAACCTGCACCCTATATGAAGCTGAACTGCGCTTCAAAAACACTAATGGCGAATATCGCTACCTTTGGGCGCGTGCGATTCCGATTCTGGCAGAAGACGGCAGCATTCGAGAATGGGTTGGCATCAACACCGATATTACCGCCCGAAAACTTGCCGAGCTTGGGCTGCAACAGAGCGAAGAGCGCTTGCGAACTATTTTAGAGAATATGCCCGTGATGCTAGATGCCCTAGATGAATCGGGCAATATGTTGGTGTGGAACCAAGAATGTGAGCGAGTCACAGGCTACTCTACTGAAGAAATGATTAATAGTTCCAACGCGCTACAGTTGCTCTATCCCGATCCCGCTTATCTCCAGCAAATGATGACCCAATGGGCAAATACTAAAAACAACTACCGCAACTGGGAATGGGATTTGGTTGGCAAGGATGGCAATACTCGAACGATCGCCTGGTCTAATATTGCTGACACTTTTCCAATTCCTGGCTGGGCAACTTGGGGCATTGGAGTGGATGTAACCGAGCAAAAACGTGCCGAAGCTTCTATTCGCGAATTGAATGCCACCTTAGAGCAGCGAATCGAGCAGAGAACGGCAGAACTCACGGCAGCGAATAAAGAATTAGAAGCATTCTCCTATTCGGTATCCCACGACTTGCGCGCGCCTCTACGCGGGATTGATGGCTTTAGCAAAGTGCTGGTGCAGCGCTATGGCGACCAACTGGATGAGAAAGGCAAACACTATCTCGATCGCATCGCGGCTGGAGTTCAGCGCATGGGCGACTTAATTGATGATCTGCTGATGCTCTCCCGTGTGACCCGGACTGAGATGCAGCGATCGCAGGTAAACTTAAGCACTATTGTTGCTGAGATTGCTGAGTCTCTCAATTCCACCCATCCTGCGCGATCGGTAGACTGGAGAATCACTCCGAATATCACTGCAAATGGGGATGCAAACTTGCTGAAAATAGCGTTAGAAAACCTGCTGAATAATGCCTGGAAATTTACGTCAACTAAAACACATCCCTGTATCGAATTTAACTCCATGCTGAGTGAAGATGGACGGTTGACTTATTTTGTTCAAGACAATGGTGCAGGGTTTGATATGGCATACGAAAACAAGCTGTTTCACGCCTTTCAACGTCTTCACTCCACATTACAGTTTGCAGGCACCGGAATTGGATTAGCCACCGTTCAGCGGATTATTTATCGTCATGGTGGTCAAGTTTGGGCGAAAGGCAGGGTCGATCATGGCGCAACATTTTACTTTGTCTTACGGCAATAACGTCAGAGAAAAAGGCATTGCTGAATCTGGGGATGGAATTTGTAGGGGCAATCTCTTGTGGTTGCCCTCGATCTTCGTCAGGGTAGGCACAAGACCTACCCCTTGTATGTGAAAAATGTGATGTGGGGAATCAGCCATTGTTTTTAACATCTGTTTTACATGTTTGAACACATGGATGATGTGTGAGGACGCAGTAGGTGGAGATAGCTCATTCTGATTGTCGCGATCGTCGGACACAATTTTGGTGGTCTGGTCTTTACTAGGTGTAGGGTTGATAGAGATCGCCTGTAAAGCGTTGGCGGAAATTGAAGCGATCGCGGTCGGGTATGCATATGACTGAAGACTGCGATCATAGGCTGCTTGATTAATACAAAGGTTTTTGCAGTCACACCATGAAGGTCTGATTTAAACACGCCACTGAGTAGCCTAGGGTCAAAAATGGAGATGACCAAAGCCTACCACTTGTGGTAAAAAAGGCTAAAGAGTAGATTTAATTCTTCAAATCATTGCCTGATGACTTTTCAGCCTGCGGCGACGCTGAATTTAATGCTAGTGGAAGACGATCCGGTGTTTCGCCAAGGTCTGATCACCAGCCTCAATGCCTATCCAGACTTGCATCTTGCATTAGAGGCATCCAGCGAAGTTGCGATCGCAAAGCTATTGCAGTGGTTTGAGGCAGGGCGATCGCTGGATTTAATCTTGCTCAGCCTAGATCTGAGTGCCTCGAATGGCGCAAATACGGGATTACTTCTATGTCAACAATTCAATGCTCGGTATCCTGATATTCCGATCCTGCTGCTCAGCACTATTCCCGATCCGGCATTGCTAGCAGCGGCATTGCAGACCCAAGCCATGGGCTATTGCCAAAAGGATACTGCGATTGGAGAAATTGTTCTAATCATTCGTCAAATCGCTGCCGGGTATCCCCACTGGACTCAAGGAATGCGTAGCATTGCCCAAGCCTTAACCCAGCCTAATGGGGCTGGTTCCAATCCAGCCTCCCTTGCACTGCCGCCTCTGACCGCGCTGGAGGTGATACGGCGAAATACACGACTGTCTGGCATTCAACAAATTGATGCGGCGATCGCCCAACTCAACGCCCAACTCAGCCATGCCAATTCTGTGCTAGATCAGCTATTTCTCACGGGGCGCAGACGCGAATTGCAAGCCGCTCGATGGGTGGTCAATCGGCTATTAACTTCTGAATCAGAACGCTTTATTGAACGGTTGAAGCTATCTGGAGCTTTACCGGAAACTGACAAATCCGTGATCGCCCGATCGCGGTCTACCGCCCCGCCCATGGCAACCTCTGTAACTACTACCGCCCTCATAACTACGCCAACGCTCTACACTGAAATCAGCGTACAATCTGTTTCTGCCGAGCATATCCGCAGCATTCAGACATCGTTATTTGACAGCATCTTTGCCAAACTGCAAGGTGTTCTGCATAATTTGAGCGATCGCCCGATGGAGATTGATATTCTCAACGACGACAAAAAGCATGAACTGCTGGCGATCGTCCTGCGTCAGCTAGAAGAGACATTAAGCGAATTGCGATTTTCAAATTTTGAGCGATCGCACCTTTCAGCAAAGCGTAGTGTCGTATTGCGAGACTTATGGCAAGCGGCGACTAGCAATTTTTTTGGACGATATACTACACTAACCCTAGACAATTCTCCTGTCGAGTTACCGCAAACGCCGACTGTCAATGTAGTGGAAATATTACTGTTAGATGTCGATGTGATTCAGGCAAATATTTTAGATAAGATTCCCGCTGTCAATGATTTTTTGGCACATCTGCTGTTTCAAACGCCCTTGTTGATTGATAATACGACCTATGCCGTGGGTTCCGTGGAGGCGATGGCGCGGCTAGAGGCTTTGCTGCAAAATATAATGATTCAGGTTGCCAATGCAGTGATGCAGCCTTTACTCAACCGATTTGGCGATGCGATCGCGATTAAGCAAAATTTTTACGATCGCCGCTTACTTTCCACCCGTGAGATTGAGCGATTTAGAAATAACCTCTCCTGGAAGTATCGTGTCGATCGTTTAGTGGGTGAACCCACCGCAATTTTTGAAAGTCGCCATACCTTGTTGATATTGCACGATCAGGGTATCACTCAAACCTCTATCTACGCACCGCGTAACCAAGAGTTAGCGGATCTGGGCGGAGTTCGGCTTGCCGTTACTCTGACGTTGGAAGCACGAGACGCGATCGCCCCCCGTGTGCGATCGGCGGTTTCTTTTGTCGGTAGTGGCGTGGTCTATGTCCTTACAGAAGTGATCGGGCGCGGCATTGGTTTAATTGGGCGCGGCATCATCAAAGGCATCGGAAATGCCCTGCAAGACACCCGCTTTAGCCGCAGGTAATCTGTTTCGCCGGTGATTTCTTGGGTTACGCGATCTCAAAATAGTTGTGGATCTTACATTTGAAGTTTGCAGGCGCAAATCTAAGCCTAGGACTGGGCTATGAATAAATGGCACCGCATCGGGGAATGTAAATGTTGCGACGACTATGAAAAAATAGGCGCAAACTTCAATGCAATAGATCAAATAATCGCGGGTTGCGTCACTCTCGGTCATCGGCTGTCCATCTGCTTCGGGATAGATGATGGAGGGAGATGTGAGCCGGGTTTCGTTCATGATTGTGACTTCCTAAGGCAACGCAGAGCCTGAATATATTTATTTACTTTGGCACGTTAACCGATGAATGTGTCTCCTGATTGTTATCTGAACTGGTACTCTCTGAACTGCTACCTTGTTGCATTTGGTGATAGTTCCAGAGTTTGCCGCGTTGGGCTAGCAACTCCTGATAGGTGCCCTGCTCGATGATTTGTCCCTGTTCTAAGACGACGACTTTATCAGCGCGCATAATGGTTGATAAGCGATGGGCGATCGCAATCACGGTTCGCCCTACCGATAGCTGCTCAATGGAGGCTTGAATCAATCGCTCTGATACCGAATCTAGCGCACTGGTCGCTTCATCTAAAATTAAGATTTCTGGGTTTCGCAGCAATGCCCGCGCGATCGCGATTCGTTGACGTTGCCCACCCGATAATCGCACCCCGCGAT
>Ga0163146_10006719_pt1 | contig 12925 bp, 13 predicted proteins | sample OliLakLV19MP7G1_FD_148648 | JGI IMG/M metagenome (GOLD analysis project Ga0163146, IMG submission 148648) | Freshwater microbial mat bacterial communities from Lake Vanda, McMurdo Dry Valleys, Antarctica - Oligotrophic Lake LV.19.MP7.G1 | ecosystem: Environmental > Aquatic > Freshwater > Lake >... | reverse complement strand
CAAACCGTTACGCTGAATTTTCAATTGTATGGTCAGCGTTGGGAAACTGAGCGACGGATTCAACCACAAGCCCGGACCCAACGCGCAAGATGACGTATACACTTTTGCTTGCGGCAGATACAACGGATTTTCGCCTTCGATATCACGACTGGACATATCGTTGCCAATCGTGAAACCGACGACTTCTAACGCCGGGTTGATCAACACGCCTAATTCGGGTTCGGGGACGTTCCAGGTCGCATCACGACGAATGCCAACATGCCAGCTTTGACCGACGACGTTGCGCCCGTTCGATTTGAAAAACAGCTCTGGACGTTCGGCGGCATAAACCCGTGCATAAACGTCGCCGCCATCTTTCGCTTCTTCTTGTCGTGCTTCGCGGCTGCGTTCATAGGTGACGCCCGCCGCCCACACTTCTTGATCGGCTTCGATAGGAGAGGCGAACGGTGGCGCGCCATAATCGCCTTGCGATTGATTAATGAACGCGCGTGTAAAGCTGACTGTCGTCGCCTCACGCGATTCGTATTTTAAGGCTTGTATCGCTTCGTCTACACGCCCAACGGTTGAACGCAGCCACGCGCTGAGCGTAAAATCACGCAAATAATGAACTTGATCGTGGACGCGCGCAATCCAATCGGACGAGCCAGAACGGTTATTGAATCGATACAGCATCACTTCAGTCATGACGGAAGACTCCATGTGTAGATGCCTTTTGCATTGGTGGTTTGCTTTAGCAGACCACGCGCCGTCAAAAAACGCAAATTCCCTGTCATCGGCTGTGGAAGCGCGCCATCGTTGCTCGCGTCCCAATGCCCAAGCGTGCGTGCCAGCGCCTTAACCGCGTCTGGGAGCGTAAATGCACCATGCTGAGCGTAATCGATCAGTTTGCGTTCGACAAAATAGAAATAATCCTTGCTGTCATGCAAAAAACCGTGAATATCTCGTTGTCCAGTATGAACGCGCCAGTGCGCGGGCGAATACTGGTCGATATCCATATCCAACAAGCGGTCGATAGTCGCCAGATACGAGTCGGCAATTTGATACGTCGGCGGCAGCGCTGGCTGCTCATCTTTGTGCAGTATCGCGCTCCATAACGCCGATTCACCCGCTATAAGCGTTTTGCTGCGTCGATCATATACCGCGACGTGTCCGGGCGAATGACCGGGCGTATTCACAATCTCGACATTCCAGTCAGCGCTCAGGCGAATCTTTTCGCCGCCGTCGAGCGTGCGCTGCACAGGCGTGCTTTTGGTTTGTTCATGAACACCCGCTCTGCCTTGTGCGTCCATTTTGGGGAAGCCGAAGCCATCGGTATAGGCATCGTAACGCTCATCAATGAGCACGTTGGTATCCGAGATCAACGGCGCGTCCAGGTGATGCGCCATCAATATCGCACGCGGCGCGGCAGCTTGCATCGGCGCATTGCCGCCTTGATGATCGAGGTCGCTGTGCGAAGTGAGCATGTAGTTTAGTTGCGCGGGGTCGAATCCAATGCGCGCCATATAAGGAAGAATATCTTGATCGGGGTTGTGTGCACAGCACGCGTCAACCAACAGCGATGCATCATTACCAATCAGCAAGTGGACATAACTGACACGATTAGGGTCGAAAAAACAGGCGATGCGGTGAACGCCGGTTGCGATTTCCATGAAATTTTCCCTTGTGGTTTGCCTAGACGGGTCGATAAAGCCCGTTGTAGCGCGGGGTGAGACGAACGTCTAGCACTCGCTCACCCGTTTTTGTCTACGCCAGTCGGGGGATTTTTACGACACTAAGCCGAGTGGACGCTGCACGATCACCCAATAAAGGAAAAAATATACACCTGAAATTACCCCGCACAAAATCGCGGGAAGTGTCGATTTCACACCACGACCGAGACGATTGCGGCGGGTAACGCCGACAGCGAGGAACGGGAACGTGAACATGAGCGCATTAATCGCCAGCATCCCGAACTCACCACGTGTAAAAACCGGATCGATCCCCGCGCTGCGTGCCGCCAGGCTGAGCTTTGCGATCACCGAGCAAATGAGTACTGCCGCGATGAGGAGCGTCGCGGTCAGATTTTTATCCGGCAGCGTGAACATGACAATTAACGCCAGGAAAAAGATGATGTACAGCAAAATGCTGAAAATCGGGTCAGTACCAAGCGCCAGTAGTCTGCCAATCGTCGCCAAAGTTTCTTCCACTATGACCTCCATGTGAACGTTCAATGAATATTGTCTGCCGATGATAGCACCAAAATGGCGAATACGGCATGAATTCCGCGTGGAACGCAATCTTTGGTACAATGAAACAACGTATACTATCTGGTATGGAAAAACGTCCTTTGAAGCACAAACCCGAACCGAGATTCGACCTTTATACAGAAGGCGATGATGCGCCCGAACCTGTCAGCGATGACCGCACATTTGCCCGCCAAATCGCGCTGCAATCGCTGTACGAGATCGACTGTGCCACCCATGACCCTATGAGTGTGATCGATATGCACCAGAAATGGCAGTCACCGAATCGGCGCACGTCACGCTACTTCCGTCAGTTGGTCACAGGCACTTGGCAAAACCGCGCCGAAACTGACACCGCGATTCAGCGCTATGCGCCGGAATATCCGCTCGAGCAGCTTGCCATCATCGACCGTAACATTTTGCGGATGGCGATCTATGAATTCGCTGTGAGCGGCATGACTCCGGTAAGTGCGGCAATCGATGAAGCAGTCGAACTCGCCAAGCAGTATGGGAGCGATGGAAGTCCATCGTTCATCAATGGGGTTCTCGGTTCGCTGGCAGATGATGAAGCACTGGTGGCGGCATTACGTCAGAAGCAGCCTGAAGAATCCTTAAATGATGAGGAGATGCCACACGATGACGACCAAACTTAAACCTACCCTGCCTGCCCCATTGCCGCCCGATGATTTTCTGCCTGCGGAAGAGATCGATGAAGGCGCGCGGATGTCGTTTCTCGATCATCTCAACGAACTGCGCCGCCGCATTACGCGCGCCGCGATTGCATTAGTAATCGGCACGGTGATTGGTTTTGCGGTCGCGAACCCTGTTTTGCGATACCTGCAATCACCTTATGGCGAACGCTTTCAGGTGCTTGACCCGACCGGCTCGGTCGTCAGCTTCTTCCGTGTCTCGCTGCTGGTCGGTGGCATTTTAGCTATCCCGATCATCACCTACCAATTGTTGATGTTCATCTTCCCGGCGCTGACACGCAAAGAAAAAGCGCGTGTGCTGTCCTCTATCCCAGCCGTCACGCTTTTGTTTCTGATCGGCGCAGCCTTCGCCTGGTTCTTGCTTGTGCCGCCCGCGCTCAGCTTTTTAGCGACTTTTCAAAGCGATATTTTCTTCGTCCAATGGGAAGCGGATAGCTATCTTGGGTTCGTCACCGCGTTGATCTTCTGGATGGGCGTCGCGTTTGAGACGCCGCTGGTCTTTTTTGTGCTGTCGCTGCTTGGTTTAGTGCGCCCGCGCCTGTTGATCCAGAACTGGCGCATTGCGATTGTTGGCTCCGCGATTGCCGCCGCCGCCATCACTCCGACGATTGACCCCGTCAATATGGCGCTGGTGATTGTACCGCTGCTGGTCTTATACATGATCAGCATCGTGCTCGTCACGATTGGTATTCGTTTCGTAAAAGTCGATCCCGATTCGACGACAGGTTGATCGATGACACAAACGATGAGCAGTAGATCGATCCGTATTTACGGCGTTCCGATGGACTTGGGACAAAATCGACGTGGTGTCGATATGGGACCCAGCGCAATCCGCTACGCCGAACTCCAGCGTCGTTTAGAAGCGCTCGGCTGTAGTGTCGAAGATTGGGGCAATGTCAGCGTCCCAGTCATGGAAGAAGTCGAAGATGAAGATGCGACCGATGGCATCGCGCATAACTTGCATACGGTTGGTCAGGTATGCCGCGCGATTTACGACGGTGGTAAAGCCGCCGACGCCGATAACGTGACGCCGATCTTTCTCGGCGGCGATCACAGCATCGCTATCGGGTCGATTGCGGCAATGCTCGAACGTCCTGGCAAATTGGGCATCATCTGGATTGACGCGCATGGCGATTTCAATACGCCGTTCACGACGCCGAGCGGCAATATTCACGGCATGGTCGTCACATCGCTGATGGGGCGCTGCCCGCCAGAAATTACGGTTGGCAATGTGCGCTTACAACCCGATCAAATCGTCATGATCGGCACACGTGATCTTGACCGAGAGGAAAAAACCAATCTGTCCGCAAGCGGCATTCAAGTTGCGACCATGCGTTTAATCGATGAACTCGGCATGTTCGCGGTCGTACAGCGCGCATTGCATCGCTTAGGACATGTCGATCATATCCATGTCAGCCTTGATTTGGATGCGCTTGATCCGCAGTATGCACCAGGGGTGGGTACTGCGGTTCCCGGCGGCTTGAATTACCGTGAAGCACACTTGATTATGGAGCTGCTCGCCGATGATGGACGCGTCGGCTCTATGGATATTGTTGAAGTCAATCCGATTTTAGATCAAAGCAATCGCACCGCAGATTTAGCCGTTGATCTCACGTGCAGCCTGTTCGGTAAGCGCATTCTGTAAATGTTCGCTCGCAAGAACCGCCGCGTGCTGGTCATTGGTCTCGATTGCGCCAGTCCTGAGCTCATTTTTTCGACGTTCAATGCTGACTTGCCCAATCTACGCCGCCTTATGTCCGCTGGAACATGGGGCATTTTGCGTTCATCGATCCCGTGCATTACGGTTCCAGCGTGGGCAAGTATGTTATCGGGGCGCGACGCCGGTGTTTTGGGCGTTTACGGCTTCCGCAACCGTGCCGATCACAGCTACGACGGCATGACCACAGCGGACGCAAGCGCGATCCAAGTCAAGCGGGTATGGGATATGCTCAGCGACGTGGGAAAGTCTTCGCTTGTGGTCGGCGTGCCACAAACGTATCCCGTCAAGCCGCTCAACGGTCATTTAGTCAGCGACTTTCTAACGCCAGGACGCGACAGTGCTTTCACTTACCCCGCTATGCTCAAGAGCGAGGTCTTGTCGCTTGCGCCCGATTATCCGTTCGATGTACGCGACTTTCGTAAGGTCGAACGCGACGTGTTACAACAGCAGTTGATCGGTTTGACCGAGACGCAGTATCGCGTATTTGAATATCTGCTCAAAAACAAGGCGTGGGAATTTGCGATCCACGTCAACATCGGGCTGGATCGGATTCATCATGCTTTTTGGCGTTATCACGATCCGGCGCATCGGCTGCACGAACCGGACAGTCCGTTTCGAACGGCGATCCATGATTACTATGTGCGTCTTGATGCGTGGATCGGTCGCTTGGTCGCGGCGGCAGGCGATGACAGCGTGATCATGGTCGTCAGCGATCACGGAGTCAAACGGATGGACGGCGGCATTTGCATCAACGAATGGTTGTGGCGCAACGGATGGCTGGTACTGAAAAATCCGCCCCCTGTCGGCGAAATCGTGCGCTTTCAGGATATCGAGGTCGATTGGTCACGAACGCGTGCATGGGCGGATGGTGGCTATTATGGGCGCATCTTTCTCAACGTCGCCGGACGCGAACCGCAAGGCATCATCGATAGTGCTGATTACGAGCGCGTCCGCGCCGACTTATCCGCGCAAATCGCCGCGATTCCAGATCATGAAGGCAACCCGCTCCAGCACATGATTTACACACCACAAACCATTTATCAACAGGTCAATCGCATCGCGCCCGATTTGCTCGTGTATTTCGGCGATTTGCATTGGCGCGCGATTGGCTCGCTTGGTTACGGGCAGCACTGGACATTCCAGAACGATACCGGACCTGACGACGCCAATCACGCGATTGAAGGTATGTTCATCGTCGCTGATCCCAAAACGCGCGGTGCGGGACAGATCGCAGACCGCCAACTCATGGACATTGCGCCGACAATTTTAGACAAGCTGCGCGTTAAGATTCCGGCGGCGATACAAGGTCGGGCAATTTAATAGGCTCCGATTCTTCTCCGCGCATCTTGCGCATCACGCTCGACTTCAATTGCCCGCACCCCGCATCGATATCGATACCACGTCGGATGCGAATGGTCGCCATAATGCCATATTCTGCTAAGACCTGTATAAACGTCTCGATGCGCCCCAACGCCGATGGTGCACCCGCGAACCCGGTCGTCGGGTTAAGCGGAATCACATTGACATGACAGTGTAATCCGTTGAGCAGCCGACCGAGCGTATGCGCTTGTTCTGGCGTGTCGTTTTCACCTTGAATCAGCGTCCATTCAAAGCTCATACGCCGTTTGGTCTTTTCGACATAGTAATAGCAAGCGTCAATCAATTCTTTGAGTGGGTACTTTTTACCGACCGGAAGCAGCGCGCTGCGTTCGTGGTCGGTAGCAGCGTGCAAACTAACCGCGAGCTTGACCTGTAAGCCTTCGTCGGCAAATTGGCGAATCGCGGGCACTAAACCGACCGTACTCACGGTGATATGACGCGCGCCAATGCCTAAATCGCTCATCAAACGGCGGATCGCCGCCACTGAAGCGTCATAGTTGTGGAACGGTTCACCCATACCCATCAACACAACATTGCTTAAGCGTTCGCCGCGCGCTTCTAGATCACGCGCGAACATCAGCGCCTGCTCGAAGATTTCATTGGCGGTCAAATGCCGCGCAAAACCCATTTGTCCGGTCGCGCAAAACACACAGCCCATCGCGCAGCCCGCTTGCGTCGAAATACAGGCAGTGCGGCGTTCATCGTCGTATTCCATCAAGACCGATTCGATCAACTGCCCGTCGTGCAACCGATACAGACGCTTTATCGTGCCATCACGGCTTTCTTGTTCGGCATCGAGTGCTAAGCCACCCAATACTGCGTAGCCCGCTAAGCGGTCGCGCAGCGCTTTGGGGATATTGGTCATCGACTCAAACGATGCGACTGGATTGGTATACAGCCATTCCCAGATTTGTTTGGCGCGAAAGCGCGGCTCGCCCCATTCCACGAGCAAATCGCTAAGCGCGTCGAGCGTAAGTGTGTAAATATCGATCATATTCTGCGTCCTAACCTGATATACACCACGATCAAGACCGCGATGAGGATAATAAGCGCTACAAGCGCGATCGCGCCCGCTGATGAGTTCAAACTCATCGGCGGTGTAGCGGTCACGGGAATCGGTGTTGGGGTGTATAAACTGCTCGCTGGGCGCGGCGTCACCGATGGCAGCAGCGGGGTCGGCGTCATCGTTGGCGTCAGCGATGGGATCGCGGTTGGCTGAGTCGCAGTCGCAGTCGGCGTAATCGTCGGTGTGGCACTGGCGGTCGCTGTTGCGCTCGGCGTGATGGGTGCAGGCGTCGGTGTAATGGGCGCATATGGACTAATCGCGTATGCCGCGCCCGCATTATCCGTAAAAATCCAACGCTGCCAGTTAGCGACCAAACGCCCCAACGGCTCGCCAATAATATCCGCATAAGCGGACGCAAAATCGTCATACGCTCGAACATCACGCGCTAAGCGATACACAGCTTCGACGCTGGCACGGTCGATCATGTATGCGAGTAAACCATATGCCTGTGCCTCGCGCAGCGTCGGATCGAGCGTTGACAACTCTAGTAAATCGAGCGATACGGCGCGGTTTGTCCGCACCGATGTAATGCCTGGCGCCAGCAGCAGCGCATCATTGTTCGTCGCGTAGTGACGCCGAAGCGCGATTTCGAACCACATCGGTACATCGGCGTTTGCCCAATATGGCGCATAAAACGTATCGAACAGTCGAATCGATAATGTATCGACAAGGGGAATATCATCAGTTAAATTGAAGGCTTCGATTCCGCTCAGTTGCGCGAGCGCCGCGCCGATACCCGACGGACACGGTAGATCAACAGGCGTACGAACGCCGCGCGCGACCTCGTTCCCTTGCTCGTCGATAACACAATCGGGTGTTTCAAAACCCAGATACAACGCCCAATTGAGATAAGGACGATCGCCAGTCCCGCGCTCCAAGCCTTCATACACTGTCAGCAGTTCGGGGACGATCAATTCAAACGCGCGCACAGTGTCAGCCAGACGAATATCAAGCCGATCTTGCCGATCATCGATCAAGCGCCAGCCAAAACGTTCGTCGGTGAACACACGTGTCAAGGTTTCGGTCAAGGTTTGCCCGTTTATGAGCGTAATTGTCCACTCATAGCGTATGTCATCGATGAACAAGCGTGGCAAAGCGTCGATGTTCAACGCGTACAGCGTCGCGAGTGTTGTAGTGGGTAAACGCGGCTCGTCGGTTACTTCTGGCGTATTCGGATCAAGCGTGGGTATAGGGGTAGGCGTTACGATGTCGATTGGCAGCGCAATATTGATGATTTCAGGTTCAAAATCACCCACGGTAATCACCACCTGCGCCGACTCGATTTGACCAGCGGCGAATGGAACGCGCGCACTCACCCGTATCGCCGCCGGATATATCGACTCCAGTTCGATTTCTATCATCGGCGTGATTTCGGTCGGTGTGCTTTGCGCGCGCGCCGTCATGGTGAGCAGCGCAAACATCATGCTCAAAAGTAAGAGACTCACTCGTTTCATGCGCCGCCCCCTAAGAAGCTGGCAGCCAAAATCGCCAGTGCGAGCTGGGTAAAGTTATAGATAAAATGAGCGATAATCGCAGATGTCGTGCTGTGCCGTTTTCGAAGCCAGCCAAGTGCCAGAGCCAATACAAACACGGCGAGCGCCGCAGGCGTTAACGTATATTGGATGTGCAAGAGCGCAAAAAAGACGCTGGTCAAGCCAATTCCAAATACAGGTTGCAATGCGCCACGAAAGAAAATTTCTTCGCCAGTCGCCACCATCAACGATACGATGAGCGCAAGCGGAATTGTATTGAGCGCATTGGCGATTTGCCGGCTGGCAGCCTGCTGATTTTCGATGGTCTCTGGCGGTGTAATCAACGTCCATGCAAAGCTGAGCACGAACACAAAAATCACCATCAACAAACCGACACCAATGCCCGCGAACAGGTCATCGGCAGTCGGAAATCGTAAACCGAGTCGGGCAAACGCCCGCTCCCGATCCCGATGGATGAACAACCCGATTCCCAAGAACGACGCAGACAACCAGATTAGCTGTTGAAAAAATGCATTACTTACAAAACTTACGCCCTGTTCGTAACTTTCCGCCAGCCCTTCTAAACCACCATTCAAAACAAGCTGACCGAGATTGACACATAACAGCACGACGGATAAAACAACTGCCGTGATGTGTACCGTCGACTCTGGGTTAAACACACCGTAACGTCCACATAAACGCTTGATCGCCGATCGTGACGATGGCACGCCGATAAGCCGCACGCATCCAAACGACGCCAACGAACACAATCCGAAAATCAATACTGCTGCCGTACCATCGACATCAGGCAGTACCGTATCTTGTGTTAAAGTCGGGTCGATTTCGACGAGAGTCAACAGTGCATACTGCGCCAGGATCAAGCCAAACGCGAACATCATCCCGACTGCGCCGTACAAGAGCCATTTCGAGCGCGTGAACGGACGTGCCTGCACATCATCGGCGTTGGCGATATAGATCGTGATGTTGAAATAGGCAATGACACCTAGTGTCAACAGCAGGGAAGAAATATCCATTCATTTTCCGCATTTTATGCGTATTCAATGCGGTGATTATACCCCCGCCAATGCAAATCTTTGGCATTGACTTGCCGTCTGCGTTCGTGTTACCATCTTGGTATCCTTCGCTGGAGGGATGGCCGAGCGGTTTAAGGCGGTGGTCTTGAAAACCTCTGTGGCGTTATGCGCCACCGTGGGTTCGAATCCCACTCCCTCCGCTTCAGTAACAGACCACCTTTATGGGGAGATGCCAGAGTGGTCGAATGGGACCGCCTGCTAAGCGGTTATACGGGGGTAACCCCGTATCGAAGGTTCGAATCCTTTTCTCCCCGCACGATTGGAGCTGACTCGAACATGCTCCGAGAGAACCGGCAGTCTCAGGACTGCCGGTTCTCTTTTCCGCTTTTCCGCCCTTGCGCCCCGTGCTGACCGCTTTGATTTCGTCGGTCAGGTCACGCAGATAAGCAAAGGGCGTTCTCAATTCCAGCGACACATTTCCTGCATCATTCACAACGACCCGGTGTACTACTTGGCGCAAAAGTTCTTTCTGATCTTTGCGCTGCAACCCATTATACAGCTTTCCGATACATGCGATAATTTGAAGCGCCATTTCCAGGTTGTCAACATGCACCTGATGGCTGACCGTCAGCGTTTCGAGCGTGCGTCGCACTTGATTGCGACGGTCCTGCCATTCCGTCCATAAGCTGTCCCAGACTTCATCACTGATTTTGCCTGCGGCATACAGCCGTGCAGTCCGATTCTCCTCCTCAGCAGTCGTTTTCAGGACGGCTTCAAGGCGGGTGCGTTCATCAGGACGTGCGCCACCGATCTTGCTGTTCAAGTCGTTGGTGTAGGTTGCCCGGATCAGCGGTATCAGATCGGGATCGACCTGAATACGCGCGAGTTCCTGTCCGACCCATTCGTCCACATCATAACAGAGAAAACTGACACCCCCCGCTGAGGCGATACGATAGTAGGCTGTGCCACCGCCGGATCGCCCGGCATTCGATGTCGAACCCGTCAGCCGTATCTGTTTGCCGCCGCCGCTCACATAATATATCAGTCCTGACAGCAGATACGCCTGCTTGCGACGCACGGTGCGATGGCTGTTCCGTCGCTCCAGTATGGCAAGCCCACGCTCGACCTCCTCGGTGGTAACCAGTGGTTCCCACGTTCCGCGTATCGTTTTTGGGGTAATGTCATTCGTGTCACTCACCACCCAACCGGCATATGCCCAATTGTGGAAAATGTTCGACAATGTGTTGATGTTCTGCTTACGCTTACCACTCGGACTGATTTCCACGAACGGGCGACCGCGCCGATACTGATAGCCTCTGGCGTGCAGTGCCTCTGCAATCTCCGGCAGGGTGAGTCTGTCTTCAAGCAGTAAGTCCCAGGCATAACGCCAGATTGGGGCGCGTTCCGGGTCAAGTTCGATCCAATGATCAATGCGCCCTAAATCTTTTTTCCTGTCCAGATCAGTTTTCCCCGACATGTTCAGATAGCCGTCCGGCGCGAGATTGGTAAAGCCACCGATTTTGCGTTTTGCCTGCAACCCGCCTTTGACGCGCACCCCCAATAGCGCCGACTCGCGGCGTGCCAGCGTGAAGGTCATGGTCACCAGCACGCGCTGATCCATATGCATCGGGTCGATGTCGGGCATGTTCGCGAACCGCACTGCGACACCGAACTCGTGCAGCTCGTCGATGGCGCGCATTGCTTCAGTATCGTTACGCCCGAAGCGGTCGGCGCGCTCGACGATGACATGCGAGAACTTTCCTGCTCGTGCATCGTTCAAGAGACGCTGATACTCCGGGCGATTTGCCGTCGTTCCCGTCAGCACGTCTATATACTCATTGAATACCGGCATTTCTGAACGCTTCAGCACATTCTCCTCAATCATAAACCGCTGCCGCGCTCGTGACAGTTCCGGTTTTTGATTTTCATCACTGCTCGTGCGCAGATAGACCGCCCACCCTGGCTGCGGAGGAATGAGGGTGCCTTTTTTTCGCCTGTCGTTTGCCATATGAACTTGCCTCCGCTAGGTATCGAAGAACCTGCTTTTGGATTCACGATACCCGATTTCTCGCGGATCAGGATTTTGTGGGTCATTTTCGTCATTGACAGCAAAATCCGGCGCTGGACTTGCCTTACGCGAGAGAATTTCCGCAATCTTAAACAAGCGTTTGACGACCCCTTGAGAGTCGGCAGTTTCCATCATCGGTGTGATGATTGGTGCATCACTCATGCTGGCGCTCCAGCGAAGATACCTTCAACCGATTTGGCATTGTTCAGCCACTCGCTCGCGCCGCCGTCGCATGGATAGCCGCTCAAGCAGCGATACTCATCCGCCGATACCATCAGCAGCGCATGACGTTCGGGCGCGCAGACCGGGCAGCGCCATAGCCCGGCGTGTGCGCTGGTGGCAAGTGGCTTGCCCAGATGATCTTCTACCAGATCGCGCAGATCGATCATGGTCAGTTCGGGATAGTCCATCAGTTCCTCTCCTTGTGAAGGTCGGTTGTGCCGTATTCACGTTCACGCTCGGTCACTGCTTGTTTTACGAGGGTGTAGATCAGATTGGCGAGCGGGCGGTCTTCCGCTTCTGCCCAAGCCTCCAGCTTATCGCAGAGGGGCTGGGGCAGTCGGAAGGCGATCTTTGCCGCAAATGGGGTGTCTCGATTCATGGGCGGTCTCCTGATTGCTCAATGAGCTACCAGCGTAATCGAAATGGCAGACTCCAGAACGGAAAATAATGACATTTGTGTGGAAATCTTTTGCATCAGCATGAGAATCTTTTGCGCGATGAGAATCTTTTTCATGCGAATGCAAAATATTTGCGCCCCTTGAGAGAAGAAAACACATGTTCTACGAAAAGTATGTAAGTTCTAACCCTCAAGACTTGACTCAAGGTTGGGTTTCCGTAATACAATGCGCATTTCATGCGTAGACCATGCGTTCTGATGGTCTGTGGTCAATTACGAGAATGAATCTGATGAAAAGGAGGGTTGGACTATGGCGAACATCCAGGTCGTTATCGTCTCTATGAATGCGCTGACTCGTGGAGGTTTGAGAGATATTATCAACCAGGCAGGCACACAGACCGAGGTGGCGGGACTGTTCGACAGTCTGGCTGAAGCAGATACATTCCTGAACAGCCACACCGCACGGGTGCTGATTACCGATGAGTCGCTGCACACAGTGAACATAATCAAAGCATTGAAGCGGCTGATGGAGGTGCATCCGGGACTGGTGGTGATCCTGGTCATGCAGCGTCCGACCGCCAGTGTCGCGCAAAAGCTGATTGCAGTGGGTGTCAGGGCGCTGCTGCACAAGGAC
>Ga0163146_10006708_pt1 | contig 12941 bp, 8 predicted proteins | sample OliLakLV19MP7G1_FD_148648 | JGI IMG/M metagenome (GOLD analysis project Ga0163146, IMG submission 148648) | Freshwater microbial mat bacterial communities from Lake Vanda, McMurdo Dry Valleys, Antarctica - Oligotrophic Lake LV.19.MP7.G1 | ecosystem: Environmental > Aquatic > Freshwater > Lake >... | reverse complement strand
CACCGACACCGACGCTATCCGCTCGCTCCTGCCTGACCTCTGGGCCAAGACTCATCCCGAACACATCCACGCCTCGCGCGACCAAGAACTCCAAGCCGCCACCACCCGCCGCCGTCGCAACCACGCAAAACGCCGCGCAGCGCTGGCGGTCCGTTAACGGTTACGCTCTTTCGGAGGTCGATCACCTTTTTCTTGCGCCGCTGATAGGCTTTTACACGGCAGTTGTCCGAGCAGAAAAGCCGGTCACTGCGATTGACTTGAGGAGACAGCTCGAATGGCTTGTCACAGAGTTCGCAATTGCGGTATTGCTTGAGGTCCGCAATCGCCTCGGCGATCTGCAGATAGAACACATAGGGCAGCGAGTACACATCCATTTTGAGATCGATGTTGCCGTTGAGCAGAACCGCAGAAAGGTGGACTTCGGCATACGAAAACAGCTCGTTCAGCAAGTCCACCATCTCCGTGGTCAGTTTCTTCGCTCCCGGTCGGCGATGTTGATATGCGATAAACTCGTCGGCACGTTCGATGTAGCCGCGCACGCGACCGATCGCATCCTCCCAATCCCACAGTGTCCAGTCGACACCTTCCATAACGTCGCCGAGGGAACTGAAGTCGCCGTAGCGATTCGCAAAGGCAAGAACGTCGTCCGCGGTCGGATCGAGCCTGGCGAAAACGCGAAAAAGCGCCGGTTCAGTGACAAAAGGATCGTAAGTGAAGTCGTAGTTCACCTCGCCATGTTCGTTGTATTGCTGGCGAAGATCCCATTCGCTATTCCACTTGATGTACATCCCAGTCGTGTACGCATCATGACCGTCTTCCAGGCTGACGTCCGTTTCGTCCCAAGAGTAGCCCTTTTGGTCGACGACGATGTGGCCCTGAAATCGGCTCATTGCATCCTCACGGATTTACGGATGTATTTACGGCTATTGTGACAGCAACCGTCTATTCAGGCGGTCACGGGTATTTATGATTAACGTGTTAGCAGACGTAAAGCAATGTCCATCCTGCAAGGAAACACAAAAAATGGCAAGCGTCGCTGATGAACGGAGGCCGACGACCCTGGACGCCGCTGGACTGCAACCTGTCCGCGCCGTCGCCGAGTTTCTGGCCATCAGCCGTAGCAAGGTTTACCAATTGATGGAAACTGGGGAACTGCCGTACGTGAAGCTCGGCAAGAGCCGCCGCGTTCGTTGGTCGGACGTAATCGCGCTGGTCGATCAGAACGTCGTCGCCAGAACGTAATTAACCTCGTCGCCGGTGGATCGCTGACGACGTTCATTGTGGCCTTGGCTCTATCGATCAGGATGGAACCGCCGTGCAATGCGGTGCTCGGATGTCCGCGCTTGAAACAGCAATTCGTTACGTGCGACGTGGTTGGCGGGTGGTGCCAATTCCCACGCGGAGCAAGAATCCCGGCTTCGCCAGCTGGCAACAGCTGCGTTTGGCGGAACGGGAACTCCCCAACCACTTCAACGGCGCTCCGCAGAACATCGGTGTGCTACTCGGGGAACCTTCCGGCTGGCTGATCGATGTCGATCTCGACCATCCCCTAGCGGTCGCATTGGCTGACCAGTTACTGCCTCCGACGCCGGCGCAATTCGGTCGCCCGAGCAAACCTCGCTCGCACCGCCTGTACCGCGTGAAATCGCCTGTGTCGACGACGAAGCATAAATCCAAGTCGGCAGGGATGATCGTAGAAGTCCGATCGACTGGCAGCCAAACCGTATTTCCGGGCAGCGAACATGAATCGCGGGAAATGATTGAATGGGAGGACGAAGATGCAGATCCTGCGGAGATCGACCCCGACGCTTTATTGGCCGCGGTGAAGGACCTCGCGGACCACGTGAAGGTGGAGTTGGGAGAACGGCGAAGCACGCCCAAAGATTCCTCTGGGAAGGAGCAGGCATCACCAGCTGAACGACCGCCCCTGGTATTGGCAGTCAACGAACGCGAGCGACGCTGCCTCACGGCGATGCTGCGAATGCAGCTCCCCGATCAACGGGATGGCTCGGGCCGGCTGTTTGCCGCCGCCTGTCGCATCGTGGAGCACGATTTGGATGACGAAGCAGGTCTCACCACGATCGCGGCCTACGCCCATCAGCGTCCATTCCCTAAGGACTGGACGCGGGCAGAGATCCTGCAGCGCATTCGCGATGCCGAACGTCGTTGCCTACGCGGCGATGCGTTGCGGGCGAAACTGGACCCGGAGGGCCTGTGTTCACTCGGCACACGCGATGTCGATTCTTGCCGGCTCGTGCTCTCGGCGAAACGCACCTGGCCGACAGGCGAAGCCTTCGTCCGAGAATTTCACGAGCATCCCGACCGAAACACACTCTGCAATCACGGCGGCCTGCTGATGGAATGGACCGGCAACCGCTATGCGCCCATCGAGGAAGAAGCCATCAAGCGGCAATTGCATCGCTGGATGCACGACGCTAAGCGATACGCCGTGAATCCTCGAACCAAGCAGGCGGAGCTCGTGGACTTCAAGGCGAACCCAGCAACCGTTAAGGCGGCGCTGGAGACGGTGCGATCGTATGTTCATTTGCCCGCCAACGTGGCGTCGCCAAGCTGGTTGAATCGATCTCCAGCGAACCCGCCGCCACTCGAGATCGTTCCCTGCCATTCCGCCCTCCTTCACGTGCCCACGCGACAGCTCATGGACTCTACGCCGAACTTCTTTACCCACACCGCCTTGGACTTCGACCCCGACTTCGACGCCGGACCACCTGAGGCATGGTTCGATTTTCTCTTTCAGCTATTTGGACGCGACGTCGAGTCGGTCACGCTGTTGCAGGAGTGGTTCGGTTATTGCCTGCTCGGCGACACTTCGCTGCAGAAAATGCTGCTGATCGTCGGCCCGCGACGGGCCGGTAAAGGCACGTTGGCGCAAGTCCTGATGCATCTCGTCGGCGTAGACAACGTCTGCGGCCCAACTACATCGAGTCTGGCCGGACCGTTTGGACTGCAGCCGCTGTTGGGCAAGAGCCTGGCGATCGTAAGCGACGCCCGATTCAGCGGGGATGACATGAACACGGTCGTCGAGCGGCTGCTCTGCATCAGCGGACAAGACTTGATAACCATCGACCGGAAACACATTCCTAGCGTGACTCTGCGGCTCCCGCTAAAGTTCATGTTCCTCACGAATGAGCTGCCTCGGCTATCCGACGCGAGCGGTGCGCTGGCCGGGCGCTTCGTCGTAATCCGGCTGACGAACAGCTTTTTTGGGAAAGAAGACCCTCAGCTACTCGATAAGCTTCTGGTCGAGTTGCCAGGAATCCTGAACTGGGCGCTGGAAGGCTTGGATCGATTGAGATCGCGTCAGCGGTTTATCATGCCACAGTCCGTCGCCGACGCAGTGCTGGATATGACGGAGCTCGCTTCGCCAGTACAGGCATTTGCCCGAGCCTGCTGCATTGTGGAGGAAGGCCAACGGGTTTCCGTAAACGAACTTTTCGCGGCCTGGAAGACCTGGTGCATGGAAGAAGGGCGGAGCGCCGTGGGGACACGCCATTCGCAGGGGCGAAGCCTGGCCGCCGCGTTTCCCGGCATCCGACGTCGCCGCGGAACCGACGACGCGGCGTTCTACGACGGCATCGGAGTGAAGCCATGACCGTTGCGAACACCGTCACGAACCGTCGCTTTACCGTCGCGCAGATTCGAGCGTGCGCGACGGTGGTCAAGTCTTGCGCCGCAAGGACTTACGCCATGACCGTCACGAACCGTCGCGCATTTCCGAAAACCTTCGCGCGTGTGAGTGAAAACAGACGACCCGCACGATATGGCGACACACATGCGTTGCGCATGTGTATTTTTAAGTCGAATGCAATGCCAACCGTCGCGACGGTCGCGACGGTGCGCGACGGTAACGTCCCACCGGTTCGCGCCCATCCACGTGCAATGGCGTCCGAGGCGCCCACCATCGTCCAGCGGTTCCTTCCCGGCGACAGACGTCAGCAGACGCCCGCGGGAACAGTCGCCGTCTTAGGCACAGTTTGTTTTGCTTGTCCGAATTTTGACTAACCAGAACCGTGAACCCATCTGCCTGCGATAATGACGACAGTGCCCAACCGTCCCGGCCTGAGTCCTCGTCGGCGTGCTGTCGATCCATCGATTGGTATTCGATTGGATCAGGCCGAGTCGTTGAGATTGACGGCCTTCGTGTCGTTGTACGACTGGTCGGTCAGAAAGGGAGACGCTGCAGGATTTCAATTGAGGCACCGGCGGGGGCGGCGTTCTCCTGAACGGCAACAGAATTGAGACACCAATAATTGCGGGCCCGTCGAGGTCAAGGAGGCAGCTTCGCAACTGACACAGGACGGTTCGCCCAGTGCGCGCAGCGGCCGACGAAACTTCCCCTCGTGGCGTCAACTACCGCGTATTCTGGTTTCTCTGCCAATAAAGAATCGATCACCACGAGTTTATTCCCCCGCAATCCTACGTCCGCGGTCATGTGCTCACCGAGGCCCAGTGCCGCGGCGATGGCTGCCGAGCGATACCGGCGGGCCGGCGGCTTTGCTCAATAGGTTGAACAGAGCGTCTGTTGCCTGACATTGTTGCTCGATCGTGGCCGAACTGTTAGGAAATCGCGACGACAGTCTTGCCGTTTCTGAGTGATCTCCGCTCCAGAGAATTCGCGCCACGGGAGACGACGCCGTCATCGGCGACGGAGCCGATGCGCCGAAGTTGTTTCGCACCGCGTTCAGGTCCGCGAGGTCGACGCGGTCATCGTGGTTTGTGTCGCCGATCACGTTCGCGCCAATCGCGCCAAAATGATTGCGGACGTTGTTGAGATCGCCCAGATCGACATCGCCATCGCCGTCCGTGTCACCGGGCTGATGCTGAAAGTCCAGGTCGACCTTCCAGAGTTCATGCCCGTGATTGCCGTCGTCAGCGGAGAAGAACAGCGTATTGCCGACGGCGGTGAGATAGTCCGGCTCAGAACTGTTTGACCCCGGGCGCAGGTCCGCCACCATCTTGGTGCCTTCCTCCGTGCCGTCGCTCATCCAGAGTTCGTACTCGCTGTCGTCGCCATTGGCCACGAAGAACACCGTGTCATTCACCACGGTCAGAGTATCAGCGTAGAAATTACCAGGATGTGTGTAGGGTGGCAGCGTCTTGATCGGCACGGTTCCCTCCGGCGTGCCGTCGCTCTTCCAGAGCGATTCTTCCCCTTCACCATCGTCGGCCAGGAAGAACAGCGTGCCGCCGGCATTCGTCAGAAATGGACCGTAGCCGGAATAAATCGTCTCGATTGCCTTGACCAGCACCGTTCCGGTCTCCGTGCCGTCGGTTTTCCAAAGATCGAAAACACTCGCTGTGCCGCCATCGGCAATAAAGTACAGCGTGCCGTCCACGTTGGTCAGGCCATACGGATCCGATCCATAGCGGCCCGAGAAAATGTCTTTGACAGGCTTGGTGCCGGCGAGCGTGCCGTCGCTCATCCAGAGTTCGCTACCGTGTTCTTCATCGTCGGCGGTGAAGAACAATTTGTTACCCACGGCCGTCAAGTTTGCCGGGTACGAGCCTCCTTCGCCTGGCACGATGTCTTTGACGCGGATCGTCCCGGCCGAAGTCCCGTTGCTCTTCCAGACCTCGCGGCCAGCGGCCTCGGTTTCGGCGGTGAAGTAGAGAACGTTTCCTACGGCGGTCAGGTCGTAGGGATACGAGTCGTAGCTGCCCGGCGCGATGTTTTTCACACGGACGGTGCCGGCTGGCGTGCCGTCGCTTTTCCAGAGCTCGCGGCCGCTCACGCCGTCGTCGGCGGTGAAGAACAACGTGCCGCCGACGTTCGTCAGAGACTGGGGATCCGAGCCGTAGTCGCCCGGATGAATATCTTTGACCGGCACGGTGCCGGCCTCGGTGCCGTCGCTTTTCCAAAGCTCAGCGCCGGTTTCGAAATCGCCGGAGACAAAATACAGCGTCCCCCCCACGCTCGCGCGGTACAAATAGTCGTCGTACCGGTTCAAGTAGACGTCTTTGAGCCGCTCGGTTCCGGCCGGCGTGCCATCGCTCTTCCAGAGGGCATTGCCGGTGCCGTCGTCGGCCAAGTAGAACAACGTGCCATCGACATCCGTCAGGAACCTTGGATACGAGTTGTCGGTGCCCGGCTGGATGTTCTTGATCAGCGCGGTGCCGGCCGTTGATCCATCGCTCGTCCAGACCTCCAGTCCTCCGCTTGCGCCGCGCGCGGCGAACAATGCCTCGCCATTCAGGTCAACGGGGCGAGTCAAGGGCGGAAAGCTGGCCACGAGCACTGTGCCCAACGCAGTGCCATCGCTCTTCCAGAGCTCGCGGTAGCCGAAGCCATTATGGGAGGAAAAGTACAACGTGCCATTGACGTTGGTCAGATCACCAGGATAACCACCGGGGTCGGTAGCGGGAATATCCAACACGCGCGTCGTTCCCGCTGCAGTTCCATCCGTCTTCCAGAGGATCATGCCATCGCCGACGAAAAACAACTGGCCGGTCACCACCGTTGGATCTGAGAAGAAAGGCACATTTGATCCAAGAGAATCCGCCAGCAGTTCGGTGCCCGCTTCGGTGCCGTCGCTCTGATAGGTTTGGCGACTGAAGCTGTTGTTCAAGGCGGTGAAGTAGAGCTGACCCTTGAAGGAAGTCAGATTCTCCGGGGCTGAGTCGTTGGGAAACATGGCGAAGTGGCCGCCATAACAGCCGCCGTATTCCCCATAAAAGTCGCATACGTATTGATCGTGGCTCCCCGGAGCGAGATCCTTTACCAGCAGCGTGCCCGCTTCGCTGCCGTCGGTCGTCCAGAGTTCGCGGCCAGCGGCGGTCGCTCCGACAAAGAACAGATCGCCGTTAACATTGGTCAAATTGCTGGCCGGTGGGGCATTCGTGATGATCGCGGTCCCTTCCGCCGTGCCATCCGATTTCCAGAGATGGCCCTGGGCCGAGAAGTACAGCTTTCCGTTGACGTCGGTCAATTCCTGCGGGAAGTACGGGTCGCTGTCGGGCAGGAGATCGGGCACCGGCGCTGTCCCTGCTTCCGTGCCGTCGCTACTCCAAAGCCAGCGGCCGCCGAAATCGTTACGGGCGGAAAAGAACAGTTTGCCGCCCACGTTGGTCAGGAGATCAGGATAGGAGCCAGTAACGTCGCCGCCCGGACGAATGTCCATCACCCGCACGGTCCCCTCGGGCGTGCCGTCACTCTTCCAGAGCTCGCGATCGAAACCGCTGGTGTCCGCCGTAAAGAACAGCGTGCCGCCGACGTCGGTCAACTTGGTCGGCGATGCATCGTCCGGGCCGAGACGAATATCCTTGACCAGTTTGGTCCCGTTCGGCGTGCCATCGGTGCGCCATAGTTCTCGGCCCTGCTCGGCGCTGTCGGCGACGAAATAGCCCGTTCCGCCGATCGCCAGGAATTCTCCCGGCGGGCTGATGACCGGCGCGGAATTGATGTCCGCCACCAGTTCGGGCGAGAGGGCCAAGAGCTTGCGGGTTTCGAGCGGTTCGATGTTCAGCCGATGGTAGGTATTGGACCGCCGGACGGTGCCGCGCTGAGCGCGTCGGGGGGACAGGCGCACGAAACGGGATTTTAGATAGCTGAGCGGGGAGCGGAATGACATGGGATGAGCCTTCGTGGTAACAGTCTGGTTGATGATGTGCGAAACGCCGTACTATTTCAGGTCTCGGCCCAACCCTAACCGGCTGCGGCGAATGCCAAAGGCGTGGGATCGGCACGAGAACGGTGACGGCGGGTTACTCAGCGCAATCCGAGCTTCTTAGTGCTGTCGGGCCGGTGAGGAACCTGCTTGGCGGTGAGCCTCAACGACCGCTTTTCTTTCAGGGCGTGAGAAATCAATGACGACGGGCAATGATCTACTTCCCTCGATTCGACCTCTTGTTTGTCGACCTACAGGGTCAGGAATTTACACAGGCTCGCCACCCATGCGGCATGCAGCACAACGCGGACGTACCAGGGCCATCTCGCGAGAGCGCTGATCGCGGCGAGAGCGAGCAGCGGGACCATAATCGGATGCCAAAATCGCTCACCCAGTCCCACCGTCACGAGTCGAAACAGCGCACTGCACGCAAATACCACCGCCAGGTTCGCGGGTACGATCAGCTCTGCGTACGGCCCGATCATGGAGCTGACTTGTCCGTAGCGGCGCAGCAGCATCCCTGCCGCCAGCGTCTCGATCACCGCAATCGACCATTTGAACCCGAGCGCGGTGGCCATTCCGAGCCAGATGCCGTGCGGTATGCCGGCGATTGAAACGGCAACCCAGCCCCAGGTCAGCGTATAAGTAATGACGGCAGCCAATGTGCCGGTGATGGTGCCCGCAGCGAGATCGGCCGTGGCGTTTTTCGGCCGCACGAGCCAGACGATGGCAGGTCCGAGGGCGCTTATCAGGGCAACTCCAGCGAAGTACAGCGCACGCCTTACGCCGATCGACAGCTCGAGCGGGTTAAGCATCACAAGCCAAACGACGGGGCCGCCCAAGAGCCCCCAGATCACGCCGATGGCCACAGCCCAGCTGCTCGAACCGAAGTTATGCCGCAGCCAAACGCGCAGCAGCGCCGCCAGACCGGGCGCCCGGACGCTGATGGGTTCATCCCGCTGCCAATGTGCAAGGTCGGCCGCGAGTTCGTTCGCCGCGGCATACCGTGCGTTGCGGTCTTTCTCCAGCGCCTTCATGACGATCCAGTCCAGATCGCCTTGTACTAGCCGGTTCAGCTTCAATGGCTCTAACCCACGACTGGCGGCGATTGCCGGAAGTGCATCGCTCGAACTCAGCCGCGTACTTGGCTTTGGCGGATCCTCCTCACGAATGATTCGCAGCATTTCATCAAACGCCGCCTCTTTCAGCCGCTCTCGCGTGAATGGCGTCGAGCCGGCGAGCAGCTCGTATAGCAACACGCCCAGCGAATAGATGTCGCTACGGGTATCGACGTCGAGTTGGTTGAGCTTAGCTTGCTCAGGGCTCATATACTCCATCGTCCCGAGCACCTGGCCGAACTCCGTGAACAACGTCCGTTCCGTGAGCTTTTGCGCCGTGGCTTTGGCCACGCCAAAGTCAATCACTTTGGGAACGGCGTGGTCGTCGTACTCCGCCACAAGCACGTTATTGGGCTTGATATCGCGATGGATGATGCCCTTCTCGTGCGCATGCTGCACCCCCTGGCAGACCTGCACAAAAAGCTCCAGCCGGGCGCGAACCGGCAAGTGTTTGTCATCGCAGTACTGTGTGATCGGCACGCCCTTGACGAGCTCCATGACGAAATACGGCCTTCCGCTTTCGGTCGTGCCGGCGTCCAGCACTTTGGCGATATTGGGATGGTCCATCATCGCGACGGCCTGTCGTTCGGCCTCGAAACGGGCGATTACCTGCCGCGTGTCCATACCGGGCTTGATGACCTTCAGCGCCACGGTGCGTTGGAGCGGCTCAGTCTGCTCGGCCATGAACACCGTGCCCATGCCGCCCTCGCCGATCTGCTGCAGCAGCTTGTAGGGGCCGATATTTGTCCCTGGCACTTCGGCCAGCGATTGATAACGGGCCGTCAGGTTCGCGGACATCTCCAGGGCGGGCCTCTCCATAAAGCTCTTGGAAGCGTCGTGCGCCAGAAGCAGGGACTGTACCTCTTCGCGAAGTTCCGCGTTGTCGCCACAGGCTTCGTCCAAGTAATCGGCGCGGTTTGCCGTGGGCAACTGGACCGCCCGCTTAAAGATCTCGCGATCGGATAGAATGGGTTCGCCGGTCATGGTGCCTCTCCATCAGTCAATGCGAGATCGCCCGGCAAACCCCCGGCGACTTTTTTCGCCGACTACGGATTTTTCTCGTCCCGGTGCCATTCCCGTCGCAACCAGGCGCGGGCGTAGGTCCAATCCTCTTCGGCCGTTGCCGGAGCAATGCCCAAGATCGGCGCGGCCTCAGCGAGGGTACAGCCGAGAAAGTATCGAAGTTTGACGAGCTCGGCGGTGCGAGGGGATTTGCTGGCGAGCCGCTCCAATGCCTCGTGCACGGCCAGGATCTCTGACGGATCGAGCTGGGCTATCGCTGGGATGTCATCCGGTAGAACGGTTTGACGGACCCAACCCCCGCCGTGTTTGCGGCTCTGTTTTCGCCGAGCGCTATCGACCAGTATCCGGCGCATCGCCTCGGCCGCGGCTGCAAAGAAATGGGCCCGACCTTGCCACTGGACATCCGCGGCTGGGTTGACTAGCCGCAGCCACGCCTCGTGTACTAGTCCGGTGGCCTGCAGCGTCTGCCCCGGCTTCTCGTGGGCCAGTTTCCGAGCGGCCAATATGCGAAGCTCTTCGTACACGAGCGGCAGCAACTTTTCCGCGGCGTGCGGATCGCCTTGTTCGATCAAAGACAAGATGCGTGTGACGTCATTCACATTCCCCAACATACGGCCGTAATGCGGCAATCACAATTAGTTCGATGTCATCCGGCCCAAATGAGAATGCACCACCCCGGCCCGCCTACAGCTCATTCCGACACTTCACTTTACTCATTTAATTGCGACCCTACTCTTATGCAAATGAGTCATTTCCGGCCATTGTTGAGGGCCTTTGTGACACAGCATGCCCGTACTTTTTTGTGAAATATGAGTGAGCTGCTGACGAGTTTCGGGTTCACTGATAGAATGCGAATATTAGTGACCGGCCCTCCCTGGCGCGCCGGTCCGCCGCCCCGGCTCCCGGGGTCGCACTCCGCATCTCGGAGTATCCAGCAGAACCCCTCTGCGCAGGTACTCCGATGCAAATCAGTCTTTGGCCGCTCGCCAAGCTGCAGCCGTATCCGAATAACCCCCGGCAGAATGACGATGGCGTTCAGGCCGTCGCCAACAGCCTGCGGGAATTCGGTTTCCGCCAGCCGATCGTCGTGGACGCCGACGGCATGATCGTTTGCGGGCACACCCGTTACAAGGCGGCACAATCGCTTGGGCTGGAGAAGGTCCCGGTCCATGTGGCCAAGGACCTGACGCCCGAGCAACTAAAGGCGTACCGGATCGCCGACAATCAGACGGCGACGCTGTCGAGTTGGGATCTGGACCTCCTGCCGCTAGAACTCGGCGAACTCAAAGCGCTCGACTTCGACCTGGGACTGCTGGGGTTCGATCAAGACGAACTGGCGAAGCTGTTGAACCCGGACGTCAGCGACGGGCTTTGCGATCCGGACGAGATTCCGGCACCGCCCGACGAGGCAGTCACGCAGCCAGGCGATCTGTGGATTCTGGGCGAACACCGGTTACTTTGCGGCGATTCGAGCAAAGCCGAGGACGTGGATCGGTTGCTGGGCGGTGCGACGATCCATTTGGTCAATTCGGACCCGCCATACAACGTAAAAGTCGAGCCACGATCCAACAACGCCATTGCCGCCGGTCTGAGCTCTTTCGCCGGCCCGAAGCACCATCAATCTCTGGATTTGGCGCGGCACCCAGGGAAATCTAAGCCGACGCAGAAGAAGCTTCGAGCAAAAGATCGACCGCTGGCCAACGACTTCGTGAGCGACGCGGCGTTCGATCAACTGCTCGCCGACTGGTTCGGCAACATGGCGCGTGTACTCGCGCCCGGTCGAGGCTTCTACATTTGGGGCGGCTATGCGAACTGCGCCAACTACCCTCCGGTCTTGAAGAAGCACGGCCTGTATTTCTCGCAAGCCATCATCTGGGTCAAAGAGCATCCCGTTTTGACCCGCAAGGACTTCATGGGCAACCACGAGTGGTGCCAGCCTCCTGACACCCAGGTGCTGACCACTAGCGGAACCAGTCGGTTAGGCGATTTGCGAGATCGCGACCGTGTTGTCAGTTTTTACGCGCACAGCGCCGCCGTGGTGGGTCTCCGCCGTGGCCTGGATGTCCAGGTGGCCAAGCGAGACTACGATGGAAGTCTATACGGCGTGACTGTGGGAAAGCGGCAATCCTGGTCGACCGATGGACACTTGTGGACGGTCCGGCTGACCCAAGATTATCCCCGCAAGTGGTGCGTCTACCTGATGCGTCGTGGAAGCTGTTGGCGGGTTGGTGTCACCAAGATGCGGACCACCTGGGGCTTCGGCTTGAAGGGCCGGCTTTGCAGTGAACACGGCGACGAGGGCTGGATCCTGGGCCTGCACGACTCGCATGCTGAGGCCCGTATCCACGAACAACTGGTGTCAATTCAATTCGGTATTCCCCAGACTTGCTGGAAAGAATCGAGAATTGCCAGACAACGCCAGTGCTCTGACATCAAATTGCTCTACGCAGGCCTCGACCTCGCACAGCTCGATCGGGCAGCTGATGTAGTTCTCGCGAAGTACCACCGGCGACGGTCGTACCCCTTCGTTCGCCGGGACGATACGCGTGCCAAGTTTGGCCGGCGGCAGTCCATTCAAGTTCGTGCCTGCAACTTGTTGCCGGAAATCATGGAAGTCCCAGTCCCAGCTGGGGGCGCAACGACGCAGTGGCAGCCGCTGCGCGCCATTGATGTGCAGGATTATGCCGGCCCCGTCCACTCGTTGGGCGTCGCTCAGCACCAGCACTATATTGCCGATGGGTTGGTCACACACAACTGTTTCTATGGTTGGCGCGAGGGTGCAGCGCACGTGTACCTTGGTCCGAACAATGCCGTCGACGTCTGGAGCATCAAGAAGGTCAGCCCGCAGTCGATGGTGCATTTGACTGAAAAACCAGTCGAGCTGGCGGTGCGGGCGATGCAGTACTCGTCGCGACCCGGTGAGAATGTGCTGGATCTCTTCGGCGGCAGCGGATCGACGCTGATCGCCGCCGAACAGACCGGGCGTCGAGCGTATCTGATGGAACTCGACACGCTCTATTGTGACGTGATCATTCAGAGGTTCGAAAAGTTCACCGGCAAGAAGGCGGAACTATGCAGCCACCGCGTTTTCAGTGGCCCGAAATGAATATCGTGCGGTCAAGACTGGAGTCGCCATCGCCATGAGCCAAACGAAACAGCCAATGTTCGGCATGAA
>Ga0163146_10006704_pt1 | contig 12944 bp, 9 predicted proteins | sample OliLakLV19MP7G1_FD_148648 | JGI IMG/M metagenome (GOLD analysis project Ga0163146, IMG submission 148648) | Freshwater microbial mat bacterial communities from Lake Vanda, McMurdo Dry Valleys, Antarctica - Oligotrophic Lake LV.19.MP7.G1 | ecosystem: Environmental > Aquatic > Freshwater > Lake >... | reverse complement strand
CTGACGTGGCGAGCGGTGATGCGCCGCTCCATGGCATAATGGTCGGCCGTGGCTGATAAAAAACGTGCGCTGATCACCGGCATCACCGGACAGGACGGTTCGTACCTCGCCGAACTCCTGCTCGACCAGGGCTATGAGGTCTTCGGCTTGATCCGCCGGCTGAGCGCGCCGAACGTCTGGCGCATTCAGCATCTCCTCGAGCGCATCACGCTGCTGCAGGGGGACTTGCTTGATCAGCTCTCGTTGATCAAGGCCGTGGAGACCGCCCAGCCACACGAGTTCTACAACCTGGGCGCCATGTCGTTCGTGCCGGCGTCCTGGGACCAGCCGATGCTGACCGGCGAGTTCAACGCGCAGGGCGTCACCCGCGCGCTAGAGGCGGTGCGCAGCGTCAACACCAAGATCCGCTTCTACCAGGCCTCCTCGAGCGAGATGTACGGCCGCGTGCGTGAAGTCCCGCAGACCGAATTGACGCCGTTTTACCCGCGCAGCCCGTACGGCGTCACCAAGGTGTTTGGCCACTACATCACCGTCAATTACCGCGAGAGCTACGACCTGTTCGCCTGCTCGGGCATCCTGTTCAACCACGAGTCGCCGCGGCGCGGCATCGAGTTCGTCACCCGGAAGATCACCGACGGCGTGGCCCGCATCAAGCTGGGGCTGACCGACAAGCTGATGCTCGGCAATCGCGACGCCTGCCGCGACTGGGGATTTTCCGGCGACTACGTGCGCGCCATGTGGCTGATGCTGCAACAGGACCAGCCCGACGACTTCGTGATCGCCACGGGCGAGGCCCACTCGGTGCAGGAGTTTGTCGAGGTGGCCTTCGGCCACGCCGGGCTTGATTGGCAGAAGCACGTCGGCGTCGACGCGCGCTACCTGCGGCCGGCCGAGGTCGACCACCTGATCGGCGATCCGGCGAAGGCGAAGGCGCAGCTGGGCTGGGAGCCGAGCGTTGACTTCAAGGGCCTGGTCACCATGATGGTAGATGCCGACCTGGCCCGCATCAGCGCCGGCCAGCTGATCGCGTAGGGTCGGTTGAGTGCGGCCACCGCCTTCAGGCCGATTGCTCGGACCAAATCTTCGCGACCCGCTCGCCGATGGCGAGTGAGGAAGTCAGCCCAGGCGAGTCGATGCCCGCCGCCTGGATCACCCGCAGGTTGACCGTGTCGCGCTGAATCAGGAAATCCGCAAACTTCCCGTCCGGCCCGTGCAGCTTGGCGCGAATGCCACTGCCGCCCGGCTGCAGGTCGGCCAGCGTGACCCACGGCATCAGATGCCGTGCGGGCTCGACAAAGGCCTCAAGCGGTAGCCGTCCGCCCTCGTAGTCGTCTTTCGACGATTGATAGTGAATGGTCGGGCCAAGCGTGACCGATCCCCACGTCGTCTTGGCCAGGTGCACGCCCAGCCCCGCGCCAGAGGCATGCGGCAACGGGTAGACGAGGCCGTTCACCATGTGGCGTTTGGCCGGCGCCAGTTCAGCGTACTCGCCGCGACACGGGTAGATGTGAAACCGCATGGCGCCGAGCATGGCCGACGTCGTGTCGGCATACAGGCCTGCGGCGTTGACGACCGTGGCGGCGACAAAGCGCTCGTGGGGCGTCACCAGGGTGATCCCGTCAGTGCAGGGCTCGGCGCCGATCAGCGGACTACCGACCACGATGGCGACGTCGGCATCTCGGCACAAGTGTTCGAGGGCCTTCACCAGCGCTTCAGCTTCGAGGATACCGGTGTCGGGTGACCACAGCGCGGCGACCGCCCGCACGTTGGGTTCGCGGGCCGCCACGAAGTCGGCGTCAACTTCCTCGATCGCCACGCCGTTGGCCCGCGCGATGCGGGACAGCGGGCCGAGTTCGCTTGCCTCGTGGTCATTCCCGGCGACGATTAACTTGCCGCAACGCGCGTGCGGTACGCGATGGGCCGCGCAGAACTCGTACAGACGGTCGCGGCCCTCGACGCACAGGCGGGCCTTGAGCGAGCCCTCCGGGTAATAGATGCCGGCGTGGATCACGCCGCTGTTGTGGGTGCTGGTGGCGCGTCCCGGCTTGCCTTCGCGTTCGAGCAGGCAGACCGACGCCCCCTGCCGGGCCAGGGCCAGGGCCGAAGCCAGCCCCGTAACCCCGCCGCCAATCACTGCGACATCAACACTCACCATGGCTTTTCACTATACAAGCGGTTGGGTTGCGTCCGTGTGCCGCCGCCATGTACCATTAGACGTTTGTGACGGTACCGCTTCTCGATCTCCACGCCCAGTACGCGCCCCTCCGGCAATCGCTGCTCGACGCGGTCACCCGCGTGTGCGACAGCCAACGTTTCATCGGCGGTCCCGAAGTCGAAGGCCTGGAAAGCGAGCTGGCGGCCCACTTGGGCACCCCGCACGCCCTGGGCATGTCGTCGGGCACCGACGCGCTGGTCGCCGCGCTGATGGCCCTGAACATCGGTCCCGGCGACGAAGTCATCACGCCGACCTACTCGTTCTTTGCCACCGCCGGCTCGGTGGTGCGGGTGGGCGCCACCCCGGTGCTGGTCGACGTTGACGCGGACACCTTCAATCTGAACCCGGCGGCGACCATCGCGGCGATCACCAGTCGCACCAAGGCGATCATTCCGGTGCACCTGTTCGGCCAGGCGGCCGAGCTCGCGCCGATCGTCGCGGCCGCCGCGGCGAAGAAGATCGCCGTGATTGAAGACGCGGCCCAGGCGATTGGTTGCCAGTACCAGGGCCAGCCGGTCGGCAGTTGGGGCGACGTTGGCTGCTTCTCGTTCTTCCCGAGCAAGAACCTGGGCGGGTTCGGCGACGGCGGGCTGGTGACGACGACCAATGCGGTGTTGGCGCACCGGCTGAAGCTGATTCGCAATCACGGCATGGAGCCGAAGTACTACCATCACCTCGTCGGCGCCAACTTCCGCATCGACGCCCTGCAGGCGGCCGTGCTGCGCGTCAAGCTGCCGTACTTGGCGGCCTGGAGCGCCGGCCGTCGCGCCAATGCCAATCGCTACCGAGCCATGTTTGCTGCCGCCGGCTTGAGCCAGGTGACGCTTCCGGTCGAGGCGCCGGACCGCACGCACATCTACAACCAGTTTGTGATCGGCGTGCCCAACCGCGACGGCCTGCGAGCGCACCTCGACGCCTCCGGGATTGGCACCGAGGTCTATTACCCGGTGCCGTTCCATCTGCAGGAATGTTTTGCCAGCCTGGGCTACAAGCCCGGCGCCTTCCCGGTGGCGGAAGCCGCGGCGCTGTCGTCGCTGGCTATCCCGATCTATCCCGAGCTCACCGAGGCCCACCAGGCTGCGGTCGTCGACGCCATTCGGACCTTTTACCGCGGATAAAAATTTCATGGAATTGTTGAAGAAGATCGAGTCGAAGCAGGCCACGCTGGGCGTCATCGGCCTTGGCTACGTCGGCCTGCCGTTGGCGGTCGAGTTTGCCCGTGCCGGCTTCACCGTGATTGGCTACGACGTCGACGCGCACAAGGTCGCCGAGTTGATGGCCGGCCGCAGCTACATTCCCGATGTGGCGTCTGAACACCTCGCCGAGGTCGTCACGAGCGGCAAGTTCACGGCGACGATCGATCCCAAGGCCCTGGCCAGCGCCGACATCATCGATATCTGCGTGCCGACGCCGCTGCGCAAGACCAAAGACCCCGACATGACCTACGTCGTGCAGGCGGTCGACGCGACGGCCGCCGTGCTGCGCCAGGGGCAGCTGATCATCCTCGAATCGACGACCTATCCCGGCACCACCGTCGAGGTGGTGCAGCCGGTGCTGGCCGCCAAGGGCTTCACGCCGGGGGTAGATTTTTACCTGGCGTTTTCACCCGAACGCGTCGACCCGGGCAATCCGCAGTACCAGACCAAGAACATTCCGAAAGTGGTCGGCGGCATCAACGAAGACAGCACCCGCGCCGCGGTGGCGTTCTACAGCCAGGTGATGGACCAGGTGGTACCGGTCAGTTCGCCGAGCGTCGCCGAAATGGTCAAGCTGCTCGAGAACACCTTCCGCGCCGTCAACATCGGCCTCGTCAACGAGCTCGCCTTGATGTGCCACCGCATGGGTCTCGACGTGTGGGAAGTGATCGACGCCGCCAAGACCAAGCCGTTTGGCTTCATGCCGTTCTACCCGGGCCCCGGCCTCGGCGGCCACTGCATTCCGATCGATCCGTTCTACCTGTCGTGGAAAGCGCGCCAGTACAACTTCGAGGCTCGCTTCATCGAGTTGGCCGGCAGTGTCAACGGCGCGATGCCCGAGTTCGTGGTGCAGCGCATCATCGACGCGCTCAACTCGAAGAAAAAATCTCTCAACGGCTCGCGCGTCCACATTCTCGGGGTCGCCTACAAGCGCGACGTCAACGACCTGCGCGAATCACCGGCCCTCGAAGTGCTGGAGCTGCTGGCGCATCGCGGTGCTGAAGTCAGCTACACCGACCCGTACGTGCCGGCGTTCAAGCACGCCTCGCTCGATCTGCGCAGCGTCGACGAAGCGCAGGCGCACCAGGGCGTCGATTGCGGCGTGATCATCACCGACCACAAGGTGTTCAACTACGCCGCGATGGTGGATCGCTTCCCGCTGCTGGTCGACACACGCAACGCGTTGAAGGGCGTGACGGCGCCGACGATCTTCCGCCTGTAGACATGGTCTTCACTGAATCGCGTATTCCCGGCGCGTGGATCATCGACGTCACGGCAATCCACGACGACCGGGGCCTGTTCGCGATGACATGGTTGCCCGACGAATTTCGCCGCCACGGCATCGAGCCGGCGCTGGCGCAGTGCAATCTCGCCTTTAACTACCAGCGCGGCACCCTGCGCGGCATGCACTTCCAGACGGCACCGCACGCGCAGGCCAAGATCATCCGCTGCACCCGCGGGGCGCTGCTCGACGTGGTTGTCGACCTGCGGCCTGAATCGCCCGCGTATCGCCAGTGGCAGGCGGTGGAACTGACGGCCGACAACCGGCGCATGCTCTACATGCCCGAGGGCATCGCGCACGGCTATCTGACCCTCGCCGACGACACCGAGGCCTACTATCACGCCTCGGCGCCCTGGGAGCCCAAGGCGGAATCAGGCGTTCGCTGGGATGATCCCGCGTTTGGCATCGCCTGGCCGTTTGCGCCCCAGGTGATCTCCACCAAGGACGCGGCCTGGCCCCTCACTCCGCCTGGTCGGTAACGAGCGGCCGCCCTGCTCGCAACAGGTAACAGGACGTGGCGAGCGCGGCGATGAGTATCCCCAGACCAGCCCACAGCCCCTCGGGCACGAACCAGAAGGCAAAGGTGCCGGTCTGTCCAGCGGCCAGGGTGACGCCAGGCATGGCGGCGGCGGTCGGCGTGAAGTCGCCGGCGTCCGTGCGCCAACCGCGTGCATAGTTCTGGTTGAGCGACAGCCGTGCCGGTTCGTTGCCGCCGACCACGTCGAACGCAATGCGATTGGGCGAGAAGGTGATCGCGCTGACGGTCGCGTTGCCGTCGGACAGTACCAGTGGTTGATCTGGGGTGGCCGTGTGCCGCACCTGCAGCGACTCGTAGCAGTGGTAGAAGGACGTGTCGTTCATCAGCGCGGTCAACATCGGCGAGCCCTCCTGGTAGGCGTTCGACTCGGCGTCCGTGATCAACTGAGTCGGGCCGCCGAATGGCGTGAACGTCGCGGTGAGCGGTGGCTGCGAAAAGACATTGGCCAGGAACACGCGATTGCGCGCGATCAGCTGCGCTGAACCGGCAATGCACACCAGGGCGACAAAGACCCTGGCCCGGCGCGAGGCCAGGGCATCGAGGCCGAGCGCCCGCACGGCAAAGCCGACAGTGGCCGTCGCGCACAAGACAAACGCGATGCTGTAGCGGCTGGGAATCCGGAAGCTGGAGAAGAGCGGCAGGTGCGAGGCCAAGGCGGCCGGCGACAGGCGGCTGAAGTCACCGAGCGACCACACGAAGAACGCCAGCGTGGTGATCGCGAAGGGCAGGCCGACCGACCAGCCGGGCGTGCCGCGTGCGGTGAGCGTCCACCACCAACTGGCGACGATCAGCAGGGCGGCGAACTCGCCGATGTAGTTGCCGTATTCGTGCCAGCCATGACGCTGCTCCGGCAGGCGAGCACCGCGGATCTGATGTGGATCCAGGTAGACCCGCTCCAGCATCTCGAGCGTCGTCCGGTCAGGAGACGCGATCGGCGGGCGCGTGTCCCAGAACTCGGTGCTGGTCACGAACGACGCGACCGGCACCAGCTTGGGCGCCGAATACGCGAGGCCGGCGACACAGCACACCGTGCCCACCAGCAACGGGCGCCACTGGCGACGCATCACCGCGGTCGCGGCGGCCAGCATGACCACGGCGGCGATCGCCATCGGCAAGATATGGGTGCCGCCGTTGTAGACCATCAGGGCAATCGCCACGCCAGCCAGCAACGCGCCGTGGAGGGTGCGGGTGGCGAGCGATCGCAAGAAAAAGTACAGCACCCACGGCAGATAGAACGCCGGCAGGAACACGCTGTGCCCGGCCATGAAATGGATCGCCGGCGCCCCTGAGGCGACGAAGATGGTCGCCAGAAAGACCACCACCGGACGCGAACGCACGCCAATCCCCCGCGCCAGCAGCAGGTGCATGCCGATGAAGCCCGCCCAGTAGTGCAGCAGGATGTTGACCTTCATGGCCAGGGCGAGCGGCATCACGGCGGTCAGCGGATAGACCGGGCTGAGCAGCGCGATCTGCGGGTTCTGCCACAGCACGTTGCCGCCGCAATACCAGGGGTTCCAGAACGGCATCTGTCCGTACTCCACGACATTCTTGAGGACGGCGCCGTAGTAGAAGAGGTGCTGATCCCAGTCGAAGACCCCAAGGGCGGTGGGGTGTGCAAACAGCGGTGAGCAGAAGGCAACGCTGGCGATGCCGTACAGCGCGACGAGCGCGGGACGGGCCCAGGCGCCGCGCATCACGAGCCGATGACGCCGTGGAGCGGGCTGCTCGCGGTGGCGTACGATTTTCGCGGGATCCGGCCAGCCAGGTAGGCCAGGCGGCCCGCTTCGACCGCCAGCCTCATCGCGCGCGCCATCGACACCGGATCGGTCGCGCCGGCAATGGCGGTGTTCATCAGCACGCCGTCGGCGCCCAGTTCCATGGCGACAGCGGCGTCGGACGCCGTGCCGACCCCGGCATCCACGATCACCGGCACCTTGGCCTGCTCGCGAATAATCCGGATGTTGTTGGGGTTCTGGATGCCGAGGCCCGAGCCAATCGGCGCCCCGAGCGGCATGACCGCGGCGGCGCCGGCCTCGGCCAGTTTGCGACACATCACCGGGTCGTCGTTGGTATAGGGCAGCACGATGAAGCCCTCTTTGACCAGCACGCGGGTGGCCTCCAGCAAGCCCTCGTTATCGGGAAACAGCGTCTGCTCGTCGCCAATCACCTCGAGCTTGACCCAGTTCGACAGGCCGGCTTCGCGCCCCAGTCGCGCCGTCCGGATCGCCTCGTCAGCGGTGTAGCAGGCGGCGGTGTTGGGCAGCAGGAAGATTTTCGAGGTGTCGATGTAGTCGAGCAGCGACTCGGTCTGGCGCGAAATGTCGACGCGCCGGACAGCGACCGTCACCATGTCGGCCCCCGAGGCCTCGTGCGCCGCCTTCATGACGGCGTGCGACGGGTACTTGCCAGTACCCACGATCAGGCGCGAGGCAAACGTCCGCCCGGCGATCACGAGTGAGTCCATGGGTTCAGCCGCCGCCGACAAAATTGACAATCTCGACGGCATCGCCGTCCCGGACGAGAGCCGAGTCGTAGGCGGCCTTCTTGACTACGGCCAGGTTGTGCTCGACGGCGACGCGCCTGGGATCGATGTCCAGGGCGGCGAGCAGGGCCGACACGCTCAGGGGCCGCGGAATCTCGTGCGGATCGCCGTTCAGCTTGATGGTCATGGCAGGTCCAGTCACGATCGTACCATAGCCGATCACATATAATTGAGAGTGGGAAATGTCATCCAGCACGTCACCTAATACCGCCCTCGGGATTTCGGGATTTTCATTCGCTGACCTGCACCAGCCGGCGCGCCTGCGCGAGCTTCACGACCAGTTCGTCGGGACGGTCAAAGCGTCGGAGCCAGACCTGTGGGCGCAGTGGGAGCAGTATCGGTCGGTGCCCGAAGCACTGGGCGCGGTGGCCCGCGGCAACCTGGTGGTGGCGATGGCGCCGCACCTCAGCCGCTTTGTGTCACGGCTGTTCAGTGTCGGCGACGAGGCGGCCGCGCTGGTCGCTGCGACGCGGTCCTACGACGCCCTGTTTCGCTTCAAGATCGACTTCGTCCGTCGTCGCGCGCTGCCGCTGACGAAGGGCGGCGCGCACGTCATCGCGACGGCCGACGACCACGCCTATGTCGAGTCCGTGTGGCAGCGGACCGACACCGATGGCCGGCTGAAACCCGGCGTCACCGCGGAGGGCGAGATGGCCCTTGCCCAGTGGGGATGCGCGCTGCTCGATCGTGAGGAGGCGCTCAAGGCCAGCGGCTCAGACGCCGACCGGGCGGCGGTCGCCGCCGAGATCGAATCCCTGAAGCGGTGGTGCGCCGCTCACGTGCACAGCCCGGCCTACCGCGGCTGGGTGGTCTTCCGATTTCCCGAGAATCTTGACTACGATCACCTCGTCCAGATTCAGCGTCCCGACGCGACGCTGCCCGAGCAGATCCTGGGTCCTGACGAGACGTTGCGGCGCCGCCAGGGGTTTGCGCTGACCGATTCGCGCTACACCCCGCGCGAAGTGCTCAGCGAGATCCATTACTGCGTGCTGTGCCACGAGCGCGACAAGGACACCTGCTCGAAGGGCATTCGCGACAAGGCCGGCACGGTGATGCCCAACCCGCTGGGCATTCCCCTCACCGGTTGCCCGCTCGACGAGAAGATCTCCGAAATGCACACCGTGCGCAAGCGCGGTGACGCCATTGGCGCGCTGGCGATCGTCATCATCGACAACCCGATGTGTCCCGGCACCGGTCATCGCATCTGCAACGACTGCATGAAGGCCTGCATCTACCAGAAGCAGCAGCCGGTCGACATTCCGCAGATCGAAACCGGGGTGCTGACCGATGTGCTCAACCTGCCGTGGGGCGTCGAGATCTACGGGTTGCTGACGCGCTGGAACCCGCTGAACACGCAGCGGCCGTATGCGCTGCCGTACAACGGCCGCAACGTGCTGGTGGTGGGCCTGGGACCGGCCGGCTACACGCTGTCGCACTACCTGCTGAACGAAGGGTTTGGCGTGGTCGCGATCGACGGTCTGAAGATCGAGCCGCTGCCAGAAGACATTGTTGGCGGGCCTGAGAAAGGCGTGAGCCCGCGGCCGATCAAGCGCTGGAGCGAGATCTACCGCCCGCTCGACGAACGCGTGCTTGAAGGCTTTGGCGGGGTGTCCGAGTACGGCATCACCGTGCGCTGGGACAAGAACTTCCTCACGCTGATCCACCTGACTTTGGCGCGGCGCGACAAGCTGAAGATCTACGGTGGTGTCCGCTTTGGCGGCGCGCTGCCGATCGAAGAGGCGTGGGCCGCCGGCATCGATCACGTCGCGATTGCCGCCGGCGCCGGCCGGCCGACGATCATCGACATCAAGAACAACCTGATTCGCGGCATCCGCAAGGCCAGCGACTTCCTGATGGCGCTGCAGTTGACGGGAGCCTTCAAGCGCGATGCCCTGTCGAACCTGCAGGCCCGCCTGCCGGCGGTGGTGATCGGCGGTGGCCTGACCGGTGTCGATACCGCCACCGAACTGATGGCCTACTACCCGATTCAGGTCGAGAAGATACTGGATCGCTTCGAGGCGTTGGTGCGGGACCTCGGCGAATCGCGCGTGCGCGGCATGATGGACCCGGAAGAACAGGTGATTCTTGACGAGTTCCTGTGGCACGGCAAGGCGGTCCGCGACGAGCGGGCCCGCGCGGCGGCCGCCGGCGATCTGCCAAACTTCGTCGACCTGATCCGGTCATGGGGAGGTGTGACGCTGGCGTACCGCAAGCGCCTGCAGGACGCGCCGGCCTACCGCTTGAACCATGAAGAGGTCACCAAGGCGCTCGAAGAGGGCATCTCGGTCACCGAGAACATGAACCCGACCGAGGCGATCCCCGACGAGTTCGGCCACCTCAGGGCGATGCGGTTCACGCGCGCCGACGGTTCGTCGGTGGAATTGCCCGCCCGCACCGTGCTGGTGGCGGCCGGCACCGTGCCGAACATCACCTACGAGAAGGAACACCCGGGCTCGTTCAGCCTCGACGGCAAGCAGAAATTTTTCCAGGGCTTCAAAGCCGTGCCAGGAGTGCCAGGAGTGCCAGGAGTGCCAGGAGTGCCAGGAGTGCCAGGAGTGCCAGGAGGGCCAGGAGGGCGGGACTTTAGTCCCGCCGTTCCCGCCGTTCCCGCCGTTCCCGCCGGTTCTGCCCCTTCGACGTTCAAACTCGAGCCCGACCCGAACGGCTTCTTCACGTCGCACGACTCCGATGGCCGGTTCGTCACCTACTACGGCGACAACCACCCGCGTTACAACGGCAACGTCGTCAAGGCCATGGCCTCGGCCAAGCACGGCTATCCGCATGTCGTGGCCCTGTTCGCGGACGAGATCGCGGCGCTTGATCCCGCCGATCAGCCGGCCCGCGAGCGCGCGTGGCAGACCATGGTCGAGCGCTTCGACGATCAGCTGCTGGCCCGCGTCGAACGCGTCGTCCGCCTGACCCCGACCATCATCGAAGTGATCGTGCGAGCGCCAGCGGCGGCGCGGCACTTCCACCCCGGCCAGTTCTATCGCCTGCAGAATTTCGAGCGCCTGAGCCCGCATGTTCGCCTCGACGATCATGTCGCGTCGTTGCTGATGGAAGGCATTGCCCTGACCGGCGCGTGGGTCGATCGCGAGCAGGGCCTGCTGTCGCTGATTACCCTGGAGATGGGCGTGTCGAGCCGTCTCTGCGCCTACCTGAAGCCGGGCGAGCCGGTGGTGGTGATGGGCCCGACCGGGACGCCGACCGAGATTCCCGACGGCTCGGCGGTACTGCTGGCCGGCGGCGGGCTCGGCAACGCCGTGCAGTTCTCGATCGCCAGGGCGCTCAAGGCGCAGGGCAATCGCGTGATCTACTTTGCCGGATACAAGCACAGCGCCGACCTGTTCAAGCGTGAGGACATCGAGGACGCCACCGACCAGGTGATCTGGGCGAGTGACCTCGGCGACGAGATCCAGCCGCACCGCCCGCAGGATGCTCATTTCCGCGGCAACATCGTCCAGGCGATGGTGGCCTACGCCGAGGGCAAGCTGGGCGCGCAGTTGGTACCGCTGCAGGACGTCACGCGGATTATCGCGATTGGCTCGGACGGCATGATGAACGCCGTGCGCCTGGCGCGTCACGGCGTACTGGCGCCGTACCTCAATCCCAAGCACGTGGGCATTGGCAGTATCAACTCGCCGATGCAGTGCATGATGAAGGAAGTGTGCGCGCAGTGCCTGCAGCGCCACGTCGATCCCGAGACCGGACGCGAGGAGTTCATCTTCTCGTGCTACAACCAGGACCAGGAACTCGACCGCGTCGACTTCGCGAACCTGCGCGCGCGGCTGCGCCAGAACAGCGTGCAGGAGAAGATCTCGAATCTCTGGTTCGAGCACCTGCTCGATCGGGCCGAATCACAGCTCGTTCACGTATAAGCTGTCGTCGTGCTGGCGCCGGGAACGCGGATCGACGACCGCTACGAGATCATCGACATCCTGGGCTCGGGCGGCATGGGGCAGGTCTACCGTGCGCGCCGCCTCCGGCTCGGGGACGAAGTCGCGATCAAGGTGATGCAAACCGCGCATCCGGCCGCACCAGAATCGCGCGAGCGTTTCCTGCGTGAAAGCCGCGCCTGCGCCCAGCTCCGCCATCCGAATATCGTCGGCATCCTCGATTTTGATTTTGACGCGTCCGACCAGCCATTCCTGGTGATGGAGTTGCTGAGCGGCCCGAGCTTGCGCGAGGAGATCGAGCTGGAGGCGCCGATGGCGCCGGCCCGGGTCGCGGCCATCCTGACGCCGGTTGCTGCCGCCCTGCAGCTGGCCCACGATCGCGGCATCACCCACCGCGATCTCAAGCCCGCCAACATCGTCGTCCACCGTTACGAGTCGGGCGAGCGCGTCTACAAAGTGATCGATTTCGGACTCGCGGCGATGAAGGCCGCGAGCGACGAGACGCGGCTGACCGATCCCGCCTTCTTCGTCGGCACTCTGGCCTACGCAGCGCCAGAGCAGGTCACGGGCGAGCCCGTGTCGCCGGCCACCGATATCTATGCGCTGGGCGTGATCGCCTACGAGATGCTGACCGGCGCGCGGCCGTTCGATGCCGGCAATCGCGTCACCCTCATCAACCAGATGCTGACGGTCAGGCCGGTCAGTCCCGCCGTGCATCAAGCCGGGCTGTCGGAGACCATCGACCGCGCCGTGATGCGGGCCCTCGACAAGCATCCGCTCGACCGCTGGCGCAGCGTGACGGACTTTGTCCGCGCCTTGCGGGAGGCCGCCGGCGACCCCGCGCCTGAGGCGGGCGCCGGGCAGGGTGTCGGCCTGCTCTCGCGGTACGAGCTGGGCGGCCTGGTTGGCCGCGGCCGCCTTGGCAGCCTCATCTATCGTGGCAGTCATCGCTCGTTGGGTGTGCCCGTGGCGATTCGCATTCTCAAGCGCGATGAGCAGCCGCATTGGGACGCGGTCCGCGCGCGCTTCCTGTTGGAGGCACGCACCCAGCAGGTGCCGCATCCTGGTTTGTTGCAGGTCCGCGACTTCGGTGAGGACGAGCAGAACGTCTTCCTGGTCACCGACTTTGTCGATGGTCCAAGCCTGCGGCAGGCGCTGGCCGAAAGCGGCCCCTTGCCGTGGCCACGGGCCTCAGTGCTGCTGGCGCAGGCGCTTGACGCGGTCGCCGCGCTCCATCGTCACGGCGGCTTTATCTGCGGCGTGACGATGGAGCGC
>Ga0163146_10006697_pt1 | contig 12949 bp, 8 predicted proteins | sample OliLakLV19MP7G1_FD_148648 | JGI IMG/M metagenome (GOLD analysis project Ga0163146, IMG submission 148648) | Freshwater microbial mat bacterial communities from Lake Vanda, McMurdo Dry Valleys, Antarctica - Oligotrophic Lake LV.19.MP7.G1 | ecosystem: Environmental > Aquatic > Freshwater > Lake >... | reverse complement strand
GCCGCGACATGGCGGACGACGAGATCTTGCGGCTCAACAAGGAGCTGCCGGTCACCGCGTTGAACTTCGTCGGCAGCAAGCGTCGCCGTGCCCGCGAGATCTACGAAGAGTACGATCCGCGCACCGAGACGGTCGACGCCGACTGCAAGAAGGAGATCGACAACGCCAAGCGCGGTGACGATCTGCCGACGGGTGTGCTTGAGATGGTCAAGGTCTTCGTCGCACGCAAACTGACCCTCAAGGTCGGCGACAAGATGGCTGGTCGTCACGGTAACAAGGGTGTCATCTCGGTCATCGTGCCCGAAGAAGACATGCCGTTCCTGCCCGATGGCCGGACCGTCGATGTCTGTCTGAACCCGCTGGGCGTGCCTTCGCGCATGAACGTCGGTCAGATTCTTGAGACCCACATCGGTTGGGCTGCTCAGATCCTCGGCATGCAGGCGGTGACGCCGGTGTTCGACGGTGCGAGCGAGGCCGACATCAAGGCCATGCTCAAGGAAGCCGGCATTCCCGAGGATGGCAAGGTGCGCCTGCACGACGGCCGTACCGGCGATGCGATGCACCAGAAGACGACCGTTGGCGTCATGTACATGCTGAAACTTCACCACTTGGTGGAAGACAAGCTGCATGCCCGTGCGACCGGCTCGTACTCGCTGATCACCCAGCAGCCGCTCGGCGGCAAGGCCCGCTTCGGCGGCCAGCGCTTCGGCGAAATGGAAGTGTGGGCCCTTGAAGCCTACGGCGCAGCGCACGTGCTGCAGGAAATCCTTACGGTCAAGTCGGACGACGTCGACGGCCGTACCCGCATCTACGAGTCGATGGTCAAGGGCGATGGCTCGCTGACCTACGGCACGCCGATGGCCTTCGAAGTGCTGATGAACGAGATTCGGGGCCTCTGCCTCGACATCCGTCTGCACCGCCCCGAGGACATGAGCTTCGATCCTGAAGCTCAGTCTCTCGACTTCGGTGCCGCAAAGGTTGGGGAAGTGGTGGCTCCTGACATGGAGTTCATCGCCGAACCAGCCGCCGTCGACAACGGCAGCGACAAGTAAGTCGCGAACGCACCTAGACCTCACGGACCGCTCAGGGAACCCGGACCACACATGATCGACACCGCCCCGACCGCACCGAACGCCGCCGAGACGAACCTGCAGAGCCCTGACTACAACGCCGTCAGCATTAAGCTGGCGGCGCCTGAAGTCATCCGCAGCTGGTCGCAAGGCGAAGTGAAGCGGCCAGAAACGATCAACTACCGCAACTACAAGGCCGAACGCGACGGCTTGTTCTGCGAGAAGATCTTCGGACCGACCAAGGACTGGGAATGCTTCTGCGGGAAGTATTCCGGCGTGAAGTACAAGGGCATCGTGTGCGAGAAGTGCGGCGTGCTGGTTACGCACTCGCGCGTCCGTCGTGAGCGCATGGGCCACATCAACCTGGTGTCGCCCGTCGCGCACATCTGGTTCTTCAAGACCATGCCGTCGCGCCTGGCCATCCTGCTGGGCATGAAGTCCAGCAACCTCCAGCAGGTCGTGTACTTCCAGAAGTACATTGTGACTGATCCGGGCACCACCCCGCTGGAATACATGGAAGTGCTCACGGAAGAGCAGTTTCGCAAGGCTCAGGAGAAGTACGGCGACGATTTCAAGGCCATGATGGGCGCCGAGGCCGTGCAGGAGCTGGTGAAGCACCTCGACCTCGACAAGCTGATCGCCGACCTGCGAGAAGATCTCGCCGGTACCAAGGCCAAGCAGAAGATCGAGAAGATCATCAAGCGGCTGAAGCTGTCCGAGGAGCTCAAGCAGAGCGGCAACGATCCGCAGTGGATGGTCCTGACTGTCGTCCCCGTCATCCCGCCCGACCTGCGTCCGCTCGTCCCGCTGGAAAACGGCAACTTCGCCACCTCGGATTTGAACGACCTCTACCGTCGCGTCATCTACCGTAACAACCGTCTCAAAAAGCTCGTCGAGCTCAACGCCCCCGGCATTATCGTGCGCAACGAGAAGCGCATGCTGCAGCAGGCGGTCGACGCGCTCTTCGACAACGGCCGCTGCCAACGCGCCGTCTTTGGCTCGGGCAACCGTCCGCTCAAGTCGCTTACCGACATGATCAAGGGCAAGCAGGGCCGCTTCCGCGAAAACCTGCTCGGCAAGCGTGTCGACTACTCAGCCCGTTCCGTCATCGTGGTCGGACCCAAACTCAAGCTGCACCAGTGCGGCCTGCCCAAGGCGATCATCCTCGAACTGTTTCAGCCGTTCATCATCCGCGCGCTCAAGGAGCGAGGCTATGCTGAGACGGTCAAGGCCGCCAAGCGCAAGCTCGAACGCCGCGACGAAGAGGTCTGGGAAGTTCTTGATGATGTGATCAAGGGCCGCGTGGTCATGCTGAATCGCGCCCCGACCCTGCATCGCATGGGCATCCAGGCCTTTGAGCCGGTGATGATTGATGGCAGCGCCATTCAACTGCACCCGCTGGTGTGCTCTGGCTTCAACGCTGACTTCGACGGCGACCAGATGGCTGTGCATCTGCCGCTTTCGATCGAGGCACAGACTGAAGCCCGCGTGCTGATGCTGTCGACCAACAACATCTTCTCGCCCAGCAGTGGTAATCCGATCATCTCGGCCGACCAGGACATCGTCTTGGGTTGCTACTTCCTGACCCTTGAAAAAGAGGGCCAGAAGGGCGAAGGCAAGGTGTTCAACTCGCATGACGAAGTCGCCATGGCTCTCGACGCTGGCGTCGTCACCTTGCACACTCTGGTCAAAGTTCCGATGGAGAAGGGCCGGCCGATCGACGACGGCGGTCCGGTCAAGAAGCTGTGGCCGGGCGGCCTGCTCGAAACCACGCCGGGACGCCTGATCCTGAACGATACGCTGCCGCTGGGCATGCCGTACTACAACAAGTTGCAGGACAAGAGCGGTCTTCGTCGCGTGATCGCCGACTGCTTTGAATACCTCGATCGTCGCAATACCATCATGGTGCTCGACAAGATCAAAGAGATCGGCTTCCGCTACGCCACGCGCAGCGGCATGTCCTTCGCCGCCAGCGACCTGCTGGTGCCCGAAGAGAAGGCCAAGATCGTCAAGGCTGCCGACGACGCGGCCCAGAAGTTCCAGAAGGCCTATCTTCGCGGTATCATCACCGCCAAAGAGAAGCACCGCAAGGTCATCGAGACCTGGACGCACGCGACTGAGTCGATCAAGAAGGTTCTGATGGAGCAGCTCAAGGCTGATACCCGTCACGGAACCGACTACATCAACCCGGTGTACGTGATGGCCAAGTCCGGTGCTCGTGGTAACGAGACCCAGGTTCGCCAGTTGTGCGGTATCCGTGGTCTGATGGCCAAGCCGAACGGCGAAATCATCGAGACCCCGATCCGCGCGAACTTCCGCGAGGGTCTGAAGGCTCTCGAGTACTTCACCTCGACCCATGGCGCCCGTAAGGGTCTGGCCGACACCGCGCTGAAGACCGCTGACTCGGGCTATCTGACCCGTAAGCTGGTCGATGTCAGCCAGGACGTCATCGTCAGCATGGTCGATTGCGGCACGGTTGGCGGTGTCACCAAGGCAGTGGTCTACGACGGCGATGTCATCAAGGTCTCGCTCGCCGATGCGATCAAGGGCCGTGTCGCCCGCGATACCATCGTCGACATCATCACCGACGAGGTGGTGGTGAAAGAGAACGACATCATCACGGTCGAAGTGGCCAAGCGTATCGAATCGCTCGGCTTCGAGAAGATCCGCGTGCGTTCGCCGCTGACCTGCGAAAGCAAGAAGGGCGTCTGCCAAACCTGCTACGGCATGGACCTCTCGCGCGGCATGCGCGTCGAGCATGGTGTCGCGGTCGGCATCATCGCCGCCCAGTCGATCGGCGAGCCGGGCACGCAGCTGACCATGCGTACCTTCCACATCGGTGGTGTGGCCAACGCCAAGGCTGAAGACACCTCGTACAAGCCACGCCGTGATGGCACCTTGGTATACGAGAACTTGCGTACCGTGCAGCGCGGTCTTGAGACCGGCGGCAAGGGCGAAAGCGTCGTTCTCAACCGTAACGGTGAACTTGTCATCAAGGATAAGAACGGCCGCATCATCGAGCGCTTCAAGGTGCCGGTAGGTTCAGTTCTCCACGCCATTGATGGCGCGTCGGTTAAGAAGGGTGAGTTGCTCGCCGAGTGGGAAGCTTCGAGCATCCCGATCCTCTGCGATATGGGCGGTAACATCCGCTTCGAACACATCATTCCCGAAGTCACCATGCGCGAAGAGCGCGACCCGGCGACCGGCATCGTCAACCGCGTTATTCTTGAAGGTAAGGGCGACCTGCACCCGCAGGTGGTCATGCTCGACAAGGAAGGCAAGGCGATCGCCCACTACCCGATTCCCGAGAAGGCCACCCTGTTGGTCACCGAGGGCGAGAAGGTTGGCGCCGGCACTCTGCTGGCGAAGACGCCGCGCGAGTTGTCCGGTACCCACGACATCACCGGCGGTCTGCCGCGCGTCACCGAGCTGTTCGAAGCCCGGCCGCCGAAGGATCCCGCTGTGTTGGCCGAACTCGACGGCACCGTCGACTTTGGCGAGCGCAAGCGCGGCAAGCGTATCATCGTGGTGCGCAGCGACTCGGGCACCGAAGTCGAGCATCCGATTCCGCAGGGTAAGCACTACCGCGTCCAGAAGGGCGACCGCGTCAAAGCGGGCGATCCTCTGGTCGATGGCGTGAAGAACCCGAAGGAGATCCTGCGCATCGAAGGCGAAGAAGCCCTGCAGGACTACCTCCTTGGCGAGATTCAGTCGGTCTATCGCGCCCAAAACGTGCGCATCGACGACAAGCACATCGAGTCGATCATCCGCCAGATGCTGCGCCGTGTCGAAGTTATCGACGCCGGCGACCTGCCCTTCCTGCCGGGCCAGTTGGTCGACAAGATCCGTATCAAGGACGAGAACCAGAAGTCGATCGCCGAGGGCAAGCGGCCCGCAACCTACGAGCTTAAGCTCATGGGTATTACCCGCGCCGCCCTGCACTCGGAATCGTTCATCTCGGCCGCCTCCTTCCAGGAGACGACCAAGGTGCTGGCCGACGCCTCGCTTGCCGGCCGCCGGGACAACCTGGCCGGTCTCAAGGAGAACGTCATCCTTGGCCACCTCATCCCGTGCGGAACCGGCTTCAGCCTGTATCGCAACATCGGGATCGACAAACTCGGCGCGCCCATTGCGCTGTCCGAACCGCCCGCTATTATGCCGCGCCCCGCGAAGCAGGAGACTGTCAGTGCCCACGATTAATCAGCTGATCCGCAAGGGTCGCACCAAAGTTGTCAGCAAGACCAAGAGCCCCCAGCTCGAAGGCAACCCCTTCAAGCGCGGTGTGTGCCTGCAGGTCAAGACGATGACTCCCAAGAAGCCGAACTCGGCGCTGCGCAAGATCGCGCGCGTCCGACTCAGCAACGGCAAGGAAGTCACCGCCTACATTGGTGGCGAGAAACACAACCTGCAGGAGCACTCGCTCGTGCTCATTCGTGGCGGTCGCGTCCACGACCTGCCCGGTGTGCGCTACCACATTATCCGCGGCAAGCTCGACTGCCAGGGTGTCCAGGGCCGTAACCAGAGCCGATCGCTCTACGGCACCAAGCGTCCGAAAAAGAAATAAAGCTTAGTTTTAAAGGCGCTGCGATCCCGCGGCGCTGGCGTCAGGAACCACCAGTACCTCCAGGCCTTGTGCCTGGGAACAGGGAACACGAATATGCCCGGTAATCACGACAACCATTCCAAGCCCGAGTCCATGGACGACGCCGACCAGGCCAATGTCCAGGTCAACGAAGACGGCACAATCGTCCTCGCGCAGACTGGCGAAGTGGCCAAGGCTCCTCCGGCCCAGCAATGGACCGGCATCGACCTGAAGCCGGATCCGCGCTTCGGCAGCATGCTGGCCGCCAAGTTCATCAACTGTTTGATGTATGATGGTAAGAAGGCCACTGCTGAAGCGGTGTTCTACGACTGCATGGACCAGATCGCCGATAAGCTGAAGGGTGATCCCCTGCCTATCTTCGAGCAGGCGATGGAGAACGCCAAGCCGCTCGTCGAAGTGCGCAGCAAGCGTATCGGCGGCGCCAACTACCAAGTACCAGTCGAAGTGAATCGCAAGCGCCAGCAGACGCTGGCCATCCGCTGGATCCTTGAGGCCGTTCGCACCCGCAAGGGTCGTCCGACTGCCGAGAAGCTCGCCCAGGAACTGGTCGACTGCTACAACAAGACCGGCACCACGGTCCAGAAGCGTGAGAACACTCACCGCATGGCCGAAGCCAACAAGGCCTTCGCACACTTCGCCTAAGCGACTTGGACCTCGGTTGAGGAGAAGCCCGCGTCCTACGACGCGGGCTTCTGTGTTTTGCGACTGCCGCCGGCATGTCTGGGTTTGCCGTGGTGCAGGATGAACGCCGCGGCGGTGCCGGCAGGCTGCTGACATGACCGAACTGCCAGCCACCTTGGGCGCGCTGAAAAAAGCCGCTCTCCGCGATCCCAGCCTGCGGGCACGTACCGTAAAGCAGGAGCTGCGCGACGGACTCGTCGCGCGACTGGCGGCTGGCGCCTCGTTAGAAGAGCTGTTCCCCGGCATCCATGGCTATGGCGAGACCGTCCTGCCGCAGGTCGCCAATGCGATCTTGGCTGGCCATGACATCCTGCTGCTCGGGTTGCGTGGTCAGGCCAAGACCCGGCTGGCCCGATGCATCCCCCAGCTGTTGGATGAACAGACGCCCATGCTCGCCGGTGATCCATTGCGCAGCCATCCGCTTGCTCCGATCGGAGATGTCGCCGAAAGGCTCGTGGCGACCCAGGGCGATGCAGCTCGTGTGGAGTGGCTCGGACGCGATCAGCGTTATGGCGAGAAACTGGCTACTCCGGATGTCTCCGTTGCCGACCTGATCGGGGATGTTGATCCGATTCGTGCCCAGCGCGATGGCGTTGACCTGGGTGACATGCGTGCGGTGACGTTCGGCATTGTTCCACGAACCAATCGCGGTGTGTTCTGCATCAACGAACTGCCGGATCTCGCTCCCCGCATCCAAGTAGCACTGTTCAACATTCTGGAGGAGAACGACGTCCAGGTGCGCGGCATCCCCTTGCGCCTGCCACTGGATCTTCTGCTGGTGTTCACCGCCAATCCCGAGGACTACACCAGTCGTGGTCAGATCGTGACGCCGTTGAAGGATCGCATCGGGGCGCAGATTCTCACTCATTATCCCAGGTCGCGGGCCGAGGGTGTGGTCATCCAGCGACAGGAGGCCCAGCTATCCGGAGGTGCCGGGGTCGAACCGGTGATCCACCCGTTGTTCCATGACCTGATCGAAGAGGCGGCTCGGGCTGCTCGCAGCAGCGAGTATGTCGACCAGGCCAGCGGTGTGTCGGCCCGTCTGACCATCGCTGCACTGGAGGCGTTGCAGGCCAATGTGCTGCGTCGTGGACTGACCACGGGAACAAAGCAACCGCGGGCGCGCCTGACAGATCTGCCGGCTGTCCTTATGGCGATGACCGGCAAGGTCGAACTGGCATACGAAGGAGAGCAGGAGGGGCCGGCCAAGGTGGGTTGGCATCTGCTTGGCGAAGCGGTGAAGAACCTGTGGGCCGAGCGGTTGCCGCCACCGATCCGGGAGGACCAGGATGAGCGTGAGAGTGGACCGTGGAAGGAAGTTTTGGCGTGGTTCGCTGCTGGACACAAGGTTGAGCTGTCGGATCGGAGCACCGACCAGCAGCATGCCGAGGCGCTTGCCAGTGTGGCCGGACTAGCCAAGGCAGTTGATGCCCAATTGAAACCTGCAAAAGACGAACGCCTGCTGATGCAGGAATTTGTGCTTGAAGGCTTGTTTCATGGTGGCGCCCTCGCTCGCGACGACAGTGCTCGTGGCTTGGTCTACAGCGATCTACTGGCGACCTTGATGACCGGTAAACGCAAGAAGGGACGCGACGAACGCGAGTCGCGCTTCTAGACATGCGCTTCCGCTACGAACATCTTGATTGGCGTGAGCTGGCTAACCGACTGGCCCAGGAACAGGCGCTCACCGATCTCTTCCGTCAGCTGATGGAAGCCTTCGATGGCGACGTTGAGCGCGCCATGAAGGAACTTGAACGCCAAGCCGAGCGCCTGCGTCGCCAGACCGGTTTCGACCCGAAAGAGTTCGAGAAGACCCTGCGTGAGCAGAAGCTGATCAGTGGAGCACGCGGTGAGCGGACCCTGACGCGCAAAGGCGAGCGTGACCTGCGCGAAGACGCTTTTCGTAAAGTGTTCGGCGCGATGGCCCCCGGCGCGATGGGCAAGCACGGCATGCGCAAGCCGGGACGAGACGGTGACTGGACCGGAGCAACGCGACCCTGGCAGGCGGGCGACGGATCCGAGGACCTCGCCTATCGCGAATCGATACTGTCGGCGATGCGTGAAGGGCGCCGTCAACTCGCCGATGACGACCTGCAGATCCGCGAACGAGAAAGCCGCACTGGCTGCGCCTGGACCCTGCTGCTCGATGTCAGTCATTCGATGACTTTGTACGGCGAAGACCGCATTACACCGGCCAAACGGGTAGCCCTGGCCCTGGCCGAGCATCTCGGGCGAAATCATCCGCGCGACGATCTCGACATTCTGCTGTTTGGCGACGATGTCCGCCCGGTGACGGTGCAGGAACTGCCCTACATCAGCAATGGGCCGTTCCACACCAACACCTGTGAGGCGTTGCGGCGCAGCGCAGAGATCCTGATCCGCCGTCGCCAGCCCAACCGTCGTACGGTGATGATCACCGACGGAAAGCCGACGGCGCTGTTCACTGGCGGCAAGGCGGCTGATGGCTCACGAGAGCTGACTATCAATTCCAGCTACGGACTCGATCCCCAGATCGTCGCGGCAACGTTGCGCCAGGCCGCCCGATATCCGCGTCTCGGCATCCGCTTGACCGTCTTCATGGTCGCCGAGGACCCGTACCTCAACCGCTTTGTCGAGCGCCTGGTTGCCGTGTCGCGTGGTGAGGCCTATCGGGCAACACTTGAGGACCTTGGCAACCAAGTGCTCGGACGATTGTTCAGTTAAGCGGTCGTCCGACCCCATCGGACCTGAACCACTTCACTTCTGGGCGACCAAGAATCGCTGGATCAATTCGGTGAGCTGATCCACGTCGTACCGAGACGGGTCTTCGGCCTCGATCGCTGGCAAGATGCCGGTGCCGGTGCCGCCGGGTTGAGGAATGGTCAACGTGGGACCGGCAAAATTGCGGATAGGCATAGTCAGATCGCTGACGTCGTAGAGACGCGTGTTCGATTCCCCAGTGATTGGCTGGTCGCTGAGATAGATCGCTTCATGGACATACCCAACGTGGATATTGGCCACCCGCTCCAGCCAGGTCAGGAGGTTTCCGAGCGCCATATCGCGCACCTGCAGGCTGACCAAGGGCGGATTGGCCTGTAGCGCCGGCGCCAACACGACGTTCAAGCCGGTCGTTTCCCGGATAAAGGCAGCCGTTTCCGTCAATGGCTGCTCATGGGAGTCCATAGTGATGCGTTGATCTAGCTGACCACCGAGTCCGCTGATCGAATGGCCGCCTGGGGCCGTAACCAGGAGCATCCCATTCCAGCGTCCAACCGTTACATCTGCTGCACTTATACCAATGACGGTGCCAAGCATCAGTGTCATGACGAGGTTCATGGTTAGGCCTCCAGTCAGGTTTAACGGCTGGCAAGCCGTGGCGTTCACGTCAACCGAGGTGAAGAGGTGTAGCTTCCGGAAATTCTGGCCGGTGCAGCTGGCAGGAGAAGAATGGGTCCGGATGGTCCCTGCAAGTGATCTTGACCCCATGAACGCAGGCGTCGGCGACGTGCGGGAGGTAGCCAATCTCGTCGATGATGAGGACCTTGGCGGCGATGAAGGGCTCGACCGCGGTGGAGAGTTCGCCGCGGTGGGCGGGCCCGGTGAGGTGATCGATGAGATCGGCGGCGGTGATGAAGCGCGCGTCGGCACCGTGCTGAATGGCCTTGATCGCGATGGCGATGGCCAGCGCCGTCTTGCCGCGGCCAGTCTTGCCGCTGAGGATGAGATGCTTGCCCGAGGCGACATAGTCGAGGGCGAGGAACGGGGCGATGAGATCGCGGCGTAGGTTGCCTTTGGGCGCAAACAGCAGCGTTTCGACCGGGGCCAGGAACGGGAAGTGGGCATGGCGGGTCATGCGCTGCATGCGCGTCTGATCGCGGTTGAGCACCTCGGCGACGACCAGGTGGGCGAGGAATTCACGATGCCCCATCTGGTGGTCGACCGCGATGCGTTCGGTGTCGTCGAGCAGGCGGCGGATGGTCGGCAGGGACAGGCGCTTGAGCAGGGCCGGCAGATCGCAACTGGCCGGCTCCAGGCATTCAGGCAGAGGCAGGCGGCGCTTCATGACTGCGCCTGCGCGTCTGGCGTACCGGCTACAACCGGCACCTGCGGCCGCAGGGCGCTGACCACGGCGGCGATCGTCCAGGTTTGCTGCTGGTGGCAGCGCTCCAGTGCGCTGGTCAGCGCCTCGGCGCCGTGCTCGTCCCACAACGCGTAGAGCCGCAGGACCGGCCGATACCAGCCGGTGGCGTTGGCACCGCAGCGATGGACCACCATCTCCAGGAAGTCGCGCGCGGGGACCGCCTGACGGACCCGGTTTGATTGGACCCTACCGGTTCATTCGCGAAATGGCTGGCTGGCCAGTGCAAGTTCGTGGAGGAGCGCGCCATTGGCCACGGAGACACGGAGAAGGGCAGTTGCATGTCCATGTTTCCGCCTGCATCCGAGGTCACGTATTGTAAGCCCTTCCCCTTCCGTGTCTCCGTGTCTCCGTAACAAATCCCAATGCGATCTGTAGGTTCAAGGTAACGGTGATCAGCGTCAAACGGGCTGTAATGTCGGACAAGCGGCCGGCAATGAACTGGTGAGTCCACTCGGAGCCCCCATGCGCCTTCCTGCCCTTCCTGCCCTTCCTGCCCTGCTTGCCCTGTGCGCCTGCCTGAGTGCCGTCGAACTGACGGTGGGTCCCAATGTGCAGGTCAGCACCTATGCCCCAGCGACGATGAAGAACGAGTGCTTCACCGCCGTCGATCCCAGCAACCCCCAGCGGATGCTCTCGGCCTCGTACACCTGTTCAGGCACCAGTTCGTCCAAGTACGCCAAGCTGCTGATCTACCGCTCCGGCGATGGCGGGGCGAGCTGGCAGACCCTCGACTTCCTCACCCAGCGGGCGGGGGTGATGGCCGACCCCTGCGTTTACTTCGATAGCGACGGCTTCGCGCTTTTCAGTGGTCTGCGCTACGGCGACCGCCTGACGCACTGGTCGGCTGACGGCGGCTCCACCTGGCAGCAGTCGGTGATGCCGGGCGAGCCTTGGGACCACCTGCGCTTGGCACTCGATCCATCCTCGGACCGGGTCTACGCCCTGGCGGTGGACAACACCCCGCCCAACCACGATCTGCGCCTCGCGATCTCGACCGACCAGGGGAAGACCTTCGGCGCCTGGCGCGCCATCCCCGGCGTCGGCAACGCCAACACCTGGACGATGAACCACAACAGGCCGCAGGTGCTCTCGGACGGCACTCTGGTGGTGCCGATGTGGTTGTGGTCCACCGCAACGCCGCTGACGGTCAGCAGCACCTACGATTTCGTCATGCTGCGCTCGGGCGATGGTGGAGCTACGTTCTCGCCGCCGGTCCTGGTCGCGAAGATCCCCTGCCCGAGCGATGGCACGGAGCGGCGCAGCTTCCAGGAGGGCTGGTACCGGCCAGCGCTCAACAACCGCTGCGGCTACAACTGCTTCCCGGTCCTCGCCGTCGACCGCAGCACCGCCCACCGCGACCGTCTCTACGCCGCCTGGTTCGAGCCCGAGGGCGTCGACAGCTTCGAGCACCGCCTGCGCACGCGCATCTGGGTGAGCTGGAGCGACGACAAGGGGGCGAGCTGGAGCGCTAAGCGCCGCGTCGAGGCAAACCCCCCAGCGGCGAGCCGCCAAGGCCGGCCGGATCTCGCGGTCGCCGCTGATGGCGCGGTGGCCATCGCCTGGATTGACACCCGTGGCTACGAGGAGGCCGACCCCAGCGGCAACTCAAAATCGGACGTCTACCGTTACCGCATCTTCGCCAGCGCCTCGGCCGATGGCGGCGCCACCTGGAGTGCGGCCACCGCAGTCAGCGACCAGGTCAGCGAGCCGCGCTTCTGGTCGGTCTGGGGCTACCAGTTAACCTGGGATGTGAGCTGGGGCGCGATGGGCGACGAGACCGGCCTGATCGCTGGCGCCGGCCCGGGGCGGTTCCTCGCGCTGTGGCCCGACCAGCGCAACGGTCTGCCTGAGCCGTACTGCGCCAGTCTGAGCCTCGCCACCACGTCCCCGGAGATCCCGGCCAGGCCGGATGTCCCCGCAGTCGATCAGCGGCACGCCGCGCGACCGACCCTCAGCGGCAGCACCAGTCCGCTGGCCAACGTCAGCCTGCGCGATCGCGGTGTGGTCATCGCCAGCGGGATCGCCGATGCCCTGGGTGCCTGGAGCCTGCGTCCGGCCATGGCGCTCAGTCCCGGGCCGCATCTGCTGAGTGTGGTCGCCAGCAATGCCGCCGGCAGCAGCCCGGCGTCCGGGGTCCTGGTGCAGTTCGTCGATGGTCCGGAAGGCCGCGTCCAGGCGTGGGGCACCAACTACTTCGGCGAAGTGGTGGTTCCGGCCGGTTCGCGCGGCATCGCCATCGCCAGCGGCGGCTACCACCATCTGCTGCTGCGATCAGACCACAGTGTCAGCGCCTGGGGCTGGAACGACAAAGGCCAATCGGGCGTCCCATCTGGGCTGGGCGAGGTGGTGGCCCTTGCCGCCGGCTACAAGATGAGTCTCGCCCTGCGCGTCGATGGCACCGTGGTAGCCTGGGGCGACCCGACCTCCAACGCGACCGGGGTCCCGGCGGGCCTGTCCGGCGTCATAGCGATCAGC
>Ga0163146_10006680_pt1 | contig 12965 bp, 13 predicted proteins | sample OliLakLV19MP7G1_FD_148648 | JGI IMG/M metagenome (GOLD analysis project Ga0163146, IMG submission 148648) | Freshwater microbial mat bacterial communities from Lake Vanda, McMurdo Dry Valleys, Antarctica - Oligotrophic Lake LV.19.MP7.G1 | ecosystem: Environmental > Aquatic > Freshwater > Lake >... | reverse complement strand
GTCCGCCGGCAGGGGCAGCCTCATTCCGGCTGACCAGCGCTACGTGGAGCAGCTCCGGCGCTTCGAGTATCAATGCGCCAGGACGGGCAGCCACCGGGTTCACGGGCACCGCCACCACTACGCCCAGACCCGATACCGGGAGATCACCAGCTGGGCGGCGCCAGCTGCCGGCGGACCGCGTTCGAAGGAATTGACCGCAAAGCAAAAGGCGCTTGACCGCGAAGCGCGGCTCACGATCAGCCGGGAACTGGGGCATGAGCGCGAGCAGATCACGGCAATCTATTTAGGGAGGTGAGATGATCAGTGGAGGCCCTGCAGATCTGGCTGACATGGCTGTTAGCACTGCTGACGCTGCGGGCTGGTGCGATTATACGAGCCGACCAGCGCGTCGGTTCTGAATGACCAAACCATCTTCTTAGATGTAGACGTAACCGTTGCGTTTGCAATATGCGTCTCAGTCATTTGCGGCGAGTGCGGTGATGGCTCGAACATCGCCGATGTCCGGGAAGCTGTCGAGTGCTCCATAAAGCCTGTCGATCGCATCGGTCGACAAGCTGCGTTCGCAGCAGTTGACGAACTTCTCCCTGAGAAGCGACGACGGCAAGGGGTCCGCGGATGTGCGTCCCAGGGCCTGCTGAATCTTGCCATGCAGTGTGACGCCATCCCTGGTCAGCACTTCTACTTCGCCGCCGAAATGATTGTCTTCTGCGAACTGCGCGATCGTATAAGGTGCAACCTCGATGAGCCCGAGCAATTGCTGAACCTTGGGCTCTGACCAGGCAGTGCCCTCGAACTGCTCCAGGATGATCTTGCGGTCGGTTAGGGCGCGCGCGAGGCAATACTGGAGGCTGAACTTTGCGTCGAGATTACTGCTTGGCCACGGCCGATTGGTATGCTGCAGGCGCCGCGGATGCAACCACGCCCTGATCTTCTTCACGTGCTGAGGTGCGAGGTCGTGATCGCGAACGATCGCGAGCATGACATCAAGGGCAGGATGTATGCTGCCGCAGCATGGATACTGCTTGATCGCGATCCCCGGATCGACGATGTCGAGTGGCGCTGCCCATGTATCGAAAATACGCGAAGTGTCGTAGGTGCCTTCGCCGTTATAGACATTGAGAAACCCCTGCTTGTGCTCGAACGCGTCGGCGCTCGCGGTAAAACCCTGCTGAGCCAGCTTCGCAGCAAACAGACCGCTACGCGAGCACTGCCCCACATGGAGCGGCTTCGTCATTGTGCCGAAGTTGGCCTTAATCCCGCAAGCCGACGAGGCCGCAATTGCGAGCGCCGTTGCGACCTGGGGCTCACTGAGATCGAACAACCGTGCGCACGCTACGGCAGCGCCGAATACGCCGAGCGTCGCGGTCGGATGCCAACCCTTCGTATAGTGATGAAAATGCACGCCGCGCGCGATCTTCGTCTCCACTTCGAAACCGGCGACGTAGGCACTGATGAAGTCCCGCCCGGTACATCCTGTCTCGTCAGCTACTGCGAACAGCGCAGACAGTACAGGTGCTGATGGGTGCCCGCCCATTGTGTTGCTGATGTCGTCGAAGTCGAGCGCGTGCGATGCTGTTCCGTTGATCAGTGCAGCGTCCAGAGGTGCGGTTCGCTCGGATCGACCGAAAAGGCTGCAACGGTCAGAGCTTGAGTGCTCTGCCAATACCGCGGAAGCAATCCGTGCCGCAGGCTCCGCAGAGCCCGCAATCGTGACGCCGACGTAATCGAGTATTCCCATTTTCGCCCACCGGACCGCTTCCGGTGGAAGACTCTGGTATGTGATAGCCGCGGCGCGAGCTGCGATTTCTTCGGAGAGAAGCATGTCGGAGCCTCGGGACGTGGAGATACGCCGGCTCAAGGTATTTCGATGTCCATGAGCGGCGCATACTGCTGCCCGCCATGTCCATCGGCATCGTAGATGTCACCTTGCGAGTAAGGCCGGGGAATCGACGCCTTGATTGCGAGTGCATTGTCACAGTAAAAAAAACGCACCCGATCCGGCGACAGATTGTACAGGGAAGCAATGACTTCCGGTCCGATGCGACCGGAGCTTTTGACGCGCTGGTACACGACCTCGTCATCAAACATGATATCGAACGTCAATACGAAAGGGCCTGCATTCTTGCTTCTGATCAGGCGCGCCAGCGTGCCGAGCGCGCTCATCCACACGCCTCCATTGTCGAGCCTGAGATGGAATACAGGCTCATGGGGAACATTTCATACGGATCGTCGGGCTGAACCACGTGGTTGACGTTGAACCGGTATACCGCACCTCTGTCGAGGTGCGCGGGGTTGTAGGGGCACGCAAGAGCCGTGATCAGTCCGCTCCATTCGGGGATCGGCAAATGAAGTCCCTGATGGCGAACGATACCGGCGATGGAACTGGCCAGATCCTGAGTCTGTGCCGTCACTTCGATGATGAGGCACAGCTCGTGTGCGCGAATTTCCTTCACCGGCTCGAGAGGGCCCATCGTGCCGTTCTTGCCATAGATCCGGATATGCACGACATAGTCGGCGCTTTTCAGCCGCTCGCCATAAACCTGCTTGATGCGGCCATGGATGCGCTCCGTCAGACGCTCGGTCCAGTCGTCTATCTGGCGAATAATGAACGGATCACGCACCGAGCCGATTACAACGCTTTGATAGCCGACGCGCTCTGCGCCTTCCAGCTTGACTGTGTAGGTGCTTGTCGGGATGAAAGCACTGTTCGACACCTTGACTGCACGCTCGCTCACGGCTTCGTACTTCGAATCAGTCAGATCCAGGGTACCCGAGCACTCGACTAGCCGAAACGGATCAGCATTCTCATAGAGACTATGCGAAGCGATGCTTTGGGGCGTGCAGCGCAGGTCGGAATTCGGCGCCTCCACCACAAAGTGATCTTTCCTTAGCCAGGCGAACATGCAATCGGGCGATTTCCGGTTAACTACCGCTGCAGCGCCGCACTCCAAGATCTTCCCGGCATGCCACGCAACCCCTTCAGGAAATCCATTCATCACCGGAATGGCCGCGAAAATAGCCGTATCGCTAGCGCGTCCGGCGATCACGACGTCGGCCCCGCGCTCCAGTGCACGCATGAAAGGCTCGGCGCCCATCATACCGACGATGCGCTCGCTGCGATCAATGACAGCTTCATCAAACTGTGGAGCGGGATCGAGCGCCTTGATTCGGCCTTCACTCAATCGACGTTTGAGGTAGTCCTTGTTCTGCTCGGCGCGAATGACCGCCAGCTTGAACCGAAGCTGCTCTACTTCGGCAATTTTTTGAAGTATCTGAATCATCCAGTCTACGTGTACATCGCCACCGGCCGTACCGGCTGAACCTATCAGCAACGGAATACCAGCGCGGCGCGCGCCCAGCAGCATCAAGCGCAGATCGCGGTAAACAGCAGCTTCGGGAAAAGCCGCCTTCCCGTTGCCCAGATGACTGGGCCCCGGATCGGTCGAACCCGCATCGCAGCCGATAAAATGCGGTGACAGCGCGAGCGCTTTTTCGAACGATGCTTCAATGAATCCGGATCCGCACACCCCTGTCGGAGCAAGAATCCTCACCTCCTCGGACTGCATTGCAACCTTGGCGTTCATACGACCCCGTGCGACGCGCTCTTTCGATCGAGCGTTTTGTCGACGCCATCGTAATCTTTGAACAACTCGGTGCGGCGCGGTCTGCGCAATCCGAATGACCGCAGCCAAAGCCGAACCATCAGGCGACGCCGGTCAGTGTCGGGAAAATCCTCGAACTCGGTCCGGGCGTGCAGGGTTGTGTAGTTGTTGATGAATTGCATTTCCCCACGCTCGAGCATCATGTTAAGGCGCATGTCCTCGCGATCGACCAGCTCGTCCATATAGGCGAGCGCAGCCGTTTCCAGCGCGTCATACTTCGCATAACCCATCTTTCGTGCATTCTCGATCGTGTTGCGAAGGATTCGACAGCTCACCACGCCATCATGGATGCTGTAAACGGGGACTCTGTAAGTGGAGAGATCCCCCCCCTCCTCGACGTTCACATGTATGTACCCGTTCATGAGCGGCTGCATGTATTCCGGATGGTGGGTGACAATCTCGTTGTACACCCGTGTGCTGCTCACGATGCTACTCAAGCCTCCCGCCAGCGCGGGGCGCATACACAGCAAACCAACGATGTCGCACCGGTCGGTGTGAAACATGAGGCGCTGGCTGGTGCGGTAGCCGCGCACGCGTCCGGTGCCCATTTTGACGCCCTCGTCGTATACGTCACCGAACATCTCCCCATACGAGTTCTGGGACACTGGCATGCCGAAGTACAGGCCTATTCCCCAAAACATCGCACGTACTTCTTCATCTGTGAATCGGTCCTTCGGCAGTCCTCGCACTAACAAAAAACCACGACCGTGATTGATTTCCTCAGCCCAAGTGCGAACGGACGCGCTGAGCCTGGGGAGCGGGAAATCTCCGACGCCGATGTCGGTCACCTCCAGCCCCCGGCTCAGGCAGCCCTGCACCGCAGCTGCCAATTCGCTTACATCTTCGGCTGACAGCGTGTAGCTCCAAGAGTCATCGCCCTGAAAATCAACACCTCTCCAAGCACTTGCGTCCTTCACCAGCGGTAGTTCGGTATTCATCTGTTCTCCGGTCTGATTTCCTGCAACTACTTCACGATTTCCAGCTCTTTGAAGCGTCGTGGAAACGCAGCAAGAATCTCTTTCTCGTCTTCGCCATGCGTGCTGCCGAACTCGCAAAAGTTTACCAATCGAACATCCAGGTACGTTGCGCGCAAACCTTCCTCCAGCCGCTCGAATACTTCGTCTCAGAGGAAGAGGTAATCCCAGAGCTGGGCGACGGTCTTACCCTCCAAGGTGTCGAGTCTGGCCGCGAGCGGCTTAAGTCCCATCTGTCGTGCGCTTCGCGGCCAGTACGCTTCGTAGTAGCCGTCATTATCCTGTTCTAGCACTGTGATCCTGCTTGTGATTTGCTGTTGCCGTTCGCGGGCGTATCAGTGCGAGTCCTCTTGCAGCAGAGGTCGCTGCCACCTAATCGATGTTCATGCGAGCCTGGCGCACAACCTTGCCCCAGCGCTCCGTTTCCGCTATCAGGAGCGTGGCAAATTCTGTCGGCGTGCTGCCGACAGGATCGGCACCCTCGTTGCTGAGGGTCTGCTTCACTTGCGGAGAGCGCAGAATTTTTACGATCTCCTGATTCAGCCTGGCTAAGATCTCCGGCGGCGTGCCGGCGGGTGCGAGCACGCCGTACCACGGACCGGCCGAATATCCGGGCAGGGTTTCAGCGACCGCCGGCACATCCGGCAGCACAGGAGAGCGCTTCGGCGTTGTGACCGCAAGGGCACGCAAGCGGCCGCCCTTCACATACGGCAGCGTGGACATGATGTTGCCGAAGCTCACCGAGACTTCGCCGCTCAACACGGCGACAGTCGCGGGTCCGGTCCCTTTGTAGGGTACATGCACCATCTGCACACCGCTCATCATCTTCAACATCTCACCTGCAAGGTGCCCGGACCCGCCATTTCCGGACGATGAGAAAGTAAGCTGATCCGGCCGCGCCTTGGCAAGCGTGATCAACTCCTTCACCGATTTGACAGGCAAGGACGGATGCACGATGAGCACTGCCGGTACCACCGAGATGAGCGTAATGGGCGCGAGGTCCTTGAGCGGACTGTAGGCGAGCTTTTTGTGCAGGTGCGGCGCGACTACGATAGGCGAAGGTGACGCGAGCATGATCGTGTAGCCGTCGGGTGCGGCCTTCGTGACGAACTCCGTTCCGATTACACCGCCCGCACCCGGGCGATTCTCCACGATGACGGCCTGACCGACATTCTCCGAGAGCTTCTGGCCGATGAGCCTGGCGAGTATGTCGGTCCCGCCGCCGGGGGCGTACGGAGACACGAGGCGTATTGCTTTGGCAGGGTATGCCTGCGCAACACACGTGGCAGGGACTATAACAAGACTGGCAAACGATACCGCTATCGGCAGGAACGAACGCATCTTCTCTCCTCGGGGTTCTTTATGGATATGGCTGCTCGAGACCACGAAGCAGATCGATAAACTCCGTCATATCGTTGGAACTCGCCTCCTCAAGGCGACGCAGCGTGCTCACACACTGCTCGATCTGCGCTGCATCGAAAACACGGGGAAAGGTATCACGAATTTTCTTCATGTGCTCGACGGGATTAATGGCGGTGCTCCGGAAGCCGATCGGCTTCGAGCACGCTCGTCTGTAGTGCGTTCCGCTATCCGACTCGACGTCGATCTCGACCCACATCTGCCTGAAATACACGCCGATGTCTAGGAGCAACTGGTCGGGTGCAGCTGGAGATTCGGTCCGGATAATCGATCAATTCGCTCGCGCGCCGGAAACTTCTACCACCTGTGACCACTTCTTCATGTCTTCGCGTATCTTGCGGGCAAACTCTTCCGGCGTACTGCTGATAGCCTCCGCACCCTGCCCCGCCAGCCGCTCCTTGACCTCAGGATTGCTCGCCATCTGCTTCAGATGCCCATTCAGTTTTGTGACGATCGGCTTCGGCGTCGCGGCTGGCGCAAGCACCCCATACCACACGATAACCTCGAAACCCGGGAGACCCGATTCGGCGACGGTCGGAAGCTCAGGCATGAGCGAGGATCGGTTGAGACTCGTGACCGCGAGCGGTCGCAACCGCGCTGCCTTGATCATTGGCAACACCGAGGGCATGTTGGCGATCATCATCGACACCTGGCCTGCGACGAGATCGGTCACTGCGGGTGCGGTCCCTTTATAGGGAACGTGCACAATGTTGATACCGGCCGTGATCTTGAAAAGCTCGCCGCCCAGATGATGCGACGTGCCGCTGCCGGCTGATGCGAAATTCAACTGCCCCGGCTTCGACTTCGCCAGCGCGACCAGCTCTTTGACTGAACGCGCCGCCAAGCTTGCCGGCACGACCACGACGCTCGGCGTGGATGCGATCAGCGACACCGGCGCGAGGTCTTTCTGCGTATCGAAAGGCAGCTTGGCATAAAGGCTTGGATTGATGCTGATGGTGCTTACCGAGCCGATAAGCAGCGTATGCCCATCTGGAGTCGCTTTCGCGGCGAGGTCGGTGCCGATAATGCCGCCGGCGCCCCCGCGGTTGTCGACCACGGTCTGCACGCCGAGCTTGTCTGTGAGGTGCGCCGCCACTAAGCGACCCATTATGTCTGTTCCGCCGCCGGGTGGAAACGGCACGACAAGTCGTAGAGGCCGCGCAGGGTACGCTTCAGCGGCGAGCGTCGACTCCACGCCCGTACTCGCCACCAATGCGAGCAATATCGCTGATACAATTTGCTTCATGGAGTGTCTTGCCTCCTGGTCAGGGCTTTAGACGGTTAGCGCTTCAGCCCACCACTTGTAATCCGCACCCTTGTTGTTTTCTACGGCGCGGATCCACGGGTAGTCGCCCGCCAGACCGAAGCCATGGACAGGGTGGCTGCCCGAACGCAAGGCTTCAAGGAAGCCCAGCTCTTCGAGGCGCACATTGCCAAGATTCACTTCTGTGCCGAACACCGAGACCAGCCAGAACTGCAGCGTGCGGCGCTGGTTCAGCTCGCGCAGCGGTGACACTTCGAAAATGATGCGGTCCTGTCCGATTTCCTTCGCCACGCGGATCGCCTGCTGGGTGCCTGTCTCCCGTTTCGCGAGTAGGTCTTCGGCCGACTCGCCCATCACACGTCTCAGCAGATGACCTTCCCAGTAGACGCGCTCGGCGCCCGCTTCGAGCAAAGCCACCATTTCCTTGATGGTGACCTCTTCATCCACGACTTCGTCGCTGCGCCGCGTCTGATCGTGGTCGGCAAACTTCTTGCCGACTTCACCGAATACGGCGAAGCCGAGGTCCTTCGCCTTCTTTACGAAATCCGCTTCCTTGCGCATGTCGCGCTCGGCGTTCGTCGCCGTGCCCGACACCTCAAGGATGTCGAAGCCAATGTCGGCAAGCTTGCGCATCACCTTGTCCTCGGCGCCCTGGATGCGTGCGATCTCCATGAAGATGCCACCGGGTTGCACGCGAACCTTGTGCTTCTTATAGACCTCAATCTTGCGGCGCACCTCCGCTTCCGGCGCGCGCAGATGCGGATCCCAGATTTTGACGACGTCGAGGTACTCACCGTATTGATCCATGAGGCTGTCGACGAATGCGGTCGGCCAGCCGGTATCCATGACCATGGTTAAACCTTCTTTGCGCGGCTTCTTCGAACGGTCGGGCCATTGAATTCCTAAGAATTCCTGCATTGTTTGAGACATAGACACCTCTATTAAGTGAAACCAGACACCGGTGGCGCAGCCGCGACTCTGGAGAAAAGATAACTTTACTCCGGAGTGTTAGCGCAGCTTGAATCTTGAATACCTGTGCCGGCTGAATTTTGACCAAGAGCTTTTTATTTGACCAAGGGCTTTTGCTGACTTGGATCCATTCAACTGTGGATAACTATACACTTTGACTTTGCTAGCATCAACACACACGAAGAGCGGGAACTGTATGAGCGGACCAAGCAAGTAGCCAAGGTGCTGACGCCGGCCTCGAATTGGCTGGGTGTAAGTGAACAGGCCAGACTGCTTAAACAGGACGGGCGGCCATCGGCCAACAGTTGTGATGGTCAATTCTGGATCGACGCATTGTTGGGAAAGTGCTCAGTTTGAGGGCGACGGGAATACGGCGCGTGATCGGTTCAGTGCATGGTCGGTTTGGTCATTGATGTGCTGACGTTGCCTTGCACCCGAGCCCGCGCAAACGACTGAATGGCAACATTCATATCGGCCTCCAATATGTGGCTGATCTTGTTCAGGTTGGATACCAGCCCTGGCAAGCTGCTATCGTCATCCTGTGGGTTGGGATTATCGAGCAGGTGAACGGCCCCTGAAAACATGCTCCGCAGATCTTGGAGCACCTGCATTGCGTGATGCGCACTTTCGGGGAAATCCAGACTTTCGTGATGACCAAATACGCCTTCAACAAAGCCTTCAATTTCCTGCTGACGCGTAAGCGCCAGTAGCCTCAGGCTGTCTGGAGTCGGCTTTGTAATCAGCGGCGTCAGCCGAAAAGGATATTCCGGGTTTTGGTGCGCCGTGAGTTCATTCCACAAGCCGTTGATCAGCGTATTGAGCAAATGATTCACGTCCTCTATCGCATCGAACGCCGGGAATTCACCGTCCCACAGGTTCTTGAGCGTCTGCAGCGGAGCCACAGGGTCCACAGGGGAGCAGATGCTGCCGATGAATCTCGTGCGCACAGCATGAAACGGTACCGAGCACTTGTAGCGATCAAGGAGCGCGATGACTTCTCTATGATCTTTAGCAGGCTTTCGCTTCGACAACGGTCTACACCTTCGTCTTCAACTGCGCGTCGTTGGCGGCAATGAACGTGCGGATCTCGGTCGACATGTCCAGCAGTTTCAACCATTGCTCTTTGTACAGCGTCACAGGAAAGCGGCCCATGCCGTAAATGGAAACGGCACCCTTTTCGCTAACCTTCATTGTGATACCGGTTGCCGCACCTTTTTTGAGAGATGCGTTTTCGTTGCGCAGCCTCTCGAGTTCAGCTTTCATTTCTTCTTCGGACATTTGTTACCTCAGCTTGATTAGCGATCCGACGATTTTATCGTGCTCGGCCCGCGGTTAATACGTGGCTTACGGAATCAGAATTCACCGCTTCTCCTTCCTCGCCCGCCGCCAATCCCAAGGCGGCACAGGATTAGCGTCTGCTCACAACCCTCGGTGCTGCGCTTTAGCCTGTGAGTGGCTAAATCGTAGCTATGCCGCACTCAGATTATGAAATAAGCTTCGGCAGGCGAATCGCGCGAGGAGGAGCAGATCGCGCATAGAGAGCACGCTACCACGGCTGGCATTCAATGCAATACTGTACCGCGCGAGCCACGTGCGCTAAACTCGCAAATTAGAATTTCGCCCCGCTCACGCGCTCAATCCAGCTTCGCGCCAGAAGCCTTGACGACCTTCGCCCACTTCGCCACTTCAGCTTGCAGATATTTGCCGAACTGCTCGGGCGCATCACCGATCGGCTCGGCACCCTGCGCTGCGAGCCTGTCCTGGATGTCCGGGTTCTGCACGATTTTCGTGATGGCGCCATTCAGCCGCTTGATGATTTCGTCGGGCGTTCCAGCGGGCGCAAGCACGGCGTTCCATGCCGAAGCTTCGAAGCCCGGGAAGCCAGCCTCCTGAAACGTCGGCACCTCGGGCATGGTCCGGGCGCGCTGTGCGCTCGCCACCGCGAGGGCGCGCAATCTGCCGCTTTTCACGTGCGGGGTGGCAGAAGGCATGGTCGAGACGAGCGCATGGACCTGACCGGAGATCAGGTCCACCAGTGCGGGTGCGACGCCTTTGTAGGGCACATGAATCGTGTCGAGCCCGCCGACACTGGTCTTCAGCAACTCCGCCGCCAGATGCGAGGTGCTGCCGCTGCCCGACGAAGCGAACACGATCTCGCCGCGCTTGGCCTTCGCCAACGCGACGAACTCCTTCACGGTCTTCACCGGCAACGACGGGTGAACGAGCATCACGTTGTGAACCGCAGCGATGCGCGTGATCGGGGAGAAGTCACGCAACGGGTCATAACCCATCTTCGGATAGAGACTGACATTAGTCGAGAACGAAGCCGACACGACGATGAGCGTATAGCCGTCGGGGGCGGCACGCGCCACGAGCTCAGCAGCGATGTTGCTGTTGGCACCCGGGCGGTTGTCGATGATGAACTGCTGTTTGAACGCGTCGCTCAGTCCGGGCGCGATGAGCCGTGCCATGATGTCGGTGGAGCCGCCGGGCGGAAAGCCCACCACCAAGCGGACGGGCTTCACGGGATAACCTTGCGAAAATGCCGCGGTCGCGCCGAGCAGGGCGCACACGGCAAGCAGAACACCTTTGATGCTTTGCATGAAGTATGACCGGCGTGTGGTGACGAGCTGTCGATTATAGCGGCGCGATTCATCGCTTACAATACGGCGCTCTGTCACAACACCTCAGGCCACAGCATGAACACGCTGACCACAGCGCGCGCATCCACACACCAGGAGCTGCACTTTCTGACACTCGCCGAAGCGGCGCGCCTCATCGAGAGCAAGGCGCTCTCGCCAGTGGATTACGCCCAGGCTCTGATCGCTCGCGCCGACGCGCTCGACGACCAGCTGAACGCGTTCATCACGCGCACCAGCGAGCTCGCGCTCGATCAGGCGCGCGATGCGGAACGCGAGATCGCGCAAGGGCGCTATCGCGGTGCGCTGCACGGCATACCGTTCGCGTTGAAGGACATCTACGACACCGCGGGCATCCTGACGTCGGGGCACTCGAAGATCGGCATCGAGAACATTCCTGTCGAGAACGCCACGACCGCACAGCGCCTGATCGATGCGGGCGCGGTGCTCCTTGGCAAGCTTGCCACGCATGAATTTGCCAGCGGCGGTCCGTCGCTGGATCTGCCGTGGCCGCCTGCGCGCAATCCATGGGACACCGCGCACTTTACCGGCAGCTCGAGCAGCGGCTCTGGGGCAGCGGTCGCCGCGGGCTTCGTTCCCGCGACCCTCGGCAGCGACACCGGTGGCTCAATCCGCATTCCGGCCTCGCTTTGCGGCATCGCCGGACTGAAACCCACTTACGGACGCGTCAGTCGCCGCGGCGTGATTCCGAACTCGTTCACGTTCGATCACGCCGGCCCGCTCGCCTGGACCGTCGAAGACTGTGCGCTACTGTTGCAGGTGATCGCCGGCCACGACCCGAAGGATCACACGAGCTCCAAACGCGAGGTGCCGGAGTATCGTAAGGCGCTCACCGGCGATATCCGCGGCCTGCGCGTCGGCGTGGTGCGTCACTTCTGGGAAGACGAAGACACCACACCGCCGGACATGGCACGTGCGATGGACGAAGCGATCGACGTGCTAAAGCGGCTCGGCGCGCGCATCGGCACCGCCCGCATGCGCTCGCGGCAGGAATACAACGACGTTAAGATGGTGATCGCCAAAGCCGAGCTCGTCGTGATCCATGAAAAAGACATGCGCGAGCGCTTGCAGGATTTCGGCGCCGACTTCATCGGGCGCAATCTTCCGGGCTTTCTCTTCACTGCAGCGGACTATGTGCGCGCACAGCGCGAGCGCAAACACATGGTCGATGAGATGCAGCCGCTGTACGAGGAGTTCGATGTGCTGCTCACCGCGAGCAGCACCCCTGCGGGGCGTCTCGACCAGCTCATCGGCTCAGGCTTCGCGCACAAATGGGAGAGACCCAACATCTACACGCCGTTCAACGTGACAGGCGGGCCCGCGCTCGCGCTGTGCAACGGCTACACGGCAGAGGGCCTGCCGCTCGCGATGCAAATCGCCGGACGACCGTTCGATGAAGAGACCGTGCTGCGTGCGTGTCACGCGTACGAACAGGCTACGTCGTGGCGCAAGCGTCGGCCGCAGCTCACGCCTGGCGCGCGCGTGCAAAAACTCAAAACACCGCCACCAGAGAAGCTCGCGAGTGCAGATGTCGACAGCGCCACGCGCAGCGCCGTCGAAGCCGCAGTGTCACGCGCGGGGCTCGAGTTGAACGACGAGCAGCGCGCCCTGCTCTACCGCGTCGCGCCGCCGGTGCTGGCCGCGGTCAGCCGCATCCGCCGCGATCGTCCGTGGGCCGACGAGCCTGCCAATGCATTTTTCTTTGCCGACTCCTGAAGAGGACCTATGCGGGGTGAAATCCAAATTCACGAGCTTAGCGCGCGCGGTGCAGCCTTGCATTGAATGCCGGTCGAGGTAACGTGCCGTCGTTTTTCCAATGGGAGATCAGTCGAATTGGCGATTATTAACCCCAGCCCACCTTACCCCACTCTGGCTATTCATACGTGGTTTGTAGACAGTTCCCTTCCCTTCAGCACTTCTTCAAATACCAACCCTCACGGTTGGTTATTTTTTGCGTACCTGCCAGTCCCTATACAGCGCCCATATGCCCTCCGAAAAGTGAGCACGACAGTCCAAA
>Ga0163146_10006679_pt1 | contig 12966 bp, 13 predicted proteins | sample OliLakLV19MP7G1_FD_148648 | JGI IMG/M metagenome (GOLD analysis project Ga0163146, IMG submission 148648) | Freshwater microbial mat bacterial communities from Lake Vanda, McMurdo Dry Valleys, Antarctica - Oligotrophic Lake LV.19.MP7.G1 | ecosystem: Environmental > Aquatic > Freshwater > Lake >... | reverse complement strand
GAATTCCAGGTCCTCGCCGACGAACACGGTAACGTCGAAGTCCTGGGCGAACGCGAATGTTCGATCCAGCGCCGCCACCAGAAGCTAATCGAAGAAGCGCCATCCCCGGTGATGACTCCTGAGCTTCGCAATGAAACCATCGCTGCGATCAAAAAAGCGCTCAAGGCAATTGGTTACCAAAACGCCGGCACGGTCGAATTCCTAATGGATGAGCAGGGCAAACTTTACTTCATCGAAGTGAATGCGCGCATACAGGTAGAACACCCCGTAACAGAAATGGTCACAGGAATTGACTTGGTGAAAGCTCAGATCCGCATCGCAGCCGGAGAAAAGCTTGACGACATTATTGGCGGCCCCATCACCCTCACCGGGCACTCCATGGAATGCCGCATCAATGCCGAGCATCCCGACACCTTTGCTCCCTGCCCCGGAAAAATCACTGGCCTAAACTTGCCTGGTGGCATTGGAGTACGAGTCGACACGGCCGTCTATACAGACGGCGTAATTCCGCCCTATTACGATTCACTTGTCGCCAAGCTGATCGTCCACGGCCGCGACAGAGCCGAAGCAATTGCCCGCATGAAGCGCGCTCTTGATATGTTCGTTGTTGAAGGTATCTATACTTCCATCCCCCTGCAAAAGAAGATCATGAACGATCCGGACTTTGCGGCTGGAAACATGGACACCACATTTATTGCCCGCAAACTCGCTTCCTTCCAGAAGCCTTAGGAGATCTGAATGTCGATCAGCTTTGACCCACGCAACTTGCTTGCGTCGATGGTAGGAGAAGACAACGGCCTGACTCAGGCCGAACTCGACGGGGGCAAAGCCGCAGCGATTGCCGCCCTCAAGGGCTTCAGAGCGTCTTTTGAAGAGGGCAAATACGGCTTCCCCGATCTGCCCCTCAACAAAACCCTGATTCAGGAAATCGAAGCTGTCGCAAAGAAGCTCGACGGCTCCTACGATACCGTTTGCGTGATCGGAATCGGCGGAAGCGCCCTCGGTTGCTGGGCGCTCGATTGTGCCATCCGCGGGCCACATCCAGTCCAGGGTGCACATTCCTCAAAGAAGCCTCGCCTCGTCATTCTCGACAACGTAGACCCCGACTTCATCAATCATGCTCTCGACAGCATGTCCCCCAAAAAGACACTCGTAGTCGTCATCGCCAAGTCCGGTTCCACCGCTGAAACCATGGGTGGCTTCCTGATCGTGCGTGAATGGCTCATGGACGCCATCGGCAAGAAGGCAGCCAGCCGAATCATCGCGGTCACAAGTGAAGACCGCGGCGACTTGAAGATATTGGCCACCCGCGAAGGCTACACAACCTTCCACATCCCTGAAAACGTCGGAGGGCGCTTCAGCGTCCTCTCCGCCGTTGGCCTCGTACCTGCCGCCCTCATTGGCGTGAACATCAAGAAGCTCTGCCGCGGCGCCGCCGCGATGACCGAAGCCGCCTGGACCGAAGACCTCGAAGCCAACATCGCGCTCAGCTCCGCTCTCCACCACTGGCTCATCTGGACCCTCAAGAAGAAGAGCATCCAGGTCGCCTTCCCCTACAGCAATTTCCTTTGGGGCACAGCCTTCTGGTTCCGCCAGCTATGGGCTGAATCCTTGGGCAAAGCTAAAGACAGAACAGGTGCGATCGTCAACGTCGGCCAGACACCCATCGCCGCGCTGGGCACCACAGACCAGCATTCCCAGGTCCAGCTCTACATGGAAGGCCCCAACGACAAAGTCTACAGCTTCTGGGTAGTGGAGAAGAACAAGAAGCAGGTGAAGATCCCAAAAGCCAAACTCGGCCTCGACGGCTTCGATTACCTTGGCGGCCAAAGCATGGGCAAGCTGCTTGATGCAGAGCGCCGCGCCACAGAAGCCGCCCTCGCCACCAGTGGCCGCCCCAACTGCACCTTCACACTTGGGCGCGTCGACGAAGAACACCTCGGTGCCTTTTTCCAGATGATGGAATTCGAAACCGCTTTCATGGGCGAGTTGCTCAATATCGACGCCTTCGACCAGGAAGGCGTTGAGCTTGGCAAAAAATTCACTTACGCTTTGATGGGCCGTGCAGGATGGGACGAGTTTAAGGAGCGCTTTGCTGATTACGAGAAGAAGCGCGGTTAGTCTCTTCGCCCGCAGGCGAGAAGATCTGATCGAGAGCATCGAAACACGCTTGCTTTGGGAAGGCAAGAAGAGCCGTGCCTGCTGGTTTCACCCCAAGGTCGCACTCACCAAAAACTCCTTGCTGATGACAGTCCAACTGCTTACAGACTCTGACGTAATGCATCAACCTCATTACTCGGAGAGTTTTGATAGCGGCAAGACCTGGACCGAACGCAAACCCATTCCAGCCCTGGAACGCACCGTCCTTGGCGGAGGCTTCGAAGACGTCGTTAGCGACGTAGTTCCAGAGTTTCATCCTAAAACCGGTGTCGTTCTCTGCCTGGGCCAGGACGTCCACTACAAAGACGAAAAACTGATTCGCCCTGGTGAAGACCGCTGGATCCGCTACTTCGTCCGCAAGGCCGACGGTTCCTGGACCAAGCCAAAGAAACTCGACTTCCCTCACCCTGAAGCCACAATGCTGATGAGTACCGGATGTAGCCAGCGCTGGACGCTTCCAAACGGCGACGTGCTGGTGCCGGTCACGATGTTGGCCAACCGTCCAGATCATTCTGTCTCTACTCTTCTCTGTTCTTTCGATGGCATCGATCTCAAAGCAAAACGGCTTGGCAATATCCTGAAGCTTCCAGTAAAGCGCGGCCTCATGGAACCCTCCATCACAAAACACGATGGCAAGTTCTGGCTAACCATCCGCGCTGAAGACGAGCGTGGCCACTTCGCCGTCTCACCCGACGGCCTGAGTTGGGAGCGTCTCGAAACTCACACCTTTGACGACGGCTCCCCGCTGATCACCTCAACCACCCAGCAACACTGGATCAATCACAGCGAGAAGCTTTACCTCACCTACACACGGAAAGACGCGAGCAACGAGAAGATATTCCGCTGGCGCACCCCCACGTTCATGGCAGAATTCGACACCCGTCGCAAAGTGCTCGTCAAAGCTACGGAAAGAATCATCGTTCCAAGAGACGGCGATGCTATGCACGGCAACTTCCACGTCACTCACATCAGCCCTCGAGAAACACTGGTCAGCCTCGCCGACATTCTGGTCGACAAGCCCTTCCGTGGCGACACGCTGATCACAAGCATCCGATGGCGGCGGGACAATGCTGCGCGAACGAATCGTTGAACTGGCACTAGATACGATTCTCATCGTGGCGCTGAGCACAGAACTCCTCAGCGCTTTCCATTCCATCAACCGCCTGAGCATCTCCTTCGTCTGGCTGCTAATCGCAAGCTAGGCCCGGAAAGCCTCTTCCTCTCAACCTGTGAAGACCTCTACTACTACGACATAAAGACCTACAACGTGCGCGAAAAGTTCGATCAGATCTTGAAAAACTTGAGAGCCTCACCATGGCAGGATATTGCCGTAGACATCAATCACTTCCAACTGGAATATCCCATCCAGGCACTAATCCTGAAGGATCGTCCTGAAACCAGATTCGTCCACTTCAAGACCGGCAACCCATCACGCAAATACGAAAGCCGCGTGAGCAACATCAAGTCCATCGACATTGATAATCCTGCTCACAGCAATAAAAACGACGGCCATATTGAGGCCGTCGGTAATAGTGAAAGCAGTACCTGCTTGGATTTTAATTGGGCTCTCTACCTGTTAAGTCGTAGAGAGCCCGAAAAGCCCTCTAGGATTTTTTACGAGGCGTGAACTTCAGCGAAGCCGAGTTCATGCAGTATCGCAAACCAGTCGGCTTCGGGCCGTCTTCAAAAACGTGTCCCAGATGTCCATCACAGCGTGCGCACTGATTCTCGACACGAACCATACCAAGAGTGCTGTCCGTGATGCTCTTCACATTCTCTTTGGCAATCGGTGCCCAAAAGCTCGGCCAGCCGGTGCCCGAATCAAACTTCGTCTTCGAATCAAACAGCGCCGTGCCGCAACAGATACAGTGATAAACACCGTCTGCATAATTCTTGTTCAACTTGCCAGAGAAGGCCCGTTCGGTGCCTTGCTTGCGAGCGACGTAGAACTCTTCGGAAGAGAGCATTTTCTTCCACTCGTCATCGGACTTAACCAGCTTGTCTACTTCAACCACGCCAGTCTGCTTGCCAACATCGTCAAACTCGACGATCTTGATCTTCTTGGGCGCAGCATTTAACCCAAACGCGGAGAGTGTCAGCATAAAAATCCTTCGATCGGTGAGTTTCATCTACTTCCTCTTCCTGACGCAGCCCGGAAACTGCTTCTTCAGTTTTTCGACCTTGGGGTCGCTCACGGCAACCACGTAGCCGGTCTTGTTGTTTACCGAATAATTCTGGTGATAGCCTTCGGCGGTATAAAACTTGTCCACCGGAACGACTTGTGTCACGATCGGATTCTTTAATACATGAGCGGCATCCAGTTGCGCGATGTAAGCCTGCGCAATCTTCTTCTGCTCCTCATCGGCGTAGAAAATCGCGCTGCGGTATTGCGGCCCGATATCGTTGCCCTGGCGGTTCAATGTGGTGGGGTCGTGAGCAACGGCGAAGAAAATCTTCAGCAGTTGGCCATAGGTCACCTTCGAAGGGTCGTAGGTGAGGAGGATCGCCTCGGCATGCGCGGTGCGCCCACTGGAGACGATGTCGTACTTGGCTGTCTCCTTGGTGCCACCGGAGTAGCCGGAGATGACATCATCGACGCCCTCCATAATTTCAAATACAGCTTCTGTGCACCAGAAGCAACCGCCGGCCAGGATGGCCGTGGCCTTGCCTTTGGTTGGGGCAAGCTTGGCATCTACTGCCGGGTCTGGAAAATCAGCAGCCATTGTAGGAACTCCTTGAATAGCGAACCATACGCCGAGGGCGGCAGGCATGAATTGTTGGATCAGTTTTCGCATACGACAACCTATTGTCTACTGTATTGGATGAAGCTACGCTGCGTGCGAGTGCAGAATCTGAGAAAAGGATTTCAGCAACGAACATGGGAACATCCACGTCTACTGTCGATGGAGGATGTACCGAATGAATATGAAGATTATATTTGGAGTGTTTCTGGCCGGAGCGCTTATGCTGCCCGGTCAAGACGTCGCAACTGCAACAAAAAAGGCGGCCAAGGCGACTGAAAAAGGTGCGAAGGTCGTAGCCAAAGAAACGGCCGAGGTCTCAAAAGACGTCGCACACGCCACCGTCAAAGGTGCCAAAGTTGTCGGCAAAGAGACCAAGGAAATCGGCAAAGACGTCGCTGACGGCACCGAAAGAGGAGCCAAGGCAACAGTCAAAGGTACGAAAAAAGGGCTAAAGGCTGCCGGTAAAGCAGTCGAAAAGCCTTTTGAGAAGAAGTAACAAGCGCAAATCTTTTGTACATCATTTGGCACCCCAACCGGGGTGCCAATTTTTTTGTCAAGACGTACACTGTTCAATATGTCGTTTCCCTCAAAGACAGATCGCGAAGCAATTCTGCGAACAGCCCTCGAGATAGTCGAAACTCAGGGCTGGAGCGCGCTCTCGATGCGAGAACTCGCCCGCAAACTCGGTCTGCGCGCCTCCAGTCTTTATCACCACTTCTCCGATCGCAACGCGATAGAAAATGCCCTCGGCGCCAAAGCCTCCATCAGCCTCCTGCTTGCACTCAAATCCGCTTCAGCAGGACAAAAGGGCAAAGCCAGAATTCAATCCCTGTCCACGGCCTATGTCGACTTCGCAACCCACAATCAGGCCTTATATCATCTGATTGCTGGAGTCCCAACCTCCAGCGACACACATCCCGATGGCAAAGCACTTTGGAATCTCCTTCTCGATGCCGTCGGTGCACTCACGGGAGACAAAGACGATACCTCCGCAGTTGTAGCCCTTTGGGCATTCCTCCATGGATACGTAACCCTCGAAGCTGCGGGTAAATTTGGCAGTTCCGGCGCAGAAGGCGGGCTGGAGCGAGGCCTCTCAGCCCTCCTCACCGGACTGGCAAAAAAACAGAATATACTTTGAAGCGATAATCCTATGCTCCGTCGCACCTTCATTTCCTCAACCGCCGCCTCGATGGCCTACGATCTCTCGGCTCAAACCTTTGATGTTCAGAAAAAGCGCCGGGTCGGCATGATCGGATCTGGCTGGTATGGCAAGTCGGACATCCTTCGCCTAGTCCAGATCGCCCCTGTAGAGATCGTTTCCATCTGTGATGTAGACAAGGTCATGCTCGAAAAAGCGGCCGACCTGATCGCGTCCAGACAGATCTCAAAAAAGCGTCCCAGGCTCTTCACCGACTACCGCAAGATGCTGGCCGAGAAAGACCTCGACCTCGTCGAGATCGCAACCCCAGACCACTGGCACGCTCTTCCGATGATCGAAGCCGCACGGGCAGGCGTAGACATGTACATGCAGAAGCCCATTTCCCTGGACGTGGTCGAAGGCGAGGCCATGCTCGCCGCCGCGCGCAAATACAAGCGCGTCGTGCAAATAGGTACACAGCGCCGCTCGACACCACATCTGATGGAGGCCAAAGAACGTTACCTCGACAGCGGCAAACTCGGCAACATCGGCCTGGTTGAAATCTACTGCTATTACCATATGCGGGCAACGGAAAACCCGCCAGATGCGAAGCCGCCAGAAAACCTCGACTACGAAATGTGGACCGGCCCGGCGCCCATGCGCCCCTACAACCCGCTAGTTCACCCGCGACGCTGGCGCGCCTTCAACGAATATGGCAACGGCATCATGGGCGACATGTGTGTCCACATGCTCGACATGGTTCGCTGGATGATGGGCCTCGGCTGGCCCAAAAGCATTTCTTCCTCGGGCGGCATCCTGATCGATAAAGCTTCCAAGGCAAACATCCCCGACACCCAGGAGGCCAGCTTCGACTTCGGCAACGTAAAAGTTATTTGGACCCATCGCTCCTGGGGAGCGCCTCCAGATCCTAAATACCCTTGGGGCGCTACCTTTTACGGTGACAAAGCCACGCTCAAAGCAAGTGTTCAGGGCTATGACTACATGCCCCTTGGCAAGGGCGAATCCGCCGTTCACAAGGACGTAACTTACGAGCTTGAACAATACCCGGAAGACAAGACCGAACAGGACCTCGAAAAGCATGTCGCCCCGGCCATCCGCGGACACATGAGAGACCTTCTCGCTGCTATCGACAAGCGCTCACGCCCGGTCGCCGATATCGAACAGGGCCATATCTCAACGGCTTCCTGCCTCCTTGCCAATCTCTCAATGAAACTCGGACGCACTCTCAGCTACGATCCCGCCAAAATGATCGTTAGCAATGACAGTGAAGCAACCAGGATGCTGCGACGGCCCTACCGCAAGCCCTATATTCATCCTGATCCGAAGGATATCTAGGGCTTCGCACTCTCCACATCGGCTTGGCGCCGCCTCAAAATCATGAGTCTCGTCCGCTGAGAATCCAGGTCGGTCCGGTCCGGGTAGATTTTCATGAACTGGCCGAAAAGCTTTTCGGCCTCATCCAGTTTCATCTCCCCAAGCTTGGTCTCATACAGCATCAACATAGCGTTCGGGCTATCTGGCGTGTAGTTGAGAAATTCCACTAATAGCTTCTCAGCCTCACGATACTCTTTGAGATCCAAATGAGCGACCGCAAGATTCAGCTTCGCGGCCCAGTTCCCGTTCGCTGCAATTGCACGTCGATAAAAGTCCTTGGCGGCTTCTAAGTTTTTCTTTTGCGACTCAATGTTCCCAAGAAAATTAAATCCTCTCCCAACGAAATCCTGGTTCTTGTCTGCCATCGCCCAGTCCACCATCTTCCAGGCCCGCTCGGTTGCGATGTCGTAGCGCTTTGCACCTATATAGATCCCGACAAGCCCTTCCAGCGTCGTCAGGCTTTTCGGATTGACAGCGTAGTCCTGCTCATACAGCTTCATCGGAGTCTCATAATCGCGAGACCGCAGATGGCTCACCACCGCCAGTGGGATCACCAGTGCCGCCACGATTCCCATGCGCATCCAGAACTTCGGAATCCAACGCCAAAGCCCAATCATCAACAACCCGATAAGAGCAACCGACGGCAAATACATCCTGTACTCCATAGCCGGTTCAAATGGAATTGGCAAAACCGAGGAAGTCGGAGATAGCACCAGCAGCGGGAAAATCACAGCCACAGCAAGCCATCGCGACCAGCGCAGACAATAGACTGCCACCGCAATGTAGACCAACAGGAAAACCAGGCCCGGAACCCATTCAGCCCAGCTCTCAACCGGCCGAATATATGGATAGAACATCAACTTCACCGGCCAAAACAGCTTTGAGAAATAAGTCAGGATGACACCGCATTGCACCTTGAAATATTCCGATGTCGTCGCCAGTGGCATTCCTTCAGCGAAAATCTCATTCCGCCGGCCACCGCGCAGATGGTAGAGGCAGATCAGAAGCCACGTTGAAGTGAGCACTGCGTAATACTGCCACCGCTTCCTGAAAGTCTCCACCACCCCCACCCCGCCTTGCGCCCAATCCACTAAAAAGAGAGCGCCAGGCAAAGTAACAGCCACCTCCTTACAAAGGAAAGAAGGAATCGCAAGAAAGTAGCTGGCTCTCTCCCAACCACGAAGCAGGCAAGTCATCGAAAGAACGTAGAAGAGCACTAGCAAAGTCTCTTGCCGGCACATGATATAAGCGACAGGCATGGTTGCAAAAGGGTGCACGGCCCATACAAACATCAGTGCCGCCGCCATCCAAAAGCCGCTTTCTTCAGCAGGATCCCGCCCCTTTTGGCCCTGCCAAATCCCCCAGATCGTCAGGAAGAGCCACATCATCGCTCCCGCCGCGATCCAGTGATGGATCAGGTTGCTCACATGATACGCCCCTGGATCGAGCCCCGCCCATTGGTAATCGATCATGAACGAAAGTGCTGAAACAGGATGGTGGTCTACCGCCCGCACATTGCCGTGCCCGCGAAACAGTTTCAAAAGATTGTCAACCGTGACATGGCGGATGTCCGAGTTGTTCTGAATCCCGCTGGAATCGTCCAGCAGAAAAGACCCACTCATCGCCGGATAAAACACAATGATCAAGAGCGGCAATAAAGCAAGCCAGGCAAGGACCGGTTTCAGGAACGGTCTGGAAGGATTTGAATTTTCGTCCACGTCTTAGCAGACTAACATCGACTTGGCACGTCAGCGCTTCGGAAACTGAACCGTCGCCGCACGAGGACTCGGCTTGGCGCCTCCTGCCGTCGAATTTCCCTGCACCACAATACGATTGAGAACCCGCTTGGCACCCGCCGATTTTGCCATCCGCGTCGCCGCCCCCTTACGCTGTGGAATCTTCACTGTTCCAGACCACTCCACCATCCCGCCCTCGACGCGATATTGCAAGCCGTCCGACTTCAGTTTTGATCGAGCCATTTTCGATTTCAGTCGCGAAGCTATCAGTGCGTCTTCCCCACTGCCACCCCACAGCGAAAGCACAACAAGCAGGGACGCAAGAATACGAATCATGACTGCATAGTGCCGCCCCGCGGAGAATTCTCTCAGCTGGACTTTATATGCATACTGCTTTCCCCAATGCGTAAATCTGACTTTTGCCGCTCCACCCTCGCTGCGCCTTCAGCGTTACCGATACGTTCAAGCAACACTTCCGCACCCCGCCGGCCAATCGCATAACTGGGTTGGGCAACCCACAGGTACCCCGTCCCTGTCACCAATCTGTAACCTCGACTTGGATATCCTTAGAGATTATGCCCCGCCTCACAGGCCGCATCTTTCTCAAACTCATCACGGCCGTCCTCGCAGTTCTGATCACCTGTCTCGTCGCTGTCGACTTCATGGCTTCCCGGATTGCCGAAGACACCTACGTCGACACACTCAAGACAGAACTCTCCCAGAAGTGCCGCATTCTCGCACTTGAAGAGTCTTCGATGCTCATCGACAACAAACACCTCCTTGCTGTTGCCCGTGCCGCAGGTGGCCGTATCAGCATCGTGCACCGCGATGGCACTGTCCTTGCCGATACCGAACAGTCTCCCGGCAAGATGGACAACCACTCCAACCGGCCCGAAATCATTGAGGCGCTCAAGGGAGGCATGGGATCAGACAAGCGGCTCAGCGCCTCTGTCGGCATCAACTACCTCTACGTCGCTGTGCCGGCTCCTTCAGGCGCACTTCGACTCGCCGTTCCCCTCAAAGAGGTCCAGACACAGGTCAACATCATCCGCCGCCACCTGCTCACCGCAACCGGTATCGCCTTCATCCCCGCCATCATCCTTACTGCCTTCTTCGCCCGCTGGGTTTCGCGCAAACTGGGCCAGATCATCGATTATGCAGCTCAACTGGCACAGGGAAACTTCCAGGCCCGCCTCAAAGTCACAGGCTCCGACGAACTCGGAATCCTCGGCAGCAAATTGAATGAGACCGGAGAAAAGCTCGAAGCCATGTTTGAGCAACTCGAGCGAGAACATTCAGAACTAGAAAAGCTCGAACGCGTCCGCAAAGATTTCATCATCAACGTCTCCCACGAATTGCGTACGCCGCTGGCATCTATCCAGGGTTATACCGAAACCTTGCTCGACGGTGCCATTGAAGATCCGGTCCACAACATTAAGTTCCTCAACATCATCAGCGCCAATGCCGCCAGACTCGGCAGCCTGGTCGCCGACTTGCTCACCCTCTCGCGAATCGAACTCGGCATCACTAAATTCCAGTTTGCCAGCTACTACGTAACGGGCCTTCTCCAGGGCTGTCAGGAATCACTCATTCCGATCGCCGCAAAAAAACAGATCGCCCTTGTGATCGAGGGCGTACCACTCGAAGCAAACGGCTCCTTCCTCGAAGTCTTCTGTGACGCCGAAGTCGTCCACCAGGTGCTCTCCAATCTGCTCGACAACGCGATCAAGTACACCCCCCAGGGCGGTCGTATCAATCTGCAATCGAGAATCTTCGACCATCCGGAACACAAGATCCCCTTCGTCGAAATCTCGGTAAAAGATACCGGAGCCGGCATCCCCCAGGAAGACTTACCCCGGCTCTTCGAACGCTTCTACCGGGTCGACAAAGCCCGTTCGCGCGAACTCGGCGGCACCGGCCTCGGCCTCGCCATCGTTAAGCACATGGCCAAAGCCCACGGCGGCGAAGTGGGTGTGGAAAGTGCCGTCGGCAGCGGCAGCCGCTTCTGGTTCACACTCCCCACCCGCGACATCGGCCTCGAAGAGATCCAGACGCTCCAACCCGAACTCACCGCCGCCAGCTAAGATCTTGGCATCCGCCCCAGCCCCGGACAGATCAATTCCCAGCCCGACCTCGTCAGCGGTTGGACCGTAGGCGGCATCGTCCGCTACTCCAGCGGCTTCCCCATCCAGGCCCCCAACTCCAACAACGCCCTCGGCAGTCTCCTCTTTTGCGGCACTCGTTTCAACCGTGCCCTTGGCCTGCCGCATGGTCCGATGCAGGCCCTGGCCAGTGGGGCGCCGCATCAGCTTACTACACCGGCTACCGTACGGCCAGAAGGCCTGATGAACAGCTTCCGCGCCGAGTTCTTTAACATCTTCAATCGCACCTACCTCAACAATCCCGACAGTGGAAACCCTGCCGCCACAACGCAGCGCAACGCCGCAGGAGTCGTCACCGCAGGCTTCGGACGCGTCAATCCTGCCAGCACCTTCAACCCACCCCGCAATGGTCAGGTTGTCGCCCGCTTCCAGTTCTGATCTCGGTGCTGGGGCGGCGCTAATGCGCTCGCCGCAGCTTATCCAAACCATTCATCGCGGCCACACGGTATGCCTCAGCCAGAGACGGATAGTTGAAAACCGTATCCCGCAGCAGTTCCACCGTCGCCCCCGACATCATCGCCATCTGCCCGATATGCACCAGTTCCGAAGCACCATCGCCAAGGATATGAACCCCCAGCAACTGCCGCGTCTCGCTATGAAAGATCAACTTGAGCAATCCCGTTTGGTCCCCTGAGATCTGAGCCTTCGCCACCTCGTCAAAATGCGCAATTCCAACCTCATAAGGCACCTTCTCCTTCGTCAATTGCGCTTCATTCTTTCCCACCATCGATATCTCGGGAATCGTGTAAATCCCAAACGGCAACAAATCCGGCCTTGTCTCCCGCTTCAACCCAAACATATGGCAAGCCGCCATCCGTCCCTGTTCCATCGACGTCGAAGCCAGAGAGGGAAAACCCACAATATCGCCCGCCGCGTAGATATTAGGCACAGTGCTTTGAAAGTGCTCATTTACCGCAACCTTTCCACGATCCTTAAGCTGAATCCCAAGCGCTTCCACATTCAATCGATCCGTATTCGGCTGCCGGCCAATCGCATAGAGCAGTGCTTCGGCGACAAGTGTCTTCCCGCTGTCAAGCTTAGCAATCGCCCGAAGCGGCGCATCCTCCGGCGCCTCCACACTCACCACCATCTCGCCCATCCGGAACACAACCCCACACCGCCTTAACTCATAGACCAATGCCTCGGTAATCTGCTTGTCCACATGCTCGAGCAAACTTTCCCGGGCCTCAACCACCGTCACTTCGCTCCCCAGCGCCGCCGCCATCGAAGCATACTCAAGTCCGATCACCCCGCCCCCAACCACGATGAGCGACTTCGGAAAATCTCCTCGCGTCACCTGAATAAACTCATCGGAATCATAAACCTGTGGCGCGTCAAACGGAATATCCACCCGGCGAGCCGGCCGCGTCCCGCAAGCCATCAACACAAACTCAGTACGATAACTCTCCACCTGACCCTTAGCATCCACAACCTCGACCAGATGCGGGTCGGCGGTAAACCGTGCATGCCCATTGAGCACCGCAATCTCGTGCCGCTGCAACTGATCCTGAATCACTGCATACTGCCGCTTGATCACTTCCTGCACCCGGAACATCAAATCTTCAATTTGGATCTGCGCCTTCACCCGGTAACCCTTGCCGTAGAACGACCGCTGGCGAAACCCGCTTAAA
>Ga0163146_10006665_pt1 | contig 12979 bp, 15 predicted proteins | sample OliLakLV19MP7G1_FD_148648 | JGI IMG/M metagenome (GOLD analysis project Ga0163146, IMG submission 148648) | Freshwater microbial mat bacterial communities from Lake Vanda, McMurdo Dry Valleys, Antarctica - Oligotrophic Lake LV.19.MP7.G1 | ecosystem: Environmental > Aquatic > Freshwater > Lake >... | reverse complement strand
CTGCATGCGACGCCGAAACAGGATCAATCATAAATAGTCACGCTTTTGGTTAGAAGCGTGACTATATCGCGCCGTACCGACCGACGAAAGCGGCCAGAGTGATAAACGTGACTATTTGCGCACTCCCGGCCCAATCGTTAGCGCCTGCGACGCCGTAAGGAAGCTCCGACCTTCGTCCCCGTCGTTGCTTCCCATCGGTCGATATGCGACTGAATCGCGGAGAGCGTGACGGCTTCCATCGTGGATTCCTCCATCGCCGCGATGCGTCGGATCGCCTCGCGAATGCGACGCGGGACGCGCAGCGTGACCGGCTCATCGGGCGCAGCAGGTAGACCATTGCGAGCGCTCCGTCGCTGCACGGTTGTTCCCGTCATGGCGTCGGCGACGAACCGAAGCTACCTGATTGCACTACGCCTTCAATCCGGCATATCGCCAGATCAGCAAAGGCCTTCTCGGCCTGCGCCGAGAAGGCATCCATCAGCTCACTTTGTCGCTGAGCGATGTCAAGGGTATCGGCGCACATCGAACGCGCCGCGACATCAACCGACGCCCGCTCAAGCGCCAGTGCCCGCCAGTCTCGGATCAGCCAGAACTGGAAGGCGATGAAGCCCAGGAGCGCAATTCCGGCGGCTTGCGCCCAGCGAGGTAACGCGGGCGAGGGGAGGGAACGTTGACGATTCATGGGTAGCTCCGTGAGGCGTGCCCCGCCGCTCGTCAAGGACTTGCGACGGGAATGTTAGGAAAGTGTCAACACGAAGCACCGTGAAAGCACAAAACCGTGATTGACTTATCCTTTTTGTCATGCACAAATACGCTTGTGCCAATGCACTTGTTCTGTGAAATGATAGTTCTGTAGTTCTATAGTTGTCCAGCCGACCACCAGCCCGCCCCCGTTCTAGGAGTTACCAATGTCCCTCAAGCGTCTCGATCTTCTGCTGTTCACCGCACTCATGCTGCTGATGTCTTTTCCAGCGGCTGCCCAGACCGTGCCCTTCCAAGGCCCGATCGACTATGTGGTGGACGTGTTGACGGGTGCATTCGCCCGCAGCGGCGCGATCCTCATCATTGTCGTGAGTGGCTACATGGCCTGGGTCGGACGGCTCAGCTGGGGCATCGCCGGCCAAATCATTGGCGGCATCGTGTTGATCTTCGGCGGCGCGACGCTGGCCGACCTGCTCATCGGCGAAGTGGGCTGACAAGCGATGCTTGCCGCCGACACCGTGTATCAGGCCCGAATTAGGCCCGCCATGATTTTTGGCGTGACGCAGGCATGGCTTGTCGTCGAGCTGCTGCTGCCCTTCATCTTGTTCTTGATGGCGAAGAGTTTCTGGCCGTTCGTCTTACTCCCAGTCCTGCACCTAGTGGGCTTCGTCGGACTGGCGATTGACCGTCGCTTCATGGAAGTCGAAATGGCCCGTGCGGCCTGTCACGGGCCATTGCGTCGCGTGTACGGCCGGAATGTCTACCTGCCGTGACCAACATCGGGCACAAGCTGTTGTTGGGTGAGCTGGCGTTCGCTGCGGCGAGCGCCAGTGCGCACATTCCTGTCACGCGCTCGAAAATCGATGCGGCAACTTTGGCCGGCCGAAACGGCGAGTTGATGCAGATCTTGCGCCTGCGTGGCGTTCCATCTGACACCGCCGACGATGCGCACATCGATGCGTGGAAGCATCAGCGCCACAGCGCCTTTCGTTCCATCGCCCACCCGTTGATTGGCGTCTGGTTTCATGCAGTACGCCGGGAACTGAATGCGTTCCCAGATGGCGAAGCGCCCCCCGGCTACGCGCGCGATCTGGATACGCGATGGCGCGCCCGCTGGGCCTCAAACCGGTTCTTCACCAACGAGTTCTACATCACGGTGGTTCGCCGCATCCCAGCGATCACTTCAAGCTCACCGGCAGCGCTGATTGACCGGGTCTTGCTGGGCGGCAAGGCAGAGGCGGCAGCGCGCGAGCGCGAGACCACCAAAGCCCACGCCCACCTTGTGCAAGCTACGCAGCAACTGCAGAAGATGCTCGCCGTCTACGGCGCGCACCTGCTCGAAGCCGACAGCGACGGCAACCACGCCGCGCTCTCGATGCTCGGGTACCTGGTCAACGGCGAGTACAACACCATTGCACTCCCACAGAGTGATCTCACTCGATCATTGGCGTGGAACGAAATCGAATTCGGCCGAAGCGAAGTTCGGATTCGAGATCGCGTCGGGCGCTCGAAATACAGTGCCATCGTGTCGGTGGATGAGTACCCACCCGCCACGCTGCCGGGAATGCTAGATACGCTTCTGCACCTGCCCGCTGAACTGGTATTCACTCAGAGCTTCACCTACGAAGCCCAAGGCGATAGCCGCAAAGAATTGAAGCGCCAAGGCGCTCGCTATGAGCAAGTCGATGACGACGCGAAATCGCTAAGCGATGAGCTGGTGTTGGCACGTGATCAGCTGGCGCGCAATGCGCTGGTCTTCGGATTTCACCAACTGACGATTCAAGTCATTGATCGCGACCGGTCTGTGCTCTCAGATCTGACCCGCGACGTGATCGCCAAGCTCAGCGGCTTTGGCATCGTGACATTTCGCGAAACGCGAGGCCTTGAACCCGCGTTCTGGTCACGCCTGCCGGGCAACCGCCGGTACACCGCGCGCGCGGTCCCGATCAGCTCCGCCAATCTTGCGTGCTTGGCGTCGTTTCACTCGGTGCCCGAAGGGCGCATCGAAGGAAATCATTGGGGGCCGGCGATCAGCGCTTTGGAAACGATGGCAGGCACGCCGTACTTCTTCAACTTCCACAAGGGCGACGTCGGGCATACCGTCATCATCGGTGGAACTGGCTCGGGCAAGACCACGGCACAGTGTTTCTTGCTTGCCCAAGCCCGACGCTGCAAACCACGCCTGTGGCTGTTCGACAAAGACCGCGGCGCGGAGATATTCGTCCGCGCCTGTGGAGGCGAGTACTCGGTCATCCGCGCAGGGGCACCTACAGGCTGGAACCCTTTCCAGCTACCAGACAGCAAGGAAACGCGGCGGTTTTTGGTCGATCTGTTGGTGTCGATGTGCTTCAAGCCGAACGAATCTGTTCCGCCGCGCGACGTGGAAGAGCTGGATTGGGCTGTTGCTAGGACGATGACCCTCGACCTAGTGGATCGGCGACTGGGCGAGCTCGCCCCGTTCATTCAGAAGCGCGATGGCGACGACGCGCTCTGGAGAAGGCTTGGGCCATGGCATGGCAAGGGGTCACTGGCGTGGGTGTTCGACAACCCCACTGACAAGCTGTCCTTGGGTGGGGTCGTGTTGGGCTTCGATATGACCACGCTGCTGAAAGACGAGATGGTCTGTGCTCCCGCCCTCGCCTACGTATTCGAGCGCGTGTCGCGTGATCTGCGGACCGGTGATGACGTTGGAACCATCATCAGCGTGGAGGAGTTGCAGCACTTTCTGCGCCATCCGACGTTTGCTCAGCGACTCGTCGATTGGTCGGAAACGATCCGTAAAGCGAACGGAATGTTGATCTGCTCCACCCAGCAAGCCAAGACGTTTCTTGCTACCGACGCCGGCCAGACCCTGCTACAGCAGGCGGCAACCCAAGTCCTGTTTCCGAATCCGAACGCGAACCGCGACGAGCTGACGAATGGCTGGAACCTCAGCGAGCGTGAAGCCGACCTGGTGATGCACACAGCGCCTGAGTCGCGCGCATTCCTTGTGCGTCAAAGCGGCCGCAGCGTCCTCATTCGTCTCGATCTATCAGAGATGCCCGACGACATTGCCGTGTTGTCTGGTCGCGAACACACCGTTCGTCTGTGCGAAGAAATCCGGTCGCAGGTTGGCGACGATCCTGCCCGGTGGTTGCCGTTGTTTCTTGCTCACGTCAGGAAGGAGAAGTTCCAATGATCATGCGTAACCGTGCGGCGGTGGTAGCTTCAATGCTGGTCGGGTTTGTACTCGCGCTTGGTAGCGATTCTGCCAAGGCTCAGTTCGCTGTGGTGGACATTCCCCACACGATCGAAACGATTATCGGACACAGCGCGCAACTGGCTAAGTGGGCCGACCAATTGCAACGTATGCAGCAGCAGTATCAACAGCTGCAGCGGACATACGACACGCTCAAGAATCCGCGCGCGTACATCCGCACGATCGCGAACAACGCGCTGCATCAGCAGGTGCGCTCGTACATGCCCGCCGACTTCCGGTCGGCCATCAACGCCCGGTACTTCGGCGGCTATGGCGGTGACCCGTACACCAACATGCTGACCGAAGTGGTAGGTCAGTATGGGATCCCTGAGTGGTGGTCGGCGTTCCAAGGCGTTCACTTTTTCTCGAACGCTCAGCGCTTGGGATATGACAACAAGCTCGGCGCGTCGCAAGCAATGATGGCAGGTTCGTTGGTCGCCCAACGCAACCTGACGACGCGTTTCGCGGCCGTCAATGAGCTGATTGAGTCGGCGTCGTATGCGGATGACTTGAAGGCGTCCGTCGATACGAGCGCTCGCGTTCAGGCCGAAGTCGCCTACCTGATGATTGAGGCCCTGCGCTTGCAATCGCAGAACGCCTACCTCGCGTCCAATGACGCTCAACGCGATACCGCTGCCCAAGCGCGGAGCTTGCAGATGTCGCGCTGGAAGGACCGCTCATGGTGAGGCCTCTGCGCCTGCTTGTCGCACTCGTGGCGCTACTGCTTCTGGGGGCCTGCGCCCATAAGCCACTCCCCGCGCCGTGCCCACGGCTGGCGACTTCGCACGCCCACCACTCCCACCAAGCCGCCCTCACGGACGGCTGCACGCCTGAGTCCTTTGGGGTCGCCCCGTGATATCGGAACTGCTGACCAGTTTTGACTTGCAGTTGTGGGGCTGGGTGTCCAGCCTCGTGAACATCCTTGCGTTCAGCTGGCTCGGCTCCGGCGTGTTCCGATCCCTATTGACCTTGTTCATTGTCGCGTACGGCTGGGCAATTCTCACTGGGCGGATTCAAAGCCCCATCGAAGAGTCGATCAAGCGGCTGATTCTCGTGACCGTTATCGCCACGATTCTTCTGTTTCCGTACGAAACCATTTCGGTGTTTCTCTACCCGCTGTTTTCCGAAGCGCCCTTTGCGTTGGCTGCAATGCTTCCCGCCGCGCCGACGGCTTTCGGGGGCTGGGCCGGCACGATCAACGCGGCGTCGATCTACACCAGTCTGGGTGACATTCTCGAATCCGGGCTTGTCACAGCCGGCGGTCTTGTCACCGATGGCGATGGCTGGGTTTTGCCAGTCTTACACGCGGTATGCGTTCTAGTTTCGACCATCATCGTCGTTGGCTATGCCGCCTTCCTGATTGTCATCGCAAAGTTCGCGATTGCGCTTCTTATCGGCATGACGCCTTTGTTTTTGGTGATGTTGCTCTTCCAGACCACGCGAGGCGTTTTTGAACGCTGGCTCGGTTTGTTGATCAATTACTCGCTCGTCCCGTTGTTCGCGCTCGCCATCCTCAGCTTCTCCACGCTGTGGATGACAAGACAGCTCAACAACCTCACAGCTGCTGGCCCCGATCCTTCGTTCGCCGACGTTGGGGCCTACGTGCTGGCGTCCAGCGTCAGCTTCCTACTGTTGCTCCAAGTCCAGCAGCTCGCGTCATCGCTCGGCGGCGGCTTGGCGCTTTCGACACTCGGCACGGTCGGCGCGGCCTTCGGCGCGGTGCGAGGGCAAGTCAGCCGTATCACCAACGTCGTAACTGCCGCCCGCGACGGTCGCAAGAGTGCGGAGCGCGAAAAGGCCTCGGCCGAGCGTCAGCGCTCAGAGGATCAGTTCCGTAGCACCGTCTCACGTGATCTCTCGAAGATCGCATCACGTTCACCATAGGCAGGCCGTTGTGGGAAAGAAAACAACGTTTGATCTCGCGGCGTATCAGGCAGTCGCCGATGGCTGGGAAGCTGATCGCTACGACTCCATGCGCAAGCAACGCAATTTAATGCTGGGAGTTTCCCTCGCCGCGCTTCTCGCTGCGGCCGGTGCCGGCGTCGGCGTCGCGGCGCTCGCCCCCCTGAAAACCAGCGAGCCCTATCTGCTGGTGCACAACACCGCGACCGGTGAAGTCAAAGAACTAACGCGCTTGCGAGCCAACCCGGATGGCGTTCGTTCGATCACGGAGGACGATGCCGTGGTGTCGTCGTTCCTCGTGCCCTACATCATCGCGCGCGAAACCTACGACAAGCGGGATTTCAAGACGCGCGCCGAGACCGTGCAGATATTTTCGGATGCGCGGGCCTACGCGGCCTACGACGCACTGCATCGATCAGAAAACGCTGCCGAGAACCCGTTCCGCCGGTATGGCAATGACAAGGTGGAGGTCAGCGTCACCCGCGTGGCGTTTCTCAACACCACGACGGCACAGGTGGGCTTCTCTACCAAGTGGATTCGCCAGGTCGGAACCGTCGAGGGCCGATCAGTCGCCACCGTCAGCTTTGCGTTTACGAGCACCCCCTCCGAGCTTGGCATCCGGTGGCGTAACCCACTGGGCTTCAAGGTCACCAGTTATCGCGTTGATCAGGAGATTTTGAGCAATGGTTAAGTACCCCGCGTTGGCTTTCGCCGTGGCCGCAACACTGGCCCTTACGCCCGTGGCCGCGTACGCCGAGAAGGCCCCTATTCCAAGCCCGGCCGACAGCCGCATCCGTACCGTCGTCTACAACGCCCGCGACGTGGTGGCATTGCAGGGCGCGTTTGGCTACGCCATGTCGGTTCGGTTCTCCAATCGCGAGACAGTTCAGGACGTTGGCTTGGGCGACTCACAAGCCTGGCAGGTGATGAAGTCGGGCGACAAGCACGGCATCCTGCTCAAGCCACAGGAAGAGAAGGCGAACACGAACCTGCTCATTCGGACCAACAAGCGGCTATACAACTTCTCCTTGTCGGCGTTTCAGGCAACCTCGCCGAACGATCCACAGCTCACCTACGCCGTTCACTTCACTTACCCGCAAGACGAATTGGCGGCAGAAGCGGCGCGCCAAGAGGAAGTGGATCGAGTTCAAGGCGAGGAAATCACCGCTCCCATGGGGCCTGAGGCGTACAACTGGAAATACGCGTGGGCGGGCGATAGCCGCTCCAAGCCGCTACGGGTGTTTGACGATGGAAAGTTCACCTATTTCCAGTTCGCAGACGGGCAGGCCTTGCCCGCCATCTTTGCGGTAGACGAGGACGGCAAAGAGGCGTTAGTGAACAGTCACCAGCGCGGGGCGTTCACCGTCGTAGAACGCCGCGAAGCGCAGTTCTCGCTGCGCGATGGCACGCTTGTCACTTGCATCTTTGATGAGACCGCGCCGGTCGTCAGCAAGAGCCGCAACTATCGCCGGAGGAAGCCGCTGTGAGCGAGCACGCGCCCCCGTCGACCCCAAACCCGCCGCCTCCGGGCGAAGACCTTGGGCCACTAGAAACACCTAAGAGGGGCGGCGCTACGAGCCTCGTCGTCGCTGGGCTTGTTCTGCTGGTTCTCGTCGGAGGGCTCTTTTACCTTGACCGCAAAAGCTCAAGCGGCCGCATGGTGGAACAAGGCAAGGAAGAGTTCGGATTTCGCGCGGCTCGTCTGCCGGAGCCCCCTCGCCAACACGTGACGGCACAGGCTCTTGAGCCAGACCCGGATCGCACTATTCTTAAAGCCACACCGCAAGGCGTCGAGAACCAAGAAGCTGCGCGCGTAGCGCAGGCGTTGGCGTATGCACAGCAAGTGCAAGGGCAGGCCGACCTGCAGGCGAACCGCGAGCGCGACGCCAACGCCCAGCGTGAAGCAGAGGCCAGAAAGAAGAAAGAGGCTGACCGTCTACGCAGCCCAATCCTTGTGTCTTCGGGCGATTCAAATGCAGGCGATGACTCGGCGTCTGCCGGTGTGGCCACTGGCGATGACTATGCGGCGTCCCGCGTCGGCGATTTGTTCGCGGCGCAGTCGGCCGCGAACGCGAACGGCACGCCAAACTCAAAACAGGATGAGCGCGCCTATGGGTTCCTGCCCGAAGGAACAAGTTCCGCGCCCATGAGCATCGCCGGCCCCACCGTCGATATGAGCTTGCGAATCAGGCAAGGCAAAATCATCCCCGGCGTGCTGAAAACGGCGATCAGCAGCGACCATCCGGGGCTGGTGACGGCCATCGTCCAAGAGGATGTCTACAGCGACGACGCCACGCAAGTGCTCATTCCGCGTGGGTCTGACGTGATTGGTGAGTACCGCTCGGGCGTCCAGCGCGGCCAAAGCCGCGTTTTCGTGATCTGGCGTCGAGTCATTCGTCCCGATGGCGTCGATGTCGGCGTCGAGTCCGGCGGCACTGACTCCCTGGGTGTTGCGGGGCTCACGGGTGATGTGGATTCCCACTTCTTTCAGCGTTTTGGAGCCGCGATCATCCTGAGCTTCATCGAGGCTCAAACGCAGGGCCAGAGCGAAGGGACGCAGGTATACGGCGGCGATCTCCAACGCACGTCCGAAATTGCCCTCCGCGACAGCGTCAACATCCCTTCGACAATCAATGTCGATCAGGGCGCTCGCATCAACGTCCTAGTTGCACGTGATCTCCTGTTTGGTGGGCCTGCGATTGTCCCGGTTGGCTTGCCGCTTGCGTCTGCGCCTGTGGCATACGGGCAGACACCAACCCGCGTCGCTCCGACCCGCTTTAAGAACCCCTATGCCGACTGAGCACGTCGAGCGGCTATCTGCGGGTCTAAGGAAGGCCTTAGACCCGGTGAGGGAATTTCTCGCTGCCGACGACGTGGAGGAAATCTTCGTCAATCGGCCGGGCGAAGTGTTTGTCAAAACCAACACCACGACGACGCGCTTCCCCTGCCCTGCCCTCTCGTATGACGAGTGTTTGGGGCTCTGCATCTTGGTCGCAAATGCGCGCGATCAGCGCATCGGCGAAGACGCGCCGCTTCTGACCACGGCGCTGCCTGCAGATCCCTCGTTCTGCAACGCACAACTGCGTTTTACGGCGGTCATTCCGCCGTGCGTCGAGCCCGGCCTGGTCAGCATTGCGATCCGCAAGCAGAGCATTCGCAACTTCACGCTCGACGACTTGGGTGGTGGTGGACTTTTCCGAACGACTCAAGTGACGCATCGCGACGCCGGCACTGCCGTTTCGCCGAGCCTGCATCCAGAGCTGTCGATGGTCGCCGGCAGTTTCCAGCGTCGCGTCCGCCGGCGCGCCCTGCCGCCAATCGAGGGTGCCGACGCTGCAGCCGCATCCGGCGATATCGTCACGCTGCTGCGCCTGCTCGTTCGGCACCACCGCAACATCATGGTGTCCGGCCCCACTGGCTCGGGCAAGACAACGGTGCTCAATGCGTTGGCTAAAGAGATTCCAGCGCACGAGCGAATCGTCAGCATCGAGGACGCCCGTGAGCTGCGCTGCGACCATCCCAACCGCGTGCATCTACTCTGTCCGTCTAACGATGGCGGCATAGCCAAGACCAACGCCCGGGAGCTGCTGCGTCACATGCTCCGAATGTCGCCCACCCGCGCCTTGCTGTCGGAGATTCGCGGCCCTGAGGCCTACACGTACTTGGAAGCGCTCAACACCGGCCATCCCGGCAGCCTCAGCACGATCCACGCCGATAGCGCGGAGGACGCCAAGACCCGACTGGCAATGGCAGCGGCCCGCGCTTTCGAGGGCTTGCGAGACGCCGATATGCGCGAGCTGGTTGAAGAGTACGTCGATGTTTTTTTGCACGTAAAACCACTACCGGACGGTCGCCTTGTCTCAGAAGTTCAGTGGCTTTAAGTGGATCGGCTGGGTCGTGCTCGTTCTGCTGGCACTCGGGGTCGCGTACTGCATCTGGTCGCTCGCGTTCACCGCATGGCTGGGCGCAAAGCAAGTCGTCGATCCCTCCACGCTCATGTCATTCGCCGAAGCAGGCACGAAGCGGCAACGGACAATGCTGTGGCTTACCGCATGCCTTCCGCTTGCCATTGCCGCGCTGATTGCCTTCCCCTTCGTCTACAACCCGCTGAAGCAGTTCGGCGATGCGCGGTTTGGTAACGGCGGCGAGCTGCGCAGTGTGGGGCTGGCCGCGAAGGTTGGCGTCATCCTCGGCCGCGCCTTTGGCAACCTTGTCATTGCGCCAAGCCCCGGAAACCTCCTTGTGTGCGCGCCACCTGGTGCAGGTAAGTCAACAGGCATCGCCATCCCTACGCTGCTCACTTGGCCCGGTTCCATCCTCGCGTTAGACACGAAGTTCGAGCTGTGGCAAACGACGGCGGGTGTGCGAGCGCGGTCGCGCCAGAAGACGTTTCTTTTCGCGCCGATGTCCACGAGCACGCACTGCTATAACCCGCTCGACTTTCTGCAGCCTGGGCCGCAGCTCGTTGACGAAATAGACAGGATCGCGAACTTTCTGATTCCAGAGCCACACCCCGGCGATATGTGGTCGGCGGAAGCACGCGCTCTGTTTACAGGGGTTGGCGTGCATCTCTACACACTTCATGGCAGAACATCCGTCGGCGAAATATGGGAGTGGTGCCGCGACGGCGAGGCCACGTGGGACAAGTGCGCGCGCGTGGTTCGTAAGGGTGAAGTCATCCACCCAGAGGCGATTCGCCTTCTAGGCGATTTCGGCGCAAAGCCTCCCAAGGAGGCAAGCGGTGTGAAGTCAACGCTGACCGGTGCGCTGAGTCTCTGGGGAAACCCAATCGTTCGCGCTGCGACAGCGCGGAGCGATTTCGATTTCCGGGATATGCGTCGTTCGCTTATGTCCGTCTATATCGGCGTCTCGCCGCCTGACCTCGTTCGCATCGAGAAACTCCTAGCCCTTATCTACCAGCAGATGATCGATGGACTTTGCCGCGCGTTGCCGACGAAAGAGGAGCCCCACGAAGTCATCATGATGCTCGATGAGTTCGCGGCAGCGGGCTATATGCCGCTCATCAAGAAAGGCCTCGCCTTTCTTCGCGGTTACCGTGTCCGCGTTTGCATGATCGTCCAGAGCCCCGCGCAGGTAGAGGAGCTATATGGCGCTGCCGGCAAGCGATCCATCTTCGACACCTGCAAGTATCGCGTTTATTTTCAGCCCAACGATCTCGATACCGCGAAGGCCATTTCGACCGAGCTTGGTACTCACACTATGCGGACTCGGACCCGCAACGTGTCGTCTAAAGGTGGCAGCAGCCGCAACTACTCTGTGGGTCGCCGTGAACTCATGCTTCCGGATGAAGTGATGCGCCTAGGCGTGAACCACATGCTGGTGTTTGCTGAGGGTTCGCGCCCGTTCCGGATCAAGAAAGTCCGCTATTTCGATGATGCGCAACTGCTTAAGCGCGCAGCGTTTGCCCCGCCGTCAGTGCCTGCGCTGGATCTCCAGCTAAGAGCCGGCGTGGAGGCAATCGACGAAGAGGCCTTGCTCAACGAGGCCACGCTCGGGCTCACCGAGATTGTGTGCAGGGAAGCGGTGCTGAACGGTATGGGCGCCGAAGCCCGCGAACTACAGCAGGAAATCAACGCCCTGATTGCTGCGATGCATCGCAGTGATCAGGACGCAAACCAAGCGGCGGTTGCCGCATAAATTGCGAAGGGGAGACACCGTGGAACGTGAACGCACCGATGAAAAAGGTGAAGCCGTCAAATCGATAATGGCCGCTCGCCTCGCCGCCGATCCGGAGGTGTTGCGTGCATCGCCGGCGATGCGACACGTGCAGGATATGGAAGCACGCGCACGCGACGTGTACGCCACAGAGCAAGGTCACGCTGTGGGAGTCAAGGAGCGGGCGTCTCAGTTCGTGGACAAGCTCATTGATCGCGCAACTGAGTCTGCGGCAAGTCGCGCGGTGCTGGCCATGAGCGCCCGCGTCGTGATGGACCAGTCCGAGCAACAGGCAAACGCTGTTCGGGAGCGTGAGAATGCCCTCCGCAACGGGCCTCGCGATGACGCAGAGCTGGCGGCCGCCAAGGATCAGCGCAAAGACGCCGAGTCGCGCGCAAGCTGGGCGACGGTTCCCACCAGCGAACGCGAGCGGCCTCTTGTAAAAGAGCGTACGGCCGAGCTTATGGCAGCCGTCCAAATCGCGGCAGAACGCGAGACAGAGTTGCCATCTGCTGAGAACCGTAGAAAGGCCGCGCTCATTGAGCAAGAGCTTAGCTATAGGCGCGTTGAGGTCGCATCGGGCGCTCGCCCGATTAAGGAGCTTCGGCCCCCGCAAGCGGAGAGCAACTTGGCCCGTGAAGGTGCGCGCGTGTTGGACAAGCTCGAAAGCCGTGACCTGACGCAGGATCGAAGTGCAGTTGCCGAGCGGCGCGACATCGCTGAACGGCGTGCCGACAAAGACCTTGAGATTGAACGCTAAAAACAGGATTCAAGCATTCATGAAGACCATCTATTCAAGAATCACGCAATGGCTTGTTGTGCTCCTGCTCGCTGCGCTCACAACGGCTTGCTCTTCTGGTGGTGGTGAAGCATTTGAAGGCGTGTGGCAGAGCACAAAGAACCCGGACGAGCTTCTGTCGATCTCGCGTGTTGATGGCACGTCTTTCCGCATCGATGCGACGAAGCCGAATTACGCGGGCGGGCCTAGAATTCCGATCCAAGTGAGCGCCACGCTACGCGACGGCGCGTTGATTCCTGCTGGCTGGGGAGGGGCAGTGGCCATCATGCACTTGCCAGAATCCGACATGCTATCCGCGCAGCGCCCCCTCGGGGGCACGATTCTTTTCACCAGAATCCGTTGACCTGCTCAGCGCCTTTTTCTGGGTCGCTCTATTCGTCCTGCAGGGCGGTGGGTTCTTCGATGCTGGCCACGATCCGTAGCGTGCCGCCGCAGTGGCCGCACGTGCTCACGTCGATGTTGAAGACGCGCTTGAGGCGCTGCGCCCAGAGCCTGCCCCGGACTTGATCCGGGGTCATTGAGCGGCGCTTTTCGTCGGGGCTGCGGTGGTCGCTGTTGGCCCCAGTCGGCTCCTCGTCCGTAGGAGGACGTTTGCCGCGCCCCGATGGCGTCAGCTGCGCGCGCCACGTCGCGTTTGGCGCAAAGACGCCGTGGAAGCGGGT
>Ga0163146_10006661_pt1 | contig 12984 bp, 14 predicted proteins | sample OliLakLV19MP7G1_FD_148648 | JGI IMG/M metagenome (GOLD analysis project Ga0163146, IMG submission 148648) | Freshwater microbial mat bacterial communities from Lake Vanda, McMurdo Dry Valleys, Antarctica - Oligotrophic Lake LV.19.MP7.G1 | ecosystem: Environmental > Aquatic > Freshwater > Lake >... | reverse complement strand
TGCTGGCCCGACACCTCGACGCGCTGACGGCGCGCACCCAGTCCTTCATCGACCGCGAACAGGTCTTCACGCGAGATGTCAGCCACGAGCTGCGCACGCCGCTGGCGGTGCTGGGCATGGCCAGCGAGCGCATGCTGGGCCGCAATGATCTGCCCACCGATGTCGCGGCCCAGCTGCAGCAAATGCGCCAGGTCTTGTGGGATCTGGAGCAAACCGTCAACACCCTGCTGGCCTTGGCGCGAGAGGAACAAGCGCCCGCCGTGTCGGGTGCGTTGTCGGCTGACAGGGCAGCCGACATCGCCCCTGTCGCGCTGGCAGTGCTGCCGCTGCTGGAACGCGTGGTGCTCGAACAGGCGTCGCGGCTGCAGGGCAAGGACATCCAGCTGGAGATCGACGTCAGCCCGGCCTTGCGCCTTGACCTGCCTCCCGGCGTGCTTCACATCCTGCTGTCCAACCTGGTCGGCAATGCTTTTTCCCATTGCGAACCGGGGCCGGTGCGCTTGGCCGCCGACACCAAGAGCTTGCAGTTGCACAACCGCAGCAAGGCACTGCCAGCCGGCTTGAGCGAGCGCTTGGGTCAACCCTTTCAGAAGGGCGCAGCCAGCGCAGGCCTCGGCCTCGGCCTTGCCATCGTGCACCGCCTGGCCGAACACCAGGGCCTGCAGTTGTCACTCAGTCAGGCCGATGGCAGCACGCGAGTGCAGTTGCTGTGGGCCACCAAGGCTTGGCTGGCCCTGCCCGCGAGTTCTGCCAGCGCTTGACTGGCTCGCGCTGAAGGCCATCAGCAGCTCTGGTTCGAGGCGGCGCGGACGGCGGCACCCAGCTGCGTTCATCTGCCGTCGTCACGCTGCAAATCAGCGCTGCCAGTCTGTGGGTCGGCCCTGCGTCGGCTTGCCGGCTTCACGCGCAATTCACACCACCATCGTTAGCGTTGCGTCGCAGACCGGTTCAGGTGCGCTGCCACCAGAGCCGGTCCCTGCCTTCTCAACAAGCATCGGAGCGATGATGAAACACAGACGAGCGACCACAGCGATCGGAATCCTCATGGGCTTGGCGGCCGCCGCCGCCGCCATCTGGCACTTCGTCTGGCTCAAACCCTACAGCGTCACTGCCACCGAGTTGCACGCGCGCTATGCCTACAAAGAGCAACTCACCCCGGGTGACGCCCATTCGGTCGATATACGTTTGCAAAGCTTTGATGGCACGCTGTTCAACGGCCGTATCGTCTATCCCAGCGACCCTGCACAGGCGACCCGACCATTCCCGGTGCTGATCGGCTTGCACGCCATGGGCAGCACCCACATGCGCTGGTGGCAAGCGGAGTTCAACGGCAGACCCACCATCGAGCAGACGCACCGGATCACGCAGATGGCGCTGCAGCAGGGTTACGCCGTGGTGGCCATCGATGCGCGTGCGCATGGTCAGCGCAGGAATCTGGGTCAGCCGCATCCGATGCGCATTGCCATGCGTGACATGCATTGGTTCGGAAAGCGTCAAGCCTATGAACAGATGATCATTGACACGGTGCGCGATCACCGCGTGCTGCTCGACTGGTTGGTCACGCAACCCCATCTGGACGCCAAGCGCATCAAGGCAGCCGGCTACAGCATGGGCGCACAGGGCGCGCTGCTGCTCGCTGGGCTGGACGCCCGCGTGCTTGCCGTCGCGGCCATGGTGCCACCGCATCTGGGCGACAACGTCGCGGCCGTGGCCCCCATCAATCTGGTCGCAGGACTGCAAGGCAAGCGCGTATGGCTGCTGACGGGTGACGAGGATGACGAGGCCAGCCCGAAGCAAAACCAGGCCCTCTTCGATGCCATACCCAGCCAGGACAAGAAGCACCTGCGCTTTGAATCAGGGCATCTGTTGCCAACGGACTATGTCGAGCAGTTGACGGACTGGTTCAAGGTCTAACACTTGAAGTTCACGTGAGCGAGTCCGCCGGTGCAAGGTCGCGCAGTGCAATGGAGCACGCGGGGTTCGCGCCATAAAACAATTCTTGACCCGGCCAGGTGTGCTCATTGAAGAGGAGGTGTCGGGCTGCCTGGCCGACCGCGATGCCGATTCGGTCGACGCCCGCACGCTCAGGCCGCTGGGGATCGAAAATTTGAACGCACTTTTTCTACCAAAGGCCCCCAGCAAGGCGTTTGAACACCCACTGTTTGAACACCCACTAACAGGCAGGCAAGACCCCCGCACCAAAGAAACCAGACCATGAAGAACTTCAGCCTTGACGACAGCTTTCTCGCCATCGTCGTGTTCGGCATGCTGGGCTTGTTTGGCAGCGTGGCCTATGAAGCCAAGCACAACGGCATGACCGATCCAGTGGTGGCTGCAAGTGCAGCGGCCCACAACGCTGTCGCGATGTCAAACACCGCACCAGAGACAGAACATAGGAAGTTTGAGCGCACTTTTTTCTCGGCCAGATGTGCTGATTGAAGAGGAGGAGTCGGGCCACTTGGCCGACCGCGATGCCAATTCGGACGACGCCCGCACGCTCAGGCCGCTGCAGGCTGCGGCCTGCACCCAGGCTGACGGTTGCGGTATGACAATATCTTGTTCAACAGTCGGAAGTGAGTGCCGTGTCGCCAAGGGCGCCGCTTCTTGGAGTCCTGGCAGTGTCAATCCCACCTGTAGACGCCACGTCCTGCCCAACCCAGGGCTCAAGGCGTTGCGCGCAGGCTCGAGGACATCACGCTGGCCCCGCCGGCTCGGCCGAAAGCGCGTCCGAAAGCATGTCGAACACCAGGCGGATGCGCCGCGCGGTGCGCAACTCGCGGTGCGTGACCAGCCAGATTGGAAAGTACACCGGTGGTACGTCGTCCAGCACCCGGATCACGTCGGGCATGTTGCAGGCGATGTCGTCCATCATCGGCCCAATGCCCAGGCCGTGCTGTACCAGCGACCAGTTCGCCATCGTGTTATCGGCATAGCAAGAGAAGTTCGACGTCTCCAGCGGCAGGCCGTGCTGCCGCAGGTACCCCAGATAGCGGCCCGAGCGATCACTCCCGACGAAGGAGTGCCGCGCTGCCTGATCAGCGGTTCGCGGGTGGCCGTGCCGGCGCACCCACTCCCTGGACGCGTAGAAGCTCGCGCGGGCTTCGCGGACCAGGCGCCCGATGAGATCGGGCTGATCGGGCCGTACATGGCGCACCGCGATGTCGGCCTCGCGCCGGCGCAGGTCGCTCAGCGCATCAGAAGCGACCAGGTCGATGACGATGCCAGGCTGCTGCTCGCGAAATCGGCTCAGCACCGGGGGCAGCAGATAGCCGGCCACCCCTTCAGTGGCGGAAACGCACACCACACCGTCCACCGCCTGCGACTGGCCAGTGGCTGTCATTCTCAGGTCCTCTGCGGCCGAGCCCATGACGCGCGCGTGCTCCAGCAGGGACAGCCCGGTGCTGGTCAGCACCATGGTTTTGCCGACGCGCTCGAACAAGGTCACCCCGAGCTGCTTTTCGATGGCCGCGACCTGTCGGCTCAAGGTCGGTTGGGCCAGTCCGAGCTTGCGGGCCGCTGCCGACAGCGAGCCGGTCTCGGCGGTCTCCAGAAACGCTTTCAGGTGATTCCAATCGGGCTGATCCATGCGCAGTTGCATAAGTGATCTGAAATTATCGACGATGTGCCGCCGAAATCGTATGGATAGCATGGCGTCGTCGTGAACCACTCACCGACCCACGAGGCGCATCAATGACCCTTCATTTCGAACTGCCGCGTGCGGCGCGCTGCGGCGTCGCGCTCCTCCCGGTCGTCCTGGCGCTGGCCGGATGCGCGGCCACGATCACGCAGGACGGCGTCGAGCAGCGGACGTCCATGGCCATTGGCCGACCGGCCGGAAGCTTCACGATCTCGAACCAGACCGAGGGGTCGGCGGGTCGCATCGACTACAGCGTGAAGACCAAGGACGGCAAGACTTTCAACTGCTACATGTATTCGGCGACCGGCTTCCAGCGGGCCATGTCGTTCGGGCAGACGCCGGACTCCGACGCCATCTGCATCGTGCAGGCGGGCGCCGGTGCGGTAGCCGCCCCCTGCAACGCGCTCGAGAAGGCCGCGGGCCGGTGCCCGTCCTCTCGCCCGTAAAGCCGCCCGCCGGACCGCCCGCGAGCCCACCCCTGAAGCCACCCGCAAACACGCCACACACCGCACCCATATGCCCAACGATCGAATCAACCCAGACCCCAGCTGCACATCTGCCATCCGGCGCCATCTGCTCCTCGGCAGCGCGGCGCTGTTCGCCGGCTGCGGCGGCGGCGACCAGACGTCCGACCAACCGCCGGCCCTGACGCTGCAGGTGAGCATCGAAGGACTTCAGGGATCGAAAGTCACGCGCCTGCGCGCCAGCGCCCTTGGCACGCTGGCAGCCACCAACAACGGCCTGCATGTGCGGGATGCCGACGGCTGGCGGCTGCTCGGCCTGCCCGGGGGGGATCTGCTGGACGTGGCCATGCTGGGGGCGGAGCGACTCGTTGCCAGCAGCCGACAGGACGGCCTGTTCGCGTCCGACGACTCGGGTCGAAGCTGGCAACGGCTTGTCAGCAACTTCGGCGGCCCCTCTGGGCCTGAACCGGCCTGGGCGCTGGTCGTGCATGAAGGCCGCCTGCTGGCCACGCATGGCTACGGTCTGGCCGAGTCGCGGGATGGAGGGCGAACCTGGAGCCTGTTGGTTGGCAGCTGGCACTACGTGAGCACGGGCATGTCGGCGCTCACGCCTGGGGCGCGTGGAGAGATCTGGTTCGGCGGCCAGAACGCCATCGAGCAACTGGTGTTGGGGCGCTGGAGCCCCACCGCACTGGCCGAGTGGGAGCGCCTGATGCCCAGTCCGAGCGCGGTGACGAGCGTGCGGCTAGTGCCTGGCGAGCCGCTGCGGGCGCTGGTCTGCGGAGAGGGCGGCATCATCCAGACCCTCGACGACGGGCGCACCTGGACGCCGGTGTTCGTGAACAACGAATATCGCTTTTACTTCGACGTGCTCCAGGATCCTGCAAGGCCGGGACGCTGGGTCAGCGCGGGTTACCGCAAGACCGACGCCACCCAGCCGCTGCGCATCGCCATCTCGGAAGACGACGGTGCGTCGTGGCGAGAATTTGACGCACTCGACACCCGGAACTTCGGTGGCGTCCTGAGCATGGCACTATCTGTGGAGAACGGGCGTTCGGTATTCCGGTTCGGAACCTCCGGCGGAGGCGTGGTGCGGGTTCTGATCGATGGCTGAACGATGCGTGCCGGGGCCGGCTCGACCCGACGACCAGACCGGGCTCATCCGGGTCGGACCACAGCCCGACTTCGGCTGCTGGCGGTGTCGCAGCAGTGCCGCAGCCAGACCACGCCGACTTGAACTTCAGGGCCACAGCGCAAGACTCCATCACAGATGAATTCGACCCCCTCGCCGAACCCATCCGCGCGTCCACCGACGCGACCCTCGAGCGCTGCCCCCGCGCTCGACAAGGCCCGTTTCTGGAACCGCATCGCGCGCAAGTACGCCAGCGATCCGATCGCCGACATGGCCGGGTATGACGCCACGCTTCGGCGCGTTCTCGGGCTGCTGTCGCCCGAGCACTCGGTCCTGGAAATCGGTTGTGGCACGGGCACGACCGCACTGCGGTTGGCCTCGGCCACACGAACGGTGTTAGCCACCGATGTGTCGGCCGAGATGATCGCCATCGCCCGCGAGAAGCTGAAGGCGCTGCCGATGCCGATGCCGCAACTGCGGTTCGAGGTCGCCGATGCCGACGCGCCGGTGGGCGACGGCGCGACCTACGACGCGGTGCTGGCGTTCAACCTGATGCATCTGGTGTCGGATCTCGACGCGGCGCTCGACGCCGTGGTGACGGTGCTTAAGCCCGGGGGGCGGTTCATCTCGAAGACGCCCTGCCTGGGCGAGATGAATCGAATGATCCCGGCTTTGCTGATTCCGATCATGCGCCTCATCGGCAAGGCGCCGTCGGTGCTGGTCTTCGACGCCGCTCAGCTGCAGTCGACCTTCAAACGCCACGGACTGGTGATCGAAGCCGTCGAGCGCCACGGCTCAATGCGCAGTGACATCCGTGTCTTCATCGTGGCATGCAAACGGGGGTGACTTGGCGCGAAGCCGGAAAGCCTCCATCTGCTTGCGACGGACATTGCAGAGCCAACTGGCAAGCAGGGCAGCGTGGTGATGCTGATGGCGGGCGCCGCATGAGCGGCCAGTGCAGCCTGGAGCCCCGCGGCCTCTCGCCGGAGGATCGAGCATGTTGCCGACCGACCATGGTTCGTCCTCATATGCGCCCGTCCCACAGCCGATCGCGGCTGCGGCTCTACCTCCCCCCGCCAGACTCGCAGACGTCGAGCCTCATCATGCTGCTCGCCGGCCGAATGACACCGACCTCATTTCGGCCTCCGGGCCTTCACATGCCCTTGTGGGCAGGTATGGGCCGGGCACCACAAGGGCCATGCCCGCCGGTGGTGCGTGCTGCCTACGTCCGCAGCTTGCCCCGCACGCGGCGCGCCTGTGGGCAACGATTGCCCCATGACGCAACCAGGACACGGCTTGAGCCTGCCTACGAAGAAGACGCACAAGCGAGCGTTCCTCGGGGAGATGCCTGCCGCAACGGCCACCGAGCGAGCGTCTGTGCGGTGCCGACGATGACAAGCTGATCTGGGTGAATCCATGTCGGGTGGCAACTGGAAAGAGATGTTCAACGCAGCCTGCGAGGGCGACCTGCAACTGCTGGCCTACCACGTCAGCTCGGGGATCGATGTCAACTACGCCCACCCGGAGTTCCTGGCCACTCCCCTCGTGGCCAGCATCCTCGCGAAACACGAGGCTGCCGCGCTCTACCTGCTTTCCCATGGCGCCGATCCTCACCTGCGTTCCGAGTCGGATGGGCTCACACCCGCACAGGCGGCGCAACAGGCGGGCCTTGTCGCGGTGCAGAAGCGATTGCAGGACCTGGGGGCAATTGCAGTACCGACGCCCACACCGCAGCCGTCAGGGCGCTGGTGGACACGCCTGTTCGGCCGAGAACATTCATAACAGCGGCGCCATGCAGCAACCACCCGCACCCCCCCTTTCGTTGACAGGAAGCCATGATGATCGGTGCCCGCCTTTCTGCTCTCGCCCTGGCCGTTTACGTTTGCGCCACCGCCTTCGGCTCCGATGCCAATGAGCGGAAGTTCATCCGCGAAGGCATGGGCGAGGGTGAAGTTCTTTTCAAGATTGGCAAGCCCGATCACGAGGCCTTTATCCGCGTCGTCAAAGGCGAGCCGGAGGAGAGGCGGACTCAAATCCGAAGTGCAGCACCCACCAGCGTAAGGTGTGCACATGGACCAGAAGACGCAGTACCACCAGCTTCAGCCCGAGGACCGGATGACGATAGCCAGCATGCAGCAGCAGGGGTTCAGCGCCCGGGCCATGGCCCGGGCGCTGGGCCGCAGTCCCTCGACGGTCACGCGAGAGAGGCAGCGCAATACGCTGACGGCCTTGCCGTACGGGTCACACACAGCCCAGGTGACTTGCGCGAGCCGGCGCGTGGCGGCCCGCCCTCCTCGCAAGCTCGACTTCAACGGCGTGGGCTGGGCCACGGTTCGCACGCTCCTGGATTGGAAGTGGTCGCCGCAGCAGATGGTGGCCCCGAGCGTGATCTCGCCTTCATCGTCGATGAGCGCCTTGATGTTCTTCATCGCGGCGTCCAACGGTGCGGCAGCAACTCGTCAAGCGATGCGCAGCACATCGGCCGTTCAACGTTGTCGGGCACTGCGTCTTCAACCCGTCGCGCGCATCGGGTCCGCGCCCGCCGTCGATCGGTGGTCGCCGGAGACGCAACGAATTCTGCGCTGAAGCTCAGGCGCCTACACCGATGTTCGGCCCTGTCCTACGGGCGCCAAGCGTCCGCGAGCCGGTGCTTCTGTTTGCGGTCAAGCCACCGCTGGCAGATCACTATTCGACAACTTCAACCTAAGCGGACGCACAACTCATGAACTTCATCATCTGGCTCATCGTTGGCGGCTTGATCGGCTGGGTAGCCAGCATGATCATGAAAACGGACGCCCAGCAGGGCATGATCCTCAACGTCGTCATCGGCATCATCGGCGCGATGCTGGGTGGCTGGTTTCTCTCTCCCATGCTGGCCGCCGGCACGATCAACAGCAACGATTTCAGCCTCGCCGGTCTGGGCGTCTCGCTCCTCGGCGCTGTCATCCTGCTGGCCATCGTGAACCTCGTTCGCCGCGGCACTGCACGCTAGTCCCTTCTGACCAAGCGTTAACTGGAAAAGCCGCCCCTCCTCGCAGGAGAGGGCGGCTCGTTCATTCGATCGACAACATTGAGAGATCACTATGAACGTCGTGGACATCCTGAAGACATACCTCGATCGACCGACCGATACGCAACAAGACTTCGATGAGATTGCGCATCAAGTGCCCGCCGAGGCGCTGGGGGGCGGTATCGCCGACGCCTTCCGCTCCGACCGGACTCCCGACTTCGGCCAGATGGCGGCCAGTCTGTTCGGCGGGTCAAACGGCGAACAACGGGCGGGCCTGCTCGGTCAGCTTATCAAGTCGGTAGGCCCCGCCTTGCTGACCAGCGTGGCGGGAGGCGCACTCGGCCGCGTGCTGCAGGGGCGGGCAGGCGCCGATGACGGTGCTCCCGCTACCGGAAGGTTCTCGGAGACGGACGCCGCGCAGCTCAGTCCTGACCAGGTGCGCGAGATCGCCACCGAGGCCCAACGACAAGACCCAGGCGTGCTCGATCGGGTGGGCGCCTTCTACGCCCAGCACCCTGAGGTGGTGAAGGTGCTGGGAGGCGCGGCGCTGGCCATTGCCCTCGGGCAGGTCGCCAATCGAATGAAACGGTAACCGCCACGCCCCACGGCGTGGGGCGGCAGCGGGCTCGCGCCCGCCAGAAGTGCAGCGAGGGAACGCATGAAACGCCAGGGTTCTCTTGTCAGCTTCACTCCTTGACCAGCGCGCGCAAACCATGCTCCGCCCTGGTCATCGCACGGCCCTGTTGTTGCAACATCCGGTTGCATTCGCGCTGCAGACGCTGAAGGCGTTTCGCGCCAATCAGGGCCTGTTGCTGGCCGGCGCGGTGGCGTACTACGCTTTGCTGTCGATCGTGCCGCTGTTGATCCTGACGGTCATCGCGCTGTCGCACTTCGTCGACCAGACCGAGTTGCTGAGCACTGTGGGGCGCTATCTCGAATGGCTGATTCCAGGCCAGTCGCGCGCTGTCGTGGCCGAGCTGGCAACCTTTCTGGCGAACCGCCAGGTTGCCGGTTGGGTGCTGCTGGCCAGCATGCTGTTCTTCAGTTCGCTCGCCTTTACGGTGCTGGAGAACGCCATGTCCGTGATCTTTCATCACCGCGTGGTCATCCGGCGCCGGCGCTTTCTGGTCTCGGCCATCATTCCGTATGCCTACATTCTGTGCTTCGGCGTCGGCCTGCTGGTGGTCACGCTGGTGGCCGGCAGCCTGCAGGTGATGGGAACACAGCGCATCGGATTCTTGTGGGGCAGCTGGTCGCTGAGCGGCCTTTCGGGCACGCTGCTGTACCTGCTGGGCCTGGGTGGCGAGATCTTCGTGCTGACCTCGATTTACATGGTCATGCCGGTCGGCCAGTTGTCGCTGCTGCACGCGCTGGTCGGCGCAGCGGTGGCGGCCGTGCTCTGGGAGATCTCGCGCCACCTGCTGGGGTGGTACTTCGCAACCTTGTCGCAGATCGGCACCGTGTATGGCTCACTGACCACCGCCATCGCCGTGCTGCTGAGCCTGGAACTGGCCGCGACCTTGCTGCTTCTGGGCGCGCAGGTGATTTCTGAGTACGAACGCCTGGACCACGGAAAACCAGGTGCCACCAACGTATTCACGACCGCCGAGCCGTAGCCGGCGCTCTGTTCAGGAGTTCCCGATGCAGAAGATCACCGCCACCGAGTTCGACCGCCACCGTGCGCCAGTGCCGGAGCGCCGCTCCGCCGGGTGTCGCCAACATTCGACCGGACCCGCCCCCCAGCGTCCATTCTTCCGGGCATCCGGAATGCCGGCGGTGCAGCCATGAGCAAAGAACCAGCCGAACCAAGCAGCATGCAAGCGTTGAAGGAATCCCGGCCGTCATGGCTGAAGCTGGTGAAGGAGGCCGGCAACGCGTGGGTGTCCGACTACGCGCCCAGCATGGGTGCGGCGCTGTCGTACTACAGCGTCTTTTCGATGGCGCCGTTGCTGCTGGTCGTGATCTCGATCGCCGGGCTCGTCTTCGGCGAGGAAGCGGTCCGTGGCGAAGTCTTCGGCCAGCTGCACTCCTTGCTCGGCGCCGACGCCGCCAAGGCGGTGCAGGCCATCCTGGCCAGCGTCAGCGACAAACCGGCGCAAGGTGTGCTGTCTACCGTGATCGGCATTGCGGTGCTGCTGATCGGCGCCACTTCGGTGTTCGGCGAACTGCAGGACGCGCTGGATCGCATCTGGCGCGCTCCGGTGCGCAACCGCAGCGGCGGGCTTTGGGGGCTCGTGCGCGCGCGGCTGCTGTCGTTCGGCATGGTGCTGGGCATCGCCTTCCTGCTGATGATCTCGCTCGTCACGGGTGCGGCCGTGTCCGCGTTGGACAAGTGGTGGGCCGGCGCATTCGCAGGCTGGGAAGTCCTGGCCCAGGTGCTGAACATGGTGCTCGGATTCGCGCTGACCACCGGCGTGTTCGCGATGATCTACAAGATCATGCCGCGCGTGCAGGTGCAGTGGCGCGACGTCTGGGTCGGTGCAGTCGTCACGGCGCTGCTCTTCACGATCGGGCGGCTGCTCATCGGTACCTACATCGGCGAGAGCGGTGTGGCTTCAGCCTTCGGTGCAGCAGGCTCGCTGATCGTCGTCTTCGTCTGGGTCTATTACTCGGCGCAGATCTTCCTCATCGGGGCCGAATTCACCTGGGTCTACGCCAAGACCTTCGGCTCGATGCGCCACCTCGCGGATGACGAGGTGCCGAAGTCGCCGGCGTTGAGACCAGCAACCACTTCTTCGACAGGCGAAGCGGCCGCGACGCCCGAGCGCGCAGCGGACGATTCCACCGGTCTTCCGCCTATGGTCGGGTCACCCGTTGCAGCCACAACGCCTAACGCCGCCCCTTCGCTCGCCATGCTCGTCAGCGTGGGTGTGACGGGGTTGGACGCCGGCGTGTTTGCGCACTGGGCGCTGCGCACACTGTCGCGAGTGGTCGCTCGCACTACCGAAGCAACGCGCCGCCTGGGGCGCCTATAGCTTGTTTATGCCTTGCCTATACCTGGCCTATAGCTTGCCTATAGCTGGCTGTACAGCAGGGTGGCGAGACGCTCGAGCAAACGCTCGCTCCATGGCCGGTCCTGCCATTCAGCCAGCGTGATGCGCCGGGCCAGGGCCCAGTCCTGGTCGAACACACGCTGCTGGGTGGCACCGAACTCGCGGTTCAACACGTTCAAATTGGCCTCGTCGCGCCTCGGCGGCTGCGCCCATGGCGCGTGCATGTTCCAGCAGGTCCAGTCCAGTGGGCGTGAGCCCCATGGCCTTGCCCACCCGCTCGAAGAGGGTCACGCCCATGCGCTGCTCGATGGCCGCCACCTGGCGGCTCAGCGTGGGCTGATTCAGACCCAGCTTGCGGGCGGCCGCCGACAGCGAGCCGGTTTCAGCGGTTTCCAGAAACGCCTTTAGCTGGTTCCAGTCGAGGTTATCCATGCGCGGATGTATATGTTCACTGCAATTTACCGCAGTTTCTATCGAGATTGCTCATGGATAGCATCTGTGCACTGCCTTGAACAAACCTCCCATCTGTGCGCTGCCTTGAACGAACCTCCCTTCTGCCTTTGCCGTCTTCCGCCATCGCCCCTCTCGCCGAAGTCTCACCACTCACCCATGCAGGCGGGTCGGCCGCCCGCAAGGCCCGTTTCTGGGACCGTATCGCAGTCAAGTACGCTGCCGACCCCATCGCGGACATGGCCGGCTACGAGGCCACGCTGCGGCGCGTGCAAGGCCTGCTGTCTGCGGATCAGGACGTGCTGGAGATCGGCTGTGGCACCGGTACCACCGCGTTGCATCTGGCGCCCTTCACCCGGCGCCTGATGGCAACCGATGTCTCGGCAGGCATGATCGCCATCGCCCGCGAGAAGCTGGCTGCCGAGCCGGTGCCACAGTTGAGCTTTGACGTCGCCGACGCCGATGCAGCGGTAGCCAGTCAAGGCGAGTACGACGTGGTGCTGGCCTTCAACCTGCTGCATCTGGTGACCGATCTCGACCGTGCGCTGGAACTGGCGATGCGAGCCTTGCGGCCGGGTGGCCTGCTGATCTCCAAGACAGCCTGCATCTCCGAGATGAACCCACTGATTCCCTACCTTGCACTGCCCTTGATGCGGGTCATCGGCAAGGCACCCCATGTGCTTTGCTTCGACGCCGACGCGCTGCGGTCGGCCATCGCCCGCCAGGGCATGGACATCGTGGCGGTCGAGCGACACGGCACCCGGGGCAAGGACATCCGGGTCTTCATCGTGGCCCGCAAGCCGACCTGAGTTCCCCACCTCACACCAGACCCTGGTTCAGACCCGGGTCGGGTTTCGTTCGCCCTGCCGATTTCGCAGGCCTGCCCTTCTTCCGATCGTTTGACACACAAGCCTCACATGCCAATCTTCCCAGCCTTGCCGAGCCTCGCTCAAATACCCGCCTTCGCCCTGATCATGCAGGCTGCATCAGCCCTGAGTACCTTTGGCGGAGCAAGGCCTCGTTCGGCTTGCATCGACGCCAAGGAAGGCGACTGTCCTTCCGGACACGATCGACACGGCAACATCGCCGTGACCTCGGTCACGGCGATGCAGGCCATCCTCGCCGCCACGTTCCTCGCGCTGTGCCCGCCCGTGCAGGCGCAGTCGGTTTCGCAAGAGCCGGCCTATGGATTCAGCGGCCGCATCGGCCTGGGCGTGGCGACCGTGCCCACTTACGAGGGCAGCCCGAACCGCCGCACGCTGGCGGGCCCGGAATTGACGCTCAGCTATCGCAGCCGC